>Ga0209609_10000213_pt1 | contig 35306 bp, 35 predicted proteins | sample LakKivw325mmetaG_FD_184136 | JGI IMG/M metagenome (GOLD analysis project Ga0209609, IMG submission 184136) | Anoxic lake water microbial communities from Lake Kivu, Rwanda to study Microbial Dark Matter (Phase II) - Lake Kivu water 325m metaG... | ecosystem: Environmental > Aquatic > Freshwater... | reverse complement strand
TTCAATAACCTTGGGAAACCACTCGTACTCCAGCCGGTGGACTTTCTGTGCCAGCGTCTCCGGTGTGTCCCCCCTTTCAACAGGACAACGGACCTGGAAAATGACCTGCCCCGCATCGTATTTCTCATTGACGTAATGAATGGAGATCCCCGACTCCTTGTCGCCGGAACGAATCACGGCCTCGTGGACGGCCATGCCGTAAAAACCCTTACCACCATATTTGGGTAACAAGGCAGGATGGATGTTTATGATCCGGTTGGCGTATTGTTTTAGTATGTTTTCGGGCACCAGCCAGAGAAAGCCGGCCAGTACCACCAGATCCGTTTTATTTTCCCTCAGAACATCAAGAATAGCATCGGTTTTATAAAAGACCTCCCTGTCGAAGACGTAAACGGGGATATCTAATCTCCTGGCACGCTCAATGACATAGGCATCCTTTTTATTCGACAGGACGATGGCGACCCGGATAGAAGTATGCTTCTGAAAGTATCTGATGATATTCTCGGCATTGGTTCCGCTACCCGACGCAAAAATGGCTATGTGTTTCATGTTGAACGGGATTGGCATCCGCAAAATAATAAAATTATTTTTGTTTTTCACCGATAAAATTGCTTTCTTTGCACGCTGTTTAACCAAAAAAGTTAAAACTATGTCAGACATTGCGTCACGAGTAAAAGCAATCATCGTCGACAAGCTGGGTGTAGATGAGAATGAAGTTACACCTGAGGCCAGTTTCACGAATGACCTAGGAGCCGACTCCCTTGATACCGTTGAATTAATCATGGAATTCGAAAAAGAATTTAATATTGCCATCCCCGACGACCAGGCTGAGAAAATCGGCACGGTAGGTGAAGCCATCGCTTACATTGAACAGAACATTAAATAAGACTTTTTCTTAATGGAATTAAAACGCGTTGTTATCACCGGATTAGGTGCACTGACACCGTTAGGCAACACAATACCTGAATACTGGAAGGATTTGGTTGAAGGCGTGAGTGGAGCCGAATTAATCACCCGATTTGATACAACCAACTTTAAAACACGTTTTGCCTGCCTGGTAAAAGGTTTTGATCCGCTGAACTTTTTTGAGCGCAAGGAGGTCCGGAAGTATGACCTGTATGCCCAGTTTGGTCTGGCCTGCGTCGATGAATCGGTCAAAATGGCCGGTCTTACCGGCAACGGATTAAATCCTGACCGCATAGGTGTTATATGGGCTTCAGGTATAGGCGGTCTGGAGACTTTTCTGGATGAGATCATCACCTTCGCCAGGGGTGACGGCGTGCCGTGTTTCAATCCTTTCTTCATCCCTAAAATGATCGCCAATATCACCGCAGGTCATATCTCCATACGTTACGGTTTCAGAGGGCCAAATTTTGCCACCGTCTCGGCCTGTGCCTCTTCGGCCAATGCCATTGCCGACGCCTTCAATTACATCCGTCTGGGCAAAGCCGATGTCTTTGTCGCGGGCGGCTCCGAAGCGGCCGTCAATCAGGCGGGGATAGGTGGTTTCAACGCCATGCACGCCATCTCAACACGCAACGATGACCCCGCCACGGCCTCACGACCCTTCGACAAAGACCGCGACGGCTTTGTCCTGGGCGAAGGCGCCGGAGCCGTCATCCTCGAAGAAATGAACCACGCCCTGAAACGCGGCGCCACGATTTATGCCGAGCTGGCCGGTGTGGGCCTCTCAGCCGATGCCTATCATATGACATCACCGCAACCTGAAGGCATAGGCGCCAGCAATTCCATGAACTATGCCCTCGAGGATGCCGGCCTGAAACCCGAAGAGATAGACCATATCAATACCCATGGCACCTCCACACCCCAGGGTGATATCGCCGAAGCCCGAGCTATCGTCAGAACCTTTGGCGATCATGCTTATAAGATTAATATCAACTCCACCAAATCCATGACCGGTCACCTGCTGGGTGCCGCCGGCGCTATCGAAGCCATCGCCGCCATCCTCGCCATTTATCACGACACCATTCCACCGACGATCAACCATTTCACCGATGACCCTGAAATAGACAACCGCCTGAACTTTACCTTTTACAAAGCCGTAAAAAGAACTGTCAATACGGCATTGAGCAACACGTTCGGATTCGGCGGTCATAATGTGTCGATCATCTTCAAAAAGTTCAACAGTTAATCCTTTGGATTTGAGAAAGTTTAAGAATTTTAAACTCCACCGCTCCAGCGACAGGGAGCTTTCAGGCACCATAAAAAATATCTTCGGTTTTCATCCCGGCAACATCTTTTTATATAAGCTCGCTTTCAGGCACCGGTCGGCCGCCCAGGAGATATTCAACGGGATCAAGATCAGCAATGAAAGGCTCGAGTACCTCGGCGATGCCGTGCTGAGCCTGGTGGTCGCCGACCACCTCTTTAAGATCTTCCCCTTTAAAGATGAAGGATTCCTCACCGAGATGCGCTCAAAGATCGTCAGTCGTGTCCAGCTGAACGTCCTCTCACGCAAGCTCGGCATCGACAGGCTCGTCCAGGCCAACCAGAGCGGGCCGTCACCGTTCCGCTCCATCGCCGGCGACGCCTTTGAGGCTTTTGTCGGCGCCATGTACATGGATAAAGGATATGATTTTACCAAAAAAATCATCATTAACAGGATCATCAAACTCCACATCGATATCGACGAACTGGAAACCCTCGATATCAATCCCAAAAGCACCCTCCTGGAGTGGAGCCAGAAAATGAAAAAAACACTCGACTTCAAAGTGATCGGAGAAATAAACACGGGCATGAAAAAACAGTACATCGTCGAGGTGTTCATCGATGATGTTTCGTACGGACAAGGGCAGGATTTCTCCATCAAAGGCGCCGAGCAACTGGCCGCTGAAGAAGCCTGTAAAACCATCTTCCCGGCCGAAGAAACAAAAAAAGAAGAGTGATGGCAAAAAAAATCAGACTGCAAACGGATGAAGATTACGGAGCTTACACCATGCTCGCTCTGTCATGCCATCTAAAGGATTACCGCATCTCCTTTCTCATCAATAAACACCTGAAGCTCAACCTAAAAAAAACCGGTGATTTTCAATATTACCCGCTGAAGACGGAACAGGCACTGAGATATTCATTCTACTACTATCATGACCCCGAACGGATGATTTCCTATTACCTCCTCTCCAACCACCATCCCGATGGAAAACTGTTTCCTTTGCTTAAACAAACCGATTATTTCCTTGTAATCGAAGGGGTGCTGGAGACAAAAGAAAAACAGGAGATCATCCGGACGCTGCTCTCCGTCCCGCTGATCAACATGGCCTTTGAAGTGGATATGCCGTCGCTGAAAAACATACGGTATTTCCTTGAAGACCTTGAGATGCACATGATTGAAATAAGGAAATCGCTGTGATCATAAGCCTCCTGCCCTGTCCTTTTTCCATTTGGTATAAGGATGTGACACCAGGTTGACGTTATAATACCTGGCATCGCCGGTGATCTCCTCTCCCACCCACCGGGGTTTGTCAAATAGCTGCCGCTCGCTGTCCAGTTCAACTTCGGCTATCACCAGGCCCTCATTCTCACCGAGGAACTCATCCACTTCCCATACAACACCTTCCAGCGGTATGCGATAACGTATTTTTTCAATGAGAGGTTTAAGGCATAAAGAATCAAGCATTTCACCGGCTTCCGGCGCAGGAACAGGGTATTCAAACTCTGAGCGTATCGCTCCCCTCGAATCACCCTTGATGGTGATGTAGCCCCTGTCGCCGGCAACACGTATCCGCACACTGCGCTCCTTGTCCGTGCACAGGTACCCCTGACGGTACAGGGTACCCAGGGCGAGGCGTTTATAATCACTGCCTGTGACAAGGTACTTACGTTCAATTTCGCTGGGCATAACCGCTGTTGTGTCAGGTTACCTTTAACTTAAGCATCCGGCATCCGGTTTTTATTAAACATATTTATCGCCTTTTTCCGTCCTGACGTCATTGACAAACTGCCTGATCTTCTGCTCTTCCGATTTCCTGCATACCAGCAGGATGCCATCCTGTTCCACGACAATGTAGTCATCCAGTCCCTGGAGTACAACCAGCCTATCGTCAGGCATCTTGACGATAGTATTGGTCAGGTCATAGGCCATGACGTTCCTTCCTTTGATCGAATTACCGTTGGCATCCTTCAGAAGATGTTCGAACAGGGAGACCCAGGTTCCCAGATCGGACCAACCGAAATCGGAAGCCAGGACGTATACATTATCGGCTTTTTCCATGACCCCGTAATCAATGGAGATGCTCTTACACACGGCATAGGTCTTACTGATAAAGTCTTTTTCCCCGGGCGTGTTATAGTAATCCTGGCCCTCTTTAAACACGGCATCAATGTCGGTAAGGTGATCGCGAAAGGCTTTCATAATGGCTTTCAGCGACCAGATGAAAATGCCGGAGTTCCAAAGGAAATCGCCGCTTTTAATGAACGAACGGGCCATTTCATATTCCGGTTTCTCGGTGAAAGTCTTTACCTTTCTGATGCGCGCATCCTCGGCATAAGGATAAGAGTCCATAAACTGAATATACCCGTACCCTGTGTCGGGCCGGCTTGGCTTAATACCCAGTGTCAGAAGCCAGTCATTATTCTCCGAGGCCTCCAGGGCCGTGGTGATGACCTCAATAAAGACATCCTCTTTTATGATGATGTGATCGGAAGGAGCTACCACCACCACCGCGTCGGGGTTTCGGCTCAGGATCTTGTAATTGGCATAGGCAATGCAGGGAGCCGTGTTGCGGCGCATGGGCTCAAACAAAATCTGACCCTCATTAAGGCCGGGGATCTGCCTCCTGACCAGATCACCATAATTTTCATGCGTGACAATATAAATGTTCTCACGGGGACAGATCTTTTCAAAACGTTCAAATGTCTTTTGAATGAGGGTTTGTCCTGTTCCCAGTATGTCAATAAACTGTTTGGGATATGACGTTCTGCTCATCGGCCAGAAGCGTGCGCCCACACCGCCGGCCATGATCACACAGTAGTGGTTGTCGTTCATCTTGTAGATTTCATGCAATTATTTGACATTCTATATTTTACAGCAACAAAGCCAGATATGATGCAAAAATAAGAAACCCTGACAATTGGGCTCACGGATCAACCGGATTAATTTGGGTGACAGGATTGAACAGGTATGAACGGTGGTTATCCTGGCATATGCAACGGATACGCTTTCTAAGCTTTTCTTTTTTCCTGAATCGTCTGCCGTCATTCAACCGGAAAATGGTATCAACAGGCACGTCGTCGAGCAATATCCGCTCCGGTGCCTGATAACGTTGCAAGACCCTTGTCAGTTGCGTATCCGTGACAATGGAGGCATAGGTATGACCGAGATAATGTTTCAGGGCCAGGGTGACATCACCCGGGAAAACATGCCGCTCCAGCAACGGCATCATAAGATTTCTATAGAGGTTTTTCCACTCCGTACCATGGGGTCGCACGCGGTTTCTATAACGCTCCCATGTCATCGCATGAGCTATTTCATGTGCCAGGATGATGAGAAAAGTAAAGGGGTGAAGGTCACCGTTGATGGTGATGTAATGGGTATGACCGTTACGTGGAGGATGATAGGTGCCCAGCTTGCTGTGCCTGGAAGGCGTGAGCCGCAAAACGACGGCACTGTTACTAAGCCATTCCAATACCATGTCATCACTTCCTCCCGGTAGATGACCCTGCAGGAGCTGCCTATGGTCTGCCATCGGCCGGGATATTTATAGAGTTGCCGCTACCATTGAGCAAATAACAACCGCAATCATACCGCTCATACTTTCTCTTCAGTTTGCTCTGGTTTTTATTCCTGGTATGACGATGCTTACCTGAGGTGTAATTTCTGGAGGAAGCACAGGAAGACAACAACTCTGTGAGCCCGATAGCCACGATTAAAAGGATAATAAATAAAAAAAGATGTCTCCTCATACCACGTCCTGAACAAAGGCTAAAGGTAAAAAAATAAACCGTCTTATCATCCCAATTTTCAGGTATATTATCACCTCACAATTAATAAATAATCGCTATTTTAGCTGAAATATTTTCCAGAATGAAATTTTTTTTTCATCTAGGTCAATATTTCCTGGTGATGCAACAGGTTTTTAAACGGCCTGATAAATTTCGCATCTTTCATCAGCAGGCCGTCAAGGAAGTTCAGTTATTAGGTCTCGAATCGCTGGGGATCGTGTCGATCATTTCCGTCTTCATGGGAGCCGTTGTGACCATACAGATGGCTTTCAATATCGACTCCCCACTGATCCCTTTATACACCATAGGTTTTGCCACCAGACAGTCCGTTGTACTGGAGTTCTCCCCGACCATCATCAGCCTGATCCTGGCCGGCAAGGTGGGTTCGCGTATTGCCTCGGAGATAGGAACGATGAGGGTTACCGAGCAGATCGACGCCCTTGAGATCATGGGGGTTAATACGGCTAATTTCCTGATACTGCCAAAGATAGCGGCAGCCATCTTTATCAACCCGATTCTGATCACTCTGAGTATGGTTCTGGCTATTTTCGGGGGATGGGCCATTGGAACGCTTACCCATCTGGTCACCTCACATGATTTCATTTACGGTATTCAATCTTTTTACAGGTCATACGACATCGTCTATGCCGAGATTAAAACGGTGGTTTTTGCCTTCCTCATCACCTCCATCTCAGGCTATTACGGATACATCACCAAGGGAGGGGCCCAGGATGTCGGAACGGCCAGCACGAAAGCCGTGGTGCAAAGCAGCATTTTCATCATACTGTTCAACCTGATACTAACACAGTTATTGCTCAATGATTGAAGTACAAAATCTGACAAAACGGTTCGATGGCAAAGAGGTGCTGAAAAATATTTCAGCCACTTTCAGGAAAGGGATGACCAACCTGATCATCGGTCAGAGCGGTTCCGGAAAGACCGTCTTGCTCAAATGCATCATCGGGCTCTATGCCATCGATGAAGGTAAAGTCATCTTCGATGAGCGTTGTTTCGGCGACATGTCGCTCAAAGAGCAGAAAAACCTGAGAAAGGAATTCGGCATGCTGTTTCAGGGTGGTGCTTTGTTCGATTCCATGACGGTGGAAGAAAACGTCATGTTTCCGCTGACCATGAACACCGATATGACGTATGATGAAAAACTGGAAAGGGTTAATTTCTGTCTGAAAAGGGTTGACCTCGAAGGCACCAATAAACTTCTCCCCTCACAGTTGAGCGGAGGAATGATCAAACGCACCGCCATTGCCCGTGCCATCTCGCTCAATCCCCAGTACCTGTTTTGTGATGAACCCAACTCGGGCCTGGATCCCAAGACAACCAATGTCATTGACAAGCTGATCAGAGAGATCACCAAGGAATACAACATGACCACCATCATCAATACTCATGACATGAATTCGGTGATGGAAATAGGCGATACGGTGGCCTTTATTTACAAAGGTGAGCTGTGGTGGACCGGAGATAATACAAACATCCTCTCCTCGGATAACGAAGAGCTCAATGATTTTGTCTTTGCCACCAAGCTGACGCGTAAATTGCGGTCATGATATCATTTTCCCATGCCATGAACCTCCTTGATATCATCCTTGTCGTTCCTTTGATCTGGTTCATATACAGGGGATTTGTCAAAGGATTGATCCTGGGTATCATATCCCTGGCATCCCTGATATTGGGAGTCTATCTGGGATTCCGTTTCGCAGTACCTGCAGCGGATATGATCAGTACCCATTTTCATGTTGTCACGCCCTATCTGAAGCTCATCGTCTTTGCCGTGATTTTTCTGGCTGTAATCATCATATTGTTCATCTTCGGCAAGCTGCTCGAGAAAGCCATCGACCTGCTTGCTCTCGGTTTTCTGAATAAGCTGCTGGGAGCTCTCTTCGGGCTGGCCAAAGGAATTATCTTCATCAGCCTGATCCTCTTTGTCATCAACCTGGTGGATGTCAACCACCGGCTGATTACCGACAAAAACCGTGAGGGCTCTGCCCTTTACAAGCCCCTCTCGAAGGTCGTGCCCAAAGTGCTGGAGTTACTGAAACTGCAGGACATCAGGTTGAACAAGGCTTCCCCTGACGATACGACCCTGACTGCCACAAGTGTTTCAACCCGTGATGGCTTTGACCCCGGGTAATTCTTTCCCTTCAATGTATTCTAGCATGGCGCCACCGCCGGTGGAGACATATGAAAACCGATCCCCCAGATGATATTTGTTTATGGCCGCGACCGAGTCACCGCCGCCCACCAGCGAGAACGCTCCTTTGCCCGTCGCTGCCACAATGGCTTCGGCAACAGCCCGTGTTCCCTTTTCGAAAGCAGGCATCTCAAAAACACCCATGGGTCCGTTCCACAGAATGGTGGAAGAACGGCTGATGACCTCTGCAAAGGTCTTGCGGGTGGCAGGGCCGATATCCAGGCCCAGCCATTCCTCCGGGATCGTTGTGGCGTCGCAGACCTGCTGCCGGGCGTCATTATCGAACGCATCTGCAGCCACGATATCCTCCGGCAATGCGATGCTGACACCTCTGGCTTTGGCCTCATCCATGGCCTTCAGGGCCACATCCAGCAGATCGTCCTCCACCAGCGACCGGCCGATATGGCCTCCCATGGCTTTGATGAAGGTGAAGGTCATCCCGCCGCCGATGATCAGGTTGTCGACCTTACCGAGCAGGTTATTGATGACTTCGATCTTGCCCGATACTTTGGCGCCGCCTAAAACGGCCGTGAAAGGCCGTTGAATGTCGACCAGTACCCTGTTGATATTTTTCAGCTCCCCGGCCATCAGATAACCGAACATTTTATTCTCAGGGAAAAAACCGGCGATGATGGAAGTGGAAGCATGAGCCCGGTGGGCCGTCCCAAAGGCATCATTGACGTAAACATCGCCAAGCGAGGCCAGAGTGGCGGCAAAATCCCTGTCACCTTTTTCCTCCTGCTTGTAAAAACGAAGATTTTCAAGGAGCAGCACTTCACCGGGTTGTAATCCCCCGGCCAGTTTTTTAGCTTCTTCGCCGATGCAGTCACCGGCAAATAAGATGCCTCGCCCCAGGACCTTTGAAAGATAAGGTATCACATGCCATAATGAAAATTTGTCTGCCGGTCCCTCTTTCGGCCGGCCCAGGTGCGACATTAAAATGACCGAACCTCCGTCACCGAGGATTTTTCTTATCGTGGGAAGAGCGGCATCAATACGGGTTGTGTCGGTAACCCGGTAGTGTTCATCCAGCGGCACATTGAAATCAACCCTGATAAGGGCTCTTTTACCTTTAAAATTAAAATCTTCTATTGTTCTCATGATCTTGAGTATTTGTAAGATGAGTAATTTCAGGTCTAATGCTTAAGAATTCGGGAACATGGTCATTCAAAATTAAGTATAACCACAGGAATAAACAAATGAAAGCCCCCGATGGGCAATAGATTATTAACGGTTATCATTGGAATTATTAAATAACTTTGCCGTATGATAAAGTTGTCCGTCGTCATCATCACATATAATGAAGAGAGAAACATTGCACGATGCCTTGACTCGGTGAAGAATATCAGCGATGACACCGTGGTGGTCGATTCCTATTCGGCGGATAAAACCGGCGAGATATGCCGGAGCAGGGGTGTGCGATTCATAATCCACGCCTTTGAGGGCTATGCACGTTCCAAAAATTTCGCCGACAGCCAGGCGAAGTATCCGTATATCTTATCCCTGGATGCCGATGAGGCCCTGTCACCCGAGCTGGAACAATCCATTCTGGAAGTCAAAGCGAAATGGACGCATGATGTTTATGCGATGAACCGCCTGACGAACTATTGCGGTCACTGGATACGTCATGGCGGCTGGTACCCCGACACCAAACTGCGCCTGTTCGACAGCCGTAAGGCATCCTGGTCCGATGCCCTCGTCCATGAAAGCCTGATACTGCATCCCGGCAGCCACAGCGGCTTTCTGAAAGGCAATATCCTGCACTATTCCTACTATTCCATTACCGAACACGTGATCCGCTCCAACCAGTTCTCCGACCTGGCCGCGGAGGAATTATTCAGAAAGGGGATAAAAGCCGACCTTTTCAAATTAGGGATTTCACCCTGCCTGCGGTTTATACGGGATTATTTCCTTAAAATGGGCTTCCGCGACGGCTACTATGGATACCAGATCGCCAGAATAACAGCCTATGCCGTATTTATGAAATATGCCAAACTGAGAAACCTTTATCATTCACAGCATGATTAATCATTTGCAGCATCAACAGGTAATCCCCTGATCAAAATGACATGACTCCTGCAAAAATCATCATCAGCCGCACCGACCATATCGGAGATGTCGTATTGTCCTTACCCATGGCAGCGATCCTGAAAAAACAGTTTCCGGGCAGTGAGATTATTTTTTTAGGCCGTTCCTATACCGAACCTGTCATCGGTGCCTGCCCTCATATTGACCGTTTTCTGAACTGGACCGTGCTTGAAAAAATGAATGAAAAGAACCGTGTATCCAGGTTTAAAGCCCTGAAGGCAGATGTGATCATCCATGTCTATCCCGACAGGCTGATTGCCACGACCAGCCGTCAGGCGGGGATTCCCATCCGGATCGGAACAAGCCACAGGAGTTATCATTGGATCACCTGTAACCATCTGGTTCATTTTTCTAGAAAACGCTCAGTCTTTCATGAAACCCAGCTGAACCTGCGTTTGCTCGAACCCCTCGGGATAAAAAGGTATATATCCACCGATGAGATCCGCAGGATGGATACCCTGTCAATTGCCCCGTCACTAAAAAAGGAGACCGCAAGGCTGCTTTCGGAAAAAAAGTTCAATCTGATCCTTCATCCCCTGTCAAAAAGAAATGCCAGGGAGTGGGGACTGGATAACTATAAAAAACTGATCGGTATGTTACCGGTAGATTTATTTACTATTTTTATCACAGGAACTGAAGACGAAGGCCTCATGATCCGCAAACAACAACTGACCGATTTCCCTCATGTCACTGATCTGACGGGGCGGCAAACGCTTCAGGATCTGATCCGTTTCATCGCTGCCGCCGACGGTCTTATCGCCTGCAGCACGGGACCGTTGCATCTGGCGGCAGCCCTGGGGAAATACACCCTTGGGATCTATTCACCCCTGCGCCCCATACATCCGGGACGTTGGGCTCCTTTAGGGTTAAATGCTTCATTTCTGGTTAAAAACGGACCCTGCCGGAAATGCCGGAAGAAAGACCGTTGTGAATGCCTGGAAAGCATCACACCCGAAGAGGTTAAGAATAAGTTTATGGAAATCATCAAATCATAAACCGTCCATGAAACAGGAATGGTTCGTCATTGTCAATCCCAATGCCGGAAGAAGAAAGGGTGAAAAAGACTGGATGAAAATATCCGGTCTGTTGGTTGAGCATGATATCACCTTCATCAGCATCTTTACCGAACACCGCAACCATGCCAGCAAGCTGGCAAAAAAATACATCGAGGCCGGTTTTAAAAACATCATTGTCGTGGGCGGTGACGGCACCTTCAATGAGGTGGTGAACGGCATCTTCAGCCAGCAACGCTACCACCCAACCGACATCACCCTGGGACTGATACCCGTCGGCACAGGCAATGACTGGGGCAGGATGTTCAACATCCCTTCCAAATACGAAGAGGCCATAAAGGTGATCGCCAGGGAGAAAACCTTCATACAGGATGTGGGTAAAGTGACCTACGTTAACTCCGATGCCGCCCATATCAGGTATTTTGTCAATGTTTCGGGCATGGGCTACGATGCCCTTGTGGCCGAGAAAACCAACAAGCAGAAAGATGAGGGAAAGGGAGGTACCTTTTCCTACCTGCTGAATATCTTCACCAGTCTTTTTTCGTATCAGAATAAGGATTATGAGATCACCGTCGACGGTAAGAGGGTCAGAGGCAAGGTATTCAGCATGAGTGTCGGCATCTGTAAATATAACGGCGGGGGGATGATGCAGCTTCCTTTTGCCGTACCCGACGACGGTCTCCTCGACCTGACCGTGATCAACAAGATCGGTAAAATGAAGGTCATACGCAACGTCCCCCGCCTGTACGACGGCTCTTTCATCAAAATACCACAGGTGCGCACCTTTCAGGGCAAGACCATCACCATAAACACTCTCACTACTTTGTACCTTGAAGCCGATGGCGAATCACTTGGCCACTCGCCGTTCCTGTTCGAGATCCTCCCCAAAAGCCTGAAAGTGATCATCGGGCCGCTGACTGATTAATCGACCCAATCGCCATTTTCCCTGATCAGATTAACGAGGGCATCCACCGCTTCCTCTTCCGGGACATTCTTCCTGATCACCTGTTTACCCTTGTAAAGAGTTATTTTGCCCGGGCCTGAGCCGACATATCCGTAATCGGCATCAGCCATTTCACCGGGGCCGTTGACAATGCAGCCCATCACCCCGATGGTCAGGTTCTTCAGGTGTCCGGTGCGTACCCTTATGACCTGCAGGGTCTTTTGTATATCGAACAATGTCCTGCCACAGGACGGGCAGGCTATGAAATCGGCCCTGGAAAAGCGTGTACGGCTGGCCTGCAGGATGCCCAGCGACAGATCGTTCAGAAAAACTTTATCCTCAGAGGGCAGGAGCTCAATCCAGATGCCGTCGCCCAGACCGTCGACCAATAATGAACCTATGTCGGTGGCACTGTGAAGCATCAACGTCTCCCTGTCGCTGACAGGGTAGCTCCTCTTTATAATCACCGGGGTGCGGCAATCATGGCGCATCAACTCACAGAACATCCGGCGCTGTTCAGCCATGCCATGCGGATTGGCGGTTTCGAAAACAAGCACGGCCCCACCGTCATTTTTAATCGTCTCAATAAACCGGGGCTCCAGATCGTCTGATGTCACCGCAATAAATGAAAGCCCTCCGGCAGCTTTTTTTCCCGAAAGAAAATCCTCCTTGGTAAGGACAGATCCTTCGCTTTCTATTTCGCTGAAAATAACAGGAACCTGCTTGCCGCCCACCGGTCCGACAGCTCTTGTCTCTCTTTTTTTATAATTGAAAGGATCATAAGGCAGGCTGTCCATATCATGTATGGCAGGATGACTATGGCGATCCTTATACCTGTCGATCATCTTGCGTGCTGCCGGCACTTCCAGTTCGGGATCTTCTGTCAGCGAGACCCGGATAGTGTCACCGATGCCATCTTCAAGCAGGGCGCCGATGCCCACAGCCGATTTGATGCGGCCGTCCATACCGCCGCCGGCTTCAGTGACACCCAGATGGACGGGATAATTCATGCCCTCTTCCATCATCCTGTGAACAAGTAACCGGCAGGCCTGGACCATGACACGGGTGTTGCTTGATTTCACCGAAAGAACAAGGGAATGGAATCCCTCCCCATGGCAGATCCTGGCGTATTCCAGCACCGACTCGACCAGACCTTCCGGCGAATTGCCGTAACGGCTCATGATACGTTCCGACAGGGATCCATGGTTCCCGCCAATCCTCAGGGCGGTGCCATACTGTTTGCAAATGGATATCAGGGGATATAACTTTTCCCTTACCTTTTCCAGACCCTGTAAATATTCGGTCTCATCATATACGGCTATTCCGCGGGGCTTGTCGGCATAATTCCCCGGGTTGATGCGTACCTTTTCCACCAGCCGTGCCGCCATCTCAGCCACCCTTGGATTAAAATGGACATCGGCGATGATTGGAACACGATAACCTGCTGTTGCCAGCTCTTTTTTTATCACGGCCAGGTTCTCAGCCTCCCTCACTCCCTGGGAGGTTATCCTCACATAATCGCAGCCGGCATCGGCCATTCTGATGACCTGATCAACAGTGGCTTTGGTATCAAGGCTATTGGTGGTCGTCATGGATTGGATCCTGATAGAATGCGTTCCACCCAACGGCACATCGCCAACCGGCACCACCACGGTGCTGAACCGCGAGTAACGTGTGAGGCTGTTGCAATATCGATAGTTATCGGTCATGACCATATTGATCACGGGAAGAACCACAAAATTACAATTAATAACATTGTCAGAGTTACAAGTGGTAAAGCGATGGCTATCTAAGTGGTTGTGAACAGATAACCGTTCAACAATAATAAAGAATCCTGAAACCACCAGATATTAAATAGACTTATTCTTATATTTGTTGGGTTTTTAACCATATTTCATGACTATGAAACTACCACGTTCCGTCAACAACTGGATTTCACTGGTGGGGGCCACAGTTGCTATCGTGAGCCTGTTCATGATCGTTTTTCTGGTTGTCATTGCAACGATCTTCAAACAGGGAAGCTACTACCTGGGTTTGGTGAGCTATATCATTTTACCTGTTTTTCTGATCATGGGACTGCTTATGATACCCATCGGTATGATCAGAAAAATACGGTTGGAAAGAAAAGGTAAGCCTGAGGGGCCCAAATGGCCTTTGATTGACTTCAACAACTACCGTCACCGCAACGCGTTCATGATCTTCAGCACCGGAACGGCATTATTTCTTCTGCTGACCGCCGTGGGCAGTTATGAAGCATTTCATTACACCGAATCGGTTGAGTTCTGCGGGCTGTTATGTCACCGGGTGATGAAGCCGGAATACACGGCCTACCAGAACTCACCGCATGCGCGTGTGGCCTGCGTCGAATGCCACGTGGGTTCCGGCGCTAACTGGTATGTAAGATCAAAGCTATCCGGATTGTACCAGGTGTATGCTACCGTTTTTAACATCTACCCCAGACCCATCCCCACACCCATCTCCAACCTGCGTCCGGCCAGGGAAACGTGTGAGGAATGCCACTGGCCGCAAAAATTTTACGCCTATCAGGACGTCACTGAGAAACATTTCCTCACAGATAACAACCTCGAATGGGATATCACCCTCCGGCTAAAAGTTGGTGCCCAGTACAGTGCATTGGGTCTCCGGAAAGGCATCCACTGGCACATCAATCCGGATGTAAAAATCGAATACAAACCGGGAACTGAAAATCGTGAAAATATACCATGGGTGAGGTATACAAGCAGGACCACCGGGAAATCAAAAACATTTATTACCCAGGACAGTGTGCTGACGGAAGATCAGTTGAATGCGCTGGAAACCCGTGTGATGGACTGCATGGATTGCCACAACAGACCGTCACATGATTTTGAACCCGCCTCCTATTTCGTGGATTATGGCATGACCGCCGGTATCATTCCCAAAAACCTCCCTGACATGAAATTCATTGCTATGGACGCTCTGAGTACCAGGTTCTCAACCACCGACAGCTCCGTCCAGAACATTCATGATGTGATTACAAAATATTACCAGGATTTTTATCAGGATCTGGCCCAATCCGATACCGGGAAAATCCTTATCAATAAGGCCATAAGCGGGGTTACCTCTCAGTTTGAAAAGAATGTGTTTCCCCAAATGAAGGTCTGGGCAAAGGAATACCCCAACCATATCGGTCACATTGAATTCAACGGATGCTTCAGGTGTCATGATGACCAGCATAAGAGCGACGACGGTTCGGTGATCACCAGGGACTGCAACTTATGCCACCTGATCGTGGCTCAGGGTGAACCTGCTCATCTTGAAGTGGGTACAATTCAGGATTCTCTCGAATTTAAACACCCCATAGATATCGACGATAAATGGAAGACCATCCTTTGTGTCCAGTGCCACAAAGAACTTTGAAGATAAGAACAGCTTTATTATCAGTCCGGGAAATGACGACGGCCGGTTATTCATGCGATTCATGATAACCCGTGATCATGGCTCTGAAATTACTGCCGACTGTGGCCCCAATAGTGCAGAAATAGATATGGATAAATAAAAACATCGTGACGAGGAACCCCAGGATGAGATGAAGGTTATCGGTCAGCAATATGCCGTTTAATCCGAAAACCTTACTGAGGATCACTTCAGGAAACAACAAGCCCCACCCGGTTATAAAAGTTACAGGGAGAACAATATACATGATCAGAACATAACTGAACTTCTGCAGGGGATTGAATTTACGTGTTTTATCAATCCTAAAGGGAGCTTTTTCTCCTTTGAAAATCCCTATCAGATAATACCTGAATTGCCTTTTTAACCGTTCGGCAAAGCCTTTAATAACGATCCTGTAATATGCCCCGTTTCCGGTGATCAAATTGCCGATAAAAAACGCCAGATAACTGATCGTCAACAAAATACCAGTGACATTATGTATGGATACAGCGGTGTCAAAACGAATGATCGGGTAGTCCGGATTGGAATATTGCATGCTGATGCCTGTGATGATCAATACCAGGCAGAGGATGGCATTGGCTAAATGCCACAACCTCAACCAAACCGGATACAGATATACTTTTTCTGCCATTTTTTTTATCTTATCAACTGGTTGTTATCTCTTAGTGACCATATTCCGGAGCCCATGGCCGACCGGGTATCAGAATGGGTTTTTCCTTTAACGCTTCTTATTTCCTTATCCTAAGGATGGTATGAAACATAATGCTCCCGGCCACCAGTACCATGATGATCACTGAAATGACGTTCAGAACGTAATTTCTGTTCGCACCAATGATATAGGCCTGATTTAAAATGATGGCATTAAAATATCCCAGTCTGGATCCATCATGATCAACCAGGGTATCGGCGCCTGAAAACTTCACGTGATCGTTACCCAACCTTGAATTCCTTCGATTGGCGATAACCTGGTACTTGTATAGTGTGGCCATAAGGAGCGAGTTTTTCTGATGGCACTCCACACAATTTCTCACCGCTTTCTCTTTCGGAAGGATTTTATGCGATACCAGTAACTCATCATTATACTGGGCATGGCATTCGATGCACTTGACATTCATGAAGTGTAGCCGCTGATTGGGCAGCCAGTCGTGTTTCTTGATCAGGTTGGGATTGACTTTGTCTGTCAGAAGCTGATATTTATCGACATTGGAATGACAACTCAGGCAAATCTCATTATCATAGGCGATGACTTCCTTTATATCTTCATTTGAGCGGGCATTGATCCGGTAAGTATGTGGATTATGGCACATCCAGCAGGTGAAATCATCACTATGCTTGGCCGAATGAACGCTTTCCTGGAATTCCTCCGATATCGTTCCGAAATTGTATTTTGCCGTTACAGGATCACCATCATGACAGTCAAGACAGGTTATGTTCATCTCCATCCTCAGGTTGCCCGGATGGGGGAAGGTGGTCGCATATTCAGGGTCATGGCAATCGGTACATTTGAAGTTCCTGTGATTAGACCGGTAAAAATCAGACGAGTCAATGACATAATAAGGATTCATGCGCTCTTTCACCTTTTTATCAAGCCCCGTATTGAAATAATAATATTTGCTATGCCCATGACAAGTAAAACAAATATGGTTCTCGCCGGCATTCATGAAAGTGGTGTTATCCTGAGCGTAACTTTTTGGTAAGAATAAAACCGAGATGAGTGCGAATGAAAAAATTCTGAATCTATACCTTTCCGACATTATCACTAATTCGCAAATTGACTTATATAAAATAATTTTACATGTTCAGCTATTAAATCAAGAGGTTGCATCAAATGATACAACCTCCTGAAAAAGCAATTACTTCATCGATCACAATGTACGGAGATACATTATAATAGACCAGCGATCCTGTTCATCCGGTATTTTTTTCTCAAAGTTGGGCATTTCATCCCGTCCGATAATGGCCATATAATATAGATCGCCATCGGTATTATTTTTCTGCCATGTGACGTTCGAAAAATCGCCGGGATGCGTGGTAAGTCCGGCCGCCCGTGGGCCATCGCCCTTACCGTTGGTGCCGTGACAGGATTTACAGTTCTTGGCGTAAAGCATTTTCCCGACATTGATCAGATCCTTCTGACCGGCATAAGGATTTTTCATCGTCTTATACTTTTCAGGAATGTTCCATGTTCCTCCTTTTTTCTTTTCCTGAGGAAGGACAAAAGCCATCAGGAAAAGAGCGATCAGAAAAACACCAAGCATTGCGGGGGCATTTATTCTTTTGAGTGTTTTCATCTTTAACTCCTTTCTTTTAAAATTAGTGAGTGTTCATCCAACAATTTGAAGATTTAAAAGCTCCAAAGACGTGTAAGGTTCAAACCCAGCATCAATGGTGAGCCGTGTGACCAGTCGGTCCAGTCCACATTATTATATATCATATTATATTGCCGGTTAAGATAGTTGGCCGTTCCCAGCATGATCTGAAAATCGTGGGCAGCCGTGGCTATTTCCCATGCTATGGAAAAATTAGGCATGGAAGCAGGCAATGGTATATTCTCAGTAATAGCCTTTGTGTTAATCGGTAAATCGTAACAGACAATAATGGAGGATTGAGGGCTCACCCTGAACCTGCCTCCGAATGACAGACCTATCTTGTCATGATCCTGCCCTTCGGGCACTTTATTGATATGGGAAAAACTTCCGGAGACCTGGAGTGTCAGCCGGTCGTAAAACTTCCTGGTAACGATGATCTCGGTAAGATAAGATAAACGGTCAGCGAATTTGTAGTTATCCCCAAAAACGCTTTTATTTCTGGCATCCATGGCGATATCGCCGTAATAAGTGACAAAGACAGGGATGCTTCCCGACCGGCTTTGCTTCAGGATATCCCACTTCCAGTGAATGTCCTGCAGTCTGTTGGTTTTTGCTGTTCCGGCACCGACAATCAGATAATCCGTTATGCTATAATTCAAACCCAGGTAAATATTAGCCGGAGCCCATATGCCAAAAAGATCTTCCATTCCATACTTCATGGGACCGAAGCGGTGTTCGAGAAGAAATTCAAGGGTGTTGGCAGGATAAATAACGCATGTCTGGTTATCGAGGAGGATGCCGCTTTCATAAGGGGACCTGACGGGCTCTCTTTTTTCGGCCTTGGAGGTTTCCTGAGCCATTGCCAGATTCATCATCCAACAAAGCAAAATAACGCAAATGACTACCTTTCTCATGTTATCAGATGTTGTTTAGTACTCATTAATTGTTCAACGCACCCTGACGGATCCATTGCAAGACATCATTGGCCTGGCTGTCGGTATACTTCTTCCATGTATGGGTGCTGGTTCCCGGTCTGGGGAAGTCATAAAGGACACTGTTCTCGGGTGAAGCCGTGTCGACGAGTCCCATGCTGATGATGCTGTTATAGGCAGCCCCTGCAGTGAGATCGGGATTCTGGTCGCCGGGTTTATGACAAGCGGTGCAGTTATCGTTCGTTGTGAAGATGGGAAGGATATCCTTTGCAAAATAAATGGTCTCCGTTGGATTGGGTGGCGGCGGGGCGGGGACGGCAATAAATTCATATTCACAGGAAATAAGCATGGTTACTACCGATAAACCCAACAGCAGATTGTAAACGATACGCCTTTTCATTTTAATAAATTTAATCTGACATCCAAATATTCCAATGCGATAGAAAAAGTATACTAAAGAGGCTCAGGTGCAAAAGCCTCGCATCAGTAAACCGATGTTATTTGACTGCGATATCTGACAATGATGCGATCGAATTCGTGAGCAGGGTTTTTTCATATTTAAAGTTATGCACACCAAGACTCTTATCCTCCATTATGAGGTTATAATTAAGGAGTGCTCCCAGCTGATCGGCCGTCAAATCGAGGGGCGCATTCAGATGACCATCGGCGGTCAAAATGGCTGCATTGACCAGTATTGTTTTCAACTGATCGAGTAATCCCTGAATGGTCGACTGGGTTTCGGTGATCTTGGCCAGCAAATCATCATTATCACTGTGGCATTGAGCACAACCGGCGGTATTGAAATTTTCAGAACCTTCCGCTTCATAGGTGATGTTCATGGTGTGACCGCCCGCCAGGTCGCCCACTGCTTCACCCATATGACAGGTGACGCAGGCATTCTCGACGATGGAACTATGCGGGGAATTTTCATAACCTGTGCCGACTTCATATCCTCCGTGACCTGAAAGAATATTGGCGACAGGCGAATGGTGTGGCCCCCAATGGCTGTTTGAAATATGATAAGTATCGCTGCTGCCAACAACAGGAGCGGGTGAGGGTATCCTGGCCTGATGGCAGTTGGCGCAAAGATTGCCTTCGCCGAAATCGACGGTGGCATCGCCAAACCATAACGCCACCGGATCGGTGTAAGTGAAGTTATAGTCGTCTGAAGTGAAGGTGCTGTGAATTTTATGACAGGTATAGCAGTTCTGAGGATTAGGATTTTCAATGGCGGCGGAGGTTGTCATTGTTCCTGCTGCCATGCGCTCCAGAAAGCCCTGGCTGGTATGGCAAGGTGCGCATGAGGTCGAATTCCTGTCAAAATCACCCCCGGTAGCATGCTTTGAATGCTCCCACTGTATCACTTTGGCTTCAAATACCTGGGAATTGTCATGGCACTGGATGCAACCGGCCGTGCCATCGGTGCCATTGATCCCATCCTCACCTTTAGGCCCCTGCGGACCCTGCGGGCCGGCAGGACCTTCTTTCGTGCAACCCGAAATAATGACTGCACCGAATACTAATGCAGCCCCAAATCCTGTTAGAAAAGTCAAATTTTTCATCTTCATATGGTTTAAATTATTTTTTAATTTTACCCGGTCACAATATTAGTCTAAGTCTTTACAACTAGCAATAAGTAAATAATGACATATTTCGTATTTAGAATGATTTATTTGTACTATATGATTGACTCATATCAAAAAAGAATTGATACTTGTCAATAAATTTTCAGTATATATCCAATTTAATTTTAAACAACAAAGTTGTTAAATTGTTTAAAAACGAATGATGGCCACTTACTTAAAATCGTTAAATTGTTCCGAGTGTCAGAAAAAGATCAGCATTTTCCGGTTTCTGACCGATGAGGAACTGAAAATAATGAATGACAACAGGCAGGAAGTCATTTTCAATGCCGGAGAGATGATTTTCAAGCAAGGTTCACCTCTCACTCATATAGCCTGCCTCATAATAGGTATGGCCAAAATCTATATTGAAGGGTTCAACCGGAAAAATCTGATCCTGAAAATAGCCCAACCCGGTGAAATTATTGTCGGGCCGGGATTATTTGTTGATTACAAGCATCATTTCTCAGTTACAACCATTGAAGATGCGATGGCGTGTTTCATTCATGTGGACGCTATCAGGGATGTGATAACCCGTAATCCTGCATTTGCTCTTGAAATGTTAAAGCAGGTCCATGAATCAGACATTAAATGCTATGAGAAACTCATCAACCTGACACAAAAGCAAATGCACGGAAGGGTGGCCGATGCACTTTTGTATCTTTCACATGCAGTTTATAAAAGCAATGACTTCAGAACCGTTCTTTCACGACAGGAGATGGCCGAACTTTCGGCCATGACCAAGGAAAGTGTCATACGCATCATTAAGGAATTCAGGGATGAAAATATCCTTCAGGTGGAAGGAAACAGATTTAACATCCTTCAGGAAGAAGCATTGCTGAACATCAGCCTGAAAGGTTAAAGGCAGGTTAGAGGAATCACATAGTGCTCTGACATCCCGATAAACACTGCCAATGAGGATCACTATTTTATTAATGTCAAACCCTGCCTGGCCGATTGGTCTTCCGGTTTTATGAGAAGGGCTTTATAAAAAAGCACCTTGGCTTCCCGCAATTTTCCGACATAATAATCGGTCCAGGCATAATTGATAACGGCATTATAATCAAAAGGGTACATATTGGCTATTTTTTCAAAATAGGGCAGCGCCGTATCATAATCTTCATGTCCGAAGTAAATTAGTCCCATGCGGTAATTAACCGTATAATTGTTCGGATCCATGGCCAGGATTTGCCGGTATTGATCAATCACCAGGGCCCAGTTACCCATTGCTGAGGACGGCAGAGCCAGTCCAAGCCTGGCTTCGATGGAATGAGGCATGAGGGCTATGGCCTTTTGATAATAAGCCATGGATTCGGTAAAAAGACCCGACTGATAATTCAGCCAGCCCAACCTGACGTTTACCTCATAAGACTGCTCATAATAAACGGCCTTTATCTCATCAATGGCTTTTGAATAAAATCCCTGCCGTTCAAAAGCGTAGCTGTTCGAAAAAGCTTTTTCAAGAGCAGGATAATCCTGGGCAAGAACCATGTTGACGCTCATAAGGGCTGTAATGGATAGAAAACCTGCCTTTAACAATGATCTCTTTAAAAATTCCATATGAAACCTCCTGTTATAATATTTGTCGAATAAGAATAAGTCTTTATTGCCGGTAGCGGACGGCTGAAAGGCTGTGGGTTCCTGCGCTCGTAAGTCAGATAATTGCCCTCGCGTTCCATGAATTTATAATGAACAGATACATGTAAATGTTTCCAAAGCAACGCATTAAGAGACAATCCGTACTTGAATTTTATGATATCAGGGATATCGTAAACGATGAACGCATTGTATTCGCTGTAATTTCTCAATGTTCCCAGTGTGATATTCACTTCGGCCCACAGCCCCCGTGAAAAAAACCATCCCAACGTCTGGTCAAAGATAAGGCTATTCTTATTCTCCTGATATAAATCCACTAACGTCGACGATGTATAAAACCTGTCACTCCCCAAAGGGTAAAATGTCAGGCCGATGCCTGCTAAAAGCTGTTGCGCATGGTTTAAATGCGACAAAGTTGTGAATACCGAAGTCCGGATGAGATGATCATGCCTTATCAGGGCAAGGGAGAGGAGGTAATTGTTTACCGGACTGGCTCTTCGGTTGTAAATATATGTGTTTGTCAATGAATCGTATACAGCATAGACCGTGGAACAATTATAAAAAGAATAGTTTAATGCCGATATCAAAGCATACCGGTCGCTAAACCTGACAGTCACATTTCCATAAGATTGATATTCATTCAGCCGGTAATGGTCATCAACGGTCACCCGGTTGAGTATCTCTATCTTTTTTTGTTTTCTTAACAGGATATCTGAAAATCCAAAATAAAAACTCAGATTCCTGGTCGGGGCATACTTAAACCCCATGTTTGCATAATAGCCGTTCACAGGCAGATCGATTTCACCATAAATATCGTCCTTACCGTCGATGGGAATGTTGTTTGCCTTTTCAACTGCGTTATTCAGAAGAGGGCCTGCCTCGAAGTTTACAAACTGCAATCCGGTGCTTTTAACCTCGGGCAACTTCCCGGCATACCTGGCAGGCAGTCCGGTTTTTATTTTATCTGCCTGAACAAGGTTATCCGTATAAAGATAACAGTAAAACAGGTAAATATGTCCGGTAATGTCGATCGGATTGAATGCAATGGCTTTTTCAAAATGTGTGATGGCCGACAGGTATTTTTCCAGCTCAAAACAGGCCATGCCCATGCGCATTCTTAGATAATAGTAATCGATATGGCTGCGGACGGCTTTTTTGCCAAACCTGATCAGCTCATCCCAATGTTGCTGTGCATACAGTTCATAGGATGTCTCCTCAACGACGGTATAGGTCAACTCATTATCGCCGAAGACATGAATGACAGGGATGATCACCAGGATAAAAATAATTATTCTCCGGCACATGATACAATCATCTTTTTTGTCCCTTCGGTGATCATGAATTTGTCAATTTTATTCCGAGTCAGGAAAAACTCAAAATCGATTTTTCTGAGAATGAAATTCCCGATCCGTATCGATGCCGTCGTGGTTATCCGGTACGATCCGGATGTCAGATCCGTTGAGCCTTCTTCATAGGTCAGTGTATAAACGGCATGGATGAATGTGAAAAACGGAGCGACAAAATCCTGCACTATTTTAAGCGGTTTATTGCGGACGATGCTCAGGGGGTACCGGTCGGTATAGGTCATGCCCTTGTAATATCCTGCCAGCACTTTATAGGTGCCAAGGTAGAAATAAAACAACAGGGTATTCATTTTCCCCTCATACCCTGTGAAGTAATGAAGGCTCCCGTCATTGACGAAGAAAGCTTTGGCTTTGGTGACAGGACAATAGATGAATGTGTTATTATAAAGATCATTTTGCACCTCCAGGGTGATTCGTTTTTTCATACCCGCTTCCTGGTCCAGAGTATTGAAATGCAACGATTGTCCCGGGATGAAATGAAAAGCTTCATAAATGGCAGGTGTTTTTTCAATGTTAAGCACGGTTTCATTCTCTGCCGGGATGGAGAATGACCGCAGATGATAAGTTCCTTTACTCCTGACAATATAATGACCAAAGGGGTATTCCATTGTTCTGGAACCGATGAAGGGTGTGTTTTGAATCTGAAAGTGAATGTGGGGTTCGGGGGAACGGCCTGAGTTGCCGCAATAGGCGAGCAGATCACCCTTTCTCACGTAATCGCCTTTTTTGAACCGTATCGAACCCCTTTTCAGATGACTGAGTTTGGAATAGAGGTGGTCACTGTGTCTCAAAATGATAGTATTACCCCAGTTATGTGTCAGGTTTACTTCCCCGGGTGCGTTATCATCGATCGTGTCGACCGTTTCTTCCACCCACCCGTGGTATGGGGCAATGACCGGTTTATTATAGCTGTAAAAATCTTCATTCACCGAACCCTCATTTTTAAAAGTGAGCCCCTGATCATCACGGACGACAAAATCCCAGGCATGCCTCCATTGTTCCTGATGGGTATAAGAACCATCATGTCCCTGGCTCACCGTCCATTCACCCCAGAAAGGCAAAGAAAATGGCAGGTAAAGGCTGTTACTTAAACGCTCCCTGTTATTGATCTGCAAGTAGAGATTCCGTTCGGGTGAGAAGCTCTGCACCCGGACCACCTCAGGCTTGTTTAAAAACCTTTCCCTGAATTTCAGCACATACAGAAACACCAGGACAATGATATTGAAAGCCAGGGAGTATATGGACAACTGCAGCAAATCCAACACCGCTGTGCTGCTGGTGATCACAGCCGAAATGATGGGTGTCAGCAGCAGCACCCACAAAAAAGAATACCTGGACGAAATGATGAAAAAACCTCCGACTGCGATGGCCGTCAGAATATAATTGAATCCGATGTAACTGTAATTCAACTCATTGATGTTTGCACCGATAAAATGGTAATACGCGTATGCTGAAAAAAAGCCCAGAAGCGACAGTAAAAAGGCTATCCTGGAATAGATAAGCAATCCCACAGCGATCAGGAGACCACCCAGAAGACTGTACTGAAAATAGATGGCGCCGAGGGATTTGAAAAAAATGGCCAAGGAGCCGGGTATCTTCAGTGCGCTGAACCAATCATACAGCCTCACCATCGCTATACCTCCCCATTGATGCAATTCATTGGCCGTAAAGAGACCGCTTTCAGACAATGCCAGCTGACTGTATTGCCTCGTGGCCAGTTGAACCACCCACAAGGCGATCAGGAATGGAATGGTGAGGTACGGTAATCCGTACTTCCCTATGATGCCTTCCATTGTAACCGTCAGCATGATAGTGAGAAGGGAAGCAAAAAAAAGAACGGCAAAAAATTCCGGGCTGAACCTGTAATAGACGCCTATACCCAATCCCACCAGCAAAGCATTGAAACCATAATACCCTGATTTGATGTTTTGCCGGTTTAATCCAATCAAACTGGCCGCCACGTTGGCAGTTATCACTGCCAATAATCCGCTCAGTCCTGCATGAAGGTTGAAAAAGGTGACCACCATCAGAATGACGGCAAAACTGATGTCATTTGAAAAAAAGACCTGAGAATAGCTGAACAAAATGCTTCTGATCAAGTCGGGGAATATATTTTTCAACCTGGACATGGTATTCAGTGAAACATGATGACCTGTTCATCATGTCTTTGATGTTTATTTTATTTTCAGGTGATCGGGCATTTTTTCCACGCCTGTCACCGACGCATATGATTCATTATCACGAATGACATGGGGATGACCATGCTCATCAATCATGATCACCCGGGGTCGCAGAGTGATGAACTGCATCCACTGGGTCATGTTATAGGCGCCTACATGATGAACCACGATGTGTTCCCCTTTATTCAGAAGAGGTAGATTGACATTCTCACGCAACACGTCGATGTTCATGCACAGGGGCCCGTAAACGGTGGTTTCCTCAGTATACATTGAAAAAGGCTGCGCAGGCGTTATTTTATGTTCATACCAGAAGGAGGTAAAAAGCAAATTGACACCGATATCGACAATGGTCGTCCTTTTACCGTTTGAGGAGCGTTTGTTGGCGATGACGGTGCCCAGGAGGTACCCGGCTTCGTCGATCAGGGCCCTGCCTGTCTCCATGATAAGCAAGGGCAGGTTATCAGGGCTGAAGTTACTGTTAAGAAGAGCGGTGGTTATGGCTTCGGCATAGTCATCAAAGGTGGGGTTGGTGTCGTAGCCTGGCATATACAGACCTTTCAGGGTGTTACGCGATGCAAACCCGCCACCCATATCAATGTACCTGACGGTGTGACGATATTTGTGCTGAATGGCCATGGCCAGTTCAGCCATTTTGGAGGCCGCCACACCATAAGCATTGGTGCTCAGGATAAAGGTGCCGATATGGGTGTGGAGACCCACCAGGTCGAGTTTGCCCGACAGAATGATTTTGTTTATGGCATCCCAGGCCTGACCATTTTCATAATTAAAACCGAAGCGGTCCCACATGGGCTGAATACCGGTGTCCATATTGACCCGGATGGCTACCTTAGGCTTTTTATTCAAGGTACCGGATAAGTCGATGATGGCATAAAGTTCGTCGAGGTGGTCGATATGTATCAGTGAATCGTTCCGTATGGCTTTCTCCAGGTCCTCACGACTCTTATCGGGTCCGTTAAAAATGATCTTGCTTTCCTCAACCCCGTGCCGGATGGCCATATCATATTCAAAACCCGACACCACTTCGGCCCAGGCTCCTTCCTGATGGTATATGTTGCAAACGGCACCCAGGTAATTGGTCTTGTATGACCATGCAAACTGCACCTTGGGATACCTGGTGGTAAAAGCATGGCTGGCTTTTCTGAACACCGATCTGACAGTGTTCTCCGAAATAACGAACAAAGGTGACCCATAGGTCTTGAGCAGATCGCCGACCTGATTACCGTCGATATGGGTTGTTGGCGACAGATAGGCGGCCCGGCCGAATTTGCTGGGCATGCCGGTTTCGAGCTTCTTCAAAATGGGGCGCTCATAACGTTGTTTCTCCATTGGTCTTAGCTTAAATAAACCGATAAATTAAAACTCTCAATCATAACTCACCATTCATGGATATCTTTTCAAATTCCTCCCTGTCAACCAACAGATCCCATGAGTAACGGATAAAAAATTTTCCTACCCGGTATTCCCTGAATGGCTCCACCTTTTGGCCGAGTGAAAGGTTCACCAGCGCCTCCGGTATGTTCTGTCCGACCCCCACGGCCAGGTATGTCCATGCCGGAATGCGGGGGTTGATCTCCATCAGATAGTACTTGTTATCCTGTGTCTTCATCATTTCCAGCTCAAAGGCACCCCTCCATTGGGTGCTGCCGACAAATTTGCCCGTCAGTTCCAGAAGCCTGGGATCATCAATTGAGATTCCGGCCCAGGCTTTACCCTTGTCGGTGATGTATTGTTTCCTCATGGGAACGGCGGCGATGGTATGACCCTTGCCATCGCCCAGACCCGTGACATTGTATTCGGAGCCATGAACAAATTTCTGAAGAATAACGGGCAGGCCCCATTTGGCACTGAGTTTATTGTAACACGTCACGATCTGGTCCACATTGTATGCAATATAGGCATCGTACCATTTGCCTTTCACAACAACAGGAAAGGAGAAATCATCCTTGACCTTAAAAATTTCAGACTGATCATATACAGCCTTACCCAAGGGAACGAGCAAACCGTATTTTTCACCGAATGACGAGAGGTTGACCTTGTGCCTTTCCTCAAATTGCTGCAATGTCGGTAGAAACATATGTATCCCCATCGACTTGAGTTTTTTCTCAAGTTTCATGAAAGCATAAAGCTCGGCGTCGAAATTGGGTATAATCACATCCAGGTGTTCCCGCTCATGAATGTATTCAAGACGTGAGAGCATAATGTCAGTGCCGGAGGATGGGTAAGGAAGCTGATAGGTTTTATCGACCAGGTCGTGCATGTAGATCATCGGCTCGAGCGATTCATAGGATAATCCTATGATCCTGGCTTTAAAGGAGGCGGCTTCCTTCAGACCGCGTACGACAGCCATCCCCGGCCCAGGGCTGTCGATGGCATTCAACCCTGATACGCCAATGGTCAGATTACGTTTCTTCATCGTCATCTAAAAGAAGGTTGAGTTTCAACATGGCCATGAAGTCGGCATAATCCTTTTCAAATGTGGCCTTTTCGGTATTGTATTTTTTTAAAATCTTTCCTGCAATCGCTTCCGGCGATAGATCCTGTTTCATCAAAACCAGAATCTCCAGCCCGATCGGATTCAATGCAAATGACTCTCCTGTTGAAGGGTTAAACAGGTAACCGGTATCACTGACAGCAATATTTTTTTTAAGTTTCATCTTCAGGTTGTTTATTTATAAACAAAACAAATATATGAACCGAAGCATCAGGGATTGCTTACCGGACCATGAACTTGTCGGTTTGGATCAGCTCATCGCCGGCAGTAAGCCTCGATATGTACATTCCTTTAGGGAACGTTCCGACGTCGACGCTTATTAAGTTACCGGCAAAGGTAACTACCTGTATTTAAACGGCACTTATGGAATTATTGTTTTAACTTATGATATTATAACATTCCCGGGAATATTATTAAAGTTCTTCATGACGTTCCGAATCGCGCGGGAAAATTTTTTCAGCAGGTAATAATTTCATATCTTGTACGGCCTAACACTTTGGTTTTATTATCATCACGGATCAATAAATCCAGACGCATGCGCCAGGGAATCCCCGATCTCTTAAAAGGCACCGCCATCATCCTGATGATCCAGGTTCACATCATGGAATTGTTTGCCATGCCGGCAACCTATGACGGTTTGGCCGGTCGTATCTCCCTTTTTATGGGCGGGGCTCCTGTCGCCCCGGTGTTCATGGCCGTTATGGGATATTTTCTGTATGCCCCCTCTAAAAGATTATCCTATTACTATACAAGAGGTTTACGGCTGCTTCTTGTCGCATTTCTCCTGAACATCGGCCTAAATTTTCACCTGTTACTGAAAATTTTAGTTGGCACCATAAGGTTGAATCCATATGATTATCTTTTCGGTGTGGACATCCTCTTCCTTGCGGCCCTCAGCATAATGATCATCGGGGTCCTGAAGTTGGTCTTCAGAGAGCACGTCATATTATATATTCTGTTGGCCCTGGCGGTGGCTGCTGCCGAATATGCCCAGCCTGCCCATCCCCCTGCCGGCATGGTTATCAAATACCTGATGGCTTTTGTATGGGGACCTATGCCCTGGTCTTACTTCCCGCTGCTACCCTGGCTCTCGTACCCCCTGGCAGGATATGCCTTTCATATTCTTGAAGAACGCTACAACCTGAATGCGAACAGGTTGCTACTTAAACGCATCATAGCGGTCACAGCCACCCTGGCCCTGCTTGTCACCATTCACTACGCCATTGATGTGTCGACGGCTTTGCAGAAATACTACCATCATTCACTGCTGTTCTTCCTCTGGGTGATCGTATTTCTCACCGCATGGGGATTATTGTTTCAGGTGGTCGAGAAACACCGCGGCAACACAAAAATAGTCCTCTGGATCAAATGGATGGGACGGAACGTCACCGCCATATACGTCGTACAATGGCTGATCATCGGAAATATAGCGACAGCCGTATATAAAACAGAATCCGCCTGGACTCTGCCGGTTTGGTTTGCCGCTATCACGGCGGGATCAAATCTTATCGTTCTGGCATGGGTCAAAATCAAACAAAGCCGTCAACGGGTGAAATTGATCTGACCCCCCTCAAATAAGATCATCCAACGCTTTACGGTACCTCACAGGGTCTTTTTTATATTGTGTGACGGATATCCCTGTGACATTCCTGAACTGTGAGGATAAATATTGAACGCTGCTGTATCCCATCTGATAGGCAATCTCGCTCAGGGTCATCTCATCATTAAAGAGCAGTTCCTTTACCTTTTCAATTTTATTCAGTATGATGTATTTCTCCAGTGTTGTTTTTTCATGTTTCGAAAAGAGAGATGACAGGTACTGGTAGGAGAGCTGGAGTTTATCGACAAGGTAATCCGAATTGCGTATGATGGAGTTGGCATTGCTGGCAAAATGGATCAATTCAATGACAGCGACTTTAATTTGTTCCACCAGCATCCTTTCCCTGTCGGTAATGATCTCAAATCCATTATCCTCTAACGTTTTTTTAATCAATTCAAATCCGGGATCGTCAACTCTGTAAATCAAAGTCACCTCTCCCATCACCACAGAGTCCACCTTCGCCCCAATCTTTTCGAGCTCCTGCCGAACGATTCGCATGCAACAGAAACTGGTCATATTTTTCAACCTGAGTGAAGTTGTCATCGTCTCGGACATCACATAAAATTTAATTGAATTAACGATAAAAGATCCTTATTAATGCCAGAACCAAAATTAATTGAAATTTACCATGAAACCATTAATTTGGCTCTCCGGGGCAACCTGCACGGTGCAGATCCGTCTTCATACCGGCCATACCTCTGCCGCGCCAGGTTAAAGGTAACAGGATACAATATTATTATAGAAATACAGTTATTCATAAACACAAGAAAGATTAGTAATATTGCAGGCATAATTACAATAAATAAGAATGATCAGGAAAAATCACCTCATCCTCTTTATTTTTTTCATGAGCCTGATGAGTGACCTTGGGGCTCAGGATATCGCTATCGGTGAATGGCGTGATCATTTACCTTATTATAAATGCATATCACTGACCGAGGCCGGCAGCAGGATTTACTGTGCCACCGAAAGTGCGATGTTTTTTTACGATAAGGATGACAACAGCGTTCAGCGCGTCACCAAGGTCAACGGGTTATCGGATGTAGGCATCAGTGTCATCAATTACAATGAGCCATACCAAACGCTTGTCATTGCTTATACCAACACCAACATCGACCTTGTCAGAGGTAATGAAATCATCAATATTTCAGACATCAAGCGCAAACCTATCCTGGGTAATAAAACCATCAATAATGTGGTGTTCAGGGATAAATATGCCTATCTCGCCTGTGGTTTCGGTATTGTCCTGCTCGATCTGGTGAAAGAAGAGATCTCCGACACCTATTACATTGGACCGGAAGGCGGGCAGATCAACGTTCTGGATATCACCTTTGATGATCATGACTCCATATTTGCCGCGACGGAAAACGGCATCTACAAAGCTTCCCTGGTGGGAACCAACCTGGCCGATTTCAATTCCTGGACCAAAGACAACGCGCTTTTATTTCCGGATGTCCGGTACGATCGCATCGTTTACTTTGATCACCGCTTATTTGCGAATTATGCCAGTGACATTTACGGCGGCGATACCATTTATGTTTATGAGAATGGTACTTGGCGTCGTTTCAATCAGGAGGACAATACCAATCATCACAATATCAGGTCACAGTATAATCATTTGATCGTCACCAATAATGGCAGTGTATCGGTTTTCGACAGTAACCTCGATAAAGTTTATTTCACTTATAAACCGGGTGATATAGGTTTAAATCCCCTGGATGCCATTTTAGACAAAGACACCCTGGTATGGGTTGCCGACCGCTCGAACGGTCTTTTAAAGACTTACAATAATGGGTGGAACTGTGATGTTTACAGGCCCAATGGTCCAAAAACCGCCAATGTCTTTGATATGACAGCTTCAGGCAAGGATGTCTGGGTTGTACCCGGTGGCAGAAACGGCTCCTGGGGGAATATCTGGAATTCAGCACAGCTCTATTCTTATATTGATGGCAGTTGGTCCACGCAGGATGCCGGGAATATACCGGAGCTGGGATCTGCGCGGGATATGGTATGTATAGCCGCCGATCCTGTGGTGAAAGACAAGGTGTATGCCGGTTCATGGGGCTACGGTTTGTTTGAGTTTACCGCCGGCCAGCTGACAAACAGGTACACCGACGAAAACAGCACATTGCAATTATTTACGGGCACTGACAAGATCAATATCGGGGGTCTCTGCTTCGATTCTGACAATAATCTATGGATCGCCAATTCGAATGCCGGCTCACTGTTATCCGTCAGGATGACTGACGGGACATGGCATGCCCTGAGTCTGGGTTCCGTGGCCTCCGGCATCGATGTAGGGGAGTTACTCATCGATCATTCCAATCAGAAATGGATGCTGGTACGTGACCTGGGACTGCTTGTTTTCAATGACAACAACACGATCACCAATCCTGCCGATGACCGGGCGTTGCGCCTGAGTGCCAACCCGGGAAACGGAAACCTGCCGGGGCTGAAAATAATCAGCTTTGCCGTGGATATGGATGGCGAGCTGTGGTTAGGTTCCGACGAAGGCGTGGCGGTGATCTATTCCCCGGAGAATGTTTTTACAGGTGGTAATTATGATGCCCAGAAAATCCTCGTCGTTCAGGACGGTTATGTACAATACCTTCTCGAGACAGAAGCGGTGACGGCCATAGCTGTTGACGGTGCCAACCGCAAATGGTTCGGCACAGACCGGGCCGGCGTGTTCCTGATGTCGGCCGACGGCACCGGGCAGATCCTTCATTTTACCGAGGAAAACAGCCCTCTGCTGTCCAACTCCGTCATCAGCATCGTCATCGACAGCGATGGCGTGGTTTACTTCGGTACCGCCAAAGGGGTGATATCCTATCGCGGTACGGCACCTCCTCCCAACCCCCCAACCAACGATGTCTACGCCTTTCCCAATCCGGTGCGGGAAGGCTATGACGGAGTGATCGCCATCAAGGGTTTACCTCAGAACGCGGAGGTTAAAATCACCGATATCACAGGCACTCTGATTTACGCCACCAAAGCCGAAGGCAGCCAGGCTATATGGGATGGCAGAAATTTCAACGGCGAAAAAGCCCATACAGGTGTCTATCTTGTCTTCTCAAGCAATGCCGGCGGATCGCAAACAATCGTAACAAAAATACTGTTCATCCGTTAATCCGTTGTCTCTGTTCCGGCAATCATCTTTTATGCTGCCGGTGGTTATATTCGTGGATTAAAGCCCAGTCATCATTTTTATAACTGTGCCACCGTTATATCAAACCCAAGGTATTGTCCTCCACCAGATTAAATATGGTGACAGCAGCCTCATTGCCAAGATCTATACCGAATCGTTCGGCCTGCAGACTTACCTTTTCAAGGGAATCAGACGGCCAGCCTCCAAAATAAAACCCACCCTGCTTCAGCATGGGACCCTGGTCGAAATGATCGTTTACCACAAAACGACAGGCGGTCTCCAGCATGTCAAAGAAATAAGGAATGCCTGGCATTACCACTCCATTCCATTCGATATACGAAAGAGCTCCATCGTACTTTTCATTTCCGAGGTGCTTTACCGCTCCCTTTATGAAGAGGAATCTAATCCGGCGCTGTTCCGTTTCCTCTTTGAGTCATTCAGGTACTTAGACATGACCAGCCGGCCCGTGGCCAATTTTCATCTGATCTTCATCACCAAACTGATGCGATACCTTGGTTTCTTTCCACAACCGAAATCATCCCCCTCCAAACGGTATTTTGACATGAAAGAAGGTCTTTTCACCGACCATGAACCGCCCCATAAACAAGTTATCGAACCTGATCTGAGTGATCTGTTCAACAGCCTGCTGGCGGCAGATTATGAGGACCTTGGGAAAATACATATCCCTTCAGGTCAGAGAATGAGCCTGTTGAACAAGATCCTTGTCTATTACAGCTTGCATCTCCCTTCTTTCGGTGAAATAAAATCGCATCTTGTTTTACACGAGGTGCTGGATTAGGGCAGGTTGCCGTCAGCGGAATTCTTCCCGCCATTCTGTCTGTCAAGGCTGATGAGTATTTACAGCTTCCCCGACGATCCTGATATTAAACAGACTGAGGATGTTATCTAGGAGAGTGGCTTTGACCTTCTCGACATCGGGGCTGACACCCATTTCTTTTTCAAGTGAGGTAACTGCTTTGTCGGTGAAACCACAGGGATTGATATAGTTGTAATAATGCAGGTCGGTCAGGATGTTAAAGGCAAAACCGTGCATGGTGACGCCCCGACTGACGCGCACGCCGATGGCGCAGATTTTCCTGGCGGCCTTCCGGTCAGCCGGATCAAGCCAGACACCGGTGGCGCCGGCCAGCCGTCCGGCAGACACACCGTAAGCCTTCAGGGTCATAATAACAGACTCCTCGAGCAGGTGGATGTACTTTTTTACCGATAATCCCATATTCTCCAGATCCACGATAGGATAGCCCACAAGTTGCCCCGGGCCATGGTAGGTGATGTCACCGCCACGGTCGATCCTGTAAAAAGCCGCCTGGATCTTTTCCAGGAATGGACGGCCGACCAGTAAGTTTGATTCCGAGCCGTTCCTGCCTACGGTGAACACATGAGGATGCTCACAAAATAACAGGTAACTGGGTGTCATTTCATGAAAGGAATGCCCCTGGTGAAGGCGCCTTTCCTTCACGCCGAGGATGGTCTGAAAAAGCTTTTGCTGCATCTCCCAGGCTTCCTTGAAGTCGATCAATCCGAGATCCTGAAAAATAACGTTATGATTCTGCACCGGTTAAAAACTGAATGTCTGGTGTTTATATATCCCAAACCATCTTTTCATACACACCCGGGATAACCGCAGCCATATCAAATCACATGTTTACGGGCATGATAGGATGAGCGTACCAGAGGGCCGCTCTCAACTATCCTGAATCCCATTTTTAACCCGGTCTCCCTGTATTTCTGAAATTGTTGCGGGGTGATGTATGCGGCCACGGGCAGATGTTTGCGTGAAGGCTGCAAATATTGCCCGATGGTCATCACGCGGCACCCTGCCATGATCATATCCCCCATGGTGGCGATCACTTCGTCTTCCGTTTCACCGAGTCCGACCATGATACCGGACTTACCGGTGATACCGCTATCAGATATCCACCTGATGACCTCCAGGCTGGTATCGTACCGTGCCCTGCTGCGAACAAACGGCGTCAGCCGGCGCACGGTCTCCAGATTATGGGAAATGACCTCCGGTGCCGCATCAATGATGCGTTTTATGTCATCGAATTTGCCGTTGAAATCAGGTATGAGTGTTTCCATTGTCGTTAACGGATTGACTCTCCTGACCTCCCTGATGGTCTCGGCCCAGATACGCGATCCGCCGTCCTCCAGGTCATCCCTGTTCACCGATGTGATGACGCAGTGGCTGAGATGCATCAGACGGACTGAACGGGCCACACGGCCGGGTTCACCGGCATCGGCAGGCATGGGCTTACCAGTTTTTGTATTGCAGAAACGACATGAACGGGTGCAGATATCACCCAGGATAAGAAAAGTGGCGGTTCCGTCACCCCAGCATTCACCTATATTGGGACAATGACCGCTTTCACA
>Ga0209609_10000211_pt1 | contig 35391 bp, 23 predicted proteins | sample LakKivw325mmetaG_FD_184136 | JGI IMG/M metagenome (GOLD analysis project Ga0209609, IMG submission 184136) | Anoxic lake water microbial communities from Lake Kivu, Rwanda to study Microbial Dark Matter (Phase II) - Lake Kivu water 325m metaG... | ecosystem: Environmental > Aquatic > Freshwater... | reverse complement strand
GGTTCAGCGCAGGATGACTACTTTCCAGGCCGGAGAATAGAGAAGCGATTTGCCGCTCTGTTGCTCTATTCTGCAGAAATAAATCCCGCTGGGCAAATTTCCCGCAGAAAGGTTGATAGTTTGCCGCCCGAGATGCTGGAAACCTGAATCCAGCGATTGCACTTCCTGCCCCCGCAGGTTGTAGACCCTGACTCTTATCAGACCGGCACTGAACAGTTGATAGCTCAAATTAGTCCACGCGTTATATGGATTAGGGTAATTACCCTGAATGATTGGAAATTCAGGACTATTGGCCAGCTGTGAAGATGCGCTTTCGACTGCAGTGACAACCACATCCGGGGACAGTTTGCGGTTCAACAGAAGCATGATGGCATCAGCGATGACCCACTTCCCAGCCGGCACTCCGGTATTTTCTACTTTCAGAATCCGATAATTGCCGGCAGTCAGATAGACGGATGTTAAAATCTGCCAACCGGCGGCAAGCGGGTCAGTCTGCGTAAGATTAACGACAACAGAATCACCTGCGGAGTCATAAATGGTGTACCTGACCGCTGAAGCGGCGTATTTGCTATTGACGATATAGGTAAAAACGTCAAACCAGCCCTCATAGGGTATGGAACATGAATAAGTCACAGATGCATAGCTTTGGCTGTCTTTATTGATGAGAATGCCAGGTTCAAAACCATATAGCGGACTGCTATTTATTTCCCAGTTTCCGCTGATAGTGACGCGTGGATCGGTCTCATTGACGATAATTCCTTTCGGGCGCCACACCCGACCGTTTCGGAAAGGATTAAGGGCCGGTGCGGCATAATAGGTTGCCTGCAGAGTGTCCGCTAACAGGTTGTTGTTTTTACGCAAACCCTCGTAGAAGAAAAATGCTTCCCCGTTGACCTGCCGTTGACGATTATCACGCAGGCACTTTAATAAAAAATCAGGCGCAATGACGTAAGGTAGATTGTCCGGTCCATGTTCGATATTCATTAAGATGCCAGCGAAAAAAATTGTGCGTCTATCGATGGGATGGTAAGCCAGTGAATTTTCCAGCGCGGTGAGATAACCGGCATAATCGTAACGATATAACTGAGGAATGAAACTGTCCACGATGTTGCTATCAACCCAAGTGCGTGAATCCTGTAGATATTCCTCAAACCCCCATGGATACACACTCGGACTTGATGATACTTCCAAATCAGCACTACGGACTTTAATCGAGTCACGCACGCTTTGGAACCATTTGGTGAGTTGGTACGCGCGCCAGCGCTTCCAGTCAACGTCCCGGTAGTTGACCGGCGGATCTGCGCCAGCTCGTTCGGCGCGGTAGATGTTCCTGGTAATTTCATCGTAGCCGCCTTCAATAGGCATAGCTGGTATTCGATCCGAGAGCTCGATGCCGTCAATATCATATCGGTCGCAAGCTTCCAGAATCAATGCCCGCATAAAATCCTGCACTTCCGGATTAATCGCCGACATCCAATCGAATCCATTTTTTACAGTCAGCTGTCCATCACTATTCTGCAGTGCCCAGTGCGGGTAACGGGCAAGGATATGCCCCCCGTTCTGGGAATAGGAAGTTGAAAAACCCATCTCGAACCAGGGCATGACTTCGATACCGACCCGGTGAGCTTCGATTATCACCCGCTGAAGCGGATCGCGGCTGGAATTGCCGATAGGACCGATGCTGAAACCGAAATAGTCATTCATCACCGCGCTGGGGAAAAGCGTGTAATTTCCATTGTAGCCATTACTGTTCCAGACGACGGTCAGGACGACATTGACGTGATGAGCTGCTAAGAAATCCATGGCTTCGGCGATACTTTTATCCGAGAACATGACCTGACTGTCCACATTGGTGAGTTTTACTGCTCGGAATTCAGTCACCATCTGGGCAAAGGAAGGACACCTGATCAGGCTAAAATATAAACTCAGCGCCAGAATCGGGCGCAAAGCGGTGGGTTTTCTTCTATCCTGTAGCAGTCTACTACTCATTGACCTTAAAAGAACTTAACCGCACTTGTTAGCACTTAATGGTACTTGTCATCAGGTTCGCCAGTACCATTTCTTTTTCGTACAATACGCCACACCAAGCGCCAGCAATAAAGTGTAAATAGCCGCCCGCAGTGCCCCTAACCACGGGGCGTGAGTGTAACGGATAAACAATTCATGTAAGGTTGTCAGGCTTAATATGGGCATGATGAAATTGGCCATGGCGGAATAGGCCAGCATGGGATTTTGGCCGTTGAGAATAAAGAGCCTGAGCCAGGGTTTGCGATAAATATCAATGATTATCGCAAAAGCGATTACGAGAAAGATCGCCAGCCCGTCGGTAATGAAGTAATAGCTTAGAGTAGGATGATCCTTTTTAATGCCACCTTCGAAAGGCTCGAACAGCAAACCTAAAACCAACCAGTAGGCACCCCAGATAAAAAGGGTGCGCAGGAATTTTTCGGCAGTCGTAGCGCCTTTCGTCAAAATCAATCCGGTCAGTCCGAGTAGGGTCAGTGAAAGTAGCGCGGTTTCCGTCACAAGACGCAGTTTGAGACCAACTAACATAATCGGCGTGAATAGCAACATCAGAGTCGTTAATAAAATCATTCGATCCTGGAAATGACGGTCTTCGGTCAAAGAATTGTCCGGTTTCCAGAGACTACGTTTCAGGAACATTTCCCCGACAATTGTTCCGGGAATTACGATGAACAAGTACTGGCAATAGTAGAGTTTGTACAGCCAGGAGATCGGGGACCAATTCCAGATGGTCTGTACCCATCCCACAACGGGGTACGAAAGCCGAAGTGCCATCAGCAAGCCTAAGACACTTAGACGGAGAACGAGATTTTCACGGGTAAATAACCAGATTAGCGCACCGAAGAAATAGGTATTGGTCAGTACAATCAGGATTATGTTACTGCGATAAAGTGAAAAACCACTTCCGTCGGGATAACGTAAAAAGATCAATAAAAGTAGCGCACCTGCCCAACCCGCGAGTTTGATGATACGCCGCAAATTTTGCCCCCAACTGTCCGGCGGACGCAGGAAAATGACGAACATGACGGCAAAACCCAGCAGACCGAGAGTCCAGGTCAGCCGATTTGTTTCGGGGTTGATGACCCAGGGACTAAAAGCACGATGAATCAGGGCAAAAAAACCCAATAGTAAAGTACGTTCGAATATCTGCAGAGCGACCACTGGTCGGGAGGCGCCTTTTTCCAGACGTTTATTTAATGCCAGCGGAATCGCCGCGCCCAGAGCGAACAGAAAGAATGGAAAAACCAAATCTACCCAGGTAATTCCCGGCAAATTTGGATCGAATTTGTGTAAAGGCGGCGGCACCTGAGCATGATACATCCAGGCCGGTAATACTCCATAGGGTACGACTCCGGATAAGACCATCGTCAAGATGGCAAATCCGCGTAAGGCATCTAAGCTCAGCGCCCGCGGCTGGCTATTTTCTGGCATTGCAGTACTCCTTTGAAAAAATAAGGTTAAGGTCAAGGTCAAAGTACTCGGAACGTGATGGCGCCGGCTCGGGAAAAAGGGCAATCCTCCTGCCCCTGAGTGCATATCGAGCCTTGCGCTCGGTTACTTTAGTCAGATTATTTTTCACCATTAGACGCAAATCTATAAACCAGAAAGCATTAATCAAAGGTATGTCAGCGCGCGCTCCGAAGGTCATCTGTCTACTATTTTTTTTCTTGCCCAGCGGGTTAAATTAACATAGCATTTTTACAATTAGGCAAGGATAGAACTGTAGGTCACTGAAACTGATGAGCCTTTTCCAGCATTATCTGTGACCATACAATGAACAAATCCGCAATGGTTCCTGACAGTCACACTATATGTCGACAACAAAATTAACCCGCCGTCGATTTCTGAAACTGGCGGGATTTACTTTGGGGGCAGGGGCACTGGTCGGTAGTGGAATCACGGCTTTATGTGGTCGGCGTCCGGCAATTATTCTGCCCGAAACAACTTTTGGAGAGTCAGGTATGCAACGTAAAATACTCGTGGCCTACGCCAGCAGGACAGGCTTTACCTGGGGTGTGGCGGAAGCAATTGGGCGGACTGTGTCAGAAAGCGGGAATGTGGTGGATGTACGACCGATGCAAAATATCACTGATATATCGGAATATCAAGCAGTAATCGCCGGTAGTGCTATTCAGGGTTCGAAATGGTTACCGGAAGCCCGACAGTTTATAGAAAAGTACAAAAACACACTATCGACAAAGCCCTTCGCCGCCTTTCTGACCTGCATGACCTTGGCCATGCCACAGGCTAATAAATATCGACCGCACGTTGCTACATGGCTGGATCCGATATGTCAGATGGTTCAACCGGTTAGCGTCGGGACTTTTGCCGGAGGGTTGGACATCAGCAAAATTCCGGCTTGGGGTGACAGGGTTAAATTTCGGTTGAGCGTCATGCTCGGAGTCTGGAAAGAAGGCGATCATCGCGATTGGCAAGCCATCGGGCAGTGGGCAAAAGGCCTGATACCGCAATTAGTCGGTTAATCATTGGATTGGCCGGCGAATCTGTCCGGACACTTTAGTGTTTAAGGCTGGCGATCAGCACCACGTTTTCAGTCGGTGGAAAATGGCGCAGTTCCACATCCATCAGCGCGATAATCTGATTAAGCTCGATCAGGCCCGTCAGATCAATTATTCGGGCTGAGACGAGTAAAAAAAGGTCGGGAACAAGTGCGCCGGCATCACCATAAGTGGTCAGCTCCGGGATCAGGGCGCTGAGGCGAGTCTTGACGTTTTGTATCTGTTCCTCGATGACAAGACAATCGTTGAGTTGCAGGCGGATGACGCCTTCCCGGTCCACGACGCGTAAATTCTGCACCGTTTCCCTGAAAAGGCCTCCGAGTCGTTTCCTGGTCCTGACGGTTGTAACCGCGTTCAGAAATTTAGTGCGGGCATGAATTTGTACCTTGCCGGATTCGGTTCGCATGGCGTCGGCGGCGATCTGGCGGATTTCGTCATCGGTTAATTCTTGAATGGTGAGGTCGCGGGTGCGCATTTCACTCGCCCCAGTCGCCACAGCGATGACGCGTTTGTTGCGGGTGTCCACTTCGACGGTGACTTCGATACTTTCCGGGATGGCGCCCATTTTCTGAACCGAGGTGAGGGCTGCCTGACGGATTTCGAGCAGTTCGGACTCGGTGGGATTGACGATATTGCGTTCCACCGTATCGCGAATCATGCCCAGCGCGGCGCCAATGGCGGAAATAATTTCAAAATTATCAGCGATCCTGTACGCATATTGCAGCTGTTCAGCAGTAAAGGGAACGATGGCCGGAGCTCCGCCGCCGCCACCGACCAGACAGATCAAATGCGGGTCGAGTTTATATTCGCGCAGAAGCTGTTCGAGCACCGGTTTGATTTTATGTGCGGCTATAGTCAGCATCTCGCGGGCAATTGTTTCCGCTGGTCGCATTAGCTGGCTTTCGAGGAGAGCGAAAGCGTTGCGGATGGCTGATGTATTAACCACACTATTGTCGCTGGTTTGTTCATAACCAAGAAAGTAGGCGGCTTCGGTGGTAGTGACAGCAAAGTCGGGAACAGACGAATTTTTTGTCTGCAGGGCGATATAATCGGATGGATCACCTTTCTGGGGTTGAATCAGGCGCAGGTCTGTATTCAGAGACTCATCGGTAGCAGAATAGGCTAAATATTTCAAGTTGGCGATGTGCGCGCTCCGCGGGCCGACATCGGTGATGGTTTTTCCCGATAGACGGGGCAGGGATCCTCCGGCAATGCCGAGCGTGCGTACATCTAAGGTTCGCAGGAAAAGCCGGTTGCCACCAATCTGCGCACTCCTGATCTGCGGTTTGCCGTTTTTTATGACCGAAATGTCCGTGGAAGTACCGCCCACTTCAATAAAAATTCCGTCGGAAATCCGTGCGTACATCAATGCCGCCGCGACTCCCGCCGCCGGTCCGGAAAGCATGGTCAGAATCGGGCGCCGGCGCATCTCGTTAATGTCCATGATCCCGCCGTCGGAGCGCATGATCATCAGCGGAGCCCGGATTCCGCTGCGGCGCACAGACTCTTCAGTCAGGTTGGCAGTCTCCAACATTTTGGGCATCATACTGGCATTGATAACCGCGGTGCGGGTGCGGATGCGCAATCCATAAAGCTGCGAAATACGGCTGGCGGCCGTGGCCAGGAGCCCTTCGGCCTCGGCTACCGTAACGATCAGGTCTTCGAATTCGGGATGATCTACGCCAAACACTTCGCTAGCTACGATAACCTGAGCGCCAGCCGCCCTAACCTCGTGAATGGCGTTTAAGGCGCGTTCACGTGTCAGAGGTTCTTCCAAATCAAGATAAGTATAATAGGTCTTCAGGAATTTTCCCGGTGCCAGTGCAATATCACGGGGATTGCTTTCCTTACGGGAAATGCGACCTTCGAAGCCCTTGCCCATTCCGATGATACCCACCGGAGCGACATCACCTTCGAGAAGGGCGTTAGTCGCCTGGGTAGTCGAGTGCGCAATGAGGATGATGTTTTCCGGATCTATCTTAGAACTGTCCAGCAGGCGTTGCAGGGACTCAACCACGCCGCGGGCAACGCCCTCCAGGGCAGTATGGGTCGTCGGAACGCAGGCCTTACCGACGATTCGGTAATCAATGATATTTACTGCCACGGCATGCGTAAACGTGCCGCCGACATCTATTCCGATCTTGATTTTCTGGCCTGTATTAGTCATCCAAATATCCTGATTTTTTCAGCTCGTCTGCTGAATTTTATAGGAAGGTTAAGGCTGCCACGACCAGCCCTACGAATGCTACCAGCCAGGTATAGGGTAGGGTATTCCATAGCACTTTCTGGACATCCTGCCGCATCTCATTGGCCAGCCAGACGTTATGGGTATTGGTGGGATCGCTGATGCCCTGTACCTGTCCAACTGCCATCAGTAGTCCCACGATCGAACCGGCAGGCATGCCGCTGGTCAATAAAATCGCCGCTAATCCATACCCCATACCCCAGACATTCAACGGACCACGGTAGAGTGCTAAGGGTGCCGCCAGCGTGAATATCACGATATAAGACCAGGCGTTGTGGGGAACGACTTTTAGTAAAAACGGGCGCAGGAGGTTCAATACAGGCCAGCCTGCCGGGTGCAACTGCGTCCAGGTTTCGCCGGGTCCCATAATCGCGTTGAGCAACATCCCGATGCCGAACATGAGTACGACCGCCGGCATAACAACGGCTCCGCCCTGGAAAACTGCCTGAATTAGGAGGTTCAAATGGTTTTTACGATAAGTCGCTAACCAGCCATATATCAGACCACAAATGAAGGCGGCGATGAAGTCAATTTTGAAAACCATGATTAGCAGGAGCGGCACCAGAGGCGTGCAATACGCGCTCCAGTGTATCTTTTTGGAATGCGGTCTGCAAAGCCGCAGAAGATTATCGATAAACAGCCCGACAAGCGAGACACCGCTGAGAAGCTTCAAAGTCCGGGCGATCATTTTGAGGGTGCTAAGAAAATCGTGACGGACGGTGACGGGCAGGTGACGGAAACCACAATAGAACAGAGTCCCAATTACAAGCAGACTAATCACGACGATTAATATTTTCAAAATATGCAGTGACTGACCATCCCGATAAAGCTGGATGGTGATATACGCCAACGCTGTTACGCTGGTCAGGACGAACATCTTAATGGCAAAGGGTTGAATCTGGCTGACGGACAAGCCGAGTACATTTATGTATAGTGCCCAGTTCCCGGCATTCAGAATCCCGCCAATACTCAATCCGAACAGGAAGATGCCTACGGTCGTCATCGCGCTGATACCCACGGCCGACATGATTGGCAAAACAATCGTAGCAACCATGATGATAGCTCCCAAGCCTCCCAAGGTCGTGAAAAGAATCGCAATGATGGCCATCATCAGCACGGCGATAGTCCATGGTTTATCACCGGCGAGTTCGGCGCCGATTTTGATGAAATTTTCCGCGACGCCGGTCTTTTGTAAAAGGACACTCAGCATACTGCCGAAAAAAGCGATCGTATAAGCCGGATAAAGGCGCAGGGTACCTTGTCCAATTACTAACTGGATGGTATCCATTAGCGACACTCCGCCGACTAAGGGGATGAAGAACGCCATCACCGGTAAGGCAATTAGCGCAGGAATTTTACGCAGGAACATCAACAGTGCCATGCATAGAAAAATTCCAATTAGCAGAACTATCTGAACAGTTTCCATTATCGAATTAACTAGCTCCCAATTCTGACATGCACGCAGAAAAAATATAAGGAACGCCCGAAACGTTTCCAATTAAAAACCGAGTGATCGTCCAGGATGATCATGACCCACCGTAGATATTTCCGACCGGCTGACCGACTGAATTGAATGAGTGTGCTCGTCTGACACTTCAGTGTTATGAAGAACCTGAAACCTTTGACCGATTAGAGGCTTTTCTTTTAATCCTGGATTGATAAATTATCAAAGTGATAAGGACTCTACCGATATTATGGCCAGGTACCGAACGCACATAATCATCACCGCACTGGTGCTTTTAGTCTGCCACTGTGTGCATGCCCAGTTCTATTTTGGGCGTAACAAGGTGCAGTACGAGCATTTTAACTGGCAGGTACTGAGTACCGAGCACTTCAATATTTACTATTACCCGGAGGAATATGCGCTGGCCAACGCGGCGCTCAATTATTGTGAGGAATTTCTGCAGGAGCTCGAACAGAAATTCAACCAGGTTATCTATCAGCCGATCCCTTTAGTCATCTACAGTAACCATATTCATTTCCAGCAAACGAATATTCTGACCATGCCGATTCCGGAAGGCATTGCCGGTTTCTTTGAATACATTAAAAGGCGCGTGGTGATTCCCTACAACGGTAACATGACCGATTTCCGCCATACCCTGAAACATGAATTGGTACATGTGTTTTTCTATTACAAGGTGAATTCTGCCGCCAGTGACATCGGGGCCTGGGAATCGCCCAATTTTCCGTTATGGTTTACCGAAGGTCTGGCGGAATACTGGTCGCAGGGCTGGGATCCGCAGACCGAGTTGATCGTGCGGGATGCGATTTTGCATGACTATTTATATCCGCTGAATAGTTACGAGCTGTACGAGACCGGATTTTTACTTTATAAGGAAGGCCAGGCCTTTCTGCGTTTTTTCGAGGAGCGCTACACCGCCGACCGGTTGCGCTGGCTGATGGAAAATTTCTGGCGTTATGATTCTTTCGAGAAAGCGCTCAAGGGTGTTACCGGCAAGACGCTCCTGGAGCTGGAAAGTGAATGGCGCGTCTCACTGAAGAAAAGGTTTGCCGTCCATCTGCTGGGCGAAGAGGTCATTGAACCGGACGGCACCCAGTTAACGCGGTACGGCGCTAACGTCAGTCCGGTTGTTTTTACCAATCAAAATGGTCAAAAAGAAGTCGCTTTCCTGACCAGCCGCAATGGCTATACCGATATTTACCGTACCGGGCTGCTGAGCCGTAAGGAAAAGCCGCTTCTGCGGGCAGAACGGCGGGCAGGTCGTGAATCCCTGCACTTCCTGCAGTCGGGTATTCATATCAACCGCGGCGGAGACCTGATTTTTGTCACTAAGTCGGGTGCCCGGGATGTTTTGCGAATCGTCAACCTGGCTACCAAACGTGAAATCGGTTCATTGGAATGTCCTTCCGTCGTTTCGATTCGCTCACCCAAATGGTCGGAAGACGGAAACTTGGTGGTGTTCGCCGGTCAGGACTATAGTGGGCAAACCGATTTGTACATTTGGCGTGTCGTTGAATCACAGGCGCTCAGGCTGACCAATGATATTTACTTTGACAGCGATCCAAGCTTCAGCCCGGATGGAAAGCTCGTGGTTTTCTGCTCCGACCGCGGTCGCCGCGAGGTAGGAAGCGGGACTGACCTCTGCCTGATGAATCTGCAAAGCGGAGAAATTTTGCGGCTTACGAACGGTCCGGGTTCCTTTACACGACCGTTTTGGGCTCCGAACCAGCCTGATCAGATTTTTTGTCTGGCAGACCTGTCCGGCACACCCAATCTCTGGAAAGTCAATCTGCCTCATGCGGATAGTCCAGCCGCCGGGATTGTAGCTACTGCGCAACCGCTAACCAATTTGCATACCGGTTTGCAGGATTTTTATCCGGTGTCAGGTGATACGATTTTAGTCAGCGCTTTTCGCAAATACGCATTCCAGGTCCATCGCCTGAACTTAGCCGAGAAAGCCCATCCGGCTTCCGCGTTGACTTTTTCGGTCGTCAAGCCCGACTCAGCCTGGCGTTTGCCGTCTGGCGAGCAATTATTCAGTAAACGCAGTCGCCCCTATCGGCTGAAATATAGTTTGGATTTTGCGCAGACCAACATCGTCCATGACCCGATTTTCGGTTTTTTAGGCGGGGCGCAATTGGGAATCTCCGATCTGTTAGGTAATCGGTATTACCATTTTTTATTGGCGAATACTGCCCAGGCGACTTCCGAGATCATGGATCATTTCAATCTGGCGGTCACCATGGTTGATCTTACCCGACGCGCCAATAAAGCCGTTGGAGTATTTCATTTTGCCAATGATTATTACAATCCTTACGAAGGCTTTTACTACGAGCGCGCTTTAGGTCTACGGGGAGGCTTAAGCTATCCGATAGATGTTTTTCGACGATTAGAGTTCAGCGCTTCACTCTGGCATTCCACCAAAGATTATTACTACGGCAAATTCAGACGCGCTACGCTTTTATCCAATTACGCCTCGTTTGTCCACGATAATTCCATCTGGACCTATACCGGCCCGCTGGACGGCTGGAGCCTGCGGTTGACCGCCGGACCAACATTTGATTTTAAACATTCCCGTTTCTACAATTATACGGCCTTGGGCGATCTGCGACTCTATTTTCGTCTGCACCGCAATCTCACCTGGGCTCAGCGCTGGATTGCCTGGTTCAACGAAGGCACCGACATCTATCAGTTCTATATCGGCGGCAGTTGGGGCATGCGCGGTTACGATATTCGTGAGATCTATGGTTGCAAGTATGTCATGTTTAACCAGGAACTGCGGTTCCCATTTGCGGAAAGCCTGATGCTCCGTTTCGTTGAAAGTGATATCCGTCTTTCACCTATCCGCGGCGCGGTGTTCTTTGACGTGGGCAACGCCTGGGATGACGCATTCCCCGGTCTGCTGGGCAGTTTTGGGTTCGGATTGCGTGGAGTGCTCTTTGGCGGCCTGGTACTACGGTTGGATATAGGTAAATGCACCGACTTTGAAACCATTCAGAAATCTTGGTTCGTCCAATTTTTCTTCGGTTGGGACTACTAAAATGCAGACCCATCAGCATAAAGCCTGGTCAAGACGCGGTGTTCTGGTATTTTTCGTGGCGCTGTCGGGCTGTTACGGGCCATTGCAGATTCCAAAGATCACACCAGAAATTTGTGTGGAAAATCCTGCAAATCCGCCTCAAAAAATATGGCAGTCCAAATTGCCTTCACCCCCTAAAGATATTTTAATTCTGAACGAGCAGAAAGCCTTGATCACTACCTTCCGTGGTGAATTATTCCTGCTCAATATAGCCACCGGAAAACGTTGTAGCCGTTTTTGGACGCCCTTCAGAAAGCCCGTACAGATTCTGCTTTGTGACCAGCGGCAGGGAGAAATAGTGGTATCTGGGATCAATGACCCTAAAGTCTATCGCTATGATTTATGCGCCGGACGGGTGTTGCTGGAGACCCGCTTGCCTGGTTTGGATGGCACCATGCTGGCCGACGAAGGTGGATTGTTCGCAGTACAGAATCTGCGGACTCTGCTGAAATTGACGCCTCTGACATTTAAAGTACTGGCGAAACTGGAATTGCCGACAAACGTGGCGGCGGGCGTATTTGCTTTCCAGGGTCAACCGGCGTTGTTGACCGCTGACGGACATTGGCGGGTCTATGACAAGAATTTGACGTTAGTGCAGGACCTGAATCTGGCGTTGAATCCATATCCGGTTGTCGGCTTCTATAGCGATCACTTGGTAATCGCCGATTCAAAGGGTAGTATCCTTATCCTGAACGGTGAAGGCATAAAATATCGTCGGGTGTTAGATAAAGCGATTTACGCCACGCCGATTTTGGACGCTGACAATCTGTTGATTGCTTGCGCTGATGGAGAAGTAATCAGCATCAATTGGCGGAACGATAAAATCGACTGGCGCTGGCAGGGGGCAGGCCCGGTCGGGCGGGAGTTGCGGATTTGCAATGATGTCGTGTTGGTACCTTACACTCGTGGCAAGATCGTGGCTATTGAGCGCCATAATGGTGCTTTTCGCTGGGAAATCACGACTGACCGTGCATTACGCGGTTGGGCGGTTTCGAGACAAGGTATCCTGACAACCGATCGTGATAAAAGAGTAGCCTATTGGAAATGGTAAATAATCGCAGATGGTTTCTGGGATTGATGATTGTTCTTACCTGGCAGATCGCCAATGGGCAGTATATTGACCAGAAGAAAGCATGGCTTTTTAGTGCTCCTAACGATTCCCTGAAAATTACAGGATTGGAATATGTGCCGGTAAGACCTGCCTCGCCACATCGGCTTGGCTGGACCTGGCGCAGTACTTTGGGAGTGGGAACAATGTTGGTCTCCGCGGCGCTGGTCACTCACTTTCATCATACTGCTGAAGAAGCCTACAGTCAATATTTACATTGCGGCAGTTACCGTCGCATGGAACGCCTTTTTAAACGAGCACAGCGTTATGATCGTCTGACGGGGTGGGCCTACGCAGTCATGGAAGCTGGTTTCGTCGTCACCGTGTTTTCCTTTGATGGGGCGCCATGAGCATCAAAGTTATTCCAGGCTTAGTAATGCTGGTGGCATTGACAGGTTGTAGTAGCCGCTCGCACGACAATCCTTTTGATCCTCAGAATCCTTCCACCGGAGGTGCGCCGGTCGGTTTAAGGGTTATTGCCAACCGCGATACGGTGCATTTCAGCTGGTCGCCGGTAGAGGTGGATGACCTGACGGATTATCTCATATATCGGGCGCAGGATGACCAGCCGATGACCTATGCGCTGACCCTGCCGGTTCCCGCGGACAATATCCGATTTACCGGGTGTATGTTTGATCATCGTTATCGTTTTGCCGTCCAGGCGCGTACCCGTTTCGATGATGGACCGCTTTCGGCGGAACTCAGCATCATTCCCGGCCCGCATAACCTGATCGTGGCGGATTACTATGATTATGCGCTCAGACGGATTTCCTACGATGGAAGTTATATTTACCAAACCGCGGAAATTAATTCTCCAGTGGCGCTGGTTGGCGATCCCCAACACAATCTGTACATCGTCGCCAGTTACTGGATGCAGACGGTGTACGTTCTGAATCGTGAATTCCGAATCACCCGTAGTATCGAGCTCAGTTATCAGCCGGTAGGAATGGCCTATAATCCCACTAACGGCTGGTTATTCATCCTGCAGAATGGTCAGCATCGTCTTTCGGTGTTTTCCTTGAGTGGTATTTATTTAGAAGCGATTGACCTGCCGTTCGAGGTTGATTTGCAGACCTACCTGGCTTATGACCGGGTACATAACCTGATCTGGATTGCTTCCCATAAAGAAGAAATAGTCACATGTATTGATTTCAATTATCCGAATCGTCCGCTTTACCAGGTTCCGGGTTTGAACGTCACGAATCGTTTATGTGCTCATCCTTTAGTTGGCGGTTGTTGGATGGCGACGGACTCCGGAGTCGTCCGCATAAATCCGACGGGTGCATATACGCGTTTTGCGACAAATTATCACATCACGGACATCAGTGTTGATCCCGGTACCGGTGATTGTTTTTACACTGGCTACCAGAGGACGGATTATCGCTGGATTGCCGGGAAACTCGTTTGGGGGCAAGTCATACAGGATGAAGTATTGCTCGACAATACTTTTTCCCGGCTGTACGCCATTCAGGTCATACCCGGAGCCACCGCCGCCGGATTTTTCGCGGTTCAAACCGGGTATTGGCGGTTACTCAGGTTCGATGGTAACGGGCAGTTGATCGGCGAGTTACCCGAGTACAGCGGTAAGCTGAATTTCTTACTGGAGTAACTTCGTTCACGGTCATTGTACTTTTAGCGATCAATAAGTAGTTTTACCCACACTGGTTTCGATACTTCAGCATTTTTTTCCGGCAATAGGCGGTTTCTAATGGCGGTGTGACTAGACGCGGCCGCTGATTAGCGACATTAGAATTGGGAACAATCCGAATATTTTCTATTTTACGGCGGTTAATTTTCAAAGGTAGAATGGGACGGAGTACAAAAACAGAGACGGACATTTTAATTGTCGGTGGCGGAGTCAGCGGTGTTTGTGCCGCAATACAGGCGGCAAGGATGGAAGCGCGCGTCCTGCTCGTCGAGGAAACTCCCTGGCTGGGTGGGATGCTCACCTCCGCCGGAGTAAGCGCCGTTGACGGTAATCATCTCTTACCGTCCGGGCTGTGGGGTGAGTTTAGGCAAGCGCTCTATGACTATTACGGCGGCCCCCAGGCCGTAGCAACCGGTTGGGTCAGTCATACGCTGTTTGAGCCGCACGTTGGTGAACGTATTTTGCGTGGTATGGTAACCGCACAGCCTAATATTGTCGTCTGTTCCGGCTTTCATATTATTAACGTTTTGAAAGCCGATGATCGCGTTACCGGCGCAGTGTTTGCCGATGAACAGGGCAATCACATGACAGTCATTGCCTGCGTGACCATCGAAGCGACAGAATTCGGTGATGTGTTACCACTGGCCGGTTGTCAATACCGTATCGGGCGAGAAGCTAGTTGGGAAACAGGTGAATCTCAAGCGCCAGCCGAACCAGACGATATAATCCAGGACCTCACGTATGTCGCGATTCTGAAAGATTATGGTACCGGGTCCGCTAGGATTATTCCCGAGCCACCGGGCTATCAGCCGGAGATGTTCGACGGCACCTGCCGCGAGCTGAGCACTCAACCAAATGAACATATTCCTGATGCTCAGCAGATGCTGAATTACGGGCGCCTGCCGAATGCCAAGTACATGATCAACTGGCCGCGGTGTGGCAACGATTATTACCTCAATCTGGTAGAAATGAGTAGAGCCGAGCGCCACCGGGCGGTTATCATAGCAAAAAATCATACCCTTAGCTGGATCCACTTCGTCCAGACGCAAGGCGGTTTCCGCAACCTCGGTTTAGCGGAGGACGAATTCCCGACGCCGGACCGGTTAGCGCTGATTCCGTATATCCGGGAGAGTCGGCGCATCATCGGTCAGTATCGTCTCACGCTTCCCGATCTTGAACATTTTTACGATTCACCCCGCGGCGCCTTTTATCAAAATGGTATTGCGGTGGGCGATTATCCCTTAGACCATCATCATCAGCAAAGTCCTCGACCAGTTGATGAAGAATACCCGCCGATTTGGGCGTTTACGGTGCCATATGGCTGTCTGGTTCCCATAGAAATTGATGGCTTATTGGTCGCGGAGAAGAGCATTGCGGTAACGCATTACGTCAATGGATGCACCCGCCTTCAGCCGGTGGTCATGCTGATAGGACAGGCTGCCGGTGCCGCGGCGGCGTTATGTTTACGTACCAACTGTCAACCGCGGGAGATCAATGTCCACCGACTCCAGCAGGTTCTATTGGATGCCGGTGCTTATTTGATGCCGTTCAGCGATACACCGGTGACTGATCCGGATTTCCAGGTTTTACAAAAAAGCGGAGTGATTGGTTTACTGAAGGGCAAACGTATTCCGCATACCTGGATTAATGAAACAAAATTCCTCCCGGAGAATCAGGTTACACAGATGGAGTTAGAGGAAATCAGCTCAATTTTAGCGCGGCAGGGAGTACAGTTAGCGCTGGAAGATCTGACGAGGGCGACCCGCGGGTTCACGCGTCGGCATTTGGCACGCTGGATCGACCAGCATTTCGACTTGTTTAATGAATTGAAGACTGAGTGAAATTTTGTCAATCATGCGCAGAACCTGCTTGCTATGCTTAATCGTATTGAGTTGGTTAAATAGCCTGCAAGCTCAACCCATCGAATTACGTGGTGTTTGGTTAACTAACGTGGATAGCGAAGTTTTTGATGATCAGGCCAGAATCGCGGAAGCAATGCGTTTCCTGTCCGAATATCATTTCAATGCAGTTTTTCCGGTGGTCTGGAACGACGCCAAAACAGTATTCCCCAGCGCGCTGATGGACTCGCTGTTCGGACTACGGATTAACCCGCGTTATGAAGGGCGGGACCCGTTAGCGGAGCTGATTGCCGCGGCAGAAAAATATGACATCGCCGTGATTCCGTGGTTTGAATACGGTTTTGCCGCCGCGCACGAGAAGCAAGGTGGTTTGTTAATTCAGCGCAAACCTCACTGGGCTGAGCGGGACCACGCCGGAAACCTTCTGAAGAAAAATGGATTTGAATGGCTCAACCCTTTTCATCCTGAAGTCCAGCAATTCGTTATGGATTTGGTGAGGGAGGTCGTCCGGAATTATGAAGTTGCCGGTGTACAGGGTGACGATCGTCTGCCGGCTTTGCCCATCGAAGGCGGCTATTCCGATTTTACCCAGCGTCTGTTTGCAGCTGAACATGGCGGACAGATGCCACCTTATGATTTCCGCGAAACACAGTGGCAACGCTGGCGAGCCGACAAGCTGAACGACTTTACGCGGAGATTTTATCAGGAAGTGAAAGCCATTAAACCCGAGTGCGTCGTTTCCTGGGCGCCAAGTATCTATCCCTGGTCGTATGACGAGTACCTGCAGGACTGGCCGGGATGGATCCAAGCCGGATGCGCCGACCTGATCATCCCGCAGGCGTATCGCTATAATTTGCGCACTTACCGCCAGGTAATCTCAGCATTGACTCCATCAAATTTGAAAATTACCGACGGTAGAGTGTTTCCCGGCGTATTACTGAACGTTGGAGATTACATCATCAGTGAAAAGTTGCTGTTAGCCATGTTGAAAGAACATCGTCAGGTTGGTTATGCCGGTGAGGTTTTTTTCTTTTATGAAGGGTTGCGCAAAGACGATGACCGTTTGGCCAAAGCGCTCGTCAAATCTTATTATGGTGAAAAAGCCCGGCGGCCCTTTTAAAGCAAGGAGAATTTTATGTCCGAAGTAAACCTGAAACAAGAACAGCTAGCGTCGCTGAACCGCCCGCGATACTCCTATTCCCTGCGTGCCCGCATATTTTTCTTTTTTATGGATAAGCTCACCGGCAAGACGACGACACTTGCCAAAACCAAGCTCATCGAGATATTAGCCAGTATCCCATATCGGACCTGGGAAAACCGACAGTACGCCATCCTGACGAAGGATTATGATTTCGAATCTCGCGTCGGCGATGCTCAGGAAAAAAAGGACTGGAGCCGCGCGGCGCAGGACAATGAGTATCTGCACCTTTTAGTCATCAATGCCAAAATGAAGGAAGACCAGATTGAAAATCCCTGGTTTCTCCGCTGGGGAATCCCCTTTGTCCTCGTCAGTGGCTATCGCTTTTTTGCCCGGTGCCTGACGCGGATCAGTCCGCGTCGCGCGTACCTGTTCAACGCCGAATTCGAAGACCATGCCGAGCATGTCTATGCCCGATTCGTCGCCGATCATCCGGAATGGGAAACCCAGCCAGCCAAAGCGGAGATTTTAAAACAATATGCACAATTGCCTACCTGGGCTGATGTTTTTCGACGGATCGGGTTAGATGAACGAGATCACCGGAATGCCAGTTTCAAACTGGCGGGAAAAATGGAAGCGGTCGTGCAATACTATGATCGGGATGAATAAAAATTCATCAACAATAATCAGGGTTGGGAGGTAATATGAACTATAAGGTTCATCGTCTTGAGGTTGATAGTAAAACCATGCAGGAACAGTTGGAGAAGTTCATCAACCAGTTGCGGGGTGAGGTGATCGCCGTGTTGCCGAATGTCACCCCGACATTCCGGTTGATGGGAGCGACGGCTAAAGTTGACTTTCTGCTCGTCGTAGAAAAACTGCGATAGCCCATTGGATATATTTTTTCCATTGATTTGAATTTGCGGTTTGCCCGGTTACCGGAACAGCGCTCGTTATACGGTAGTCTTGCCTTATTTTTTATCTGCAGTCAATACTGCATGGCCTGACAGTGCCGGGTCAGATAGGACTGTTTGCCCTGCTCTGGACGAGTCTGCCCAAAGGACTGTTACCAAATCCAGGTGCGGAGCCGATATTTTTGTTGATTTTTAACTATTGAAATGATACTTTAGGGCGTTATTACGATGGGTTAACAAACTCTAAAGTGATTTACCGACGGAAAAAAATTTGGATTATCGGTTACCTCCTGTGGCTGACGGCGACAGGGTTTGGGCAGACTACAGGAAAAATCACCGGTATTGTGCACGACCGCATCACCGGTCAGCCATTGATAGGGGTGAATGTAGTCATTAAGGGTACTACCTTAGGTGCTGCGACGGATGTTCAGGGTTGGTACGTGGTCCTGAACGTTCCTCCTGGAAACCAAGAACTGAGTTTCACCTATATCGGTTACAAATCGGTCACGGTGAAGGATGTGCTGGTCCGCATTGATCGCACGACCAGCGTAGAGATTGAAATGGAAGCAGTCGCTCTGGATTTGGGCGAGGTAATCGAAGTTGTGGCTACCCGACCGATTGTAGAAGCTGACAAGACTTCTTCTTCGGTGCACCTGCAAGCGGATGATATCAATCGTTTACCAATTGACGGCGTGCGTAATTTGCTGGAGTTGGCACCGAGTGTTAATCGCAACGCCGATGGCACAATCAGCATTCGAGGAGGCAGTGGTTACGAGATAAGTTACAGCGTCAATGGGGTCAAATCCATTACCACCAATACGGGAGCCACCGCCTATGGTGGCACCAATGACAAAGGTGACAATGCCTGGAAATACGAATTCAATCCTCTCGCCGTAGCCCAGATGGAAGTAATATCTGGTGGTTTCAACGCCGAATACGGAAATGCCCAATCCGGAGTGATCAAGGTCGTGACCAAAGAGGGGGGTACAAAGTTTTCGGGTGGTTTGCGTATTGAATATCGTCCGCCGGGTCAGTACCATTTTGGCGATTATGTCTATTCGAAGCGTCAACCCGAATGGCAGAGCTGGGGTACGCTTGATCCCTGGCTGACCAATGACCACTTTGCTTTAGACCCGACCAAATGTACCGGCACACCCTTTTTCGTCAATGGGATACCATACAACTTGTACTTTTACGACCAAACCACTCTGGCATATTTGCCATACAGCATTCAGATTGATGATTCCGCCGCGGTCAACAACTACAACCTTTGGCTGAAGAACCACACTCCCGGCGGCGCTGTCGTTAATCTGGTTGATGGTTTCGACTGGCTTTATCTCGGTGAAGGTGTGAATGCCAGCGGAGATACCCTGCCGCTCTATCGCAAAGTCTGGCAATACGATCGCCGGATTAACGGAAACAATATTTTGGGAGTGTACGATTATCGGGAATTGGCCTACACGCGCTATCTTTTCAGTTTTGGGGGGCCGTTAGGGCGGGAGCGGGAAAAAATGAGTTTCTTCATTTCCGGTGAAATCAAACGCAAGCCAACCCGTTTACCGACCCGTGAGAAAGTTCAGAAGCTGCAGAATCTGGCAATTGTGTTGACTTATAAACCGAACCCAAAGCACAACTTCAAACTGACCAACACCTTTCAGTATTACCGTTCCGGAATGGGAAGCGGCTCCGATGATATTCGTTGGGCGGGGTTGTCGGGTTCGACCGGCGCGCGTCGCAAATATACCCTGATTTACGATGCACTGCGAGAAGAAAGCGTCACGGCGCAGAGTTTCAATCATAAATACATTTTTTCTTCACGTTCATTTTTAGAAACCGCCCTGACGCATCAGCAGGAGGTTTTTTTCTCATTACAAATTCCTGTGCCGGGAATTGATAAAGATATGCAGTTGGTCTCGCAGGGACGTCAGCCGACGCGTCTGCTTGAAGATCGTGGTGACTGGTTTAAAGCCGGCGAGGATCAGTATCGTGACTATTACACCTGGTCGAGCCTGTATAATCAGGCGTCCCTGACGGATTATTATGAATTGCGGGCGAATTATTCTGCGCAATTGACGCATACCAATCTGTTCAAAGCAGGACTGGAAGCCTGGCTGATGGATCAGGATTACAATGCTTCTTCGTCGCTGACGGTTTCCTCTTTTATCTGGCGCACGGGTTTTGCGACCAATTATCAGGCGCATACAAAGTATTTAGCCGGTTACCTGCAGGATAAATTGGAATTTGCCGGCATGGTCGCCAATCTTGGTCTGCGGCTGGATGCTTACAACTTTGGCGGCAAGGTACCGGTAAATGAATATGAGCTTTTTTATCCGGCAGAGGATGAGGGGTTCGTCCCGACCGGCTTGCCTAACGGCTTGCCGTTTTATAAAAAGTCGAAGACTTTCATCACCGCCTCGCCCCGCGTTGGTATCTCGTTTCCCATCGCCGAAAGAACCGCTTTCCGTGTGCAATACGGACATTTTCGTTCTCTGCCGCTGATCCGCCAGGCTCTGGATAATCAGACCAATCACGGTTGGGGTGTTTACGGCAACCCGAACCTGGAACCCAATCTGAGTATCAATTATGAAGTCGGGCTTCAGCAAAATCTCTGGGGTACGCATCAGTTCGATATCGTTACCTATTACAACGATTTGAAGAATCAGACCTATGCCGTCAGTGTGGAAACGCCGGCGGGAACGATCCGTCCCAATCAACCGGATTTTAAAGGTACTTATGTAACGTACCGAAATAACAGTTATGGAACCGCGCAGGGCATCGAAATCAGTTTGGCGAATAAAAATGTCAGCAACTGGCGTTATCGTTGCTCGTACGCACTCAGCCAGACGACTGTCGGCTATTATGGTGTATACTTGCTGAAGGCAGATATGACGGAATTATTGGTTCAGAAGTACTCCTATTCGGCGTCTGATTATCTGGCCTATGAAGACCGTACGCATCGCTTTAATGGAATGATCAGTTATACTCTGCCCGAGGGCAGTGGCCCGCGTCTGGCGGGCATTCCGATCTGCGCCAATACCACCCTTAGTTTGATCTATCGGGTCACCAGCGGATTGCCCTATTCCTGGTCACCGGATTTTCAGACTGAGTATCGTGTCGAAACCAATCGGCGCTATCCTCTCGAATCAAATGCCGATTTGATGGCCGAGAAACACTTTCCGATTGGCAAAATCAATTTTACTTTCAGCGTCAAAGTCCGCAATCTGTTCAATAATCGACAGTTGACTCCTTTTACCAATTCCGAAGAGCTGACCCGCTGGGTCAAGCAAAGCCTGACCTATATGGATGCGGCCGCTAATCCCCAACGCAATTATTATGTATTCAACTACTTCCAGACCTACAAGAACATACCGCGGGAAGTCTATTTCACGTTCGGATTCGACTTTTAGTACTATGCGAAAACAAACACCATGGAAAAATTGCCTTCTCGTCAGTCTCTTACTGGCGGGAGGATTCTGTCGATGGCAAACGCGGAGCGAATTGATCAGCTTGCAACGTGGACGTTTATGGCATTCCTTTCACAACACTCAGGAATGTCAACCGCTGAAAGACTGGCAAATCCTGTCCTATGGGTTGGACTGGCCGGGTTATGATCGTGATGAATTAGGCGGCAGTATCGGTGGAACCTACGCTTATCTGACCACCGGTGGCTTTTTTCTGACGGCCTTGCGGACGATCAACCCTGATACTGCCTTAGGATGGATGGATTTCGCTATCAACGGCGACCGCAACACGAGTCTGCAATTGGGATTTCAGCCGTTTGTCTCGGTCAAACATGAAAAGAAGTGGCGCAACGGAGAGAACTACTGGTTAGCGCTCAATCCCAATGAAGCCGAGGAAGTCATTGAATCGGTCTGGGAAAAGGATCCGCAGTACGACGATTCCAAGACCCTCAATAAAAAATTTCCGGTCACGATCAAGCGCACCGTAAGACAATGGTCAGGAAGTCGGGCAGATGAAGACTATGTCATTATCCGTTACCTGATCCGCACCAGCCCGACCGAGACCAAGGGACTGGATAGTGCCTTTATCATGTTTGTTTATGGATTGAATCCGAATGACCGCGGCTGGAATTACACCAATCCCAATTATTCCTCGGGTGCCCGCAACACTTGCACCAATTGGGATCCCGTCGCAAGGCTGGTTACGGCCTGGGCGGGCGATTTCAAATTGTCGGCTAAGGACGAGACCTTCGATTATTATGAAGGTTTACGCTACAACGCCGCGACTCGCCAGCAGGAAACCTTTCATGAATTCATGGCTCCCGGTGTATTAGGTATAAAATTTTTAAAAATTTCGCCGGATGCGACCGGGCAACCTAATCACATTCACAAATTCGCCTGGTCGGCCGCACCGGCCTCGAGCGACTACGAAGGTCCCTTTTCAGGCGTGGCGGGTTTCCAGGAAAAATACGAGGCCTTTCGCGATCCTCTGCGGCTCTACCAGGCGTTCGATAATCCCCAGGATCGCCGGGTTGGTCAGAGCCGACTTTATGCGACCATTAGCTTAGGACCATTTAACCTGCGGGGACGCGGGCGCGACTCCGTCGAGGTCGTGATCGGTGAGTTCGTCGGTGGCTTAAGCTATGAACAATCCTTGATCGAGACCGATGTGAGCAAAGTCCAGGCCGCCGCTGACTCTGCGGTGAATTACCTGAATGCCAGACTACAATTCAACTTTGCGCATAATTACCGGGTGCCGATGCCGCCGCCGGCGCCGGACTTTACCATTTACCCTTCACCGACCAGCGGTGTGGTTGCGAACGTGATTGCTTTTTCCGACCAGGCGGAACGCATTAACGATCCTCATCAGGGTGTTCCCGACCTTGCCGGATATCGGATATACCGCGCGGGTCAATATCCTTTTGGACCCTGGAAAATGATCCAGGAGATTCCCGCGAAGGATGCCGATTTCTGGAATTCCGATTCGGGTAAATATATTTTTACCGATAATCAGGTTGCCCTGGGATTTGGTTATTACTACTCGGTCACGAGCTACGACGCCGGACACTCTGCCTGGGCGATAGATCCCGCGGTCAGTGTACCATCGCTGGAATCGTCGGTTTTCGCCAACCGTCGCCAAGTCGCCTTTTATGGTACTTTGATGCCGACCAGCGGGGCGAATGCATTGGCGCGGGTAACTGTTGTGCCCAATCCATTTTATCTTTCTTCGGGACTTGAAAAGGCGGGTGACGAGAAGAAAATCCAGTTTGTGAATGTGCCTGCGGTCTGCACTATCCGGATTTTCACCGTGCGCGGTGAATTGGTCAAAACCGTTCGGCATAATAATCCCGCTTCGGGAGTGGCGGTCTGGAATCAAATCAGCGATTTCGGACAGTACGTCAAAAGCGGCTTATACTTCTTTCACATCGAAACTCCCGACGGTCAGCATCAGCAGGGTAAATTGGCGATAGTTAATTAGAGGTACCGGAATTTTCAACCTGTGAATGTGTACATCAAATATCCAATCAGAGTAATCATCGCCGGGTGTCTGATGACCGTCAACCTGTTGACAGGAGCCGAGTTCCGCAAATCGGGTACGGCGGGTTTCGTGTTTCTGGAAATGCCGGTCACTGCGCGGAGCGTAGGGCTGGGGCAAACTGGTATCACCCTGCCCGATGCAAACGTCGAAGGCCTCTTCGTTAACCCGGCTCTGACGGCATTAGGTGAACGCTCCTATTACCTGCATTCGACCTATGCTCGCTGGTTCGTCGAAACTACGCACCAGGCGTTCGGCTTCATTCACCAGCATCCGGTACGGGGAGCCGTCGGTGTGCAAATGATTTTACTTAATTTCGGGGAGATGGAACAAACCCGCAACCTGACCCCGGCAGAAGCCGATAATTTGCGTCCCGGCGATAACAACACCTACTTTTCCGAAGGTCAATTTTCCGCCGAGGCCTATGCTCTGGGATTGACCTATGCGCGGCGTCTGACTGATAAATTCGCCTGCGGGGCTAATCTAAAATTTATCCGCGAAACGGTCGCCACTCATCATGCAGAAAACATCGTCGCCGATTTGGGGTTCCTGTACCAAACCGGTTTCTCATCCTTGCGGGTAGGCGCTAATCTCCAGAATTTCGGACTCGAAGCGGCGTACGCCAATGAAAAATTTAAGATGCCGCAGCGTTTAATTTTGGGTTTGTCGGGAGAGCTGTGGGGAACCAGAACCGCTCCCAACCATTTGACCTGGTTGATTGAGGCGGTGCATCCCAATGATGCGAACGAGCAGCTGCACTGCGGTTTAGAGGTCTTGGTTGCCAACCTGCTGTTTCTGCGGGGCGGATACAAATTCGGATATGACTACGAAAAAGTCAGTTTTGGATTGGGCACACGCTTTCAGTTCAAGGAGCGGCGAATAGACTTTGATCTGGCCTATATGCGTCATACCTATTTGGAAAATTCAGTACGTTACTCTTTGTCCATGGAATTATGAGCAGAACCGTTCTGATATTGATGATAATCGTTTTTACGGGCGTAATCAACACCCTGGGGTCAGCTGTTCTGCCCGCGCAAGAAAATCCGTTGAAACTCAAACTGTTCTTTTCCGGTCAGACTCAAAATTCGCCCTATCGCGCTGAAAGTGCCTTCGGATACGGATATGGCGGGCAATTGAATCATCGGCTGACAAACCAGCTGGATTTTACTTTCCGAGTTGGTTATGATTACCTGTATTTGCACCAGGATTCAGTTGTGCGCGAATGGCAATGGGCGTACTGGCGGGAGCGCTACGTTGATTGGTTGTTTTCGGGGTCTCTTTCGCCTGCGCAGATTGATTCTTTCAGCCTGGCGTTGGAATATGTCCGCTTCGACAGCGCCTTTATCGGGGTTTTCAATCCCTACCAGAATTTGGGAGAATTGCGTTTCAGCAGTGGGCTGGAGTTGGCTCATACCATTACGCCCAAACTGACTTTTTATGCAAGTTTGGCGCTGGGTGTTACCAGATATCAGCGGACGCTGAAGATGGTGGAGCACTGGACGAAAACGTACCATTTCCAATGGGACAGTGTGAAGGTAGCCAATCAAAGCTATACCCCGGAAGAGCTCGAGAGGTTGCGACAATTCCGCAAATATTATGGTGCCGATTCGACGGTTTATGAATTCGATTATGATTATAAAGCGCGGGTCACACATTTTGCACCGGCCAAGAAGGGATGGCGAATTTTTACCGAACCGATCATTGGAATGCGCTGGAAGCTTTCATCGGCAATGGATCTGGATCTCGCCTATACCGGAGTATTTTATTTTAGTCGGAAAATCACCCGGCCATTGGAAAACCTGCTCGGTATCAAGTCGAGCGCGATGCAGTGGTTCCCATTGCAGTCCAAGAGTATGTTAACAGTCGGAGTTACCTTTAATTATTAGTCGAGGAGCGAGTTTGCGGAAAGTGATTGTCGTTTACGGTTGCCTGATCAGCGTTCTGCTGGGGCAGGAGGTCGGGGGGAAGGCCGTCGGAATCGGAGCCGCCTGGTCACGGCCAACCGGCAGTCTCGCCAACTGGTTTAAACCGACAGTCGACCTGAGCCTGACCTATGGCTTCCAGTATGACGATCGCTGGTTCGTGGAATATAGTCTGGAAGCGGCACGCTTTGACCGCGAAAATCTGCATGGTTATGCGGCGGGAAAGGTGGAATTACTACTGGAACAGATCGGAGGCCTGGTCAGCGGCTACTATGGACCGCGCTGGTTTGGCCGCCTAAGACCGCACCTGATGATCGGCGGCGGACCGCATTACTGGAAAAGCATGCGCGGCGCCATCGCTCCTGATTCGGCGTTGGGAGTGCCGGCCATTCCCCGTCGGAAATTAGAAGAATGGAATTTGGCCTTGCGGGTCGGCGCCGGGTTAGAATGGCGCCTGTTTGCCGGAGTGACCGCCGTTGGTGAAATCAACTACCGCTTTTTGGTGGGTTCACTCTGGCCGACGATGCAGGAACACATTGAGCTGGAAGCCGTCAATGGTTTGCAAACTTTGAATTTTGCCTTGCATCTGCATTATTATTGGCAGTAATACAATGGAGGAAATAGCGATGAGAAAAATGCTTGTATTATGGGGAATCTGTGGACTAATAGCGACGGCTGTCGCAGGACCTTACAAATTGGTTTGGGCGAATTACGATTACATTAATCCGGGCAGTGACGTTACGCGCGGATTGGCATACAACCGGACCACCGATCATCTTCTGATTGCGACCCGTAAGGATAAGCCACGCGTGGTAATTTTGGATCCGGAAGATGGGAACTACCTCGGAGTGCTGGATACCGCCATTGCCTTCAGCGGAGGAACTTATCCTCTCAATTTAGTGACGACCAATGATGTCGGAGTGGTCTATGTCTGTAATTTATGCGCGCCCCAGGCTACTCCCGGGGTCACGCTGAAAATCTACCGTTATGCGAATGAAGCCTCACCATTAGAATTGGTTTTCGATAATGCCCTTGATGGCGGGCGCTATGGGGATGCCTTTGCTGCCTACACCACTGGATCGCTGACTTTCCTTTACATTTCAGGAATGGGCAATAATAAAATTGCTGTTTTGAGGGATGACGGCGGGTCAGCCTTGACACTGGAAGGATACATTAATCTGCCTCAGCCCGGAAATGCGCGTCACGGAATTTCACCAGTCGCAGAAAACGGTGGTCTGTGGATCAATGGCGCCGATACGGGATTGCCGCCGGCGCGTTGGATTGCGCTGGACGGTACGGTTTTAGCTACCGTTCCCGATACACTACTGTCGCCCGGTGGCAGTGCTACCGTCACGCACTGGTCGGTCAGAGATATCAATTTAGTGACGACCACCAACGTCTTTACCTCCAATTCCATCCGCACAGTGCGCTATTTCGAGGACGAGCTGGGAACCGTATCATTCGGTTACTTCGGAGGCAATTCCGACACGTTGCTTTTGGGTTATAACGGTACGACGCACAATAATAACATCAACGGGAGTTCCATTCTGCAATACGATGATACCCGTCACCGGATGTACGTGCTGTCCGGGGTGAATAGTATCGCGGCGGTGGATTTGGATGGCTTGCTGAAAGTGCGTACACCGCGTGACAGTGGTTTGCTGAAGGTACAGCTGGACGGCAAGGATAAGGAATACTGTGAATATGATTTTGTCGGGGTGAGCAACTGGCGTTATCTGAACCTGACCTGGGATCAGAATTTGGCTTGTTTTGGATTAAGGGGCTCAGCCCTCCTTGATAATACGGGCACGAACGAGTTGTATCTGGCCTTTGACCTCGATCCGGACGGGACAAACGGTACCGGCACACCGCCTACCGTCGCTGGTGGTATCCGCTCCCTGCCCTTTTTGGCGGATGTGGTGGTACAATTCGATTCCTATGACCAGAACGACTGGACGACCGGTAAGGTTTTCAAATGGAACGGAACCAGTTGGGCAAGTACTGCCATTGACGGTTTTGACATCGGTTACGGCGCTATGGCGGTTATCGGAGAAGGCGCCGACAGCCTGATTACCGAGATCGGAGTGGCACGTAATTCAGCCGGATTAGGCGAGAATTTCACCAAACTCGGGATGTTGGTATACGTTGCGCAAAAGACTGCTGATGGCGCCGTACTATGTGCTTTTCCGGACGATAATCCGATTGGCAAAGGCGTCGCTTTCAATCGCTTCTATCAGGTGGACAGTCTGGGAAGCGGTATGTTTGCCGCCAATGGCAAATATGTCCGGGTCATGAGTGGCTACGTCGGAATTGCCGCTGAGCTCGAAACGCAACCGTTGACTTTTCATCTCGCGCAGAACTTTCCCAATCCGTTCAATCCGGTCACCCAAATCCAGTATATTCTGCCCCGCCGAGTACGAGTGCGGCTGGAAATCCTCAACCTGCTCGGTCAGGTCGTGGCGCAACCGGAAAATACCTGGCGGGAAGCCGGTCATTATGCGGTAAACTTCGATGGTCATTTTCTGAACACTGGGATTTACTTATGCCGGCTCGTGGTTGATAATAAAACCGTCGCGACTCGCAAAATGATTCTTTTAAAATAGTGCTGATGTGCGTGGCTTTGTGGTTTGAGAAGTGAGTATAAGAGGTTTCTACCGATACAATTGGCTTAGTACAGTAATACTACTGTTACTCAGTGTGCGATTTGCCGCATCGGCTGAACCGGAAGCCCGCGGAGTGTGGTTCGCCTGGGCTGGTGCCAATGTCCCCACCCGGGCGCAAATCGCATCCACAATGGACTTGTTAGCACGCTCAAACCTGAATGTGGTCTACGTGGATGTCTGGCGCTTCGGGTATCCGTACTATCGGAGTGCGGTTTTTCAGCAAATGACCGGACTAAGCTCCGATCCCCGCCTGGAAAGTGGCCGCGACATTTTAGCCGAGATGATCACCGAAGGTCATCGCAACGGGCTGGAAATCTATGCCTGGTTCGAAGCCGGATTTGCGGCGACATACAGCGACGGGAGTGTCAGTAATTTAGATGTTTACAATGCGCATCCGGATTGGTTTGCCCGCCAACAGAATGGTTCCCAGAATTTCACGGCGGATGGCGGCATTACCTATCGCTGGCTGACTCATACTTTGCCTGAAGCTCAGCAATTTCTGATTGCCTTATGCACCGAGGTGGCATGCAATTACGATGTAGATGGTATTGAACTTGACCGGGTGCGCTATCCGGAACTCGATTGCGGCTATGATGATTACACCAAAGCGTTGTATCGCGCTGAGAAGGGCAGCGATCCACCGATCAACATCTACGATCCCGGCTGGAAACAATGGCGCGGCGAGCAATTAGTGCCTTTCATGGCCCAACTCTATGATTCGATCAAAGCCGTCAATCCCCACGTCATCGTCAGCAACGCGCCCCTGCCTTATACCTGGGGCTACGAAAATTTCTGCCAGGATTGGGCGCCCTGGATCAATCGGGGCCATTTGGATATCGTCAGCCCGCAACTCTATTACACATATCTGCCCTCGTTCCTTTTTGATCTCGATCGCCAGTTAGCAAAAGTTGATGATGACGCGAAGATCCACCCCGGCATCGCGATCGTCGCCAACGACCAAACCATTACGCCAGGCAACCTGATTACCGAGATCGAAACCATCCGCCAGCGTGGTCTGCAGGGGCATGTCATCTGGTATCACAATACTCTGCCACCCTTTTTAGATACCCTGAAAGCCACCGTATATCAGGAAACGGCGGCAGTTCCCGGACGCCCCGCCACGTGGCGCCTGCCGGCGATTATTGTCAATGAAACAGATGCCGATTATATCGTAAAATCCGAAGGTTGGAAAGTCCAGTCTACGATTCCCGGTTACTCGGGTGCTAATTTCTATGCGGATACTGCGGGGTATAAATGGTTGGACTATTACGCCGATATTGCTTACGCCGGCTGGTACGAATTGTACATCTTTTCCATTAATCAGATTTATGCCACTACCCGCGCCCCTTATGTGGTATATCAGCAGGGCGGGAGCGATACGGTCTATGTCAATCAACATGCCAGATACGCCTGGCACAAGCTGGGCGACTATTATTTTCCAGAAGGGACGCGGCAAAAATTGGTGCAACTGTCCAATTATCAAATTGACGGACGCTATGTTTTCGCCGATGCGATTATGCTGTTAAATACTAACCGTCCCGAAAAATTCCTGTTGTCGACGAAACAGAAAAGAGCAGGTACTCATTCTCCACAGACCTTTGCCCTGAGATCAAATTTTCCCAATCCATTCAATTCCCGAACATGCCTGAGTTTTGAGCTCAGTCGGGAGCAATATGTCGAGCTGAGCGTGCTGAATCTGCGCGGCCAGGTGATCAAATCGTTAGTCAGACAAGTCATGCCATCCGGACAGCACAGAGTACTCTTTAATGCAGATGGCTTGGCCAGCGGAATCTATTTGTACCGCCTGCAGGTCGGGGAAAATATATTAATGCGGAAGATGGTCTTGTTACGTTAAAATACATTTCAGGAGTCGCAGAAAATTGGAACCACGCGTTAATGCTCAGTTCATGAAGGAACTCAATGAGATTCGGATATTGAACCTGATCCGCAGTACCGGCCCCATTTCCCGCATTGAGATCGCCAACCGTACCAAAATTTCCAAAGTCGCCGTCTCGGAAATCGTCAGTCGGCTCGACCGGGCAGGCTTCATCCTCGAAATCGGAAAAGGATGTTCCACCGATCGTGGGGGTAAAAAGCCTACTCTGATTAAAATTAATCCGCAAAACGGTTATGTGATCGGAGTTGAGATCCGGCGGCAAATAGCGCGCGTCGCCTTAGCCAACCTCGAAGCGGAGATTATCGCCTCTGGATCGGTTACTTTTCCACCGTCCACGGGACGCGAACAGACTACCCGGCTAATATTCTGGGAGATCGACCAGCTGTTAGCTCAAAACCGCATCTCGCCGGGTAAGTTGGTCAGTATCTGTCTGGGTGTGCCGGGTTTTATTGATTACCGGAAAGGTGAAATTATGTTTGCGGACACTCTGCAAGGCTGGGGCCAAAGCCCATTGGTCAGTTTATTTCAGAAGCGCTATAATGTGCCGGTGCTGATTGAAAACGATGTCAACGCCTCAGCTCTCGGTGAACATCTGTTGGGAGCTGGTCAGGGAATCAACGACCTGGTCTGCCTCTGGATTGGGGAAGGTGTCGGAGCGGGCATCATTGTCGGCGGCAACCTCATTCGTGGTCGGAATGGCAGTGCGGGTGAAATCGGCTACCTCGAAATCGGGCATAGTTTACGTGAGCGCGGCGCTCTACAGGAGCTTGATCGAGGACAGCGTTACATCGGTGATATTTTGAGTGAACAGAACCTGTTCGCCGCTTTGCGACGCAAACTCTCCGCCCTTCCGGTACCTCCGGAAAACCTGGAAAGCCTATCGCTGATCCAGATCTTAACCGACCTGCCTAAAACCTGTCAGCCCGCAGTTGACGAAATCCTGACCGAGTACGCTCTCCTGATCGCCACCCTCTGTCTGGAACTAATCAAGACCTTGAATCCGGATTTGCTCATTTTGACCGGCAAAGTGCCGGAGCAGGTTCCGCAGTTATTATCCAAAGTACGCACTGTGGTTCAAAAACACATGTCTGGTATTCCTGTTGAAGCCACGCCGATCGCAATTGGTAAATTGAAAGGTGAGGGATGCCTGAAAGGCACCCTGGCAATGGCCCTGCAAGTGGTCTTCGAGCCGCTGTTCAACGGACGCAATGTACGTCACCTGCGTATCTGATCCGGCCCAACCTGCATTTGCGGTAGTGAATTTGACGCCTTAAATTTGGGCGGCTTAAAACTACGGGGATCTGATATGCGCAAAATTGCCGTCTCTCAGGTAGATACGTTTTTTGTCAATGGACTCTATCCGATTGAATTCCTGCTGTACTATCCGAAGAGAATAGATGCCGACGCTATCCGGAACGGGCTTAAGGAACTCGCTAAGCCATTCTGGCCGCTGTTCGGTAACTACAAAAATGGCTGGATTGAGTCTGCCGATTATCGCGAAGCAGACTGCCTAAGTGAAGAGACGCTCAATACAGAATTTGATACATCGGCACCGCATGCCAGCATTTTTACTCAATTCTCCGCCGCCAATCCGGCGGTTTTGCCCCGCCTTTTTTTCCTGAAAATCATCCATCTGCGCAATGGTAGCCTGCTGGTTCCAAAGATGAATCATTTGGCAGGTGACGGTTATAGTTATTTTTTCTTTTTGACCTGTTTAGCGCGGTTTACACATAACAGGCACCAGCCGCTCAAACGCTTGACAGACCGCATCCTTTTTAGACCACGGCATCGCCGGACGGCGGTTAGCCGGTTCATGTTCACAGCTCAGCCACCGGTATCACCGTCCCCACCGGTTTTGCACGGAATGGAAATCATGCGTCTGCCACGTTACGAAATCCGCCAGCAAATTAAAGAGATCCAAAGCCAGACCGGACAGGCTGTCTCGACGAATGACCTGCTGTGCGCCTTGATTCTGCAGAAGCTGGTGGTAAAACAGGCGGGCAGTCCTCCGGAATTCCGATTGACCATTCCCATTGACGTGCGCCGGATGGTGCGGGTTTACGGATCACGCTTTTTCGGTAATGCCCTCCAGTTTCAAGTCGTCAAATTCACGACGGCGGATTTATCGGATGAAAGTACCACTGATATCGCCCGCACGATCCGCAAGGCCATGCCGCAGATTACTTTATCGAGTTATCGTCAATATTTGGCCGACATCGAACGGATAATTGCCGAACAGAAATATGATCGGTTGCGTCCTTTCGACCCGGAAAGCGGTTGTCTGGTGACCAACTTAGCGCGTCTGCCGGTGCAGCAGCTCGATTTTGGCGGTGGGCAACCCGATTTAGCCGTGCCGTTGACTGTAGAGCAAAACTCCGCCGCTATTCTGAGCGACGCGGACAATTACCTGTTGCGGTTAGCCTATTGAATCAATCTGCTCCGATCGCGGTTTGTATTTATCAAACAAGGATTTTCCCGTTCATGTCCGGCGACCGAAATCCTTTGTTTTTATTCAAGAGAAACCTAATTTTACCGCCAGTAGTGAACGGATTGGGCGATGCCGACTAATCTCCCTCCAGAGTATTTTGCGGCGGAACATGAATTCCGGGAAGCGGAATCAACCGCGGCGAAAATCGAATGCCTCGAAAAGCTGATCAGCACCGTGCCCAAGCACAAGGGCACCGACCATTTGCGGGCCGACCTGCGTCGTAAACTCGCCCACCTGAAAAATGAACTCCAGCAGAAAAAACACCTCGGCCGGCACAGCGGTGAATTTCATATCATACGCGAGGGTGCCGCTCGCATTGTCGTCCTTGGTCCAACCAATACCGGCAAGTCCCTGTTGGTAGCTACCTTGACCAACGCTCAACCCAAAGTCAACCCGGCGCCGTTTACCACCTGGTCGCCGACCCCCGGCATGTGGCTTTTGGAAAAAGTACCGGTGCAGATCATTGACACGCCGCCGCTCAATGCCGAATTTACTCCGCCGGAGTTGTTCGACTTAGCCCGTACGGCTGACCTGCTCCTGCTTTTTTTGGCGATTGATGACGAGCCCCTGGAAAATCTCGCCGTTACTTTGCAATTGCTAACGAAACATCGAGTGATGATCCGTTCGGGTGACCAAACCGTCGTCGAGCCCCGCTCCGGACCTTCGGCATTAATTGTAGTGAATAAAATCGAGAACCATCAAGCCGAAGAAGAACTCGCCGCAATGCAAACCCTGCTGACGGTACCCTTACGGGTTGTCGGTATTTCTTTGTTTAATCGGTGGAATTTAGACCAGTTTGCGCTGACCTGTTTTCGACATTTGGCGTTGATCCGGGTCTATTCAAAACCACCGGGCCGGGAGGCAGACCTGCACCAGCCCTTCATTCTGAAAGACGGGGCGACAGTATTTGATCTGGCTTTTAGAGTCCATCACGACGTTGCCCAGAACCTGAAAACCGCGCGCGTTTGGGGCAGTACGGCCTTTGGTGGGCAAATGGTCTGCCGCGATTATCGCTTGAAGGACGGCGACATCGTCGAATTGCATCACTGAGCACCTGATTTGCACTTCGTGATAAAATGGATTAGATTCCCAACTAATGAACGAATTTTTCCTGATTTAACAGCTAAGAACACCGCGTACTAAATGACGGAGCAGTTATGCCAGCCGCACTAAGAAGACGTTTATTATCGAAGAAACCATTTGTCTACCTCACATTGGCCCTGAGTCTTTTGATCATCGTCGGGGGAGTATTTTTTTATCGGTATCAGTTGAACCAAATCCGCACTGACAAATACAACGAACTGAAAACGATCGCCGAGCTGAAAACCGACCAGATTACCACCTTGATGAAGGAAAGACGGAGCGATGCTTTCACGATTTCAGGGTCGCCCTTTTTTATGCGGGCGGTCGCGGACTGGATGGCAAATCCCGATAGTGGTGATTTATATCAGCAATTAAAAAGGCGTTTAGAGATTGTCTGCCGGTCTTATGGTTATGCTGACGTTCTATTGTCTTCGATTAAAGGAAAATTCCTGATGGCGGCTGTTTCTCCCCGCACACGCATTGATCAAGTAACCCATGCCAAAATACTGGAAGCCGCCCGCACGCGGACACTGCATTTCTCAGATTTTTACTTCTGTGAAACACATCAGCGGGTACACCTCGATTTCATTGTTCCTGTATTGAATACCGACAGACAGCCGATCGCGGTCCTCATTTTACGCATGGCACCGGAAAGTTTCCTCTATCCACTGATTAGCAAATGGCCTGTTCCCTACCAAAATGCCGAGACGATGTTATTGCGCCGGGAAGGTGACAGCTTAATGGTGTTAAATGCCCTGCGCCATCAGCCAGCCAGCGCTCTACATCTGCGGTTACCCTTATCGAACCAAGGTTTGGCATCCGTTGAAGCGGTATCAGGAAAAACAGGAATTTTTGAAGGTCGTGACTACCGCAATGTGGATGTGGTTGCCCATCTGGACTCGGTCCCCGGCACACCGTGGTACATCGTCGTTAAAAATGATAAAAGCGAGCTCTTCGGAGAACTATACCTGCGGATGCATCTTATTTTTATTTCCATCTTCTTCCTGCTCGTCGGCGTCAGTACGTCAATCGCTTCCATTTACAATAATCGCCAGCGCGGCATCTATCGCGCTCTGTATCTCGACGAAAAAGAAGTACATAGTATGGAGACGCAGTTCCGTACCATGCTCTACAGCATTGGCGACGCTGTGATCATCACGGACAAAGAAGGCCTGGTACAAATGATGAATCCGGTGGCAGAAAGCCTGACCGGCTGGAGCGAAGTATCCGCGCAGGGGAAATCCATCGAAACTATCTTTCGGATCATCAACGAGAACAGCCGGCAAAAGGTGGAGAATCCCATTGTCCGGGTTATCCGCGAAGGTCTCGTAGTCGGCTTAGCCAATCACACGTTGCTAATCACGCAGGATGGACGCGAAATTCCGATTGCCGACAGTGGTGCACCCATCAAAGATGAAAAGGGTGAGATTACCGGAGTAGTGCTGGTTTTTCGTGACCAAACCGCTGAACGCACCGCCCAAAAAGCCTTGCAGGAGAGCGAGGAAAAATATCGCCTCATCGTGGACAATGCGTACGATGGTATTGAAATTACCCAGAACAACCGGATCCATTTCTGCAACGCTCGCTTCGCCGAAATGCTCGGCTACACGATTGCAGAGATTATGAATGTACCTTTCACGAGAATCTTTACCGAGGCAGGATTGGTCGAGCTCGAACAACGTCATCAACAACGACTTAGCGGAGAATATTGGCCCAAACATTATGAAACGACCTTTCTGAGAAAAGACGGTACCGTTATCAACGTCGAAGTTAATTGTGAAATCATTGACTTTCAGGGAGCACCGGCCACCTTTGCCATCGTCCGGGATATCACCGACCGCAAAC
>Ga0209609_10000209_pt1 | contig 35519 bp, 34 predicted proteins | sample LakKivw325mmetaG_FD_184136 | JGI IMG/M metagenome (GOLD analysis project Ga0209609, IMG submission 184136) | Anoxic lake water microbial communities from Lake Kivu, Rwanda to study Microbial Dark Matter (Phase II) - Lake Kivu water 325m metaG... | ecosystem: Environmental > Aquatic > Freshwater... | reverse complement strand
TATGTTATAGCGTTGTAACCTCTTTTGCATTATTCTGTTGCGTTCGACCTGCTCTTCTTCTGGCATCATTATAGCCTCGTTTATCGCTTCTGCAACCTTCTCCCTATCGTTCGGGTTTACTATGATGGCTTCACCCAGATCTCTTGCAGCCCCAGCCATCTCACTGAGAATTAGAACGGCTTTACCGTCGGTTTTAGTCGCAACATACTCCTTAGCTATTAGATTCATTCCATCTCTCAAAGGAGTAACAAGGGCTACATCAGCAACGTTATACAGAGCAGCGAGACTACAAAAGGGTAAGGAACGGTGTAGGTACCATATAGGCGTCCATCCAATAGTACCATGTCTGCCATTAACCCTTCCTACAAGTTCATCTATCTGTCTCTTTAGCAGACTATAATGCTCCACTCTTGTGCGTGAAGGGTTCGCTACAAGAATAAGAATTACCTTTTCCTTATACTCTGGATACTTCTCCAAAAAAAAGTCAAATGATTCAAGTCGTTGCGCTATGCCTTTCGTATAATCCATCCGGTCAATTGATAATATCATCTTACGATTTCCGACCTTTCTACGAATTCCCTCAGCTTCTTTCCGCACTTCAGGATCGCGCATAGAACTCGCAAATCGCTCGTAGTCTACTCCCATAGGAAAGATGTCGGCCTTTACCACACGGTTGCCGGCGGCGATTTGGCCAAGAGTATGTTCGTAGCCCAGGAGGCGACGTACGCTGTCAAGAAAATCTCTGACATAGTCGTATGTGTGGAATCCTATCAGATCAGCTCCCAAAATCCCCTCTACGATCTCCTTTCTCCAGGGAAGCAAACGGAAAACTTCAAAAGATGGGAAGGGTATGTGAAGGAAGAATCCTATAGTCGAGTCTGGAAGTCGGTCTCTTATGAGCTTTGGCAGTAGCATCAAGTGATAATCGTGCACCCATATGATGTCATCTTCTGTGGTCATCTCAATAATTATGTCGCGAAAATGTTCGTTTACCCGCTTGTAATATTTCCATAGATTTTCTTGATACGTAGTGTATTGACTGAAATAATGAAAAAGAGGCCATATGGTTCTGTTACAGAAACCATGATAGTAATTCTCAACATCGTAGCGGGATATGAAGACTGGGTAACAATTCTTCGACATAAGTCGAGCTCTGATGTCTTTGACCTCATCCTTGACGCTATCTAAGGCGATGCCGGGCCACCCTATCCATAGGCTTGGTCGAGATTTGTAGACTGCACTTAACCCTGTGGCCAAGCCGCCTGAGCTAGATTGAAAACGTAGATCGTTGCCTCTCTTTACTATGTTTATTGGCAGTCGATTTGAAACTATTAACAGTCTGCTCATAGCATCAACTTACCAAGTTTCGTATGTTCCCATTAAGGTAATGTCTCACACTTAATCACATGTGGATGCCAGTTCCGCATCTACGTCGTGCACAATTCTTGTCTTACTGGCATTTTCTAAGTGTGGATGTGCATCTAACTGATCTTTCTTTCTGAGTTTGTAAAAAGGTTTGTCTTCTCAATTTTGCGGTGGACTTTGTGAATCTTTTGGTATTCACAAGTCAACGAAATTGCTGTGAGGAAGGCAGAAGCTACTCGTGATCGATACTGAGCATATTACGGTTTGTGTAGATCTGGGTTCGGCTCAGAAGATCATGCCTGAAGGTCTGCAGATATATTATGTTGGTGTCATCTTTCCAGCGGTGGGGTGAACTCATGTTCTACACGGTCTCGTACGTAGCATTGTCCGGAAGAACGTTGAATAGTTCTGTTTATTGTGAAACATCTGTTAGTAACTGAGACCTCGCTCCTATTCTTGCTCAGTCTAAGCAGTATACTGACATTACCATGACATGTTTGATTCTGCAAGTATCTTAGGTGAGAGGGTAAGAGGATTCCGTGTAACTCGTTTGTAATATGGGGTGCTGAATTTTTTCACCTAGTTATAGAGTCATCATCTTCTTAACAAATTGCTTTCCGAACTCAACACATTTTTGGATTTCTTTCTGATTGGGAACCCAGTTGACTGTTAACCCCGGTAATGTTATCTCCATTCCTGCTTGCTTGAGCGTTTCCTCTATCGTCTTTACCGCGCCCCCCGCCCATCCATAGGAACCAAATGCAGTAGCGACCTTTCCTATTGGTTTTAGGCCTTTCAGGTCTTCCAAGATTGGAGCGACGGTGGGTATGATATCATTGTTGATGGTAGATGATCCTATTAATATGCCCTTAGCCTCTAACAGGTCAGCTATGATGTCACCACGATCTGAGTATGGTATTCGGTATATTCCAGCCTCTATACCCATGCTCATGATTCCTTCAAGTATTGCTCTAGCCATCTTCTCCGTGCTTCCCCACATGGTATCGTAGACGATCAGGACTCTGTTTTCAGCTTCTCCCTTTGCCCAGCGAAGATAAGCCTCAACGATCTTCATGGGATTGCTCCGCCAGATGATGCCGTGGCTTGGCGCTATCATATTGATCTTGAGCTTCTGCCTCTGTATCTCGTCGATCTTCTTGAGCAGCAAGGAGCTGAGGGGCCAGAGGATGTTGGCGTAATACTTGGCCGCCTCCCCCATTACGATGTTCTCGTCCACCTCATCGTCGAACCGCTTTGAAGTCGCCAAATGTTGGCCAAACGCGTCGTTCGGCAGGAGCAAAGCATCATCTTCTATGTAGGTAAACATGCTGTCAGGCCAGTGTAACATTGGAGCCTCTATGAATCTGAGACTTCTCCTACCAAGATCTATCTCATCACCAGTCTTCACAACCTGAAAATCCCAATCTCCAAAATAGTGCTTGAACAACCCCTGTTTACACCTTGCTGTGCCTACCACCTTCGCTTTCGGGGATAATTTCAGTACCTCAGATATTGCGCCCGAGTGGTCCGTCTCAACATGATTAGCAACGATGTAGTCGATTTTCTCAGGCGCAACTATTTCACTGATTCTCTTTATCATCTCTCCCCCAAAAGGGCCATAAACAGTATCGACCAAGGCAATCTTGTCGTCACTGATCAGGTAGGCATTGTAGGTTGTTCCTCGATGTGTGGAATAGCTGAACCCGTGAAAGTTTCTTATATTCCAGTCCACAGCTCCAACCCAATATATATCATCCAGAACCTTGACTGGCGACATTTGAATCACCAAGTTGTTAGAAGACTATTTTTCTTATTTGAAACTTATAAAACTCTCTTAGTAGAAATTCTTTCTGGGATGCCTTCTTGAAATGCAACACAAAGCAACGCGCGCGTTGGCTGAATCGATATCTGTTCGAGTTTGACCCGAAGCGCTAAAATAGTCTGTGTACTGAATTAATTGTGAAGATGAACCAGAAGGTGAAGTATTGTCGGCATTGAGGAGTTACTGGCCTTTTGTGGCTTTCGTTATACTAGTCTACGCGGTTGGCTTGCCGGGCGGCATCTTCACGGATACGGGGCCTTGGTTTCAAAGTCTGCATAAACCCTCATTCACACCCCCCAACTGGGTTATTCCAATCGCGTGGAACGTGCTCTTCCTTCTTATTGGACTGGCGGGTGGATTAATGTACTTCCAAGAAGGGCGCAGAGGATTCTTCACGTTCTATGGTGTAAACCTGGTTCTTAACTTCTTATGGAGCCTCATATTCTTCGGACTGAAGAATCCAGCTTTGGCATTCCTTGAGCTAGTTGTCCTCTGGTTGACTATCGTCGTCTTGATAGCTCTAGCGTGGAAAAGATCGAGAATAGCAGCAATGCTGCTCGTTCCCTACCTTCTCTGGGTATCCTTCGCCGGTCTACTTAACTTCTCAATAGCTACGGGTTCATTCACGTAATATTCAGATGTAGGCGACTCCCGCCAAGACAAGGACGTAATCATGGCCTTAATCACCATCACGATTATGGTCATCTTTGTCACTATTTTGTCCCGAAGAGGTATCATAACAATATTAGGGAAATCTGCGAATTGAATTTCAATTGGCGCATTCGGTATCGTAGAAAAAAGATTTGCGAAATGTTAGGTCACCAGGGAAGAATTTCTGAGAATGAGGAAAGATTCGGAAGAACAATAACGCGGTAGATTCAGAAGGCCAAACTCGAAGTCTCTTCGCAAAGGGCTCCTAGGATGAGGCACACGCTCTATCCTACAGTGCGGAGCGGTGCAGCGAGAACGAATGTTTGAATTGGCTATTTATTCGTAGGGAGGCTTATCCGGAGTGTACGTCCTGCACTGACCTCACTAGGAATAGCGCCTCTGCGTTTTCCCTTAAGATCATCCTAGCCAGTCTGACTGCACCCTCAACCCTGAGATCTTTCTCCTCCACCTTCTGGGTTAATACTCTGGCAATGTTGTCTCTTGCAATAACTGAGTGGCCGTAAGTTCCTTCCACAAAGACGTAATCGCCACCGAAACCGAGTATCTTGTTCGCCGGTACAGTGTCGAGCCACTCGGAAAGTGCGTCTCTGGCAATGTGTGGTGAGATTATGTGGAGCCAAGCTAGGTCCAGATAGACATTGGGGAAAGTCTTCGCGAGAGCGGAAGATTCTCCTATGTATGGGTATCCGCCGTGAAAGAGGTCGAACTTGACATTCTTGTACTCCATGAATAGATTGGTCAGATTCACCGGGTTTGTGTTTGATAAGAGGTTCTCGTTTCCCTCATGGAGTCCCGTATGTATCTGGACTGGGATGGAGTATTCGCCGGCAAGCTGTATTACTTTATGTACCATGAAGTCGTGCAGCGGCTTTGCCTCATCGAGGGAGATGCCTCCCGGAACAGTTATTCTGACACCGTCAGCATCCATCCTGTCAAAACTCGTCTGGGAAAATATTTCGTTGAAGACCTTCTCAGCATCAGAGAACGTGGTCTTTTCGAACACTATGGGGCGTCTATATCCAAGCCAGAGCTTGACCGCCGCAATAGTTCCAGAGATTTCACGGAACTCCGCCTCCAGATTCCTAACCAGATCCGACAGGGTGTGTATGCTTGCACCTCGCCGGTAAGCTATGGCTTCGATGTCACTGCGGTCTTGAGGAAGTAGGAAGTCTTGGAACCTGTGGACCGGTATGAAGAACTCTCTGTCAACATCAAGCAGCTTGGATAAAGGTGGCGTGTTCCAAACTTGATAAGTCTTGGGTTTCAGGAGCGTATCCTGCAGGGATACGTCTATTCCTGATCTCTCTTTCAGAACCGACCTGTAGAGTCCTTTCCTGTTAGCTTCCTTCATCCGGCTGCTGATCTGCTTATACGTCCTCTCGCTAATTTCGTCCCCATAGAGATCCCTAGCTGCAATGTTCAGTGCTCTCGCGTAAGAGGTGTTCTGAATCTTCTCCCAGAAGGGAGCAAGAATCTCCCAGCGCCTATCAAGTGGCTCTTTCGGGTCAAGGATCGTCTGGTACTCACGGTAGGTCATTCCAGATGAAATGAGGTCTGAGGATGCATACTGGAGGAAGAAGGTGGATAAGACATCCACCTCTCCTTTGATCCTATTGTCCTCCCTCTGTAGATGTTCATGAGTATCTATGAGTCTTGTTTCGTTTACTGTCCTAATTATCTGCTGGGCTTCATTAGTTGTAACATGCATCTGGCTTCTCGACTCCTAACTCAAGGTTAACTGGTGTAAGAGTATTCTTGAAAGATTTGAATAAACTTTGGAGGCTCGATGGTACCCAGCATGTACCCCCTCCATCCATGGGAATACAGGTGTATGCAGCAGCCGACTCCGAAACGTTGTCCTTCACAGGATTCAGTACCGGGTTTCATCTATATTCCTTCAGCTCAAGGTCATATGGTGGAAGATATCGTCCTGATAATTCTTAGGGGACTGAAATAATTCAATATATCTTTCAGTAATCTTCTTCGGCGAATTCTCTAGACTCACCTTCACTGAAATATTTTAAGACTTCGTCACCGACACTGTCAAAGATGTGCGAGTTGAAACCAAGTTTGTGAGCGTGCTATTTGGGACGGAATTGGTGGTAAAGTGGGTTGAATTCTGGAAATACCATAAATACTATCTGACTTGTTGAATCAGTCTAAGAAGTTGAAGAGGCTGACAAAATATTGAGTAAGGGAGTCTTGCTTGGAGCAGCTATCTTAGCAGTGGTCCTGAGCGGTGCAACCATTTTCTTGGTGACACCTTTAGCATTTGGTATGTCTCAGTTGACTCAGCAGAGTCCTGATGTGGAATACTATCTTGTGCGGTGGGACCTCGCTGGAGATCCTGGTCGTATCGGTATACACCTTACTGTGGATACTCGCGTTACGGTTGGGGTACCTACCCTTGGGGAAGCCGCGTATGTCCAGGAATGTTGCGGAGTTACAGCGTCTACCCATACTGGGATGGGTATCTTCCACCAGCATATTGGAACTACTCTGCACCTTACAGTGGAGGAGCCCCATAGTATTTATCATGCTTTGACGATAATACAAAGTGGAGATTTGGTTCATGAACGATAGAAATGGTGTATGGGTTGCCCTTCTCGTAATTTTCTTGATAGTCCTGTTCGCGGGTCCCTTCATGTTCATGGGAGGATGGATGATGGGTCCAGGAATGATGGGATCTGGCATGATGGGGTGGCGGGGATACGGCTACGGCTATGGTTTCAATTGGCTCGGAGCGTTACTTCAGATGATTCTATTCTTGGTCTTCCTTGGCCTGATAGCTTTTGGAATCTACTACCTAATAGGTAGAGGCAAACCTACACCCAGCGACAGGTCTCTTGAGATCCTGAAGGAACGTTATGCCAAGGGTGAGATATCAAGAGAAGAGTACGATCGAATGAGACAGGAACTCTCCAAGGAGGATTAACAGACTGAAGAGAAAAGAACTGCTTGGAGTAGCCTTAATCATTATCGGTATCATAGGCCTAGTGGCTATCTCGGCAATCCAATTTGCTCCCGTAACCTTCGTAGGCCCAATACCCACACCCTTCCAGACAACTCCTACCCCGATTCCGGGACCATACCAACCCCACCCATCAATACCTAGGAATATCGATGAGGCAACTGAACTCGCCAAGAGTTATGTTGCATCCCTTGGATACCCTGACTTAGCCGTCAAGGAGATCATGGAGTTCCAGTACAACTACTACTTCATAGCCTACGAGAAGAGCACTGGGATAGGCGCCTTCGAGGGAATCATCGAGAAAGAGGTTGGCCTCAGCGGGATGGGCCATATGAGGGGGACAATCCATCCTGAGCAAGGTCCTAACATGATGTGGAACACAAGGTACGGACAGATGGGCGGCTGGGGTCCAATGGGCGGCATGATGGGTGGTGGATGGTGGGGATACAGACCGTACAGTGAAGTACCGACCGCTGAGATGTCGGTTACAGAGACGGATGCAGAGCAGACAGCCCAAGCCTACTTGAACTCATACTTGCCAGGCTCAACAGTGGAGCCGCCAGACATCTTCTACGGATACTACACGCTACACGTGCTCAAAGATGGTAGACCATACGGAATGTTGAGCGTCAACGGCTACACAAGCCAAGTGTGGTACCACACATGGCACGGCGCATTCATACAGATGAAAGAGTTGGTTTGAGAACAGAATCTCTCCACTGAACTATGGGATAGTTAGGAGTTGTTCGACGTGTGCTTCGGATGCGGATGGGGCGGTACGCTCTTAGGGTTTACCGGTGGATATCTGGTGGGGAGAGAGACTTCTCCCAGAAGGGAATGCCCTCGGGATCATAGGTTCTGTCAAGCCTGTGGCGCAAGTATTGACTCAACTTCAAGATTCTGTCCGTTCTGCGGGAAGCAGCAGGTTGCCTACGAAGCTACCCATACAGACAGAAAATCGCTTGAGATCTTGAAGGAACGTTACGCTAGAGGCGAGATTTCAACAGAAGGATTCCAGAGGATGAAGCGAGAGATCACCTAGAGCGTTGACTGGACACGTACGCGCGTCTTCGCAGCACTAAGATACAGGCGGAATAGTGCATGAGCTTAGACGTCATCGAAGTATCGTCAGCCAACTGGAAGGATGTTCTCAAGGCTGAATTGCCGGTGGTGGTAGAATTCTACACGCCCACCTGTCCCTACTGTCGGCTACTCACCCCAATATTTCAGAAGCTTAGCAAGGAGTACGCTGAGAGACTGGTCTTTGCAATGGCGGATGCATCGGTGAACAATGGTATCGCCCTTGGGTACGGTGTGATGGGCGTCCCAACATTGAAGTTCTTCTGCGCCGGGAGACCAATATACGAGATTGTGGGGTTGAAGTCTGAGGAAGAGCTTAGAGAAGAATTCGAAAAGGTTCTGACCATTCATAGGAAATGTTTGTCTCAGAGCTCACCGATATACGCCTAGCTTTCTTGAAGATGCGCGAGACAGGCTTGACTGAAGGCCCAAGGATGTTTGACGAAGGATCGATTGAGACTCGTGGAGCAAGATCTATTTATGACCAGTTGAGAAGCAGATTCACAGAGATAGTTGACCGGAACAGACTATGGAGTGAAGAGGTTAAGGTCACGGTCAAGTCTCCTATAGAATCGATTGGAGCTCCCAAACGGGAGGATTTCCCTCTCCTGAAAGGAAAAGAGCGGATAGTGGAGGCTAGGTTCAAAGACGCTTGCGGACAGGCCTTCACAGACGCCTACGTCAATTTCAGCGGGACCCTTGGAGAGGTCTTGAACCTCAACACCCAGGATAATGAAGATAGAGCCGTCTACATAGCGACTATTAACGCCGTCATGAAACAATTGGGTTTGGTCAAAGGTACAGTTCACTGCCGAGATGAGGAACCTGAACTCTGCTCGAAGGGACTTGCCGACCACATATCGAGGAGCTTCGGAAATCCGAGAGTCGCGTTGATCGGCTATCAACCAGCCATGGTGGAGAGCCTCTCCCAAAGGTTCAGAATCCAAGTGACAGATTTGAATTCTGAGAATATTGGAAAAGTGAGGTCTGGAGTCAAGATTCTGAATGGTGAGACCGATCTCGAAAGGGTTGTGGAATGGTGTGACCTAGTTCTGGCGACGGGTTCGACCGTGGTGAACGGGACGATAGAGCGAATAATCAAGGCAGCTGAAGGGAAGCCGCTGATATTTTACGGCATAACTATTGCAGGTCCTGCGGAAATTTTAGGCCTCAACCGATTCTGTATCAAGACACTCGAGCAGAGCACTTAAACATCTAACGCTAAACTGAGCCCGGGTAGGGCCGGCTATGTAGAATCTTCCGCAGAGCCCATGGGTCTTGAACAGGCATCCTTCTTGTTCAAGCGGTCTGTAGCTTGGAACAGGGTTTTCTACATAGTTTTTCTAGGCTCGATTTCTGGCCTTGACAATTAATATGTAGAGAATTGTGGCTGCGGAGAACGCAGGCAAGGTTGATGATGCTGCAAGGGCAGACAATATCCCTGAAGTACTGGCTATCGTAGAGGTCAGGGCGGGCCCTAATGCGAGGCCCAAGTCCCAGGCTACGAGATATAGAGAATTTGCCAAGACGTGTTCGGAGGGGCTCACAGACTCCGAAGCAATCATAGCTCCGACAGGGTATATTATTCCTTGTGGAACGCCGAACAGGACGATTGCCAGGGCGAATAATGTTTGGTGGGCCGCTAGGCAGGCATACGAGATCAGAGCTACAGACAATACCTGAGCCGAGAACATCAGCATCTCCTTACTGAACCTCCGTTTAGAGATGAGTGAGTTCAAAGGTAGGCGCGTCACCGTCGTTGCTGCGTAGCACCCAAAGAAGATGGCTGCTATGCTGTAGTATGGCAGTTGCAGGTTTTGGCTTGCGTAGAGGGGCACATAGGCCAGCACCGCTCCAAAGGTGAAGAAGTATGCGAGGCAGGCAAAGAACGAGGCGAGAAAGATCTTGTTCTTGATTACTCGACAGACCTTTCCGTAGAGATCTATCTTGATGGGGCGGTTGAGCAGCATCCACCTCTTCTCTATGGAATACAGCCGGCGCGTAAACTCGTATCCTAAGATGAATCCTGGCGCCGCGAGGCCTGAGGCGACGTAGAATCCGCTTCTCAACCCCCAAACAACCACACTCAGGGTTCCAGCAGCGGAGCCGGTCACAAGACCTATCCCTGTGACGACTGAGTAGGTGGCGACAGCTCGATTCCTGACTTGTTCAGGCACGGTCAAAGGCGTCAATATGAGGCTCACCGTCACCGATAGGGCGAAGGCTACGCCGTGGGCCATCCTGACCAGGGCTAGACCGATCGAGGTTTCTGCCAGGGTGTAGGAGTAAGGCAGGATCATCAGCAGCAGGAGGCTCAAAGCGAAGGTGAATGGGGTCCTTCTGCCTCCACCCAAGATTCCTAGAGGTATCTTAACCGAGGTTGACGCCACAAAGAAAGCTGAGGTGATGATGCCTACCTCAAAGATCGTAGCCTTGGCGAAGTCCTTGGCGTAGAGTGACAGTATCGGTGAGACCAAGGAGAAGGAGGATACTGAGAAGAAACTGATGAGACAGATCATGAAAAACGGAGAGACCCTGGGTATGGGCAACTTCGTCTCAAGCTCTTCGGGGCGGTGGGGTTGTCAGGGTGTGAGGCGACTGTAACGGTACAGGAAATCCCACCACTTATCGTCTGAAGTCTTCGAGTCGCTGACCAGCTCAATTATCCTCTCCATTATGCTGTGATGTCTCTTCTCGTCCATCACAATGTTCTCCAAGAGGAACTTGACCCGTCGGTCTTCAACCTCGTCCACTAAGTCTTCAGAATTCTTCATCATGACCCTCTCCTCCTCTACATGTCTCTTTAGGACCTCTATCACCTCAGAAACCTCTTCACTCTCTATCTTAGGCGTCTTCTTGAGATTCAATATGGTTCGGAGCATATGGGCGTGCTTGGCAGTGTCAGTCAACATGATCTGCATCAGGACCCTTACAACAACGTTTCTTGTCCGACCGATCGTTCTTGTTATGTGTCTGGCTGCGGCCTCCTCACCCTCAATCATCTCGAATATTGTCTCTTCAAAGTCTTTCCGGGTCATTTTCGACCAACCATCTTAACGAGAAAAACTGTTGTTTAAAGATGTTTCTGGAAGCGATCCTTTCACAATCCCATTAAATTGGTACTCTCGAGGGCCGTCTTGAGTCCTAGGCCACGTGCTCACCGAAATGATTCTTCCTAATTCTCTCATGCAGACTCCTCAGGGCTTCAGCAGACCTGTGGTCGCCTGTACCCTCAGAATCCATGATGGCCTTTCCCACCCTATCTTCAAGTTCGACAATATCCTTCGACATTTCCAATAGGGAGATGTAGAGGTCCCTAAGCTTCACCGCCTCCAAGTACCCCACATAGCCGTGTAGGAAAAGACGAACATCCTGCCTCAGACCTGGAGAAACTCTCAAACCGGAGCCACCGCAAAGACCATGAATAGAGGAGATTCCCCCACATACTACGGTTAAAGGTTATGATGCCGCGAACCCGAAGACATCCGGATAAACCGTCCTCTGCATAAAATTACCCAAATGCGAGATACCCGCGAGTATGCCAATACGCTGAAACATGGCCGAAGGCACCCCCCCTAGGGGGTGGGGGGTGGGTCCCCCTCTCAAGACAGAAACTGGAAAAGACCGGAGAGATAGGTGAATCTGTCAGTCTAACTCAGGAACCGCTCAGCCAAGGAAACCAGGCTCAGCAGCCTCAAGTCGCCTCTGTTATACTCTCTGCGTCGACTTCCAGATGAGGTAGACTCCAAGCAAGAGAACCACTATGAAGGCGGCGTCGAAGAGAAAGATCAAAGCTAGATTGCTGTAGGGGAACCCCATGTAGGACCAGCCTCCTGGCCCCATCACGCCCCAGTGTCCCCTTCTGCCGAGCATTGGGCAACCCCAACCCCCGTAAGTCGCCGGCGAGTAGACTGGGAAGAAGAGCACCAAACCGAAGAGGCTGATCACAAGCAGGAATATGCCGACAGCAGCCCTCTCATCCATTACCCTACACCGGTGGCAACTATCACTCTGAATCAATATAAGGAATTTCCAGAATTGATTCCATTTCTCTCCCAAAACATGTCCAAATAGGCTCGAATACCTCTGGAGGAATCCTCCGGTAGACCATGCCTATATGATTGGGAAAAGACCTACCGCCCTCTACTTCCTGATGATACTCAAGAAGATGAGGAGAGCTACAAGTTCAAAACCGTTCGATATGATGTGGAAGACGACGGCCTCCGGAGGAGAGGCTATGCCTGAGAGGGCGGTCACCGGCAATGAGAATACAGCCTGCACCAGCAGGATCGAGGAGAATAACAATAGGCCGAGTGTGAATCTTGACTTGACCGCCTTGTAACTCTGAATGAAATGGTACATGACGGCTGCAACCAGAATCGTATTCGTCAGGGTCAGAACTCCCTCAACAACTAGAAGCGCCTCAGACATCAAGTCTCCCACCAAAAGACTCTACATACTCTCTATTAACCTATCTTTGTCTTTCCAGCCCTCTCCAAAATATCCTGAAACGTTCCATAGTTACTCTCTAACTCAGGTGAAAGGAAATAGGTTGCGGCGTACTTGCTCCCAACCTTCACTACAAGCCTGTTCTCCAACAGGACTTCAAGATGGTGTCTCACAGTCTTGTAGTCCATTCCCAAAAGCTCTGCCAGCTGGCTCGCATTGCCGGGACGCTCCTTAAGAAACAGAATTATCTTAGCCCTTGAGGCTCCACCTCTAGTTCCAGCGATGACCCACCACAACAGCCTCTTGAAAGCCTCAGGATGAACCGCCGTATCTCAGCACCCCACAAGAGCATCAATTAACCATTCGCAGCAACCGTCAATATTCACCGTTCAGGTTGAAGTATCCTCAAGGTCCCTTAAGAGTCATCTCATGAAGCCAGCAACTATCTCTACCGCAAACAAGAGGAATAGCGCCTATCCGCCATGTGGAGGCTTCTGAATCCAAGCCTCGATCTTCCCCTGCCAAGATCTTTCACATAACCTATCGAAACAGAACTCGGAGAAACGAAATGAGAACTTATGCAGATAATCTCAGGCTTTTCCTGGGTTGGAGTGTCTGCCAAGTCTTCCTAGGCTATGCTCGCGGAAAAAGACCGGTCGTCCACGGCAATAATGAGCATACAAGATTCGATGTTCCTGGAAGCTTCACTCTTTACAGCATTCAGCATACTCTCTGCCGACCTTGATGCCCCAAGAGGCCCACATGGCGCCTAGGATCGCGAGGCCAAACAGGAAGGATATTATGATCAAAGCAATATTCTGGATTGTGCTGAAGCGCTCCCAGATGAAGACTACGTGTATTATCGCATAGATCAACCAGCCAAATACTACGATTATGGAGACTGCGACTCTTGATCCAAGTTCTGGAGGAGTCCTCTTTACTTCTTTCTCGGCCATAATAATACGGTCAGGTAGAGCTGATTTAATGTTTTCCACCCTAGTGAGATCTAGCGATACAAGAGCACAACTCTCAGAGATAAATCGTTGCACCTATATCCTGGACGGAAAACATTATTATGGTTGAGGACTACCGAGTGGCGAGGGACGATGCAACAGATACCCGAAATTCTCTCATGGATACTCAATCCAATCATTCTCATTCCAATCTTGGTGTGGTCCATGGCAGTGAAGGGCATAGCGTTATGGTATTCTGCTCGTGCATCTCAGAAAGTGTGGTTCGTGGCACTTCTGGTAATAAACACAGTCGGGATACTTGAAGTAGTTTACCTCAAGGTCTTCAGAAAGAAGCCTGAGTGAGGACTGGAGGTTCCAGCGAGAAGTGTAATGCTGGTTTTCATTCAGGGCCCCTTGATACGATCTCTGCCACGCAGACTGAACAGCAGGGGCACCCTTCGATAGGGTTCTTGCAGACCGGAGATTCCACACTCAAGAATCATCACGTGCGTCTCAGGCTTTCCCAATCTCCCCACCTACTTCTTGCAGCCTCAACTCCTTCTCCACACGCCGAGCCATATCTCTGAGTTTGACCACACCTCTGTCAAGCTCCCTCTGACCCACAAGGACGGCGTATGGTATGCCAGTAGAGTCTACGTACTCCAGCTGTTTCTTGAGATTGCGCCTCTTCAAGTCAAAGTCGGCAGACACGCCCTCAGCCCTCAACTCTCGAGTTATCTCCCAACATCTCCTTCGAACAGCATCGTTCACAGCGACAACGAATACTTCAGGGGTCTCTCTGAGCTTTGGGAAGAGCTTTGCCCTATCCATCGAGATCATTATCCTCTCAATTCCTCCAGCAACACCGGTAGCCGGCATGTCCCTCTTCCCATAGATTCGGCAGAGGCCATCATACCTTCCCCCAGCAAAGATCGCGCCAATATCCTCACCACCCTTATCGTAGGCTTCGAAGACTATGCCGTCGTAGTACCCTATCCCCCTGACTATGCTGAAGTCGTATATGCAACGCTCGATCCTCCCGAATCCGTCCAGAATATCGGCGAGGTTGGAGAGTTCCTCATATCCCTCCGAGCCACTCTCCCCCAGTCTCTTGGGGGTCTCTGAGAGAACCTCGTCCGGCCTACCCTTGAGGCTGGCAAACCTCAATATCTCATCGATCAGGCCTTCCTGCAGTCCTATCGATCTGAATTCACTTCCCAGCTGCTCGCTGGATAGTTTCCCCAGCTTATCCATCACTCTAATCGTTGCCTCAGTCTTCTCTCTCGACTCTAAACCTCTTGACCTGAGGAACCCTCCTGTCAACTTACGATTGCTTACCCGAACCTCATAATCTCTGAAGCCAAGATTCTCAAGAATCTCCATGCCCAGGCATATGACTTCAGCGTCGGCTTCCTGCCCCGCAGCCCCATAGATCTCCGCGTCCCACTGGTAGAAGTTCCTGTACCTGGCGAACTGGGGCTCATCATACCTCCACATCCCAGAGATGGCGCAGAGCTTGATCGGCTCCGCAAGTTCGAGACGGTTTGCAACCATCCTCGTCATTCCAACGGTTAGGTCGAATCTTAAGCCAAGCTTTCTCCCAGCCTTGTCCTCAAACCAGTAGATCTCGTTCTTTATCTCGGGTCCTGACTTAACCTCCAAGGTGGCGAGGTTCTCTATCGCCGTCGGCTCAACCATCCGGAAGCCGTAAAGCCTCATGGCCCTGTGTATAACACCACACATCCAGTTGCGCTTTGCCATCTCATTCGGCTCAATATCCCTCATCCCTCTGGGAGGGGTGAAAAACGACTGGTCAGCCAACCTTCTCACAAGCCCTCATCGTCATGAAAATCGTTCCAAGAACTCAGACTCGGGGCTTCCTAAACTCCATCTCCCCGACTGAGTAGTATACGAGGTCGGTTCTTCTATCTATAACCGCAAGTATAAGCTCCTTCTTCTGTTTCGCTGCGTATCTCAGAAGGACGCTAAGCTTCTGAAGGCTTGCCTCCCCACCTTCATAGACTATTGAGACTAGACGTCTCTCAGCCCCCTTCCCGTGAATCTCAAAGTCAACTTTCACTGTCTCACGAACTATGTACCCTCTATCTCTGAGGTCTCGGTAGACGAGATATCTTATCCAGATCTCCTGTTTGCCCATCGAGAGCCTCTTGACAAGCTCGTGAAGTGATAGAGTGGGCCCGTCTTCTTCGTCAAGAACCGTTATTCGACCCTTCTCAGTCAGAAAGAAGGCTTCGTAGGATGAGAGAAACAGCTTCTTCCCTCGAAGAGTTCCAAAGCCTCTGTCGAGAAGTTCCATGAGATTGTCAGATTCTGAAATATAGACTCCGCCTTTCTTGTAGCGCGCCTCAAAGGTCTGAATCAAGCTCATACACCATCTGATGCCCAAATGGGGTTAGATATCCTATTTAGGCTGCCTGATACATGTTCTTGAGCATACGCCCTCTTTAGAGTTAACTAGTCATTGGGGTTGATGAACCGTGCCGGAAACGAAGAACTTCTTCGATTTGAGGACGGTCAAATGGCAAGACGGCGCTGTCTTGATGATAGACCAAACCAAGATCCCTGAGAAACTGACCTACGTTCGATGCCGAACCTCAAGAGAGGTTGCTGATGCTATAAGGAGGATGGTTGTTCGCGGAGCTCCCGCGATAGGTGTCGCCGCAGCCATGGGGCTAGCGTTGGTCGCCCGCAAGAGTAAGGCGAAGACCAAAGAAGAACTTCTAGAAGAGCTTGAGTCTGCCTCGACGGAACTAAAAGCTACAAGACCGACTGCTGTAAATCTCTCTTGGGGGCTCTCAGAGATCCTTGAGGCTGCAAAAACTGCGTCAGGAGACACAAAAACTGTCAAGGGGATCATTGTCGAGAGGGCGGTTCAGATGGCCGAGGATGATGTTCAGGCCAACCTCAGAATTGGCGAGTATGGAGCTGACCTGATAGCTGACGGGGATACTGTTCTGACCCACTGTAACGCTGGGGCCCTAGCAACAGTTGGTTACGGAACGGCCCTGGCGCCTATCAGAACCTCTGTGAGACAGGGCAAACGGGTCAACGTCTTTGCCACAGAGACTAGGCCCAGACTTCAAGGCGCTAGACTGACTGCCTTCGAGCTTTCAAGAGACAGAATACCTGTGAGGCTGATCACAGACGGAATGGTGGGTTACATCATGGATCAAGGATTGATTCAGAAGGTCATAGTTGGGGCCGACAGGATAGTCAGGGACGGGGTCTTCAACAAGATCGGAACATACACCCTAGCGATAGCTGCACGATACCACAAGATACCCTTCTACGTTGCGGCGCCGATGTCGACTTTCGACAGTCTGAACTCAAGCAGATCCGTCAAGATTGAGGAGAGGAGTCCTAGGGAGGTGACACATATATCAAGTGTCCGTGTCACCCCGAAAGGTGTCAAGGTGATTAATCCCGCTTTTGATTTGACGCCTCTGAGTCTGGTTGATGCCATAATATCGGACAGGGGTGTGTTGAAAGACCCCGACGAAGACAGTATTCTAAAGTTCTCTCAAACTGTCTTAGGATAGCCTCTTCAGTCCACCCTCATCTTCTGCGATACTTCGTACGCGACCTCGACTGGACAATTGGCTACGTCTTCTATCCTACGTTTCCATTCCATGCTGATCGACATCAATGCATAGACTCCCGCAACCTCTGCCTTGGCCTTGCGCACGATCTTGATGAGGGCTCTCTGGGTCTCACCGCTACCTATGACATCGTCGACTATCAACACGCAGTCACCCTTTCTAAACATGCTGCGGGGAACATAGTAACTCATCATCATCGCCGACTTAGACGGTATATATACCTCTTCTATGAATTCTCCGACGCCTATCTCTCTGGTCTTCTTAGCTATTGCCAGAGGAACACCTAGTCTGTTGGCCAGCAACGTTGCCAGAGGGATGCCGTCGGTCTCAGGCGTTAGGATCTTCGTCACTCTCTGCCCGGCAAACTTGTTTACAGCCTGTTGAACGGCCCGCTCAAGGAGCATCGTATCAGAGATCACTTTTGTGTTGTCGAAGTAGCCCAAGTCATCAAATCTTATTCTCCGCTGAATCTCAGATTCCAGACGCATGATACTCTCGAGCTTGTTGTTGATGTCTACGGCTCTGTCGATCGTTGGGAGAACGTGCCCCTTGACGTATCTGCTGAGAACGGTCTCCGGCAGGCCAATCAACTGTGAGAGTTCACGATAAGTGTAGTAGTTCTTGGCCAGGTTGAGGAGCTCAGTAACCATCAGCTTATACCTGAGATCCGCGATCCTCGAGCCTGCCAAGAAGAAAACCTTCCTCTATACATTCTGGTGTAAAGTGTATAATCCTTTCTATGCTTTATTTGATAGATTCTTATCATACAATCCTCTTTTGCTCTCTACAACCCCAAAACTTTCCTGATACTTCCCGCTATACGATCTCTCTACCCCTTCAGAGAGCTGAATAATTGTCAACTGAAGAAAAGGCTCCCCACAACCTATCTTCAATGGTTTTCGTCCGACATTGAGGAGGGAAACGGTCAACTGGCCTCTGAAACCTGGGTCGACTACGGCGAGACTCGCGAACAGACCCTCTCTTGTAAACGAAGATCTAAGGTGGAGAACCCCCAATAGATCGGGGGCCAACTCAACTCTTTCAAGCGTAGCAGCAAGTCTCTGCTCCCCAGAATTGAGAACAACTTCTTGAGCAGCCCTCAGGTCGTAGCCTGCAGGCGTCAGATTAGACTCCTCGAACGGGTCGATGCTGACTAGGCCGTTCTTGATAAACTTTTTAATAGTTGCGTCGGACAAAGCCATGTATGACCACTGTAAAGAACTCGCAAGAAGAACTCCTCATCCCTTAAATCTTTCTGAGTAATATTCAAATCAACAACTTTTGGCAAGTACAATCATGAATCCTTTCACGTCGAGACTTCTTGAAATAAAGGTTATGTTCCCAAAGATCATTTGGTGGAGTGAACTAAGTGGGTCCGTAACTTCCATCGACTCCCACCGTTAAGATCTAACGTGTCAAACTAGGTTGCAAAGATTAAATGGTAACAGAGAAGATCTCAAAGTAGGTCTGGGCCCGTGGTCTAGTCAGGATCAAGATGCTGGCCTTCGGTCAAAAGCAGGGAGAGAGCCGGAGACCGTGGGTTCGAATCCCACCGGGCCCGCCAACAATCAAAGCACTGGATATACGGGGGATGTCCTGTAAAACTTGATTACTTTAAGGACTACGTCACAATGTTAGCGTACTCTCGACCGCCTTCTAGCGTCTCTCCTCTTATAACGCGCTGAAGATTCATCCAAACTAGCTGATCTCGGCTGTTGAATTTTTTGAAATGGTGCAGTAGGTTTATCGTATTTTCGGCACAAGATACTAGACAGAAGATCAGGTGAAGAAGGGCGAAGGAATAGACTAGGTAAATGCGTTGAATTATCAAGGAATTACTGGGAGAAAGCCGGTCACAGATATCTCAGTTAGACCCTAATTTTCAATAGTGGTCCCGCGGGCCGGAGTTTCATAGGCGAGGCCTACTTTGAATTCGCCGAGTCCTTTAGACTCTCCAGCGACACTCCGGTCTCTGTTAGCCTGATAGGCTGAACGGTCGCACCTTAAGTGCAACTCTACAGCGTCTCCTCACGTTTTCAGCGTGATCGGAAGCTCTACCAGGCTGAGCTTTCGGGATGCTGTCCTGCATCTTACCGCGGGATCCGCGGGACCCAGTCTTCACTCAAAGAAGAATCTAAATAAATGTGTTGTGCTGGGCTCCTCTCCTCAGATGAATGGTATTGAACCTTAAGCTTAGGAACTTGCCACTCTTAAAGGAGTGAAGGGTGACGAGTCTCCCGCAGCTTGCCGAGCTCAGTCAGGTTGATAGATTATATGTTCGTAAATATACTGTTTCCCATTGATTTCGATCAGTTTAAGGTATGCAGCCAATGATCAGTCAACCTCTAAACAGCTCGTGGCCACCCACATCTGGGGCAGAACCGGATTGTTGTCGGAACCAAGTCTCCACAGTAGAGACAGTTAACCAAAGCGATGGCCTCCTTCTTGCCCAGACCCAACTGTTCAAGCGGATCCGCAGGCATAACCGTTTGAGTAGAAGGCTGTAGGTATGGGTAGTACCGTAGAACTTGTCTCCAATAGTTAGGGTCATAATAGCTCATCAATTTCACCATTAGTGGGTATTGTTCTCTCAGCTCTTTATTCTTTCTGTTCCGTGCAACTCCTTAAGAACGGGTATCTCATGAATCATCGCCTCAGTTACCAAGTTCCACACCAGACTTCCACGACCCGCCCGCGTGGCGTTCGTCCTAAGTGTTCGGTTTGGAGTAGCGATTATGTCAAGCTTTATGTCGTGGGCCTCCATAGGCACCGCATCAACGATCTGGCTCTCATGGACTGTTGTTGCGATCGGTGTCCTCTCATCCAGCAGCCTGAGTTCAGATAGGATGGCGTATTCCAACTCGCTGTACCCGCCGCCCTTACCTAACCTTGAACCGTCAGGTGAGACCGCTACGGAACCCACGACGAGTAGGTCTGGCTTTGGAACGTTACGCAGGTCAACCCTCCTGCCGTACCTGAATGAACCCTTGATCGTCGCGGCGAAGCTGTAGTTTCTATCGGAGACATACCCAGGCTTTACTAGGAGGAAGCCGCCTCTGAGTCTGGGAGTAGGGGTTAGCAGAGTCTTTCCGGTTCGCAGTACCTGCTCGCGAACAGGCCTCTGCGGGGAGTCAGGGTTGACTTTTACAGTCTCTGCACTCTTGAATTCGTCAAGTTCCAGAAGCCTTCTGGCCGCCGTCTCAGCACCCACAAAGTTCGGTATGCGACGATAGATAGGTCGAGGTGGTCTAGAGACTCCGAACTCCTCCATTAATCTCCATACCCTCCTTCTGACCTGTTCTTTTGGAGGAGTCTTGCTATCAAGTTCAGGGCTACTCATAACTGGGATTCTTAGGTCTCCAGCAACGCTTTAAACCTCCCGACTTTCCTCTACCAAGGTTGAGGTCTAGAAATGAGCATGGAGATACTTCACTTGGGAGGGTGGCGTTTCACTGCAAAATGTAGGGGACACCAAGTAATCACAGACCAGCCCCTTGAGGAGGATGGGAAAGATACAGGCATGACCCCTGTTGAACTCTTCGTTTCGTCAATTGGTTGTTGCATAGGTGTTTATGCCAAGATCTTCTGTGACCGCCACAAGATCTCATCTGAAGGCATGAAGATATTTTTGGAGTGGAAGATTGCCGAGAATCCGTCAAGGGTCGGAGAGCTTGAAGTAAGAATCCATTTGAAGAAAGGAGATATCAACTCTGATTGGGAGCAAGCTCTCATAAGGATGATCAAGCACTGTACCGTTCACAATACGCTACTGGATCCTCCAAAGATTGAGGTCTCAATCTCAGAAAATTAGACTTGAGTGAAGTCATGTAGGTGAGGATGCTAACTTACCTCACAACCTTCTCTATACGAAGTTCAAGAATGTCTGTTGCCCCACTTCTCTTGAGTTTCGGGATGAGCTGAACAACCTGTTCCTCATCCACAGCGACCTCAACAGCGTATCCAGCCCCCTTTTCACCGTAGAGTCTAGAGATCGTTGGGCTCTTCATCGCCGGAAGAATATTCATAACTCTGCTCATGGAGTCCTCAGGAACATTCATCTTGAGCAGCCGAAGAACTTTTGCGTCTCTTGCACCTTCAACAAGCGAGAGTAATCCGTCAACCTTCTCTTTCTTCCAGGGGTCCCTCAGACTCTCCCTATTTGCTATTATGCGCGCTGTGGACTCGAAGAGTCTATGGACTATTGACCAACCATTCTCCCTGAGGGTTGCTCCAGTCTCGGTGCAGTCGACGATGAGATCAGCCACATCTATGAAGGTCTCCGTTGCACCGTATGAGCGTATGAACCTGTAAGCCAGATTGGGCATATGCTTGTCGAATAGGCCCCTTGTAAGATTCTCATATTCAGAGGCTACGACGGCTCTGTCTCTCTTCTCCTGTCGCATCTTCTGTTCGAACCTTGCGAAGACTTGGGACCCGAGACTCTCATCGATACCGTATCTTCCAGGGACAGCCGCGACCACATCTACTCTGCCAACCTTAAGATCCGTCAACTCCTCAACATCCGCTTGGGGCTCAAGAACCCAGTCAAGTCCAGTGATACCGAGGTCATATCTTCCCTGCTCGACTAGGAGGCTGATATTCTGGGCTCTATGTATTCTGATTTCTAGGTCGCGGTCTCTCGACTCAATTCTATAGGACCGCTCACCCTTTACTGAGAGATTGTAACCTGCCTGGTCGAGGAGGTTCTTCACAGCCTCCCGCAGGTGACCCTTGGGCAGAGCCATCTTTAGGACAGACATATCCTATCACAGATAAGGTTCTAGATCGAACATTAATCAATATTTCCTTATTGCTCAAAGGGTTGAGTGTGAGTGTCAAACAATAATTGAAATAGGTATCATGGTACGGAATCATTTAGAAATATTTGCCGATGTGAGCCGAGGTTTGGCAGTAGATAATCTAGAAGCAAGAATCATAGATGCTCTCTCAAGCAGGGAGAAGTTGACGCTGGAACCAGGTCTCATTCGTGCCGCTGTCTTGGTTCCTCTTCTGAGGAGATCAGACGAGTACTGTCTACTCTTCACAAAGAGGCCCAAGGAGATGAAGCATCACCCGGGCCAGATATCTTTCCCAGGAGGAATATTCGAGGAGCGGGACATCACTCTGAAAGGTACTGTGATTCGTGAGGCGTGGGAGGAACTTGGCCTCTCGGAAGGCAACATTCAGTTTCTGGGAGAACTCGATGATTACTCGACCACGACAGGCTACTTAATCTCTTCTTTTGTGGGAAAGATACCTTACCCTTACGATTTCAGGATAAACAAGGAAGAGATAAGTGAGTTAATCGTCGTTCCGATCGAAGAGCTGAGGAGGCCTCCAAGGGTTGGATATGTTGTCCGGGATGGAAAGCCCTACCCAGTCTACTACTACGATCTCCCTCAACACGTGGTTTGGGGGGCAACAGCAAGGATAGTTAAGAACTTTGTTGAAGTCGTATTTGCCGACTGAACCTGTCGCAGCAGACATCCTAAAATTGCTAATCTAGAACAACTCTCCAAAGCTAAGGCTTTACCCCCGCAAGAACGTCTTTCTTAGGGATACATTAATATCGATCAAAAAGGTTTCTCCAACCTGTCTCTTGCCAATGATACGTCGGCAGAGAAATCGATTCAGCTAGAGGGAACGTTCTCGCTTCAGTTCTGAGAGCTGTCTTGCAGGAGGTTACTGCTTCAAGTGGCTGGAAAGGCACTCTTCAAACTTGTTACGGATTATGAGCCCAAAGGCGACCAGCCCACAGCCATAAAGCTGTTGTCCGAGGGTGTTGAGAAAGGGTTGACAAGACAAACCCTCAAGGGCGCTACGGGAACGGGCAAGACCTTTGTCATAGCACACGTCATTGCAAATGCCCAGCGGCCGACTCTTGTCGTCTCCCACAACAAGACCCTCGCGGCGCAACTCTACACAGAGTTCAGAGCATTCTTTCCTGAGAACGCTGCGGAGTACTTCGTCAGCTACTACGACTATTACCAGCCTGAGGCCTACATTCCGAAGACCGACACCTACATTGCCAAAGAAACCTCGATAAATGAGGAGATCGATAGGCTGAGGCACTCAACAACCCAGTCTCTACTATCGAGAAGAGACGTAATCGTCGTGGCAAGCTCTTCTTGCCTCTACGGTTTGGGTTCCCCCCAAGAATACCTGAAAACCGTTCTACACCTCAGTCGCGGTCAATCTATCAGCAGAGACGATATCCTCAGGAGGCTCGTAGATATGCTGTATGAGAGGAACGATGTAGCACTCAGCAGGGGACGCTTCAGGGCTAGAGGAAACATAATCGAGATCTGCCCAATCAATCAGGAGACAGTCTTCAGGTTCCAGCTTCTAGGCGACAGAATCGAAGATATTGTCGAGCTTGACCCTGTCACAGGATTCCAAAAGAGCTTGAGGGAATCAGCCCTCATCTTTCCGGCCAAACACTTCGTGACACCAAAAGATGAACTCTTGCGTGTGATAAGGTCCATCGAGGCTGAACTCGATGAGAGACTGCGAGATTTGAGAGCTGCCGGAAAGCTTCTGGAGGCTCAGAGGCTCGAACAGAGAACAAGATACGACCTAGAGATGATCAGCCAGATAGGTTACTGCCCAGGAATCGAGAATTACTCCAGACACTTTGACGGACGCGAGGCTGGTGAGCCTCCCAAGACTCTGCTAGACTACTTTCCCAGAGGATTTTTGACCGTCATAGACGAGTCTCACGTCACAATACCTCAGCTTGAGGGAATGTATGGTGGAGACCTATCGAGGAAGGAGACTCTGATAGAACACGGTTTCAGGCTACCCTCAGCGAAAGACAACAGGCCATTAAACTTTGAGGAGTTCAATGCCAGAATAGGACAGGTAATCTGCATGTCAGCAACTCCTGCTCCCTATGAGTTTCAGAACAGCCAGAGGGTTGTGGAGCAGGTAATCAGACCAACAGGGCTTGTCGATCCCGAGATCATAGTCAAACCGGTCACAGGGCAGGTTCAAGATCTGATAATAGAGATCAAGGCAAGAGCCCAAAAGAAGGAGAAGAGTCTGGTCACGACCTTAACAAAGAAGATGGCTGAGAACCTGGCTGAGTACCTCCAGGAAAACGGTGTAAACGTCCATTATCTCCACTCGGAGGTCGAGACTCTCGAGAGGGTTGACATACTCAAGGATCTTCGTCTTGGAGTCTACGACGCAATAGTGGGTGTCAACCTCCTCAGAGAAGGACTAGATCTTCCCGAGGTCTCTCTAGTTGCTATCTTGGACGCCGACAGCGAAGGTTTTCTACGTTCAGAAACATCACTTATACAGACTACTGGGAGGGCCTCCCGAAACATCTCAGGCCAAGTCATAATGTATGCAGACAGAATCACAGGCTCAATGAGAAGGGCCATAGAGGAGACAAACCGCAGACGCGCAATCCAGCTAGCCTATAACAAAGAACACGGAATAGTTCCCGAAACGGTAAGGAAAGAGGTCAGAACCATAATCGCTGCAACCCCAACAGTGAAGGCCCAACCTGAGATCGCAGCTCCGACAGGAGCTAGACTCAAGCACAGATTCAGGTCAAGGCACGAACTTGAGGCGGTGATAGCAGGACTGGAGGAGGAGATGTTCGAGTCTGCGAGGAGACTGGAGTTTGAGAAGGCCGCGGCAATAAGAGATCAGATAAGAATTCTCAGAAGGGGTGGAAAAATTTCGACGGCAACATAATAGTGAAAGGCGCAAGACAGAATAATCTCAAGAATATAACCGTAGAGATTCCGAGGAATCGCCTAGTTGTCATAACCGGCCTGAGCGGTTCAGGAAAGTCCTCCCTCGCCTTCGATACGATATACGCCGAGGGCCAAAGGCGATACATAGAGTCACTCTCAGCGTATGCCCGCCAGTTCCTCGGCCAACTAGACAAGCCCGACGTCGATTACATAGAGAACCTCTCCCCGGCCGTTGCTATAGAACAAAGGACGGCAAGCGCCAATCCCCGTTCAACAGTCGCCACGGCGACGGAGATTCATGACTATCTCAGGCTTCTATTCGCGAGAATAGGGATCCCTCACTGCCACATATGTGGCAGAAGGATCGCCAAACAGACTGTTGAACAGATAGTTGACTCAATAATGAGCCAGAAGAGCGGGTTATGGATTAAGGTTCTGGCGCCAGTTGTGCGGGGAAGGAAGGGAGAATACAAGGAGTTACTGGAAGATCTAAGGCTCAGAGGCTTCATCAACGCAAGAGTGAATAAGGTAGAGGTCAGGACAGACCGACCTGTAAGGCTGGAAAGATACAAGAGACACACGATAGAGGCGATAGTCGACCACCTCAAGCTGACACCGCAGGAGAAGCCTAGACTCGCAGAGTCGATACAGACAGCGATAGAACTTACAGGCGGAGTGGTGGTCATAGAGGCTGAGGGCTCGGAGCTTGCGTTCAGCGAGAAACTTGCCTGTCCACATTGTGGAGTGAGCATAGAGGCTCTTGAGCCGAGGATGTTCTCCTTCAACAGTCCTTACGGTGCCTGTGAGGAATGCACAGGTCTAGGGGTGAAGATAGGGATAGACCCCGAACTCGTCTTGCCAGACAAGGATAAGTCGATCTCTGAAGGAGCCATAAAGCCGTTCTTCGGTCCGGTTGACAGGTGGGTCCTTTCAGAATTCAGACCCATAGCTGAAAGATACGGCATAGACTTCGACAGGCCGATAAAGAACCTCACCAAGAAGCAGCTTCACCTCCTCCTCTACGGGACACCCCCATCAGAGTGGGGGCAAACCTTCGAGGGAATAGTCAACATTCTCGAACGGAGATATAGAGAGACACGTTCAGAGTCGATGAAAGAGTGGTATCAGAGATTCATGAGCGAGAGCATCTGTCCAAGATGCAAAGGAGACAGGCTGAAACCCCAATCCTTAGCTGTCGAAGTCTGTGGCAGATCGATAGCTGAGATAACAAGAATGTCCATAACAGATGCGGTAAAGTTCCTGTCCAGACTGGAACTCAATGATAGGGAGAGATTCATAGCTGAGAGGATACTGAAGGAACTGAATCAGAGACTCAACTTCCTCATAAACGTCGGCTTAGGCTACCTCACACTCGATAGGAGGATGAGTTCCCTCTCAGGAGGAGAGGCTCAGAGAACGCAGCTTGCAACCCAGATAGGTTCAGGCCTGACAGGTGTCCTCTACGTTCTCGATGAGCCAAGCATAGGCCTCCACCAGAGAGATAACAGGAGACTCCTTGAGACTCTTCGTAGAATGAGAGATCTCGGCAACACAATACTTGTCGTTGAACACGATGAGGAGACGATTCTGGAGTCTGACTATGTAATCGATCTCGGCCCTGGAGCAGGTAGACATGGAGGTCAGGTCGTAGCCACCGGAACGCCGGAAGAGATCATGAAGGACGGTAAGTCGCTCACTGGAAAATACCTGAGCCACCAACTCTCAATCCCCATCCCAAACAGAAGGCGGCTTGGAAACGGGAAGCACCTGACCGTCTTGGGTGCGTCCGAGAATAATCTGAAGAATATCGACGTCACGATCCCTCTCGGCACCTTCATCAGTGTGACTGGTGTCTCAGGCTCAGGCAAGAGCACCTTTCTGAACGAGGTACTGTATAATGCCCTAGCTCAGAAGCTTCACAAAGCAAAGGTGAGGCCTGGAGCTCATAAGGGGATTATTGGAATAGGAGATGTTGACAAGGCGATAATCATAGACCAATCGCCCATAGGGAGGACTCCACGCAGCAACCCAGCAACATACATCGGCGTATTCACCCCGATCAGGGAGTTGTTCTCCAAGCTTCCAGAGTCGAGGGTTAGGGGATACAAGCCTGGCCGATTCAGCTTCAACGTTAGGGGAGGAAGATGTGAAGCATGCCAAGGCGCTGGGACAATAACTATCGAGATGCATTTCCTACCGAACATTCACATTCCATGCCAGGTCTGCAGGGGAAGAAGATACGGAAGAGAAACCTTGGAGGTGAAGTATAAAGGAAAATCCATATCCGATGTGCTTGACATGACGGTTGAGGAGGCTTTGGAGTTCTTCTCGGCCATCCCCCAGGTCTCAAGGAAACTCCAAACCATAGTCGATGTTGGCTTGGGCTACATAACGCTGGGCCAGAGCGCAACAACCCTATCAGGAGGGGAGGCTCAAAGAGTCAAGTTGAGCGCCGAACTCACAAAGCGAAGCACTGGAAAGACGGTATACCTACTGGATGAACCGACGACTGGCCTCCACTACGCTGATGTCGAGAAACTGCTCAACGTACTTCAGAGGCTGGTCGACGCCGGAAATACAGTCATGGTTATCGAACACAATCTGGAGGTTGTCAAGACCGCAGACTACATAATCGATCTGGGACCAGAGGGCGGAGATGAAGGAGGATACGTCGTAGCCTCATGCACACCTGAGGAACTGACTAGGGTGAAGACCTCCTACACAGGCCAGTTCCTCAAGAAGATAATCCAGCAGGATATGATACAGAGGGGTGAATGGGAGAGGCTTCGGGATTTTGACTAGGAAGCCTATCAGTAGACTCACCACACCTTCTACAGAATAGAAACCCAAAACTCAGACCGTCGCAAAAGAAGGCGAGTCTGTCGGAGACACACACTTTTTTTGGGACCTCCGCAACGTTATGTGCTCTGCGTAGAGTGAGTAGCTTGGTAAGAAACAGTCGACCCCAAGTCGATATCGGTGCAGCTCACATACTAGAGGAGCCACTTGTAAAGTCGAAGAGACGTGACGCTGTTGAGACTGTAAGGTCTTGCATTGGGCCGGAAGGCGTCTCTGCCAGCGGCGTGCTCTCCACCTACAGTTACGAGTACTGGACAAGAGATATGTGCTACAGTTATGAGGCTCTGGCCAGTCTTGGATTAGAGATATACGTCAAACAACACGTCAATCAGGTAATTGCCCTAGCTAGAGAAGGCCAAGTCCCAACCCTATTCTACAGGTATCCAAAGGTACTCTCGCCAGCCGCAAGATTTACAGACCAAGTGGACAATGAGCTATTGATTCTTGACCTAATGAAGCGAATAGGAATGCCAAACGACTATGATGGGGTCTGGAAGTATGTAGAATCCATGATTGGTAGGGACGGTTTTGTCTATGGACGCGACTGGCGGGATGGAATGAAGATATACAGGAACAAAGCAACCTTCCATAACCAAGTATTACTCTACAAGGTCCGTCCGGAAGAGATGAGAGAGGAGCTTAAGGGGAGGATAGACGAGGTTTTCTGGCTACCTGATGAGGGCCACTACGCAGACTGGGTAGACAGGCAAGGAAACAGATCCAACCATCTCGATGTCCTCGGCCACGCATTAGCCATTCTCCACAACCTCATCCCAAAGTCGAGAATTGAACTTGTCAAAGATAATCTTGAACATGCCTTCACAGAGTATGGATACGTAAACATATTGCCCCGCTACCCTAGGCGTGAGTGCGGCTGGTGGAGGCTCATCCCAAATAATCTATACCAGAACGGAGGCGTCTGGGGGCTCGTCCATGGACATATGATACTTGCGCTCCTACATCTCAACCTGCTAGATGAAGCAACAGATCAGTTCTGGACGATGACTAGGTGGAAGGGGTTCAATGAGTGGTATGACCCACAGACTGGAAAGCCCAAGGGGAGCAGAAGCCAACTGTGGACCGCAGCCTTATGGCTCAAATGCAACGCCGCCATCTCAGAAAGAGTCCGTCAAGACCTTGAGGCTGAGGACTCGGTGGCAGAATAGTATCCTCACTGTAAAAGAATCTAGAATCTAGGTTGCAGGGTTTGAATTTCTACACCACTCTTACCACAAGATGTAATCTCCAATGTGCGTATTGCTACGGGAAATCGTGCCAAGACTTTGGAAGCGACTTTGGAGATTTGGAGATCGATTATTCTCTACCGGCTTCGATCAGCTACGAGGTCTCAGACTTATCGAGATTCCTCAACCAGGATCCTGAGCCAACAATCATCTTCTATGGTGGGGAACCTCTCCTTGAGGTTGAAAAGATTGAGATGGTAATGGATAGCATAGACGCTGACAGATATATCATCCAGACCAATGGTCTCCTGCTAGATAGGCTCAAACCAAAATATATCAAGAGGCTGGATACGGTTCTTGTTTCGCTTGACGGGGATGAGATCCTCACGGATAGAAATAGAGGCACAGGAGTCTATAGAAGAGCTGTTGAAAACCTCAGATCTCTCCGAGAGAGGGGCTTTGGAGGAGAGCTTATCGCAAGAATGACTGTGTCTGTGGGGACCGATATTTGCCGTCAGGTGTATTGGCTACTTTCAAATAAGGAATTCCCATTCAAGTCCGTTCATTGGCAACTTGATGCGCTCTTCTGGCAAATCGACTACGACAAATCCCAATTTGAAGGTTGGTCAGAAAGAGTCTACAACCGAGGGGTGAGGAGGCTTGCGGAGTCTTGGGTTGAACGAATGGAAAAATTCGGTGAGGTTCTAAAGGTCTATCCGTTCATAGGCGTTATGCGATCCCTTCTCCTAGATAACGAGAGTAAGTTGCGCTGTGGGGCAGGTTGGAATACTTTCAATATACAGACCGACGGCAAGATTACCCCGTGTCCAGTCATGGCTGGTATGAAGGACTTTTATCTAGGCAGCATTTGGAATTCTCATCCTCAAGATTTGAAAGACACCGTCTTTGTACGTGAACCATGTACAAGCTGCGAGATCTACAACCTATGCGGGGGGAGATGTCTATATGCCAATGCAACGAAACTTTGGGGTGAGGATGGTTTCAGGCTCGTCTGCAAAACCGTCAAGAATCTGATTTACTCACTTGAAGGAGTTGAACCCCAAGTTAGAAGACTCCTCTCTGAAGGCAAGATTGACATCGAAGACTTCGAATATGGAATGTACAACAGTTGTGAGATAATCCCTTGAGGGGCTTCTTCCATAGGTGAATAACGGTCTCAAGTGAAGACCATATTCTCTCTTCTCATAACGTTATCATAATTCTTGTATCCTAGGATCTTCTCTATCTCATCTGTTCTTCTACCTTTGATCTTCATCAATTCGTCAGACGAGTAGTCAACGATGCCTTTCGCAATTTCCCGGCCACTACAGACTACAGAGACAATATCTCCTGTATTGAACTCTCCCTCCAATTCAAGGATTCCAGAGGGCAGCAAGCTTCTACCTTTAAGGAGGGCCTCTTTTGCACCTTTATCGATCTTTATGACTCCGTGGCTCCTCGCGAATCTTATCCACCTCTCTTTGTTTGTGTAGCCCGCTCTTGAGGCCCTGAAGAGTGTTCCCAGCTCTTCACCTTTGAGAATTCTTATGAGAACGTCTTTTTCCCTAGCATTCGCTATCATCATGTCACAGTTGGACTTCATCGCTATCTTGGCTGCATCGATCTTTGTCTTCATCCCACCTTTCGTCCTCCATGAGCTTGGCTCTCCTCCAATCCTCTCAATATCGGGAGTTATCTCCGTCACCTCAGGGATCAGTTTAGCGTCTTTGTGTCTCGGGTTCTTGTCATAGAGTCCGTCGACGTCCGTCAGAAGAATGAGCAGCTCAGCGTCAACTTTCCCTGCAACCAAGGCGGAGAGCTTATCGTTGTCACCGAATGTGGCCTCGATCTCATGAACCGAGATGGGGTCATTCTCATTTATTATTGGGATTGCACCATACTTCATGAGTATAGCCATTGAGTTTCTCAGGTTTAGGTAGGTTCTTCTGTTCGAGAACGCTTCGTAGGTTAAGAGTATCTGTGCGACCTTCAATCCATATTTTCTGAAGGCGTCTCGCCATGTCTCAATCAATATGCTTTGACCAATGGCTGCTGCTCCTTGCCTTGTTGGGATGTCTCTGGGCATGATCCCAAGACGTAGCTCTTTGACCCCTGAACCTATTGCACCTGAACTCACGATGATCACTTCTTTCCCCTGTCTTGTCAGGGCATGGGTTTGCCTCGCCATCTCCTGCATGTACTTCTTGTCGAGGGAACCGTCTGGCTTTGTTAGGACGGAGGTTCCAACCTTGACCACAACTCTTTTGGCGTTGTCAAAGTTTCTCTTCACATAACCACTCTCAATCTATATTGTTGTTAGGGGTTCCAAGTCTTGCTTAGCTTTCTATGGGTGAAGGGCTTGGCGTTCTTTCCGATATATGTAGATACGACTTGGCCGCTTCCAGTTACAATATACTTGTAAGTTACTAGGCCTTCGAGGCCCACAGGCCCTCTGGCATGGATCTTCTCGGTGCTGATTCCGACCTCAGCTCCCAGGCCGAATCTGTAGCCGTCGCTGAATCTTGTGGAGGCGTTATGTAGAACGACCGCTGAGTCAACTTCATTCAGGAATCTTTTGGCGTTCTCTCTATTTTGGGTTATTATTCCGTCCGTGTGGTGTGACCCATAATGGTTGATGTGGTCTATAGCCTCTTGGAGTGAGTCTACGACTTTTATTGAGAGGATGAGGTCGAGGTATTCGGTCCGCCAATCCTCTTCAGTCGCCTCTTTCACATTTGTCAGGATCTCCCTAGTTCTTGCGTCACCCCTGAGTTCAACATTGGCTTCGCTGTATAGCTGGGCCATTCTTGGTAGAAACTTCTCAGCTATGCGTTTATGGACTAGAAGCGTCTCCATTGCGTTGCAGACGGCGGGGTACTGAACCTTTGCGTCGTAACAGATCTTGAGCGCCATGTCTAGGTCTGCATCTGCATCTACATACTCGTGGCAGACGCCTTCCGTGTGGCCTAGGACAGGAATCTTACTGTTTTCTTTGATGTATTTGACGAGTGAGCTTGAGCCTCTTGGAATGAGTAGGCTCACATATTCATCTAGCTTGAGAAGCTTCGTAAAATCTTCTCTTGTCTCAACGAGTTGGACTGCATCCTCTGGAATCTCACTGAACCCCTTAATTGTCTCTCTTATCAGTTCTGCAAGGAACTGATTTGTTTTCGCCGCTTCAGCTCCGCCTTTGAGGATGACGGCGTTGCCTGATTTTAGACATAAAGTGGCTATCTGAACGAGTGCGTCTGGTCTGGACTCAAAGATGGCGCCGATAACTCCTATCGGACAAGTTACCTTGTAGAGTTCAAGTCCATGATCCATCTCGATGGAGAGCATGGTCTTTCCGACGGGGTCCTCGAGCTGAGCTAGCGACCTTAGTCCTTTCGTCAAGTCGTTGATTTTCTGGCCGTCAAGTTTGAGTCTCTTGACGAGGGGGGTTGCAAGGCCTGCCTTCGAGGCTTCATCGACATCTCTGGAGTTCGCCTCCTCAAGCTGGGCCTTCTGTCCATCTATCTCCTCAGCAATCGCCAGGATGGCCCTGTTCTTTACCTCGCCGCTGACGCTACTCATCCGCAGGGCTGCGGCTCTTGCACGCCTTGCAATCTCAAGCATATTCATTTCGGAACCGCCTGCAGTCGCGACAACTGTGTAGTCACAAGAGGCGCGTTGGTTTAAGATTGTCGATTGACGCCAGCTCCTTTTAGAGAAGTAGAAGTTACTATAGAGGGTTGGCGTTTACTTGGTTCTTTCCGATATCTGTCAGGGCAGAGGCCTATCGAAGGAAAAGATATGGTGGACTGTAGTAATGTATCACCGTAATGTATGCTGTGATCTTTGTGACCTTCCACTCATCGGCCACTTTACTCATACTTACCCAGTAGACACCGTTGTATACACCATAATTGCCGACTAGGCTCCATGAACAAGTAACGAAGGCATAGTCGCCTGTAACCTCGATATTCCATGGAAAAACTGTGAAGGTCAGACTCGGGTTTGTCTCAAAGATGCCCTCATAAAGACTCCGCAGCTCTTCTGGACCGACAAACTCAGTGCCGAAAGACTCGTCAACAAACTTGCCGTCAACCGTGTAAAGGGCAATCAGACTATCGTCAGACTTGAGGTTCATCGCCTTCCTGTAATCCCAAATCACTTTCCTAACCGCGTATTGGGCTTCACCAGAACTTGCAGCCTCAACATCCTTCAGAGGAGCCCCTGAGCAAACCAGCAACAAAACAAATACTGAAGATATGAATATGATTCTGCTGACTGATGATCTCATTGCTAATCTTTGCCTCTTCCTTCTTCTCAACCCAAGGTAAGTCCAGATTGTGAGAATAAGTATTATGGTGTTTGATCACTTATTCAAACATACGCATTTTATGACTGCTTGCTTGGAAGCTCCACCTCCGCGTACCTGGCTAGGAACTTCGCGAATAGTTCAGGGTGGTCTGTATGTATTGGATGTATCTTTCTAGGTTGAATCTTCGAGATAATCTCTTTCAACTCATTCGGCATAATGTGTCCTGAACAGTGAATCTGGTACATAGGTAGTCCAAAGTGGTCTAGCCAATTCAATAGTTTAGTGAACTCCACCTCACCCTCCTCATTGACCGGCTCGGATGCTGAGTGGATGAAGTTGCTTCCGGATCCAGGCCTTATCTCAATCAGTTCTTTGAGGTCAAAGAGGCTGCAAACCATAATGACTTCTTCTTGCATATCCTTTATGTCCTTGGAGTCCTTCACATTCAGGTGCGATTGAATCTTCTCCTCCCACTTTGAGTATCTCTTCTTGCTCCTCTGAAAAATCAGTAAGCTCTCATCATCTATCTCGGGGAGGTCTAGATCTGCATCATGCCTCAGCTTGTCGAAGATGTAAGCCTGCCTCATCGAGATGGCTAATCGTCTACCGTTTTCTCTGGCAACCTCATAGAAGGTTCTGAATCTATCAACGTCTGCATATGAAAAGTCCGCCAGAACCAATTTATCGGTTCCTTTAACCACCTTGTTTACTTTTGCTTTGACTTCATCTTCGCTGGATACGTCTGCGCCGCTGATGTTTGTACCCTCACAAACTAAGGCTACAGGCTTTGCCTGCTTCGCCTCGTCGATCAAGTCGTATGTCATTTGAAACTTGACTCCGTGAATCCTGAGGTCTCCCGTATATGCTATTGCGCCCTCGGAAGTGTAGATTACAAATCCGTAGGCGGCTGGGACTGAATGGTCTACATGAACCGGCACAACCTCTAAGCCTCCAATCTTGATCCTGTCACCCGTCCTGAAGGTCTTAATCCTAAGATCTTCAATGTCTGTCTCGAAGGTCTTGGTTCTCGTCTCGCTTAGGCTTCTGAGAATTGTTGCGGTGGTCTCTCCACAGTAAACTGGAATCCGCCTGTTCAGGAAAGAGATGCATGAAGCGTGGTCGCTGTGAGAATGTGACAGAATAACACCGTCAATAGATGGTGGGGAATCATCAAACCTGTATATGCCCTCCAAGTCGGGCAGAATGCCGAACTCAAGTAGACCCCTCTCATCCCTTGGAGAAAGGTAGGGCTCAAGATAGAATCTCCTTCTACCTGAAAAACTCATGCCGAAATCAAGGAAAACTCTTGTATCTTGGTCTTCCAGCAGGATCTTGTTTCCGCCTATCTCATTCACTCCGCCATAAAACTTGAGTTTCAAGCATATTCAACTTCCATACCTAGCATATCTAGGCTTCGAACTTTAATAGCGCGCGTTGCCGCTGAGACACGCTTCTACCCCTTAGTCATACCGTCGACCTGTATCTAGAAAACCTTTAAAAATCCAGACGGCACGAGTTTTTAATGGTGAAACACTCCTCCTAGGATATTGTGTGGTGTAAGGAGTTATGCCTAAGAGAACCTTCTTACCGTTACTGATTGTCCTTCTGCTGATAAGTCTGGTTCCAGCCGTTAATGCTGCCCCTAGCGGAACGATTGACCCCCCTGTGGGGACAGTTGCGGATAACGTATTGGTTTTAGGTGGAGAAGAAGGAGTAACTATTACTTTCAAGAATTCAGCGGGCGCAGATATTACTGATGTGGCGTCCACAATACAGTACATAACGCTTGCGGCTGCAAATCTAAACCCGAGCCGTACCATAATCGATCTTTCGGACGCTTCATGGGCAATATACTTGCCAACTGACTTAACAACTCCTAGGGCCAGTGGTACCGTCTCAGTCTCCTTAGATATGAGCGCTATTTATTCACCTTACTCCACTACTCAAACCGTTTACTTGTATACTTGGGCCCTCGGAAAGCCTGATGGAGTCGATAATCTCGATGCATATACATGTAGTGGGCAATTCAAAGTTGACCTTAAGATACTCAGGCCGGGGGAAATAATCAAACTGACAGTCAAAATGAAATGTCAAAATGTGGTTGGCGACACCAGGGTCTGGTTCTTCTTTAAGGCTACCGAGGCTGCGTATACAACTGGAAACTATCCAACAGACATCGCCACGATTGATGCAGCGTATAGGGTGAACCTCTATTATTCAAAGCTCCCTGGGCCTGTTCAGACTAAATATTGGTTGCCTTTACATAACAGCTACGACCCATATGACCCAGATATTGGAACAGGCCACAATTTCGATCAGCACTCTTGGACAAGAGGGTCGACTACGCACGCTTTTGCGAAAGGAGATAAGCTTGTCCATCAAAAACCCATTGAAAACCCAGATGGCAATGGTGACCCGGATGGTGAACCCCGGAGCTTTTCCTTCCACATATGCGGTGTGAAATTTGACGATTCCAATAGAGATGGATTATATGATGTTGGAATCGAGCATGGCATCGGCCTACTATTGGAC
>Ga0209609_10000207_pt1 | contig 35953 bp, 26 predicted proteins | sample LakKivw325mmetaG_FD_184136 | JGI IMG/M metagenome (GOLD analysis project Ga0209609, IMG submission 184136) | Anoxic lake water microbial communities from Lake Kivu, Rwanda to study Microbial Dark Matter (Phase II) - Lake Kivu water 325m metaG... | ecosystem: Environmental > Aquatic > Freshwater... | reverse complement strand
CATCGCCACGCTCTTCCTCTGCCTCGGGATGGCGCTCCTGACCTCCGCCCTCGGCCTGTCCCTGGCCTTGGGCGCATTCCTGGCCGGGGTCATCCTGGCCGAATCCGATTACAGCCACCAGGTCGTCTCCGATATCCTGCCGTTCCGGGATGTTTTCAACAGCCTCTTCTTCATCGCAGTCGGGATGCTCCTCGATATCCGCGGCGTCTGGACCTACTGGCCTTTGATCCTGGGCCTGGCCGCCGCCGTCCTCGTTCTCAAGGCGCTGGCCGTGGCCGGGACCGTGGGCCTGCTCGGCTTCGGCCCGCGGATCTCCGTCCTGACGGGCCTGGCCTTGGCCCAGATCGGGGAATTCTCCTTCGTCTTGGCGGGCGTGGGCCGGGCCAACGGCTTCCTGGCCGGGGATATCTTCCAGGCCTTCATTGCCTCGTCCATCCTGACCATCGTGGCGACGCCGTTCCTGATCAGGGCCTCTCCGGCCCTGGCCGATCTCGGCGCCCGCCGGCTGCCCTGGAAAAGCCGGGCCGGCGAAGAGGGCCGGATGCCCCGGTGCGAGTTCCAGGGGCACGTCGTCATCGCCGGCTACGGCCTCAACGGACGGAACCTGGCCCACGTCCTCAACGAGTCCGGCATCCCCTATGTCATTCTCGAGCTCAATCCCGTGACCGTTCGCGAAGCGGCCGCGGCGGGCGAGCCGATCATCTTCGGCGACGTGTCCCGGCCGACGATCCTCGAGGAGGCCGGGCTGCGCCGGGCCAAGGCCATCGTCTTCGCCATCTCCGACCCGCTCGTGACGCGGCGCGGCGTCAAGGCGGTCAAGGCCATGAACCCGGATGTCCACGTCATTGTCCGGACGCGGTATGCGGCGGAGATCGACGAGCTGCTGCGCGCCGGGGCGGACGAGGTCATCCCGGAGGAGTTCGAGACCTCGATCGAGATCTTTACCCGGGTGCTCGAGAAGTATCACGTGCCCCGCAACGTCGTCGACGCGGAGGTCAAGGTCCTGCGGGGCGAATGCTACGGCATGCTCAGGGGGGCCTGCAGCGCCGTCCGCCCCGTGACCGAGCGGATCGCGGACCTGCTGGCGGCCGGGACGGCCGAAACCTATTTTGTGCCCCGGGGCGGCTGGCCGGCCCGGAAGACCCTGGGCGATCTCGACCTGCGCGGCAGGACCGGGGCGACGGTCATCGCCGTCGTCCGCGGCTCGGATTCGTTCACCAGCCCGGGAGCGGATTTCCGGATCGAGGCACAGGACACGCTGGTGCTCGTGGCCAGCCACCGCGACATCGACCGGGCCTTCGTCTATCTCGTGACCGGCGAGCCCGATGCTCCTTCGGGACCGCACGGAGGCGGCCCGGTTTGAGCGCGCCGCAACCCTGGCGGTCCCTCCTGCTCGTCGGGCCGACCGGATCGGGAAAGACGCCGCTCGGGGACGAGCTCGAACGGCGAGGATGGGACGGTCGGCGTTGCGTCCATTTCGACTTCGGGAGGGCCCTCCGGTCCGTGGCCTCGAGCCGGGGAGGGGCGTTTGGGCTCACGATCGAGGAAGAGGATGCCGTCCGGGCCTCGCTCGGCTCCGGCGCGCTTTTCGAGGACAAGGACCTGCCGATGATCCGGAAGATCCTGATCGGTTTCGCGGCTACCCGCAGCCTTGGCCCGGACGACCGGCTGGCCCTCAACGGCTTGCCGCGGCATCGGCATCAGGCCGAGGCTCTGTCGGCGATCGTCGCCGTGGAGCGGGTCGTGTCCCTCGAAGCCGACGCGCCGACGATCCTCGAGCGCATCCGCCGGGACACGGGCGGCGACCGGGCCGGCCGGCCCGATGACGACCTCGCATCGGTGGTGACGCGGCTTGAGACCTTCCGGGCGAGGACCGTTCCGCTTCTCGCTTACTACCGGGATCGCGGCGTCCCGGCCACGGCCATCCGGGTGACGGCCGACATGACGGCCGGCGACATGTACGCCGAGCTCGACCGGGCGGCCCAGGCCTGCTTCTAGGGAGGTGACCATGACCATCCGGATCCGGTTCGCGGCCGCGATCGCGCTGCTCTCTTTTTGGCACTCCGGGCTCGGGGCCCAAACGGCTCCGCCCCGCTTCGAGACCATCCTCTACGGCGCATCCTACTACTGGGAATACATGCCCACCGAGCGGCTCGAAAAGGATTTCGCGCTCATGGAAAAGGCCGGGACGAGCGTCATCCGGGTCGGCGAGTCGACCTGGGGCGTTCTCGAGCCGAGCGACGGCCGGTTCGATCTCGATTGGCTCGGCCGTGTCCTCGACCGGGCGCGGAAAGCGGGGATCAAGGTCATCCTCGGGACGCCGACCTATTCCATCCCGGCCTGGCTCTTCAAAAAGCACCCGGAGATCCAGGTCAAGCCCGTCAACGGACCCCGCTACACCTATGGCCTGCGGCAGATGTCCGACCTGACCCACCCCGTTTACAGGCGCTACGCCGAGCGGATCATCCGCAAGATGGTCGAGCGCTTCCGGGACCATCCGGCCGTCATCGGCTACCAGCTCGACAACGAGACCCACCCTTCGGGAACGGCCGACGCGCACGTTCAGGCCGCCTTCCGTGAGCGGCTCCGCCGGAAGTTCGTCACCCCCGCCGCGCTCGACAAGGCCTGGGGCCTGAACTACTGGGGGCAGCGGATCAACTCGTTCGACGAGCTCCCGCCGCGGGACGGCGCCCGCAACCCGGGCTACCTGCTCGAGTGGGAGCGGTTCGAACAGGACATCGCCACTGATTTCCTGAGCTGGCAGGCCCGGATCGTCGGGGAGCTGCGGCGGCCCGGCCAGTTCATCACCCACGATTTCTGCGGCGGATTGCCGACCGACGTCCGTCAATTCGAGATCGCCAAGGCCTTGGACGTCCCGGCGGTCAACATCTATTTCGGGCTCCAGGACGACATGACCGGCGAGGAGATCGCCTTCAGCGGCGACGTCGCGAGGTCCCTCAAGCGCTCGAATTACCTCGTGACCGAGACCACGGCCCAGACGACGGGCTGGGACTCGTCCGCCCAGTTCCCGCCTTACGACGGGCAGTTGCGGCTCGCGGCCTTCGCCCACGTCCTGAGCGGCGCCAATCTCGTCGCTTACTGGCACTGGCATTCGCTCCACTACGGCCAGGAGACCTATTGGAAGGGCGTGCTGGCCCACGATCTCGAGCCCGACCGGGTTTACGGCGAGGTCAGCCGCATCGCCCGGGAGCTCCGTCGCGTCGGGCCCGTTCTCGCCAACCTGACGAAAAAGAACCGGGTGGCCATCCTCTACAGCCTGGACTCTCTCCATGCCTTGAACGTCATGCCCTTTGACGCCAAGACGGGCTACATGACGGTGCTTGCCCAGCTCTATCGCTCGCTTTACCGGCTGAACGCCGAGGCTGACTTCATCGATGCGGACGATCCTCATTTGGAGGGCTATGACCTGGTCGTCGTCCCGCCCCTTTATATCGCCGACGACCGGCTGCTCCGCCGCACGTCGGATTACGTCGCCGCCGGCGGGCATGTCCTCCTGACGTTCAAGAGCGGCTTCTGCGACGAGAATTCGACCGTCCGGGCGGTGCGGGCCCCCGGGCCTCTGCGCCAAGCCTGCGGCTTTTCCTATCAGGAGTTCACCAGCCTGAAGGGGCCGCTCGCTCTCAAGGGCGATCCGTTCCGCGCCGGGGAGGCGAACAGCGTCTCGGTCTGGGCCGAATACCTCCTTCCCGAGACATGCCGGGCCCTGGCTTATTATGACCACCCGGTGTTCGGCGCCTTTCCTGCGATCACGCGGAACCGGTTCGGCCGCGGCACGCTGACCTACGAAGGCACGGTCGTCTCGGACGGGCTCCAGGACAGGATCGTCGCCGACTGTCTGAGCGAAGCCGGGATCCCCACTCCCGACGCCGGCCTGCCGCCGGGCGTCAAGGCCAAGCACGGCGTCCTGGTTGACGGCGCGGCCGTGCACGGCTACTTCAATTTTTCGCCCGCCGCGCGGACCTTCGTTTATGACCGCGAGAGCGGCCAGGACCTTTTGTCGGGAGCCGCGGTGGGCGCGAGGAGCCGTGTGACGCTTCCGCCCTGGGACTTCGTGATCGTCCGCGCCGAGCGCTGATCCGGCCGACGATCTTGGCGCCGGTCCAAGAAATCGGTTGACAGGCGCGACGGCGAAACATACATTTTCCGTCTAAGATTCAATGAGGAGGACGTCATGACCCGCTTCCGCCCGACCAAGATCGGCGCCGCGTTCGTTTTTATTCTCGCGATCGCCGCCGCTCTGACCGTTTTTGCCGCTCGCCCGAACGGCCCCGTGACCAACCGGGCCGGCCAGCCCTGGACCGGGGAGTTCGACAGCTGCACCTCGATCGAGGTCGGCCGCCTGGCCACGGTCGACGGCTCGGTCATCACCTGCCATACCTGCGACGGGCCGTACCGGCAGTGGGTCAACATCGTGCCCCATCAAAAATGGCCCGACAAGTCCACCACGAAGATCTATTCCGGCAAGATGCACACCGAGACGCCGACCGATCTGCGCGGCATCGTCCAGACCGGGGAGATCCCGCAGGTCCCCGAGACCTTCCGCTTCCTGAACACGGCCTATCCCGCCCTCAACGAGGCCGGCCTGGCGATCGGCGAGACGACGATCGGCGGCCGCCGCGAGCTCGTCAACAACGAGGGCATGTTCATGATCGAGGAGCTCGAGCGCATCGCCCTCGAGCGCTGCCGGACCGCCCGTGAGGCCATCAAGCTCGTCGGGGCCCTGGTCAAGGAATACGGCTACGGCGATTTCGGCGAGTGCATCACCCTCGCCGACGGCAAGGAGGTCTGGCACTTCGAGATCATGGGCGCCGGACCGCTCGAGAAGGGGGCCGTCTGGGCCGCCGTCCGCATCCCCGACGATCAGGTCGGCATCTCGGCCAACATCCCCCGCATCCCGGAGATCGACCCCAAGAACCCGGACCGCTACATGGCCTCCGACAATGTCTTCCAGGTCGCCCAGGACATGGGCTGGTGGGACCCCAAGAGCGGCAAGCCGTTCAAGTTCTGGGAGGCCTACGGCGGCGGGCGCGGCAAGCCGTTCTCGACCCGCGAGTTCTTCGTACTCAGCACGCTGGCCCCCGGACTCAAGCTGAGCCTGGACATGGACGAGCTGCCCTTCTCGGTCAAGCCCGAGAAGAAGGTCTCGGTCCGCGACATCCTGGCCATCTACCGTAACCCCTATGAGGGGACGGACATGGACATGACCAAGAACCTGCTCGTGCCGCGCTTCGTGAACCGGCAGAGACAGGGTGAAACGCCGGCCGCCCCGCAGGCGCCGCCGCAGATGGTCCCGAGCCCGATCGCCAGCGCCTGGATGCCCAATGACGTCACCAGGCTGGCCAACGCCCTGAAGCCGGGCACGGTCATGCCCGTGAGGACCATCCCCATCTCCGGCTGCGCCTATGCCACTGTCCTCCAGATCCGGGGCTGGCTGCCGCCGGCCGTCGGCGCCGTCTGCTGGTTCAGCTTCGACAATCCGGCCATGAGCGCCCGCATCCCGATCTTCGCGGGGACGACGGAGCTGCCGCCGAGCTTCGAGATCTGCGCCCAGCATCAGTTCCGCCTGGATTCCGCGGCGTGGGCCTTCCGGCGGGCCAACCGCCTGGCGACCCTGAAGTGGGGCGCGACCCACAAATCGATCGACGACACGGTGGCCGAGTTCGAGAACCGGGCCTTCGCCGATTTGCCGATGCTGGAAAAGCGGGTCCAGGAGATCCTGGCCAGCAAGACCCCGGACAAGGAGCCGTTCACGGTCGAGAGCTATCTGACCAAGTACACCAACGACACTGCCCGGGCGGCCGTTCAGAAGTATCTGGAGCTCGGCGACAAGTTCTGGATGCTCGTCGCCATGGGCCTATAGCGCGTATTTGTAGAGCTTCATGCCGGCCGGGAGCTTGGCCTTTTCCTTGTAGATATCCCAGTAAACCGCCTTGGCCTCGGCCAGCTTCGTCCAGAGCGGGTGGGCCGTGTCGGGCATATGGATGGCGGCGACGGTGTTCGTCTCGTCGACGCAGAGGAGCCGCTGGCAGCGGTTCACGATGCCGGCCGTGCCGATGCTGGCGGCGACGATGAGCTCCTTGGCGCGAACGCGCTCCACGAGCTCGCCGTAGGTCACGTGCCGCTCTTCGATCTTGACGCCCATGTCGCGCAGGATGGCGACCATGCCTTGGATCGTCACCGAAGGCAGGATGAGCTCGCTCTCCGGGATCTTGATGACGGTCCCGTTCCTCAGGCCGAAAAGGCAGCAGGACGAGTCCCACTCGGTGATGCGGCGCTCGCTGAGCGGCAGGTGGGTCTGGTCGTCCAGGAAGAGGGCGGCCGCGGCTTGGGGATCCACGTCTTTGGCCGCCTCGAGGGCCTTGAGGCTGACGAGGTAGTTGATGCCGAGCTTGAGCCAGCCCGTCTTGTTCAGGGCCACGGCCCGGACGAGATGGGGGATGACGACCCCGGTGAAGGGCTCGCCGAGGTAGTTGTCATAGCTGCAGAAGATGGCCCGGAGGGCGGGCTGCCCGGGGAAGGTGACCCCCATCGACTGTTCCTCGTCGACCGTGAACGGCCGGAGGTAGCCCTGTAGCCCTTTCGCCGCCATGTCCTCGAGAAAGGGCCGGGTCGCCGGGTCCTTGAAATACTGGTGGATGAAGAGGCTCTCGAGCTCGTCGACCGACGGGATCATTGCGGCCTGGGCCCGGCTCAGGTTGAAGGCCATGCCGCGCCGCAGCCGCTCCAGGTTCTTGTGCCAGTTGAGGAAGTGGACCTCGAGCGCTCCGGCCGCGCCCTTGCGGCAGAAGAAGCGGATGCCCTCGAAACAGAGAAAGGCGGCATAGAACGCCGAACGGGACACGGCAAAGATCCGGTCGTCGGAGCCGCGGAGCTCGACCTCTTTCGTCGGCAGAAGATAGCGCATCTGCCGGGGGGCCCATTTCACGCCTTCGAACTTGGCCATCGCAGTCCTCCTTGATCGCGGTCCGCCGGCCTACTTGACGACCGGCTTCAGGTATTCGATGAAATACTCCACCCGCGACGCCGGGTAGCGGGGGTAGGAGATGCCGTGCTGGTTCTCGGGATACATCATGAGATCGAACGTCTTGTTCTCCTTGAGCAGGGCCTGGACGAGCTCGATGGTGTTGCAGGGGTGGACGTTGTCGTCGACCGTGCCGTGGTGGATGAAGAGATGCCCCTTGAGGGCCTTGGCGTAGGTCAGGCAGGAGCCCTTGTCGTATCCCTCCGGATTGTCCTGAGGCCGGCGCATGTAGCGCTCGGTGTAGATCGAGTCGTAATTCCGCCAGTCTGTGACCGGGGCGCCGGCGACGCCGACCTGGAAGACGTCGGGGTAGCGGAGCAGGGCCAGGCAGGTGAAATAGCCGCCGTAGGAGTGCCCCGTGACGCCGACCCGGGCCGTGTCGATATAAGGCCGCTGGCCGAGGGCCTTGACGAAGGCGACGTGGTCGTCGATCTCGACCTGGCCGAGCTTCATGTAGTGCAGGTTCTGGAAGGCCTTGCCCCGGTCCGAGACGCCGCGGTAGTCGCAGACGGCGACGAGAAAGCCGAGCTGGGCCAAGGCCTGGTTGCCGTCGGCCATCAGATACCGGTTCGAGACGCCCTTTGAGCCGGGGCCGCCGTAGATCGAGAGGATGAGCGGGTATTTCTCGGAGGGGTTGAAGTGGGCCGGGAAGTAGAGGAGGCCGTCGAGGTCATATTGGCCGTCGGCCGACTTGAACACCAAGTGCTCGGGCTTGATGAGCTTGAGGTCCTGGAACTCCTTGCTGACGGTGCCGGGGCTGAGGACCCGGATGACCTTGCCGTCGGCCTGGCAGAGGGTCGACTTCTGGGGCTGGTCCCAGCTCGAGAAGGAATCCGCGTAGTATTCGAACGTCGGCGACAGGCTGACCATATGGCTGCCTGGCTCCTTGGTCAGGCGGGCGAAACCGGTGCCGTCGAGCTTGACCTTGTAGGCGTGGCTCTCGGTGCCGTTGGCTTCTGCGCCGGAGAAATAGACGACGCCCTTTGTTTCGTCGACGTCCAGGATGGCCTTGACGGGCAGCTTGGCGTTGGTCAGTTGCTTGAGGAGCTTGCCGGTCGCGAGGTCATAAAGGTAGATCTCGCGCCAGCCGCTCCGCTCCGAGGTCCAGAGGAAGCGCTGGTTGTCCGAGAGGAAGACGAGGCCGGTCGTCTCGTCGATGTAGCAGGGATCGGTATCGGTCAGGAAAAGCCGGGTCTTGCCCGTGGCCGGGTCGGCGGCGAAGAGCTCGACCTTGTTCTGGAGCCGGTTGAGGCGGTGGTAGGTGAACTCCTTGCCGTCGTTCGTCCACTTGCCGCGATAGAGATAGACGTCGAGGTCGTCGCCCGTTTCGAGGCGGACGAGCTTTTTGGTGGCGATGTCGGCGATGAACAGCCGGACGATCGGGTTGTTCGCGCCGGGCACGGGATAGCTCTGGAGCTCGTAGCGCGGCTCCGCGGAGACGGCGTGAACGATCGGATACTTGTAGACGGGGCTTTCGTCGAACTGCATGAAGGCGATCTTCTTCGAGTCCGGCGACCACCAGAAGGCTTCGTATTGGGCGAGCTCCTCGGGATAGACCCAGTCGGGATAACCGTTGCGGAGGTCTTCGGTCCCGTTCGCGGTCAGGGCCGTTTCGGCGCCGTCCATGTCCTTGATAGAGAGGTTGTAGTTCCGAGTGAAGGCCCGGTATTTGAGGTCGGGGGAGAGGACGTCGCCGTAGGACCGGCCGCGGACGCCGCTGACGGCCCGCTCGGGCTCGTAGCACAGGAGCTTCGCGGTCGCGAGGTCGTAGAGGAAGACCTTGTTCACCGCCTGGAACTGGATCATCTTCGCGTCGTTGAGATACTGGAAGCGGTTGAAGAAGAGCTTGACCTCCTGCCGGCCGGTCATGGCGTTGAACGCGGCGATGAGCTTGGCGTCGTCGAAGAGGGGCGTTTTTTCTCCGCTCAGGATGTCGGTCCGCTTGAACGTCCCGTCCTCGAAGGCGTAGGTGCCCTTGCCGTCGGGGGTCCATTGGACGCCGCCGCCGAATCCTCCGGGACCGCCCATCATCCGGCGGCCCTCGCGCTGGAGCTTCTCATAGAGGGCCTTGCCGATGAGCGGCTGGGGTTGGATTTGCTGCTGGGAGGCGGGTGGAGGCGGCTGCTGCGGCCAGGCTTGGCCGGCCATGAGCACAACGACGATCAGGCTGAAGAGGGCGGCGAACAGGCGGTTCTTTCTCATGACGTCTCTCCTTAGGATCCGTGAGCGCGACATAACGGAAGGTGTATTCTATTTTTTCCCGGGCTTTTCTTCAATCTTTATGAGCGCGGCCTCGGCGCTCCGCTTGAGCAGGCCGTAAGGCGAACTCAAGCGGGCCGCTGATTCCAAGAAGGGGCGGTCGCCAGGGCCGCCGCAAAGACCGAAGGCGGCGAGGATCTCGGCCTGGACAAGGTAGCTCGTTTCCTTTGGGAAGCGGCGCTTGAGAGCGGCGCTGAGACCCCGGCCACCGCGGCGCCCCAGGGCCCGGACGGCGGCGGCTCGAACGCGGGAGCTCGGGTCCGAGAGCCGGGCCGTCAGGAACTTCGACTCCTCGGAGGCCGCCGCCGCGGCCAGGCTATCGACGGCCGCCGCCCGGACGGCCCAGAACGGATCGGCCTTGGCGGCCGTTTCAAGCGCCGCGCGGACCCCGGGAAGCTCGGTGCGGCGGCCAAGCTCGCGGGCGGCGTCGATGCGTCCGACCGCGTCGAAGCGCTCGAGGCCGAAGAGCAGCTCCTCCGGCCTCCGGTCGAAGCGGAGCTCCATGAGGAGGTTGTGGCCGCGGTCGAACTCGACGGCGGCGGGCTTGCGGGCCGCAGCCAGCTCGAACGTCTCGTCTCGTTTCTCGACCCGTACCGTCCGGACGTCGAGCCCGTCGGGGCCATAGAGGCCGATCGAAACGGGCATCATGAAGATGGGGATGTTCTTCGATGCGTCCTGAACCTGATGGACCCCGAGCTGGACTTTCCGAGTGGCCTCGTCCCAGGCCCAGGCGACCTGGAAGACCGGGTGCCCCGGCTTCAGGAGCCATTCGTCGAAGAACCAGTCGAGGTTCTGGCCGGTCGTGTCCTTGACGACCGTCGTGAAATCGTGCGTGTCGGCCGAGGCGTAGGCGAACTTCTTGAGGAAGGCGGCGAGCGAGCGGAAGAACGGCTCGTCGCCGAGGACGAAGCGAAGCATGTGGAGGACGGCCGCGCCCTTGGGGTAGGAGTGGCCGTCCATGATGTCCCAGGGATCGTTGAAACGGTCGAAGACGATCGGCCGGATGTAGCTCGTCCGGGCTTCTTCGAGGTAACTCGACTTCTTCGCGTCGAGGTTGAGGGCGCCCTCGTCCTCGCCGCGGTCGTGCCTGGTCCAGAGGTATTCCGCATAAGTGGCGAAGCTCTCGCTCAGCCAGACGTCGGCCCAGGCCCTCTCGGTGACGAAGTCGCCCCACCACATATGGGCCAGTTCATGGGCGACGAGGCCGTCGCTCGAGAAATCCTGATCGGCGCGCTCGTCATGGATGGTCGACTGGCCCAGGATCGTGGCCGTCGTGGCTTCCATGCCGCCGCCGGACCCGGCGACGCAGACCTGGTCGTATTTGGCCCAGGGGTAGGGGACGGCGAAGGTCTTCTCGTAGAACTCGATCATCCTCGGGGTCTTCCGGAACGAACGGGAGGCGGCCGGAACATCCTTGGGGTAGACCCAATAATCGACGGGCAACGTCCCGAGGGAATCGCGGACGATCTCGAAGGGCCCGGCCGCGAGCATGATGCCGTAGGTCGGGTGGGGCTCGCTTTGGAGCCAATGCCAGGTCGAGGTTCGGGCCGCCGGGTTCTCTTGGACCTCCATGAGCTTGCCGTTGGAGAGGACCTTCCAACCGGACCGGACCGTGGCGATGACCTCGCTCGAGGCCTTGTCGTTGGGCGAGTCGAAACACGGGAACCAGTGCCGTGAGAGCTCAGGCCACGAATAGGTGTTGATCTGGGGCGGGTGGTCTGCGGTCCCGGCGATGAACTTCAGGCCGGACTTCGGCCGGCTCTGCGAGAAGCGGATCGTAAAAGAGGTTTTCTCGCCGTAAGCGAGCGGCGTCGATAGCGTTACGAGGAGTTGACCGGCCGTCAGGGAGTAGGCGAGGGGATCATCGGCGGCATCGATGACCGCGGTCACGTCGAGGCCCTCGGCGTCGAGAGCGCAGGATGCGAGGCCGTCCTTGAGGGACGCCAGGGTCACCGTGTTCTCGGCCGTGTACGAGCTCGCCGCGTCGTCGAAGACGAACGCGAGCCGGTAGTGGAGGGCATCGTAGTCGCGGCTGCGCTCGAAATGGCGCGGCCTGTTCATGAGCTCGGCGGGCTGGGCCTGGACAACGAGCGGGACAAGGACGAGAAGGGCCAGAGCGGCCGCGCAAAGGCGTTTCATGGGAACCGTGCCCTATCGGCCCTCGAGACCGGCCAGCGCGTCGAGGAACATGTCCACCGTCCGGGCGTTATCGTAGTGGGCGAAGCTGGCCCGGGCGATGCCCTCCGGCCGGCCGAGATGCCGGTAGACGGCGGCCGAATAGTGGTTGCCGTCGGCGATCTGGATCGCCGCGCGCTCCCAAAGACGGCGCTTGATCTCGGTCGCGCTGAGCCCCGCGATGTCGAAGGCAAAGGTCGGCACGCGCTCGCCGGCGCGCTCGGGATCGGCCAATCCGAACAGGCGGAACCCGGGAAGCCCCCGGTCCCTGCACCCCTCCAGGACGCGCCGGCTGATGGTCCGTTCGTAGGCGGCGATGGCGCCGAGGACGAAGCGGAACCTGGCGGCGCGATCCGGGATCGGGCTTGCCGGTTGAGGCAGGAGATCGGAGAGCCAGAGGAGGTATTCGAGGCCCGCGCCGAGGGCGGCCACGGAGGCGTTGTTGACCATGCCCATCTCGAGCTTGCCCGGCAGGACGTCCTTGTTCGTCTCGACCCTGTAGGGCTTGAGCTTCTCCAGCGCCTCTTCGCGGCCCCAGAGGACGCCGAGCATCGGCCCGAAGACCTTGTAGCCGGAAAAGACGAGGAAATCGATGCCGCTCGCCCGGACATCGAGACTCCCGTGCGGCGCATGATGGACCGCGTCGACGGCGATCAAACAGGCCGGGGCCCGGTCCCTGACGGCGGCGACGAGGTTTCTCATGGGCACGAGCGAGCCGTTGCCGTTCGAGGCCGAGGTCACGGCGACGAGCGCCGTTCGCGGCTCGACGAGCGAAAGGAGATGCGGGACGTCCAGAGTGCCTTCGCCCGTCAGGCGGGCCCGCCGGATCTCCAAGCCGAGGCCCTGGCCGAAGACCGTTTCCCAGGGCGAGACGTTGGCCATGTGATCGAGATCGGTGACCACGAGGTTTTTCGGAGACCGGATGGCGTCGCGGAGGCCGAAGACCAGATCGAACAGGGCCGCCGTGGCCGAAAGGTGAAAGCTGATCTCCCGTCCCGAGCGGGCGTTCAGGAAACCGGCGACGAGATCACGCGTCGTCTTGTGAAGAGCGGCTGTCGCGGCCTCGCCGGGGACGACGGCGCCGGGCATCGGATTGAGGTGTCCCTGGGCACTGCGTGCGGCCTCGGCGGCCGCGTCCACGGTCAGGCTGCCGGCGCCCGTGTTCAGATAGACGCGGGGATGGCCGAGCGAATCGCGGTCGATCATCGGGAAGCGGGCCCGGACCCGGGGATTCAGGGCCTCGAGGGCCTGCGCTGCGGTTTGGTCGTTCATGGGTTCACCTTAATCCAAAGCCCGCGTCCAATTCAACCCAATAGGTCGCGCTTGAGTGCTTTAAATGTTGACAGGCTGGCTCGGGTTGATTTACTAATGCCGCGATAGGAGACGCCATGAAGAGAAACGCCGCCGCTTTGATCCTGATCGTGTCCTCCCTCGGTACGATCGTCTCGTGCAAGTCCGAGCCCAAGACGGTGTGGGCTCCGGTCCAGGGGCACATCATGACCCGTTGGGCGGCCGAGATCCGGCCGGACCTGGCCCTGCCCGAATACCCCAGGCCCCAAATGGTCCGGGAGGCCTGGCTCAACCTCAACGGCCTCTGGAGCTATGCCATCACCGACAAGGCGGCGGCCAAGCCCGAGCGATGGGACGGGCAGATCCTGGTCCCGTTCGCCGTCGAATCGGCCCTCTCCGGGGTGGGGAAGCCCGTCGGGACGGCGAAGGCCCTCTGGTACAGACGGACGATCAAAGTCCCCCGCGCCTGGCGCGACGGCCGGACCCTCCTCCATTTCGGCGCCGTGGATTGGGAATGCACGGTCTGGGTCAACGGCCGCGAGATGGGGACGCATCGCGGCGGCTATGATCCCTTCACCTATGACATCCGCGAGGCCTTGAAGGGCGGGGCCAAGCAGGAGATCCTCGTCCGGGTCTGGGACCCCACGAACGAAGACAACAGCGGTATCGCCCGGGGCAAACAGGTCATGAAGCCGCACGGCATCTTCTATACTGCGGTGACGGGGATCTGGCAGACGGTCTGGCTCGAGCCCGTGCCCGTAACTTCCATCGCTGCGTTGCGGACCACGCCGGACATCGACCGGGCCGTTCTGACGGTCGAGCCCGCGATCAAGGGACCGGCGGACGGGATCCGGATCGCGGTCATGGTCAAGCGCGCAGGGCAGGCCGTCGCCGAGGCGGAAGCGGCGCCGGGTGGGCCGATCGCCCTCGACATCCCCCAGCCGGCCCTCTGGTCGCCGGCCGATCCGGCCCTCTATGACCTCGAGGTCGTTCTGAACAAGGACGGCCGGCCGGTCGACAAGGTGGCGAGCTACGCCGGGATGCGCAAGATCACCTTGGGGAAGGACGGCCGGGGCTTCAACCGGCTCTTCCTCAACAACCTGCCCTTGTTCGAGATCGGGCCCCTCGATCAGGGCTGGTGGCCCGACGGGCTCTATACGGCGCCGACCGACGCGGCCCTCCGCTACGACGTCGAGATGATCAAGGCCCTGGGCATGAACATGCTCCGCAAGCACGTCAAGGTCGAGCCCGAGCGGCTCTATTATTGGTGCGACAAGCTCGGCCTTCTCGTCTGGCAGGACATGCCGAGCGCCCTCTTCGAGCGCGAAAAGGTCGCCGCGGACGCCCTGGCCGAGCGCGACAAGCAGTTCGAGGCGGAATGGCAGGCCCTCATGGACGCCCGCAGGAACCATCCCTCGATCGTCATGTGGGTGCCGTTCAACGAAGGCTGGGGCCAATACGACACGGAACGGATCGCGGCCTGGACCAAGGCCCACGACCCTTCGCGTCTCGTGAACAACGCCAGCGGCTGGACCGATCACCACGTGGGCGATGTCAGCGACATCCACAGCTACCCGGGGCCCGACATGCCCCCGGTCGAGGAGAAGCGGGCCGCCGTCCTCGGCGAGTTCGGGGGCCTCGGCCTGCCGCTCGCCGGCCATCTCTGGAAAGAGGAAGGGAACTGGGGCTATCGGAACTTCGGCGACACGAAGGCCTACGAGGCCCGCTACCTCGAGCTCTTGCGGAACCTCTATCCGCTCGTGGACAAGGGCCTGGCCGCCGCCGTCTACACCCAAACCTCGGACTGCGAGGTCGAGGTCAACGGCCTCATGACCTATGACCGGGCCGTCGTCAAGCTCGATCCGGACGCGTTCTCGCCCGTCAACCGCGGCTTCCTGCCGCCGCAGTTCGTGTCCGACCAGACCTTTTTCGTGGGTCCCTGGTTCCAGGTCGAGCTGGCCGTCCGGCCGGGCGGTACCATCCGTTACAGCCTGGACGGCTCGGACCCCGGTCCGGAATCGGCTCTCTACGACAAGCCCATCGTCATCACCGGCGAGACGACGGTCAAGGCCAGGGCCTTCTGGCCGGACGGAGTGGCCAGCCCGGTCGAGACACGGAGGCTCAAGCCGGCCGAAGCTCTCGCGGCCTCGGCGTCTTCTCCGGCGACCCGCGGCCTTTCCTGGGACCTCTACGGGGGCGACTTCGACAAGCTGCCTGACTTCGCGGCCCTGAAGCCCGAGAAGTCGGGAGCGTCGGCCCGCCCGGACGCCTCGGCGGCCAAGCTCAAGGAGAGGTTCGCCCTGCGCTTCCGGGGCTACGTCCGCGCGCCGCAGACCGGGGTCTACGTCTTCTCTTTAGCCTCGGATGACGGCAGCCGCCTGGCGATCGACGGGAAAGAGCTCATCGACAACGACGGCAATCACGGCCTGTCGGTGGAGAAGGGCGAGATCGCGTTGGCCGCCGGCTGGCACACCGTTGAGCTCGTCTACTTCCAGCGCGACGGCGATATGGGCCTCGATCTCCTGTGGAGCGGGCCGGGGTTCCCGAAAACGCCCGTCCCGGCCTACGTCTTCGGCCGCTAGGTCTGGGGTCCGGGACTATTTCTGCCGGCCGCCCTTGGCGACCCAATCGGCGAAGGGCTGCCATTCGGAGATCATGGTGATCCCCTCCGCCCTGGCGGCGTCCACGAACCAATCCAGGAAGGCCTCCCGCGTCGCAAGCCAGGGCCAGGTCCTTCCCTTCCGTTCGGCCTCGGCCTTGAAGTCGTCCCATCGCGCCAGGACGGCATAGGCAGCTGGCAGGGTCGCCCTGAGGACGCGCCTTCCGTATTCGACGGACCGGCCGACCTTCTTTCGGGCTACACCGAGGGTCCGCCACGAGCGGGCCAACGTCTCGAACGACAGGAACTTCGCGTCCGACGGCGAGTAGCACCCCAAAGCGTCGCCGGACTTGGCCAAGGCCGATTCGAGGCCCTCGAGATAGTCGTCCATGGCCCCGGCGGCCGGGCCGTAGTAACCGGCCAGAAATTCTTCGCGGAGCCTCTCCACGTCGAGCGACGGGTTCCAAAGAAGCCGGGCCAGGAGCCAGGCCCTGAGCTCGGCCATCTCCGAGCCCCAAGACTGGTAGGCGCCCTGCTCGAAGATGCCGCGGACGTTGTGGCCGACGAAAAGCCTGATGTTGGGGGCGAGGACGCCGTAGTTCGGGTGGGGCTGGACGTAGTGCGAGAAATTGGTCGTGTAGTCCCAGACATAGAGCCGGCCGGCGATCCTCGACCAGTTCTCGAGGTCGTCGAAGAAGGCCTTGTTGGCCGGATCGTCGAGGGGCTTGCCGAAACCGCATTCGATGCTGCACAGCCGGACGATGACGTTGGGCCGGGGGCGGACGAGCTTGGGCGGATGCCGGGTGTACTGATAGGCCAGCGTATCGATGGCCACATGGGGGAACTCGTCCTTGAGATCGTCGGCCACGGCGTTGACGAAGCGCAGGAGCGTGCCGGCCGGGCCCCCTTCCTCCTCGTCGACCGCCTGGCACTTCTCGCAGGCACAGGGATGGAAACAATCGTTCTGGGAGACCGAGGCGATCGTCGCTTCGGGATGGGCCCGCAGCCGCTCCTTCAGGTTCTGGACGAGCTCCCGCCGCATCTCTTCGTTCGTCAGGCAGAGCTGGGCGTCTGCGGTAGTGCGCTTCCCGTCGATCTCGCTGAACCACTCAGGGTGAGCGGCGAAATATTTCTCGGGCGGGATGAGGGAATAGAAGGTATGGACGAAGCCTTCGTAGACCTGCCGCCCGCCGCGGAGGGCGTCGCCGCCGGCCCGCGTGCCGTTGGCCATGTTGCGGGCCGCCCAGGCCTCGTCGAAGGTCACGAACCAATAGGGCTCGCGGTATTCGAGGGGCGGCTTGAAGCGTATGGCGAGGTCGGTGATCGTCAGGGACGGTTTCCAAGGAATATGGCTGGCCGTCGCCGTCCAGAAACGGCAGCCGACGACATCCTCGAGGAACGCATAGACCGCGTAGAGCGTGCCGCGGGGGCTGCCTCCCGCAAGGACGAGATCGCCTCCCACCGAGCGAACCAGGATCTCCTCAGAGGCCAACTGCGCAAGGTCGAGGCCGGCGCCGAGCATCGCCGCCGCACTCGGACCGACGAGCAGGCGCCCGCCGGGCCGGCCCGGATCTTCGCTGACCTGAAATCGGGCGCCGGTCACGAGATGGAGGAAGAGGGCCAGCTCGTCCGCGGCGAACCGTTCGGTTTCTGTCGCGTCGGCGGCCACGACGACCCGGACGGCGGGATGCCCGCCTGCGGCGATCCGGAGCTTGGCCAGGGCCGGACGAACGGCCGCAACGGTCAGCAGAACGGAAGCCAGCGTGATCCGTAGAATAGGCTTGAGGGATTTCATGGGCGGCATTCTAACACAGTTGCCCCGGCCCGGTTATAATAGGGGCGCGAAGACGACGGAAGAAAGGTCGATCCGATGAGCAGCGCGGCCGTGATTATCAAGCAGAACCGCTACATGAGGGCTTTCCGCCAGGCCGGCGCGACCGACCCGTCGCGGGCGAAGAGGCTGGAGGATCTCGGCCTCCGGGGCGGTTGGGTTTTCCAGCGGTTGGAGGACAGGGACGTCTTCCGGCCCGGCCGGGCGCCGGAGACCTTCTATATTGACCTTTCCGCCGCCGAGGAGTTCGTCGCCGCCCGCCGGCGCCGAGCCTTCTATATGTTCCTGCTCATCCTGGTCGTGACGGCCGTTCTCTTTTTCCTGGGCCGCCGCTGATCTTTCAATACCCGAGCTTGAGGGCCGCCGGCTTGGCTCCGTCCCCGACCGAGTAGGGGAGGCGGGCCCTGCGGAGATCGTTCCGCTCGAGCAGGATGTCTTTTGTTCCCTTGCCGGTCAAACGGAGGAAGGTCCCCGTCCCTTCGGCCGCACGACAGTTGCGGACGACCCCGAAATCGACGAGGTTCATGAGGATGGCCGGGGCCTTTTCCGCGTTTGGAGCCTGGGCCGCCGTGACGCCGTCGAGGACGACATTCTCGACCTCGTCGAGGGCCAAAGCGCTTTGCCAGGCCTGGTAGGGCTCGCCCTCCCAGGCGATCTCGACGTCCTTCAGCCGGAGGTTCCGGGCCTGTTTGAAGACCAGGGCGTGCACGGCCTTGTCGTAGGCCGCGTTGGCATCGTGGGCGACGGTCAGCCGGACGTTCTCGAACGACACGTCGTCGAGCCAGGAATCCGGATGGCCGTTGCAGATGCTCGAGCCGGTGCCGCGGGCGATGACGTTCTGGATCTTGACGCGGCGGACGGCCCCGGCCGGACGGTCCTTTTCGGGGGGCCAGTTGGCGTGGACCTCGCTTCGCTTCCTGATGTTGAAATGGAAGGGCTCGCCGTCGCCCCACCAGAACCACTCGGAACGAACGGTGTCGATAGTCAGGTTGGAGAGGATGACGTTCTCCACGGCACCGCCGTCGAAGGTCATGAAGGCGATGCCCCGGTTGGAATCGGTGATGACGCAGTTGTCGATGGTCACGTCGCGGATGCCGGCGATGTTGCCGTCGCAAAACTTGATGGCGCTCGAGGCCGAGCTGAAGCGGCAGTTCGTCACCGTGATACGCTCGCAGGGCTTGGCCGGCCCGAACCAGTCCATGGAATAGAAGACCAAGGCGTCGTCGCCCGTCTCGATCGTCGAGTTGGCGATGCGGACGTCCCGGCAGCCGTCGGGGTCGATTCCGTCGGCCCAGACGCCGTCTTTCAGGCTGGTGCGGATGGTGATCCCGTCGATGACCAGGCGCTCGCATTGGACCGGGTGCATGGTCCAGGACGGGGAGTCGATGAACGAGACGCCGGCGATGCGGACGTCGGTGCAGCGCAGGAGGAGGACGAGCTTGCCGTATTGATCCGGCTTGGGGAAGGAGCGCATGAGGGGCAGGCCGAGCTTCTCCATCTCGACCTGGTTAGGGCGGATGAAGTCGTCCTCGTGGTCGCCCTTGAGGCGCCGGTCGTAGGCGCCCTCGCCGTCGAACGTGCCGCGACCCTCGATGGTGACGTTCGTCAGGCCCTCGCCGTAAAGCAGGGCCTCTTTGTCGAAGCGGGACTTGTCGTGGAGGGCATAGACCGTGGCCCCGCCCTCGAGGTAGAGCCGGACATGGCTGCGCAGGTGGATGGTGCCACTCGTATAGGCCCCGGGCGGGAAGAGGACCGTGCCGCCGCCGGCTTCGGCGCAGGCCTCGATGGCCTTCTGGATGGACTCCTGGGCCAGGTCCTCTTTGATCCCGGTCGCCCCATAATCGCGGACGTTGAAGACGAGCGTCGCCGCCGCCTTCTCGACCGGCGCGGATTTACAGCCGAGCGCGGGGACGATCAGGGCGGCGGCGAAGAGCGCGGCGAGGCATCTTTTCGTCATGGGATTCTCCCTCGCGGGGGACATTAGCACGAGCTTCGGCCCGTTGGCAACGGACAAGGTCTTGGGCTAGAATCTCCTTTCGGGACCGATGAACGCCGGCCCGCGCCGGCCGAGGAGGCACGACATGCGAAGACGTGATGCGATGAGGGATCTCATCGCCGGAGGGGCCGCGTCGGGAGCCTTCCTGGGCCCGGGCCGGGGGGCTTTGGCGGCGATAAGGACCGCGACCCCGGGCGGCCGTGAGGCCCTGGTTGAAAAGGTCAAGATGTCCATGCTGGCCATGCAGCGAGAGGCCTGGGAGCAGGGTGTGGCCATGCAGGCCCTGCTTGAATGGGGCGACCGCGATGCCGTTATCCGTATGGCCCACGGCGCCCTCCTGCGCATCTACGACGACGGCCGGCTGGGCATGGTCTCCGATAACCACGGCGTCACGGACCCGGCGGCCAACGGCGAGGGCGTGCTCTTCGCGGCCGAGGAGACGGGGGATGCCAAGTACAAGGACGGCGCCGACCGCATGCTGGCCTACCTTCTGAAGACCGCGCCGCGGACCGCCGAGGGAACCCTCTTTCACATCGATCACAAGCCCCAGGTCTGGGTCGACTCGATGTATATGGCGCCTCCTTTCCTGGCCGTGGCCGGGGCGCAGGCCGAGGCCGTGAAGCAGATCGAAGGTTTCCGCCGGATCCTCTGGAACAAACCGGCCAAGCTCTTTTCTCACATCTGGGACGACGGCAGGAAGGCCTTTGAGCGGAAGGCGTTCTGGGGCGTCGGCAACGGCTGGGCTGCGGCCGGGATGGCCCGCGTGATCCGGGCCCTGCCCGAGGCCATGAGCGCGGACCGGAGGCGCCTGACCGGCTATGCCCGGGAGGTCGTCGACGGCTGCCTCCGGCACCGCCGGCCCGACGGGCTCTTTCACGATGTCGTCGATGATCCCAAGACCTTCGTCGACACGAACCTGGCCCAGATGCTGTCCTATACGATCTTCCGCGGCGTCAAAGGCGGATGGATCCCGGGATCCTATCTCAAGGAGGCGGAGATCATGCGCCGCGCCGCGACCGCCAAAGTCGACGCCCTTGGCTATGTCCAAGATGTCTGCGGGTCGCCGACTTTCGAAAAACCCGGCACGGCCACCGAAGGCCAGGCCTTTTTCATCCTCATGGAAGCGGCGGCCCGCGACGCGGGGCTCTGAGCCGTCGCCCAAGCCATGGCCTCGCCCTTCCCGAACCTGCCTCTCGGCAATGCCCGGCCCGACGCCGGACGGTTCATCGACGCCGTCATGGGCCGCCGGCCCGCCGACCGGCCTCCACTCGTGGAGTATCTCGTCGACGAAGCCGTACGCAAGCCGATCGTCACCGGTCTCCTCGGACGCGCCTGGGTCGATCCGGCCCCTGGCGATAGGGCCGGCCTCGAAGCCTCTCTCGAGAACTTCATCGCCTTCTGGCGGGGCCTCGGCTACGACTTCGTCCGCTACGAGGAATCGCTGCCCTTTGTCGAGGCCGAGCGCATCGGTCCCGACGCGAGCCAGCGCACCGGCGAGCGGCATTGGCGGGACACGACGCGCGGGGCCATCGCCTCGTGGGCGGATCTCGAGCGCTATCCTTGGCCGTCGGTCGCGGCCGAGAGCCTGGCCAACTATGAGTACCTCGCGACGCATCTCCCCGAAGGGATGGGGCTCATGGCCTGCCACGCCGGCGGCATGTACGAGCACCTCTCGGCCATCTTTTCCTACGAGGGGCTGTGCTTCGCCCTTCACGATCAGCCCGGCCTCGTGGCGGCGGCCGCCGACCGCCTGGGACAGATCATGCTCGAGTTCTATCGCCGGCTGGTAACCCTCCCGAACCTCATCGCCGTCTTCCCGGGCGACGACATGGGCTTCCGGTCCGCGACCCTCCTGCCGCCGGACGCCCTCCGCCGCCTCATCCTGCCCTGGCATAAGAAATTCGCCAGCCTGGCCCACGAAAGCGGCCTGCCCTATTTTCTGCATTCCTGCGGCAACCTCGCGGCCATCCTGGACGATCTCATCGACGGGGTCGGCATCGACGCCAAGCACTCGTTCGAGAACGCGATCATGCCAGTCAGGGAATTCCAGGCCCGCTATGGGGAGCGCACCGGCGTCCTCGGCGGGGTCGACATCGACATCCTGGCCCGCTCCTCGCCCGAGGGTATTCGGGCCGAGGTCCGCCGGATCATCGATGCTTGCGGCCCCCGCGGCCGCTTCGCCATCGGCTCGGGCAATTCCATCCCGAGCTACATCCCGGTCGAGAACTACCTGGCCATGGTCGACGAGGCCCGGCGCGGAACGGAGGCCCGATGACGGTCGAGAAAGCAGGGATCGGCCCGTCTCTCGTGATCCGTCTGATCCTTCTGGGACTCTTCGGCCCGGTGCTGCTTCTTGTGTCTTCGGGGGACTTCGGTTGGGTCGCGGGCTGGGGCTATTCGGCCTTTGCATTGGTCTATACGGTCGCCGGGCGCCTAATCCTCTTCCGGAAGAATCCGGGCCTCGCGGAGGAACGGGCGGCCGGATTCCGCCACCCGGACGTCGCGAAGTGGGACCGGAGGATCGTGCCCTGGATCGGCCTCATCCTGCCCATGCTGACGATGATCGCCGCCGGCCTCGACCGCCGGCTCGGCGGGGCGCCGCATTTTTCCGCTTGGGCCCAGGCCGTCGCCGCCGTGCCGGCCGGGGCAGGGGCCTCCTTGGGCCTCTGGGCGGCCCTCATGAACCCCTTCTTTTCGTCCGTCGCCCGCATCCAGACCGATCGGGGCCAGCGGGTCGTCTCCGCCGGGCCTTATCGCCTCGTCCGCCACCCTGGCTATGCCGGGACGATCGTCTTCAACCTGCTGACGCCTCTCGTCCTGGGCTCGTCATGGGCCTTTGTTCCGGCCGCGCCCATCATCGTCTTGACCGTCATCCGGACGCGCTTCGAGGACCGTATGCTTCGCGAGAAGCTCGAGGGCTATCGAGACTATGCGGCGCGGGTCCGCTTTCGCCTCCTGCCGGGGCTTTGGTAGGGGAGCGCCTACTTTCCTTTCTTCAGGTCGGCGCAGCGGATGCCGCGCAGGCTGTGGCATTTGTTGCAGGAGATGCACTCGGATTTGGCCGCCGTCCCTTCCCGGAAGTGCTTGACCAGGAAGGGATCGCGGATGAACGGCCGGCTCAGGGAGACGAGATCCACGCGGCCGCCGGCGACCATGCGCTCGGCCGCGGCCAGAGTGCGGATGCCGCCGAGGCCGAAGACCGGCGCCCGGACCTCGGCCCTGATCTTGGCCGCGTTTTCGACGAAGTAGCCTTCGTCCTCTTCGCTCCGAAGCCCGGGCCAGATCGAGCCCTTCTTGGCTTCGGCCATGCCGCCGCTCACTTCGATGGCGTCGATGCCGGCCTGATCGAGCATACGGGCCACGCGGACGGCGTCATCGACGCCAAGGCCGCCTTCGAGGAAGTCCGTGGAGTTCAGTTTGACGAGGACCGGGAACTCGCGGCCGCAGGCGGCCTTGACGCCGCGAAGGATCTCGAGGAGGACGCGGGCCCGGTTCTTGACCGGACCGCCCCATTCGTCGGTCCGGCGGTTCGTGTGCGGCGAGAGGAAGCTCGAGACGAGATAGCCATGGGCGGCATGGAGCTGGACGCCGTCGAACCCGGCCTGCTTGGCCCGCACCGCGGCGGCGACGAAGTCGGCGATGAGGGCCCGGATCTCCGAAACCTCGAGCTCGCGCGGCATGACCTTCGACTCGGGATCGTAAACGGGAGAAGGGGAGACGGGGACACAGCCGCAGAGCTTGGGCTTGGTCTGGCGGCCGGCATGGGCGATCTGAAGGACGACCTTAGAGGGATGGGCGTGGACAGCGGCGGCGATAAGGGCCAGACCTTCGATGAACCGGTCGTCGAAGACGGCCATCTGTTTGGGGCTGGCCTTGCCCGAGGGCTGGACGTGGGCGTGGCCGCTGATGATGAGGCCGACCTCGCCCTCGGCCAGGCGGCGGTAGAGCTCGACCTGGCGTCCGGTGACGAACCCGTCGTCGTCGGCCATATAGTCGTGGGTGGCCGAGCGGACGAAGCGGTTGGGGACTTCGAGCGAACCGATGCGGACAGGGGTGAAGAGGATGCTCATGGGCTCCATTCTAGCCGATTCCGCGCCCGGCGAACACCCGCCGATCCCCGTTCCAGCAGTGCCGGGCGCCTTGCGCCCCGGCATCCGTTGGGTTATTGTGTCTGCTGGCCGCAAGGAAAGGAAACGACCGATGCCTGTCGCCGAGATCGAACACCCGGTCCTCGAGACCCTGGACCGGCTCGGCATTTCCTATGTCCGCCACGAGCACCCGCCGGTGGCCACGGTCGAAGAGGCCGAAAAGTACTGGGCCGGCCTCGGGGGCACGCACTGCAAGAACCTCTTCCTTCGCAACTACAAAGGGAACCGTCACTATCTCGTCATCGCCCCCGTCACCCGCGGCGTCGACCTCAAGCGCCTCAACTCCGGGCTCGGCGAGGACCGTCTCAGCTTCGCCTCGCCGGAGCGGCTCAAGCGTTGGCTGGGGGTCGAGCCCGGCTCCGTCTCGCCCTTCGGGCTGATCAACGACACGAGCCACGAGGTCCGTGTCGTCTGTGACCTCGCCCTCAGATCGAGTTCCCGGCTGGGCTTCCACCCGAACATCAACACGGCCACGCTGGAGATCTCATTGGTTGATCTCGAACGCTTCCTCGCCCACTGCGGCAATCCCGTCCGCTGGCTGGAGCTCTAGACTGTAGGAGGTTCCCATGAAGCTCATTGTCTGCCTGGCCCTCATGGCCCTGCTGGCCCTCCCCGCGATGACCGCGATCCAGGACAAGGCCGAGCCCGAGCACCTCACCGTCCAGCACATCCTCATCGCCTTCCGGGGCTCGCTCCCGGACAACGTGAAGGTGACCCGCAGCCGCGAGGACGCCGAGAAGCTGGCCCTCAGGATCCTCGAGCGAGCCAAGGCCGGTGAGGATTTCGACGCCATGGTCAAGACCTACACCAACGACGCCTATCCCGGGATCTACGGCATGTCCAACCGCGACGTCACGCCCGATCCGGTGAAGAAGGAGTTCCCGCGGCAGCGGATGGTCAAGGCCTTCGGCGACGTCGCTTTCGGCCTCGAGGTCGGCGGCGTCGGCCTGGCCGCCTACGACTCGGCGACGAGCCCGTTCGGCTGGCACATCATCAAGCGGCTGGAGTGAGACCGGTGACCGTTCCCCGCCCGGCCCGCTGGCCCGTCCTGGCCGCCGTCCTTCTCCTGGCCGCTTCGGCCTTCCCCGCCTTGCCGCGGACGCCGGTCCCGCCGCCCAAGGTCCCGTTCGCCCCGGTCGAATACGTCTGTCGCCAGGCCGCCGGGCCGATCACGATCGACGGCCGTCTCGACGAGCCGTCGTGGGGAGAGGCCGATTGGACCGAGGTCTTCGGCGACATCGAGGGCCCCTCGAAGCCGGCGCCGCGCTTCCGGACGCGGGCCCAGATGCTCTGGGACGACCAGTATCTCTATATCGGGGCCTATCTTGAGGAGCCCAACATCTGGGCCACGCTCACGGCCCGCGATTCGATCATCTTCCAGGACAACGACTTCGAGGTCTTCATCGATCCCGACGGCGACACCCACGATTACTACGAGCTGGAGATGAACGCCCTCAACACGGTCTGGGACCTGCTCCTCGTCAAGCCCTACCGCGACGGCGGTCCGGCCGTCCATGCCTGGGACATTCAGGGGCTCAAGACCGCGGTCCATGTCATGGGCACGCTGAACGATCCCTCGGACCGCGACAAGGCCTGGACGGTCGAGATCGCCATGCCCTTTGCCATCCTCCGCGAGTGCATCCCGGGCAAGCCGGAGCGGCCGGCGGCGGGCGACCAATGGCGGGTCAATTTCTCCCGGGTCGAATATCGCGTCGAGGCCGAGAACGGCATCACCGTCAAGGCCAAGGACCCCGGCACGGGCCAGCCCCTGCCCGAGGACAACTGGACCTGGGCGCCCCAGGGCGTCATCAACATCCACTATCCGGAGATGTGGGCCTATGTCCAGTTCTCCGCCAAGCCCGCCGGGCAGGGCAAAGAAAAGTTCGAGCGCCGGCCCGAGGAAAAGGTCAAATGGGCCTTACGGCAGATCTATTACGCCGAGCGGGCCCGGCTGGCCGAAAAGGGGTCCTTCAGCGCCGACCTCGGCGCGCTCGGATTGAAAGGGGAGCCGGCCCTCAAGATCAAGGGCTGGCCGTATCCGCCGGTCATCCAGACGACAACGAGTCTCTTCGAGACGGTCTATGCAGGGAAGAGCGGCGAGAGCTGGCACATCCGGGAGGACGGCCTCGTCTGGAAGGACGCGCCGGCCGCCACGGCGGGAAAATGAGCGAGGAGGGATGAGCATGCGCAGGATCCGGAGCTTGTTCGTTTTCGTGGTGTTGCTGGCCGCCGGCGCCGCCGCCCTCCCGGGCGCGGCCCTGCCCGCGGCCAAGCCCGAGACCGTGGGCATGTCCTCGGCCGGCCTCGCCCTCCTCGACGGGATCATCAGCGAGGCCGTCGCCCGCAGGGACTTTCCGGGCGCCGTGATGCTCGTCGCCCATAAGGGGAAGATCGTTTACCGCAAGGCCTTCGGCGTGTCCCAATGGGTCCCGGAAACGCGGCCGCTCACGCCGGACATGATCTTCGACTTGGCCTCGGTCACCAAGCCGGTGGCCACGGCCACGTCGGTCATGCTCCTTGTCGAGCGAGGCCGGATCCGGCTTTGGGACCGGGTCCGCCTTTACGTCCCGGAATTCACGGTCTGGTACGGCGAAAAGGGTCTCCCCAGCGAGGAGGCCCGGCTCTACAACCTCCTGACCCACACCTCGGGACTCCCGCCTTACACCGATGCCAAGGAAGCCGCCAAGAAGCTGGGCGATCCCTGCGACACCGCTGACCTCGTCAAGCTCATCGCCGCCATCCCCAAGGAGAGGCCGGTCGGGAGCGAGTTCGTCTACAGCTGTCTCAACTACATCACCTTGGCCCACATCGTCCACGAGGTCTCGGGGCGAACGCTCGACCAGTTCGCCACCGAGAACATCTTCAAACCGCTGGGCATGAGCCGGACCTTCTACCGGCCGCCGGCCGAGCTCCTGGACCAATGCGTGCCGACCGAGGTCGTCAACGGGCAGCCGCTCCGGGGCATCGTTCACGACCCGCTGGCCCGCCTTCAGGGCGGCGTTTCGGGCAATGCCGGCCTGTTCTCGACGGCCGACGATCTCGCCGTTTTCGCCCAGATGATGCTCGACGGCGGGAGCTATGGCGGCGTCCGGATCCTGAGCCCGCTCACCGTCGCGCGCATGACTGAGACCTTTCCCCATCTCGAGGAATTCGGCCGGGGATTCGGGTGGGACATCGACACCGACTATTCGACCGTCCGCGGCGACCTCTTCGGGCCCCGGTCCTACGGCCATTCGGGCTACACCGGGACCTCGATCTGGATCGACCCCGAGACGAAAACGACGGTCATTCTCCTCACCAACCGGGTCCACCCCGACGACAAAGGGGATATCATCGCTCTGAGGAGCAAGGTCGCGAACGTCGTCGCCGCCGCGATCCGGGGCCAATAAAGGCTTTGACATCAGTCGGGGCGCGTGCTAATGTTGCGCCGGATCGACGGAATGCAAGTCCAGCTCGAGCGCGAGATCTTCATCCGGGCGGGGCGGTCTTTCGCCGTTCTCTCCGAGGCCATCCAGACTTTCCAAAGCTATCTCGGCGTGTCTATCCCCGCCAGCGCCCCCGAATACTACCGGGCCCGGAACCGTCTCAAGGAAGGCAAGTCCATGTGCGACCAGACCCTGGCCGACGCCAAGAAGCTCCTCGGGCCGATCCCCATCTACGCCGCCAAGGACTTCGAAGGCTGGCGGGCCCAGGCGCTCGTCGAGAACAAGATCGTCGTCCGCGGCCAAACCGTCGACGAGCTCCGGTCCGAGCTTGCCGCCGACGAGTTCATCAAGACGATCATGACTGCCGGGGAGGTCGAAGCCTATCTCGCGGCCCACTTCGACTCCCAGAAGTCGGGCAAGCGGAAGTTGGCCAACATCAAGATCCGCATGGCCCTCGATCGCCTGGCGGGATTGGCGGCTCAGGGGACCGAGCTTCAGAGAACGGCCCAGCGCAAGCAACAGGGCCTGCCGATCTAGGCAAGTCTAACCACGAATCGAGGCGGCCTCAGATGCGAGGCCCGAGGGGTGAAGCTGTGCTCTTTGGTACTGCGATAAGCGCTTCTTCCAGCTATTTCTCAGATGTGCAGCTACGAGTCGCTCCGCTGCACATCTGGCCTCCGCTCCCTTCGGTCGCTCCGGGTAGGCGGGACGTCTTATCGCGCCAATACCTCATTTTGCCGAGGCCGCCGCGGTCCGGCTTGGCGTCGTAGCCCAACCCGTACTGGCCCTCGCCGGCCTCGACGAGAGGGCGTCCTCCGTATAGGGCCTTGGTGAGGTTGACGACGGTGTAGCGGAGGTCCGCGCCGCGGGCCGCGGCGAAGACGAAGTCGCCGTCCGTCTCGAAGCCGCCGACGGCGATCCGCCCGGCCTCATAGGTGTAGCGAGGCCGCCGGTCGTCGCGGCTGATGTCCTGCCTCAGGTCGCACTTGGCCCCGACGACGACCTCTCGGTCCCCGTCCCGGATCATGACGCCGGCCGCCCGCCGGTCCGGCGAGGACGGCGACAGGGAAACGCGGCTGAGCCAGTCCTTCGGGTCCTCGGCCGCGCCGTGCGGAACGAGGACGCTCACGAAGGCCCATGTCTCCCCGAGCTCGAAATGCTGGGCCCAGGATTGATGGATGAGCCATTCGTCCTGATAGTGGCGCTTCTCGGCTTCGACGCCCTCCAGGCGCGGCTCGGGGGAGGGAAAGAGGATCAGCAGCCGCTTGGCCGGGGAGAGCTCGGCCGTCTGGATCCGGTCGTAGCCGGTGTCGTACCAATGCTCGCCCCGGTCGAAGATCTGACGGGTGTGCCACAGCGCACCCATCGTGAAATAGCCCTCGCGCAGGGCCTTGAAGATGTCGAAGACGACGTAACATTCGGGGTCCTTGACATAGACGACGACCCGGTCGGCCTGATAGCCCCAGCCGTCGTCGATGAGCCGCGTCCGGCTGTAGTCGAAATCGTCGAAGGTCAGGAAATCGACCTTCTGTGTCCGCACGGCCCGGTAGGACCCGGCGTCGCGCATGAACTCGAGCAGGGTCTGGCCCGGGACCTCGTCGCGGACGCTGTAGCGGAACTGGCCGGCCTTCTGGCCCCAGAAGATCTTCTCGGGCCGGACGCAGAGCCGATTGTGGAAGTAGTCCTGGCGGTAGGCGCCGCAGGGACCCGACGGCATGTAGTCCCTGTAGCCGCCGTCGTGGAGAAGGACCGATCCGCCCGACATCAACAGGACGAGGCTGTTCTCATCGGCATGGCCGTGGGTCATTTTCTCTTCTTCGACGGGGATCGTGTCGCGCAGGTAATCGCGATAGTTCAGGCCGCCGTCGCCCTCGTCACGGTAGTTCAGGAGAAGATAACTCGAGAGGGGCGACCAGCCGTTGCGAAAGACGATCTTCTTTCCCAGGACGTCCTCCATGACCTCCGTGGACGAGGACGCGGGGACCGCGGCCTTGACGCCGTCCGTGCCCCACCGGTAGGCGTCGAGGAGCATGACCCCGAGGCCCGAGCTCGTCGGCTTGGTGAAATCGACGAACCGGCCGGCGATCGTCTCGGCCGCCCATTTGAGCCCCGGGTTGCTGAGCGCGGCCGCGGCGGCCTCGAAATAGACAAGGAAATGGGTCCAGTTCGAGGTCCAATGGGCGTCGCCGAAGTCGGGCACGACCCCGGCCGGACAGAAGAGGTTCAAATAGTATTGAGCGTAGTAGTACATCGTCGGCGTGGCGAAAAGCTCCGGGACCTTGTTCAAGGCGTCGGCGTAGCCCAACAGCGAATAGAGCCAGACGCCGTTATAGATCGTGGCGTCCTCGATCTCCCAGTGGCCCCAATTGTCGTCGCCGAGGGCCCGCCGCTGCATCTCCCATTGGCCAGCCTCGGGATGGCCGGGAAGGGCCCGCACGGCCCAGGCCAGCGATTCCGCCCGGAGGGCTGAGCGGTTCATCGGCCCCCACTCGGCCGTCCGCAGCAGGTAGCGCATGCTCCCCGCGATCAGGTCCGTGGCCGTCTTCACCTCATCCGGCGTCAGGCGGCCTAGCCGGCGGAGGGTGTCGAAGGCCCGGATGTAGCGCATGACCGTGAAGAAATCGGGCAGGGCCGGCACGCCGGCGGCGTAATCCGACCGGAGCTTGATGGAGGATTCGGGATAGGCCGAGCGGTAGTCGCCGTAGGTCAGCAGGACCTCCTTGGCCCGGGAGGCATACTCGGGCTTCTTCTCCGTCTCATAGAGATAGGCGTAGATCACGGCCATCTCGAGCAGCCCGCCGGGGGCGCGGTAGCCGAAGACGTTGAGCGGATCGAAGCTCTTTTTCCATTGGGCCAGGAGCTCGTCCTTGTGGATGTAGGTCCAGTCGGCTGAGGCCCTGGCGTAGGCCAGGTACCGGCTGCGCGGGGCAGCGCTCAGGGCGGGGGCAAGAAGGAGAGCGGCCAGTGCGGCGGCGATCAAGGGTTGGATCCAAGGCCTGCGGGGCGTGGAGCTCGTCATGGCTGTCCTCCTCTCGGGTTCAAAGACAATTTCTTATCACAACTCCGGCGGGAACGGCAATGCAGGGGACCGGGGCCGGGAACGCGGGCGCTGTGATATAATCCCCGTCGCACGAGGGACCCATTGGAGCGAACCCTTCTTCCATTCGCGGTCGTCACGGGCTGTCTGCTGGTTGGCGCTCCGGCGGCGGCCCAACTCGTCCTTGGCCAATACGAAGACGAGGCCCCGCTCGCGAGCTGGAACCAGCTCGGCTCGCCTCCCGCTCCCTCCCTCGGGCTCGGGGGAGCGCAGCTGGCCCGGGTCTGGGACCTCACGCAGTCCCTCGTCAACCCGGCCCTGCTCACGTCCCTGCCGCGTCTCTCGGCCTCGGTCTCGGCATCCTATGGCGGGGCCTCGCTCGACAAATACGCCCTGGTCAACACCGGCGTCGTCGAATCGATCGGGCTTCCGTCGGTCGGCCTCTTCGGCGTCGACGGGGGAGGCGTCGCCGGACGCGCGGGGCCGTGGGCCTTTGCCGTCGTTGTCGCCATGCCGGAAAGCTACGGCCGTCCCGCGATCGCGGTCGGAAGCGGGGGCTACCAGCTGACGTTCTCTCAAACCGGCCTCCTGCGGGTCTTCCACGCCGCCGTCGCGCGCAAGCTTCCGGGCGGGCTCTCGTTCGGGATCGGCCTCAACGCCGTGGCGGGCCGGCTCGACAGGTCAACCGTCGAGCAATCCGTATCGCCCGGGGCCACGGTCACCATCACCGACGACAAGTCCGAGCATTTTCACGGTCTCTATGTGAACGCGGGCCTGACCTGGCGGGCGACGGCTCGTCTCACGGCCGGCCTGGCCGTGCGCTCGCCTTATCTCAAAAAAGGGCCGGCCACGAGCCTTCTCCGCTACGAGGTGCCACAGACCGGGACGGACATCCGCATCGCGGCCGAGGCCGAGAACGCTTATCGCCAGCCCTGGGTCTATGGGATCGGCCTGTCCTATCGCTTCTCCGCGGCTTGGAGCCTGGCCTTCGATGCCGACCATTTCGGCTGGTCGCGCTACACCGCGACTTTCTTCGACGAGCCGCGGGAACGGAGCTTCCGGAGCGTCGTCCGGGCCGGCGGCGGGATCGAGTACCTGGCCCCGACACGCTTCGCCGCCGGGACCGCCCGGATCCCGTTCCGTCTCGGCTTTATCGTCGATCCTCAGCCCGTGACCACCGTCCGGACGACCTACCTGGGATTGTCGTTCGGCACGGGACTCGAGCTCCGGGCCCTGGCCGCGGGCATCTCCGCGTCGTTCGGCCGCGAGAACGGCTCGGGCCAGAATTTGCGCACGGCGAGGATCATCCTCACGCTGCGCTACCATTTTCGTGAATAAGAACGAAGGATGGATATCGAGATGCGCCCCCTGAGGCTTCTTGCGCTGGCCGCGGTCGTATGGGCCCTGGCCGTTCAGGCCGCGCCCGTCCCGGCGGGGAGAACGGGTCAGGTCGTGAGCGTCTCGGAGCGGGACTTCGCCGCCGCCCGGCTCGGCCGCCTTGGGCTCGACGCCCTCATGGAAAAGGACGGGCGGGTTTACCTCGTCGTCTCCGCGGACGAATGTGCCGAGCTCGCGCGCCGGGGCGTTCCCTTTGCCGACGAGACGCAGCGCCTGGCCCTGGCCGCCGTCGAGCGAGTCGGCGCCGGCGGCGGCGTCAACGGGGCCTTCCACAGCCCCTACGAAATGGAGACCGATCTGAGGCTCCTCGAAGAGGCCCATCCGGACTTGGCCAGGTTGAGCGAGATCGGCCGGAGCCTCGAGGGGCGGCCCCTTTATGCCCTGAAGATCAGCGACAACGCGACCGTCGACGAACACGAGCCGGCCGTTCTTTTCGCCGGCTGCCACCATGCCCGGGAATGGATCTCGGTCGAGGTGCCGTTCCTCTTCGGGAAATACCTGCTCGAGCGTTATGCCTCGGACGCGACGGTGCGGGCCCTCGTCGACGCAAGCGAGATCTGGATCGTCCCCATCGCCAATCCGGACGGGCTCCAATACACCATCGACGTTTACCGCTACTGGCGCAAGAACCGGCGGGCCAACGTCGACGGCACCTACGGCGTCGACATCAACCGCAATTATGGTTATGCTTGGGGCTTTGACGACCAGGGCTCGAGCCCCCATCCTGGCTCCGATGTCTACCGCGGCACCGCCGCCTTTTCTGAGCCGGAGACAGCCGCGGTCCGAGATCTTGTCCAGGCCCATGACATCCGCGCCATGATCTCCTTCCACAGCTTCGGCCAGGACATCCTCTATGCATGGGGCTTCACGTCCGAGCCGGCCCCATCCGACGCCGAGCTGGGCGCGATAGGGCGGACGATGGCCGGCCTCATCGAGGCCGTCAACGGCACGGTCTATGTTCCGGGGCAGGCCTCGCGGGCCCTCTACGTCACCAACGGCGACCTTATCGACTGGGCCTACAGCCTGGCCGGAGCGCCGTCCTACACGATCGAGCTGCCGCCGGTCGATATCGACCACGGCGGTTTCTTCAATGACGAAACCGCGATCGCGGCCGTGTTCGAAGAGAACCGGCCGGCCATGCTCTACCTCGTCCGCTACGCCATCGACCATCCTCTGCTGCGGCGGCCTCTGTCGCCGGTCCGGCGCGAGCGCTCCGTGCTGTCGCAGACCCGGAAGCCCAAGCTCGTTCTCCGCCAGCCCTGACGCACCGTCCGGGCCGCGGTTGCGGCCGCCGCCGGGGCTGTGAGACAATACAGCCAACCGTTCCCGGGGAAGGAGGACGCATGTCGCGTACGATCGGACGAAGGGATTTCCTGAAAACCGGCGCGGGGGCCGGATTGACGTTGGCCATGGGGCGCTTCCTCGGGGCCGGGACCTCCGGCGCCGGCCGGCGTTCCGTCATAGGCGTGGCCATCGGCGAAGACTATGGCCGGGCCGCGTCCCGGGCCGTGGCCCTTGCCGGCGGCATCAAGCGTTTCGTGCCCAAGGGGGCCAAGGTGGCGCTGCTGCCGAATGTCCAGAGCCGTCACCCCGGCTCCTTCACCAAGCCCGAGATCCTGCGGGCCGTCATCCGCCAGTGCAAGAAGGCCGGCGCGGCCGAGGTCAGCGCCCTGAGCTGGCAGCCGATGAAGCAGTGGGAGGACACCGGCCTCAAGGCCGTCCTTGACGCCGAGGGCGCCGGGCTCAAGCTCTTCGAGAAGGACGAGTCCCTCTTCAAGGCCGTTCCCGTGCCGAACGGCGTCCAGATCAAGGAGGTCCGGCTCCTCGCGGCGCTCTTCGAGCACAGCGTCCTCATCAACATGCCCATCACCAAGGACCACGCCGGCAACAAGTTCACCGGCTCGATGAAGAACCTGATGGGCTTGAATTCGCCGGCGAACAACCGGACCTTCCACAAGCCGAAATGGCAGACCGATCCGGACGACACGGCTTACCTCGACCAGTCGATCGTCGACCTGAACAAGGCCTTCAAACCGGCCCTGAACGTCGTCGACGCGACCGAGATCCTCGTCTCGAACGGCCCCTTCGGGCCGGGCCAGCTGATGAGGCCGAACCGCGTCGTGGCCGGCACGGACCGGGTGGCCATCGATGCCTACTGCGCCTCACTTTGGGGGCTTAAACCCGAGGACATTGTCCAGATCAAGCGCGGCGCCGAGCAGGGGCTGGGGACGATCAACCTCGACAAGGTCGATGTCCGCGAGGAGGATCTCTGAGGGCCACGAGGAGAGAGGGCCAATGACGCGGCGGACCGGCGCGATACGCGCGGCGGCGGCCCTCGTGTTAGCCGGACTCGTCACTGTTGCCGGAGCCGCTCCGCAAGCGACCGGCCAGGCCCGGGCAAGCCTCCGGGGGCTCGTTCCGGCCGGTCAACCGGCCGCAGGATGGACGCGGGACGACGAGCCTCAGGAATTCGCCGGCGAGGACCTCTACACCTACATCGACGGCGGCGCGGAGATCTACCAGGAATACGGCTTCGTCCAGGTCATCGTCCAGGACTACAAGAACGCCCAAGGCAAGTCGCTCTCGCTCGAGATCTTCGAGATGGCTTCGCCGGAGGCCGCCTTCGGCATGTACACGTTCAAGAGGTCGGGGAAGGGAAAAGTCCTGAGCCTTGGCGTCGGCGGTGAGCTCGAAGACTATTATCTGAACTTCTGGAAGGGGCGCTATCTCGTGACATTGACCGGGTTCGACGCCGAAGCCGCGACGCTCGCAGGCCTGCAGGCCGTCGCCGCCGCGGTGGAGGCGAAGATCGCGGATACCGGAAGCATCCCCGATCTCGTCGGATGTCTGCCCATGAAGGGCCTAGTCGCCGGAAGCGTCAAGTATCTCAAGGGGATCCTCGGGATCAACAATGTCTGCCCCTTCTACACGTCCCGCGGGTTGGCCTTCAAGGAAGCCGTCCGGGGTCTCTACGAGAGCGGGGAGACGCTCCTTCTCCTTGAATATGGCGGCGCCGAGGCCCGGCGTGCCGCCTGGCTGGAGCTCAAGGGTGGGCTCGAGAAGTCGGGCCGCTTCGAACAGCCGACCAATTATCTCGCCGACGCCGTCGTATTCAAAGACGGGAAGGGACGGTTCTTCGCTATCCGCGAGGCAGACACCCGCCTCGTCGTCGGCATCCACGACACCCTCGATTGGGCCTTAGAGACCGTCGCCCGCGTCCGCTGAGCGCCGCCGGTCGCTCCTTATTGGAAGGCCTGCTTGACGATGTCCACGAGTCCCAGGGCGTAATCGACCTCGGTGATCGGGATCTTCTTGGCCTGGGCGATCTTGGTGAAGCGCCCGTCCTTGTTGCTGTCCTTGGTGACAACGATGTAATCGGCGTAGGGGGCGACGGCGTCGATCATGCGCTCGTTGTCGGAGCCGGCTGGGCCGCGCTTGGACTCGCCGCCGATGTGGACGGCCATGACGAAGATCTTCTTCGACTTGCAGTAGTCGATGACCTTCTTCAGGCGGGCCTCCTCGCTGTCGAGGGTCAGGCCCGAGGCGCCCATGCCCTTGAGGCTGGCCCCGATGGCGAAGATAACAGCCTTGTAAGGCGTCTTGGCGGGGAACTTGGCTTGGTCGTTCGTGCTCTCGACATGGAAACCGGGGCCCGATTCACGGCCGCCGAGGCCGACGCCGTCAGCCACCATTTCCGGCGTCGGGACGTCGCAGTAATCGTAGGGGACGCCCGCTTCGTCGAGGACGATGTTGAGGGTCGTGACGTCGGTGCTCTGTCCGGCCGACGTCGTCAGGATGGGAAGCCCGACCTTGGGCACGGACGGGGCCTGGCCGGCGGCGAGCCAGCCCAGCCCCAGGACCGCGGCCGCGGCCAGGACGATCGATATTCTCTTGGTCATCGGAGACTCCTTCACTTCTTGTCGGGTTCCATGAGGATGTCGAAGACCCGGACGGCCTTCTTCCACCAATCGGGCAGGGCCGGCTTGCCCCGGTCGTAGTTCCGCTTTTCCGTGTCGTAGAGATAGAGCCGGTTGTATTTGACGAGGAGGTCGTCGCCGAGCTTCCACCAGGCGCCGACGACCGTCTGGGCGTTGTTGAGCGAGAAGCCGGTCAGGAACTTGGCCGCCTCGGCGGGCTTCTTCTTATAGAGCGCCAGGGCCTGCTGGTCGATCTCGGGGATGCGCTTGACGAGGTCGCGTTCGTACTTGGCCTGGGCCGCCTGGACGTCCTTGATGGCCTCGGAATAGACGACCTGGACATGGAAGTCCGTGTAGTCGAAGGCCCAGCGGGCCGAATCCCGGCTGAAGGTCCAGTGGTCCCCCACGGAGAACGACTTGGGGATCTCGGTCACGCCGGCATAGAAGGGCATGTAGCAGGCCGTATCTTGCGAGCCGAACGAGATCCAGACCAGGCCGCCGATCGGATCGGGGAGGCCGGTCCGGCTCTGGGTGATCGTCGTGTACTCCGCCCGCCCGTCATCGATGACCCGGGGCGCGCGGCGGTTGAAATAGTTGGGGTTCTGGAACGGCCCGCCCCTGATGCCCTTGAGGGGGTCCCACGGCGTGCCGTAGCTCCGGTCGCGGGTCATGTCCATGACGTCCTGGAGCGAGACCTTTTTGTCGGGCTTGACCGAGAAGGGGAGGTCCATGTTCGGCGTCTCGGGCTTGATCTTCTTGGAGGGGGCGACGAGGTCGAAGAAGCGCCACAGCCGCTGGATGCCGCCGTTCGTGCTGACGGCGCTGCCCTCGACCGG
>Ga0209609_10000205_pt1 | contig 36264 bp, 43 predicted proteins | sample LakKivw325mmetaG_FD_184136 | JGI IMG/M metagenome (GOLD analysis project Ga0209609, IMG submission 184136) | Anoxic lake water microbial communities from Lake Kivu, Rwanda to study Microbial Dark Matter (Phase II) - Lake Kivu water 325m metaG... | ecosystem: Environmental > Aquatic > Freshwater... | reverse complement strand
AGGTTGCTCCCACGGATATGCAGCGCCTTATTGAGGAGGCGCGGTCGAGGGTGGCTGCCGGCGTATTCATTCCCTGACGGACGTATATCGGGCAGGCTGTACCGCTCCATGGCCATGCCTGTTATAATATGCCACGAATAAAACAGGAGGTTGATTATGGCATCAGGACCTTTATTCCCGAGAATGCTGCGGGCGGCCAAGCTCGAGTCGCAGCTTTACGAGGAGGTGGAGGCGGATTCCACTGCCACCGGGCAGGCCCTGCTGGTGGTAGTGTTAGTCAGCGTGTGCGCCGGCATCGGGTCGGGCATCTCTGCGGCCATGAAGGGACACGAGACGGTGTCCGGCTTCTTTATAGGGCTGGCCTCCGGCATCATCGGCTCTCTAATAGCCTGGTTCATCTTCTCCCTTCTCTGCTTCTGGCTGGGCACCTCGATCTTCAAGGGCCCCAACACCAAGTCCAGCCTGGGAGAGCTGCTCCGAGTACTGGGCTTCGCCTACGCTCCGGGGGTGCTCAATATACTCAGCTTCATTCCCTTCGTCGGGCCCATCATTCCCTTTGTGGCCTGGATATGGACCATCATAGCTGCCGTGATAGCGGTCAGGCAGGCCTGCGACTTCACGACCGGCAGGTCTATCGGCACGGTCGTCGTGGCCGCCATTATACCCATCATCATCATCGTGCTGCTGGGTGTGTTGATCGGAGGCGCGATCGCAGCGGTCAGTTCGTAAACCGCTGCACGGTTCAGATCTTCTCGTACATGGCGATCTCGGCCTGACCCTCCAGGTAAGGCTTGATCGCCCTGAACATGTCCTTGAAATGGGGCGCTGACGAATGGAAGGTCAGCGCCTCGTTGTCTTCATACTTCTCGTAGAAAAAGAAGATATCACGATTGTCGGCGCGCCTGTGGACGCTGTAATCGATGCAGCCCGGGTCTTTGAGGAACTTGGGCGCAAACTGCTGGATGGCCTTGGCCATCTCGTCTCCCTGGCCTTCCTTGGCGCGCATAGTTGCGGTTATTACGATCATTTTAACCTCTCCCCCTGCCCCCTCTCCTTCGAAGGAGAGGGGGTGAATTTTTTACTTAAGAGGGATAGCTTCCCTCGTTGTACTCTTGCTGTATTTGACTTATAGCAACGCCTTCTTAGAATAGCGTTGCGCAGAATGCCGTGTCAATCGGTTGTCGATATGAAACCGCAATCTTACTTCCGGCCGGGTATCAACAGTCGTTAGAACTCCTTGCCCAGCAGATATGCATTTTGCAGGTAGCCCTTGCGTACGCTGTCATCCGCGCCGCAGACGGCATAATAGTAGGTATGTTCCACTTTCTTGATGCCGGGGTAACGGAACGCGAAATCATCCACCAGCCTCTTGAGGGCATCCCGCATACCTGCGTTATACGCTTCCTCGTTGAAAAGGGTCGTGCTGATAATGGCCACTTTTTCATGTTTAAGCAGGGGTATCCGTCCCTTCAGGTCGCCTTTCCAGCCGTCCATGTTGAGCCCGAAGGCGAAGCCCGGAGTATAAACACGTTCGATCCAGCCTTTAAGAATGGCGGGAAAGCCTGCAAACCAGATAGGGGAGATGAAGGCAAGTCCCTGGGCGCCGGCCACTTTCTCCTGCTGCCGAACGACATCCCGCGGCCTGAGCGCCCTGGCCATCTTCAGCCTGTCTGCGGTGGTCTTGTTGTGCAGCGCCATCCTGATGGCCAGCCGCTGCAGGGGGTTGCGGGCGGCGTCCAGTGCCTGTTGCTTAAGGTTTACACTTTCCAGCACCTCCATGGGCAGACTATTGTTCACCCAGTTCGGACCATCCTTGGCCTTGAGCACCGGGTCGAAATTGATGGCGTAAAGGTCGATCACCTCACTTTCATGTCCGGCATCTTTCAGTCCCCGGGTAAACTCCTCAAGTACAGCATGGCAAAACGATTTAGGGTTCGGATTAGCGTATACAGTTACAACTTTCATCTTTTCCTCCCGTATATAGTTGTGTAATAAAGCACCTGATGATTATGCCTGGCTGCTCTGTTTGCGTTGTGCCGTCAGCGCGTTCTTAATCTGTTCACAGCATGGCATTTCGGAAGTCCTGGCCGCGCCGGAGTGGGCCCTGCTCTTGATCCACCGTATCATCAAACTCATTGCCATGAATGCCAGAAGAGCAATGATGATGAAAAATAATGTCATTGCTACCAGTACTGAAGCTACAATTCCCCAATCCATTTATTTACTCCTTTCCCATATCATTAATTGAACTTTTATGCTATTGATGCGGCGGGCACCCTGGCGTTCGCACCGTCCCTGATCGAACGTGCGAACCTCCTGGCGTCTTCGAGCTCATCGGCGGTGGGATGGCCCCTTTTTACGGCCGCGAACCGGCCGAAACAATTGAACCTGCCGACAACCTCAACCCCTTTATTGGAGATCTGTTTCTCCATCAGTACGAGCTCCTTCTCCCATCCGAAGCCCGAGGTCCCGAACAGGGCGACCTTTCTGCCCTGCATCCGGTTCCTCTCGATGAAATCGCTGATCTCCTTGACCAATATCGCCCCGTAATATCCCGAACCAAGGAAAACAAAGGCATCCTGATCAACTCTGTCTACGGTCTTGATATTCCTGGCTGTAACGCCCAGCTCACTGGCGATTGCATCAGCCACCTTTTTGGTGTTGCCGGTCACGGAATAGTATATGACTTCGTACATTTCTCTCCTTTTATTAGTATCAATTTCGCTAATGTATTTATTTGTTTTCAGGCTCTAAAAAACGGAGCTATTCGATCTCTTGATATAGAAAGCGGCAGCGATTGCCAGCCCCACGATAATGAGAACCAGCGGCAGCCAGTATTCGAAACCCGTCAGGATTGAAGCGCCGATGAAGATCAAAATGATGCCAACCGTGAACCTTCCGAAGCTGAAATGGTGATAGGAAGGATGCAGGGAGAAAACCAGTACGTCCAGAAGGCAGATGCCTCCCATTCCCATCAGAAAATAGGGGAACCACAGGCCTCCTGTCAGCGATCCTATGGCCTGGGCAAACAGTAATGCCCCCAGGATTATGAAGGCCAGCGCCCAGAAAAGGCTTCGTATGGAACTGACGTTTTTCCGGTTTTTTCCCGAGTCCTGCACGCCGGAACGCTGTGCAGTACCGTTGCGATCATTGCTGGTTGATGTTAATTTTTCATTCGACATTTTAAATCTCCTTTTTTAATTTTTTATTTCTGTTGCTACTCTTGTCTCGATGCCTGCTTGCCGGTGTTTTCTATCCCTCCAAATTCTCTATCAGTAATCCTGCGCACCTCCATATTTTCATATTTTTAATAATTTATAATTCGACAATTATCGAATTAACAGGGCAAAAAATATACTACTTCACATCATTGGAACCGAAGAAGTCCGCCAGTGAATTAAGGACGCCCCGATCCGCCCAGACCCTGATGCGCTGAGCATGCCGTTCTGTTTTTATCAGGCCGGCGCGGTAAAGCTCCTTCAGGTGATGGGAAACGGTGGACGGGGATATATCGAGGTCCTTGCCCAGGTTTCCCGCGCATTGATAGTTTCTTTCATCCGTACAGCATGACATGCCGCCGTTGTTGCAGTGCGCCAGCCGCATGTATATCTGCAGGCGCTTGGGATTCGATAGCGCCTTGAAAATGTCGGCATATCCTACTGTGTTGTAAATTTTACCTTTCGACATGTTTCGAATTATAAAACGGTTTACGGAAGTTTGTCAAGTGCCCCTTGACCCACGACTGCTATAGATATAATATATTACTGCATGCGGATAGACGAATATAGTCGGGTGATTTATGAGAAAATTAGCTGAGACTTTCAAGGCGCTTTCCGACGAGACAAGGCTCAGGATTCTGAATATTTTAACGGAACGGGAGTGCTGTGTCTGCGAGGTTATGCAGGTGCTGGATCTCTCTCAATCAAGAGCATCGCGGCATTTAATCGCTCTTTATGACGCGGGCTTCCTCAAGTTCAGGCGCCAGGGCTTGTGGGCCCTGTACTCTATCGATTGGGAGAACATGGATAAACTGCATATAAATTTAACCGGCGTTTTAAACGATGCATTAAAAGATGACCAGACCGCGGCCCGTGACAGGCAGAAGCTGGCTACAGCCGTGAAGATCGGCCTGACAGGCTGCGCACCCGGGAGAGCACCAGTTGATCGGAAAAACTGAAGCCGGTTCCTGCGGATGCGGCACTCCCGCGCCCGCGGCTCCCGATTACACGGGCAAGAGCAAAAGCCAGAAAAGACTTATCCTGCTTTTAGGTGTAGGGCTCGCCCTGTGGGTGGCAATTTACCTGCTAATCGGTCCGCTGGCCGATTATATTACCTATTCGCTAATTCAGCTGCCTGCCGGCAGCCAGCTGGCAAGTTCCATTGCCTTTTTTCTTTACGAAGCACCCAAGGTCATACTCCTTTTAATTCTGATAGTATTCGGAGTCGGCATAATCCGTTCTTATTTCACGCCTGAAAAAACCCGGCAGCTACTCTCAGGGAAACGAGAGTATGTGGGCAATATAATGGCCGGCGGCCTTGGCATCGTCACACCGTTTTGCTCCTGTTCGGCGGTTCCCCTGTTTATCGGTTTCGTTGAAACCGGTGTTCCGCTCGGTGTGACTTTCACATTTCTTATTGCTGCGCCGATGATAAATGAGGTGGCCGTGGTCCTTCTGCTAGGCACATTCGGCTGGCAAATCGCCCTGCTGTACATCGTAACAGGCCTTTTCATCGCCATCACGGCTGGCTGGATAATCGGCAGATTAAAACTTGAGCGGCATATTGAAAGCTGGGTCTATGAAATCAAGATAGCCGACTCGACGTCCCCGGCAGAGCATCTATCCTTTGCAGGCCGCATAAATTATGGCCTTAATGCGGTACGTGAAATCGTGGGTAAGGTATGGCCTTATGTGCTGGCCGGTATAGCGGTGGGAGCCGTTATCCACGGATATGTGCCCGAAGGCCTTATGGCTTCATTCATGGGGAAAAATGTCTGGTGGGCAGTGCCGGCGGCCGTGTTGCTGGGCATTCCGATGTATTCGAATGCGGCAGGTATCGTACCCATCATGCAAGCGCTGATGGAGAAAGGAGCAGCCCTGGGGACAACGCTGGCATTCATGATGGCTGTTATCGGTTTATCTCTGCCGGAGACCATTATACTCAGAAAGGTGTTGAAGTGGCCCCTTATCGGCGTATTTATCGGGGTGGTCGCTATCGGCATCATCCTGATCGGATACCTTTTCAACGCAGTCCTCTAAATTCGATAAAGGGAAAAGGAGCACACATTATGATAATAAAAGTCCTCGGGCCCGGTTGCGCCAGGTGTCAAAACCTTGAAAAGGTGGTGAGAGAGGTGGTCAGGTCCCTCAAGCTCGATGTCCGGGTCGAAGATGTCAGGGACATGAAGCAAATCATGCAATACTCGATTCTGGCAACTCCCGCACTGGTCATTGACGAGAAGGTGGTCATGAGCGGCAAGGTGCCGACTAAAAAGGAAGTTGAACAGCTGATAACCGGTGCCATCGCAGATGATAAACAGGAGTGAGATAACCGATATGCGTGTAACAGTCGTCAAACCAGCTTTGTTGTTCCTTGCGGCGGGTATTATGCTGTTGTCAGCCTGCTCAAGCACGTCGCCCTTACCCGCTACAAAACCGCCTGAGCCGGTTGCCGCGCCGGGCAGCCAACCTGTCGTCCAGCCATCGGACAATCAGTCCATTCAACAAAATACATCCGCAGACAACGCTACATCCGCAAGTTCCACTGCAGGCTCCGTCCAGCCGACTGATCTGCATTCAACCAGGCTGGAAATCGTCTATTCCCACATGAACCAGAGATGTCCGACATGCCTCTGTTTCGAAGAGCGTATAAACACCGTGATGGACACTTATTTCACCGATCAAATTAGAAGCGGAAAACTGGTCTACAGGGTGGTGAATGCGCAGGACCCTCAGAATAGCTCCTTTATAAAAAAATACAAAGCTGTCGGCTCGCAATTATTCATCAATACCGTCATCAACGGATTCGATAACATCGAAGACATCCAGGGCATCTGGGACTGGAATTGCAGGAACGACCGGAGCGGATTCGATCTAAAGGTTAAACAGGCGATAGAGCAGCGGCTAAAGAGTTTGAATTAATGGATTTGTCTGCTATTGCGGGAAACTCAAGCATACCTGTTATCTCTGCCTTCATCCTGGGGCTCATGGCTGCTGTGGGCCCATGCACCATGGCCACCAATATTGCCGCCCTGGCATACGTAAGCCGCCGGCTGACCGATCGTAAATACGGCATCCTGGCGGGCATCCTTTATACCCTTGGCCGCATACTGACATATTCCCTTCTGGGTGCACTCATCATATTAATGGGACTTGAGATACCGGCGGTGTCCATATTCCTTCAGGGCATTGGTGAGGTCGCCCTGGGGCCGTTCCTGATAGCCATAGGATTGCTGATGCTGTTTGCCGAAAGGATCAGCTTTGGCCGCGCCGGCAATTTACTTTCACAAGCCGGGAACAAAGTAGCCGACTGGGGCTTGATAGGGGCTTTCCTCCTCGGCGCCCTTTTCGCCCTGGCATTTTGCCCCTACAGCGCCGTGCTGTTTTTTGCCGTGCTGATCCCACTGTCGCTTAAAACACAGGGCGGCTTCTTCCTGCCGGCCTTTTTTGCCATCGGTACCGGCCTGCCTGTTTTGCTTTTCGGCATGCTGATATCTCTGGGAATAGCAGGTATTTCAAACTGGGTAAATGCCATCTCCCGCGGTGAAAAAATATTACGTATAGCAATCGCTGTAGCCTTTATTGGAATCGGCATCTATTGCATGCTCCCCTGGATTACCGGCTTGTTTGCTACAACCTGACTGAGTAAAGGAGATCCGAAGTTATATGAGCGATAAGGAGATTAGCCTGAATTCCGGGCAAAGCGCTTCGGGGCTGTCCATGCTCGACCGGTTTTTAACGCTGTGGATTTTCCTCGCCATGGCTGCAGGTGTCGCCCTGGGTTATTTCATACCCGGCGTCGCCGGTTTCATCTCCCTCTTCCAGGTCGGCACAACGTCCATTCCCATAGCAGTGGGACTTATTCTGATGATGTATCCCCCTCTGGCTAAAGTTAAATACGAGGAGTTACCACGTGTATTCCGCGACTGGAAAATACTCGGGCTCTCGCTGATACAGAACTGGATCATCGGCCCGATACTGATGTTTCTTCTGGCCATTATATTTCTGCCGGGGCATCCCGATTACATGGTGGGCCTGATTATGATGGGACTGGCCCGCTGTATAGCCATGGTGATCGTCTGGAATGAGTTGGGCAGGGGCGACCACGAATATGCGGCAGGACTGGTGGCATTCAACTCCATCTTCCAGATACTTTTTTATTCCGTATATGCCTACGTATTTATAACAATACTGCCCGGCTGGTTCGGCCTGAGTGGATCGACGGTCGATATCACTATCTGGCAGATAGCGCAAAGCGTCCTGATCTATCTGGGCATACCTTTCTTCGCCGGCATGATCACGCGCTTCACACTGTTAAAAATCAAGGGACGGCAATGGTATGAAGATAAATTCATTCCCAAAATAAGCCCGGTAACGCTGGCAGCCCTGCTGTTTACCATAGTGGTTATGTTCTCGTTGAAAGGACAGATCATAATTCAGTTGCCTCTGGATGTTCTGCTGATCGCCGTTCCGCTTCTCATATACTTTGTGGTCATGTTCCTGGTCTCCTTCTACATGGGCAAGAAGATCGGGGCAAACTATGCGAGAACGGCCACCATAGCCTTCACGGCAGCCAGTAACAATTTTGAGCTGGCCATAGCCGTTGCGGTGGCCGTATTCGGAATAGGTTCAGGTCAGGCCTTTGCAGCGGTGATAGGTCCCCTGGTAGAGGTACCTGTCATGATAGGGCTGGTAAACGTATCCCTGTTCTTCAAACGTAAATTCTTCGGCGGGACAGCCGGCGATTAACCGGAATCAGTGCACTGGCTTCAAACCTGAGTATATTTGTTGAAGAACCCTTTATAGTTCTGTGAGCCCGTGGCGCGGGATTTGAAGTCAGGGCCATTGCCCGCCCAGGCGATGTCGCCCTGCAGCGCCATCAGCTCCAGGTGGCTCATGACCTCGCGATGTGAGAGGTACTTGCCGAAGCCTTTGCGCAGGCGGGGCTCGAAAAGCTCGATGGATATCTCATCCAGGTCGAGAACGCGCCCGTCCAGAATCCTCAGTATATTGCCGCAGCGTTCGACGTGGAAACGCAGTATCTCGGCGGCGCGCTCGGCCGGCTTCAGATAGTGCGGCTCACCCCGTTCATACAGGCGGTGGCCGGGCAGGAGCAGCTCCGTGTCGGCGCACTGCTTGCGCAGCTTGTCCAGCGACCTTATATAGGCGATCAATCCGTAGGCGCCGTTGTCTTCACCGTAGCCCTGGGGGAGAATACGCTTGTTGCAGTAGTACTCCAGTATCAGTGAGGGGTGCGGTGTGATGGATGCCAGCAGCGTATCTCCGCTGAAGACGACCTCGTCCTCGAAGACGGAGCAAATGGAATCCGGCGAGTGCCCCGGCGTGAGCAGGAAGCGGAAACGGCTGTCGGGCGAGGGCTCACCCTCTTTTATACGGTGCGCAACCTTCACCTTGCTGCGCCTGCGGTGATAGGGGCGGCAGTTTTCGTTGAACTTGTCGGGCAGCAGGCAGTTGCGGCAGGAGCCGGGAAACTCCGGATGGGCCGCGCCGTCGCGTATATCCTCATGGTAGGCCGCCATGTTCTCAAAAGCGAAATGCGCCCACAGCTCGGCGCCGCTTGCGTTCACCAGCTCGAGCACGTTGCCGTCATGGTCCTCGTGCCCGTGCGAGACTATGACGCGTTTAATATCCTTCAGGCCGAAACCGGCCTGGCCGAGCAGATCGGTCAAAATGTCGAACTTATCGAACTGACCCGTATCGATCAGGGTCGGCTTCTCGCCCGCCACCACGTAGCACCAGCTCGGCCCCAGGCTCCAGTCCCCGCCCGCCGAGTCGTAGAACAGCGGCGCGCCCAGGCAGAAGATATCCGTGCCGCGGCGGGTGCGGTACTTCATGATCACGCCCTCTCCGCCGGGTTTACCCTCTTTGAGGATCTCGAATTTATTCACAGGGTTACCTCCCTTGTCTACAAAACCGTATTTTAAAGCTTTTTGACGATTTATGTCCAAGATTTGCTAAAATAAAAGAGAACCTCTGCACGGAACGTTTGATAAGGAGGTGACCGCCATGGAAGACAAAATCATCAGATTCATCTCCAAGCTTAATTCCGATAAGGTGCGCCTCACGGAACTGATCGCCCATTTCTCCCACGACGTATCCGGCAACGACAAGGAAACGCTCATCTACAAGAAGATTCTGCCGGCACTGATCAACATGGAGAAGGAGAACAGGATCAAGCTGTCCTGGGACATGCTGCTGACACGTTACCGCTTCCCGCGCTATATCTATTTCGCTCCGGAAGGGAGAAAGCGGCCGACCGTATCGGGACGGCCCCTCTGGCAATCACAGATCGAGGAGATACTAAAGAAAGACTCGGTGCTCTACCGCAGGAAAGTGCGTGAGCTGCGCCTGCAGGACAAATTCGACCGCTTCACCAAGCGCTACGAGAAGAGCGCGGACGAGGTATCACCTTCCGAGGACTGGATCAAGGTGATCACGGCCGTCATGGAGAGCAATCTCGCCCAGTACGACGTCATGCGCGCCTGCATCGAGGCCTTTAAGGCCGGCGCCGTATGGGAAAAGTACAGGCGGGAATTCGAAGGATAACACATATTCGTCATTGCGGGTGGTTGTTTCCGTCATTGCGAACGTAGTGAAGCAATCCTGTGCTGTCACAGACGCAAATAGCAGATTGCCACGTCGTCTGCGGCTCATCGCAATGACCTGCGCGGGTCAGGAGGGGTGGTTCAATTCCCTGGCCACGGCCAGCAGCGCCATCATCTCGTCTTCCGTGACCTTGGCGCGGCGCATGGCTTCCTTTGGATTGCGGTTCTGCTCCTCCACCATCCTGATGGCCTTGCGCTCGGATACGCGGTCGTGGAAGATCAGCCAGGCCGCCAGCACCAGGCCGGTCCTTCCCTGGCCGGCCGAGCAATGCACGACCGTCTTCTCGCCCCGCTCCATTGCGTTGTAGAGAAAATACATGATATGGCGCAGCGCCTCTGCGCCGGGAAGCTGCATATCGGGTGTGGGCGCCCACAGCACATTGTCCGGCCCGAAGGCCTCGGCATAGAGGCCCAATAGTCCCCCCTCCACGGGGTAGAATTTGAGCTCCTCTTCGGGGAGCAGGCAGACGACTCGCTGGATGCCCTGCTCTTTCATAAAGGTGATCCAGTCGTCCACCACATCCCTGTGGATGAACTTGGCGGGGTTTCCGGGCCGCTGCGAACCGAAGACCAGCTTCTCGCTCTTCGCAGCCGGCCCGAATCCATACTCAGCCATGTGATACTGTGTCTCTTAATCGGAAAAGGCTATTATACCGATGATAACCAGGTTCACGACAGGCACAATGAACAGCAATCCCCACCAGCCCGGCTTGCCTCTGGCCTCGGAGATCTTCCACCAGAGTATGACCAGGAAGATGATATTGACGTAGGGGATGAGGCAGAGCAGCAGCCACCACCAGGCCTTGCCGGCAATCATGCACATCAGATAGATATTTGCGATGGGTATCCAGGCCAGCCAGCCGTTGGGCGTATTGGTTTTCTTAGCGATTGCTTGCAGGCAGATAGCCAGGTAGATATAGCAGGCGATGCCGAAGATGATCCAGAAAGCCATCATTCCGCCGTTCACAGCTGATTCTTCCATATATCTTTACCTCCTTGTGAGGATTATATATCACGCCTTCTCACTCTGACAATCGGCGGGGTATGTATGGAGGCTGGCTGTCTCAAGCATGGCCCTTACGTTTTCGAATTTTGCATCGATCGGGCACTCGCAGCCCGTGCTCAATATGTATCCGCCGTCACGGCCGACAACCTCGTGCAGCCTGTTGCAGTAATTCACGACTTCCTCTTCCGAACCGAGCGAGAGGAGGGCCGCCGGCACGTCGCCCATAATACACATGTGTCCTTTGAGTATCTCCTTGGACTTGAATATATCGGTCGTGCTGTCGAGCTCGCAGATGCATTTGCCCCGCGGCAGGTCCTTTAAATAGGGGAGATTGAGCGTCCAGTCGGTATCGAAATGTAAAATGCTGATCAGGCCGGCGGCGGCGAAAGCATCTGTCATTTTCTTAATGTAGGGAAAACCGAACCTTTCAAAAATCCTGAGCGGATAGAAACTGCCCGATCCGCGCTCCAGGGGAAAGAACACATACTTCAATCCCGTGGCGGCTGTATCGTCCAGCACATTCCGGATCAGGTCATCCACCATGGCGTCCATTACCGCCTGCATCCTGTCCGGCTGCCTGTACAGGTCCAGTGTGAACTTGTTGAGCGTCCTGGACAGGGAGAGAATCATGGTGGGGTCGCAGGTGGTTGCGCCCGACATCACCGGCACCCCTTTATCGTGCCATATCCCGACATGCTCCATGTATATTTTAAGCAGCTTCTTCTGCGTGGCATCGATTTTCTCCAGCGGACGTCCCGTGGCCCTGGGAAGAAACTCGGCCAGAAATCCGTTCCAGCCACGGCTGATAATGCTCTCGTAGTCATCCGGAGTAAATATCTCCATCTCAACAGCTTGCAGGGCCTCATGGTCGCCCGCCTGTTTGCCGGGCACCCGCATCGGCATGGGTGCCGCGGAAATGCGCCAGCTCGAGTTTACCCATATCAGATTGGCTGCAAGCTGTCCATCCCAGCCACCCAGTGCGTCGAACGTCTCCGTCAGGGCACTGATAGTGGTCTGCGGATTTCTGTAGCCGTCGCTTTGCGGCACGCCCCTGTGTCTGAGTGCAAACTGCGCGATCAAGGGAACCGTCGGCACCCTGTCCGGGATTCCCAACGCAATGGCCGTCTCCAGACGCCTGGTCCTCGTTATCAGGTTATCTTCCACTTCATATACTCCCGCTCATTTAATTGCTCACAGGGTACAGGTCTACTAATCATAATCAAACTCGACGGGGTTATCAAACCCGCAATAACTACGGTTAAAAACATGCTGCGTAAAATGCAGACCAATGACGGAAACCGCGCTGCGAATTGCTCTGTCAGCTTCATTTTTAGCTAGGTATGGACTATAATATGTCAAAATTAATCGTCTTATCGGGAGGTTCCATGGATCTTTCAGTCTGGAGCATTCTTCTCCGTCTGCTGGAACAGGCCTGTCTCGTTATCATCGTTTTCTACCTGCTGTTCCAGATCAAGTTCTTCCGGCGCATGCTGGACGGCAAGTTCAACCTGCTGGACCAGCTTATACTAGCTGTGATCTTCGGTGCACTGGCTATCTACGGCACTTACAGCGGCGTGCAGACATCGGGCGCCATTGCTAATATCCGCAATCTAAGCCCCATGATCGCCGGCTTTCTGGGCGGGCCATGGGCCGGCCTGGGCGCGGGGCTGATCGGCGGAGTGCACCGCTACTTCATGGGCGGTTTCACTGCCATCCCCTGCGCGCTCGGCACCACAATCAGCGGCCTGGCCGCCGGCATAATGCTCTACCTGCTCAAAGGCAAGCTGGGAGTCTGGAAGCCGACCCTTTATGCTTTCCTCATGGAATGCGCTGATATGGGGCTGCTGCTGCTGATGGCCCAGCCCTTCGATAAGGCACTGAACTTGGTATCGGTTATAGCCGTTCCCATGATACTGGGCGATACGGCCGGCATAGCCATTTTCTCGTTCATGTTGCACAGGCATAAAATGGACCTCTGAAGGTGAATTGACGGAATCGTCCGGAAATCTTTATTATTATCAGGTTGGACTCACTCAGGCCCGCAGGTAAAATCAGAGAGGACCGGACGATGGCTATTAAGATAACGGATACCACCCTGCGCGATGCGCACCAGTCGCTGATCGCCACGCGCCTGCGCTCGCGGGACATGCTGCCCATCGTGGAGAAGATGGATAAAGTCGGATTCTTCTCCCTCGAGATGTGGGGCGGCGCCACCTTCGATACCTGCATCCGCTATCTCAACGAGGACCCCTGGTTCCGTCTCAAGGACATCCGCAGCATCGTGAAATATACACCGCTGCAGATGCTGCTACGCGGGCAGAACCTGGTGGGCTACCGGCACTATGCCGACGACGTCGTAAAAGAGTTCGTGCGCCTGGCCGTCAAGGACGGCATCGACGTCTTCCGCGTTTTCGACGCGCTCAACGATATCAGGAACATGGAGCCTGCCATCCGTGAGTGCAGGAAGTACAAGGTGCACGTCCAGGGCACCATCTGCTACACAATCAGCCCGGTGCACAGCGAGGAAGGCTTTGCCGACCTGGCGCACAGGCTGCAGGAGCTGGGCTGCGACTCCATCTGCATCAAGGACATGGCCGGGCTGATCGCGCCGGCGGGGGCTGCCTCGCTGGTCAGGGCGATCAAGAAGAAGGTCAAAGTCCCCGTGGACCTGCATTCACACTGCTCCAGTGGCATGGCGCCCATGAGCTACCAGGCCGCCGCTGAAGCCGGGGTGGATATCGTCGATACCGCCTTCTCCCCCTTCGCCTGGGGCACCTCCCAGCCCCCCACCGAAAGCGTGGTGGCCGCATTCCAGGGCACACCCTGGGACAGCGGACTGGACCTGGAGTTGCTCTACGAGATAGGCGAGGATTTCGCGGCCATGGCCGGGAAATACCGCATGCTGCTCACAGCCGAGGCCACGCGCCCCAGCGTGAACGTGCTGCTGCACCAGATACCGGGCGGCATGTATTCCAACCTGATCAGCCAGCTGCGGGAGCAGAACGCGCTGGACAAGATCGGAGCCGTGCTGGAGGAGATACCTCGTGTCAGGGCCGACCTCGGCTACCCGCCGCTGGTAACGCCCACCAGCCAGATCGTGGGAATACAGGCCGTGCTCAACGTGCTCAACGGCGAGCGCTACAAGAAGGTGACCAAAGAGGTCAAGGACTACCTGCTGGGCTACTACGGCAGGCCGCCGGGCGAGATCAACGCCGAGGTGCGCAAGATGGTGGCCGGCGACAACAAGATCATCAGAGATAGGCCGGGCGAGCACATTGAGCCCGAGCTGGATAAATTGAAGGCCGAGGCCCGCAAGCTCAACATACTGCACAAGGAAGAGGACCTTGTAACCTTCGCCCTCTACCCGCAGGTGGCCGTCAAATTCCTGCGCGGCGAAGGCAAGGAGGAGGTGCTGGGCATGCCTGCGCCCGCCGCAGCGCCCGACCAGTCCGCGCCCGAGATTCCCAACGAGTTCAGCGTGGACGTGGACGGCGAGGTCTTCAATGTCAAGATAACCCCGGTGATGGGAACAACTGTGGATGTCAGCCGTAAGGCCAAAGCCAAGGAGATACCTAAAGGCGCCGTGCTCTCGCCCATGCAGGGCATGGTGCTGACCGTCAAGGTCAAGGTGGGCGAAAAGGTCAAGGAAGGCGACATCGTGGTCGTCACCGAGGCCATGAAGATGCAGAACGATGTGCACAGCCCCCATTCGGGCACGGTCAAGGATATCTTCGCCTTCAACGGCGAGATCGTGAATAAGGACGATGTTCTGATGGTGATCGAATGAGTCTACGTCATTGCGAGGGCCGCAGGCCCGTGGCAATCCGGTATAGCCGCATCGCAAGCACAAGATTGCTTCGCTTTGCTCGCAATGACAGTGCGCTCTATTCCGGAATATAAGAGCGATAGTAATGTTAAAGAAGGTCCTTGTAGCCAACCGCGGCGAGATCGCCATTCGCGTGATGCGCGCCTGCCGCGAGCTGGGCATACGCACGGTGGCCGTCTACTCCGAGGCGGACCGTGACGCCATTTTCGCCAAGTACGCCGACGAGGCCTACTGCATCGGCGCACCCCCCGCAATAGAGAGTTACCTCAATATAAAGAAAATAATCGCTGTTGCCAAAGAGAGCGGGGCGGACGGCATACACCCCGGATACGGGTTCCTGGCCGAGAATCCCGGCTTCGCCTATTCCTGTGAGCGCGAGGGCATCAAGTTCGTCGGACCCTCCAGCCGCGTGATCGAGCTGATGGGCAGCAAGATAGCCGCACGCAAGGAGATGAGCAAGGCCGGAGTGCCCATCACGCCGGGGACCAGGGACGCGGTCAGCGACTTAGATGAAGCGAAAAAAATAGCCGCCAAAATCGGCTATCCCATCATAATCAAGCCCTCCGGCGGGGGCGGCGGCATCGGCATGACCATCGTCAACCGCGAAGCAGACCTTAAAAAGGGACTGGAGAGCTCCAGCAAGATTGCCGCCAGCACGTTCGGCCTGCCGGAGATATACATCGAGAAATACATCCAGAGCCCGCGCCATATCGAGGTGCAGATACTGGCCGACGCCCACGGTAATGTCGTCCACCTGGGCGAGCGCGAGTGCTCCATCCAGCGCAGGCACCAGAAGTTGATCGAGGAGGCGCCCTCCCCCGCCCTGACGCCTGAGCTGCGCGCTAAAATGGGCGAGGTGGCGGTGCGGGCGGCCAGGCAGATCAAGTACGAGAACGCCGGCACCATCGAGTTCATCTTCTCTAAAGGCGAGTTCTATTTTATGGAGATGAACACGCGCATCCAGGTCGAGCACCCCGTGACCGAGATGGTGACGGGCATCGATATCGTCAAGAACCAGCTGTTAATAGCCTCCGGCCAGCGGCTGGATATAAAACAGGAAGACGTCCACATGAACGGGTGGGCCATCGAGTGCCGCATCAACGCCGAGGACCCCCTCAACAACTTCGCGCCCTCTCCGGGCAAGCTGCGCGGCTACCGCTCACCGGGCGGCGTGGGCATACGTGTGGACAGCGGCGTGCACACCCGCTACACCGTCTCGCCCAACTACGATCCCATGATCTCCAAGCTGGTGGCCTGGGGCCGCAACAGGGATGAGGCCATCGAAAGGATGAGGCGCGCCCTCTATGAATACGTGATAGTCGGCGTCAAGACCAACATACCCTTCCACAAGGCCGTCATGGAGAACCCCCGCTTCCGCAGCGGCGAGCTGGGAACACACTTTATTACCCAGGAGACCACGCTGATCGACGACATGCAGACTATTATGGCAAGGGAGAAGCCGCTGGAGGAGAAGCTGTCACAGGTGTTCGACGACAGCAAACGGGCGGCGGCGGTAGCGGCGGCAGTGGCCTATACCCAGGCCTCCCAGAAAAGTACCCCCGGCAGCACTGACTCATAGTATCCACCCCGGGTCATCGCGAACAAAGCGAAGCAATCCTGTGCCTGTGACGCGGCTACAACGGATTGCCGCGGGCCTTCGCCCTTCGCAATGACCCTTTACTTACCGATGGGCTTATCCCCGTTGCCGCCCTTGCCTGTATCCTCGACGAATATATCGGACACGTTTTTGCCGAAGGCCTGGGCCGCCTTTCCCACGTCCTTGAATTTGGCCTGGACCTCCTCATCCTTGAACCGCTCATGCAGGGTTTCAGCCGATTCCTTGGCTGCCTTGCCCAGGTCGCGCGCCTTCTCCTTCAGCTTCGGATCGTTGAATATCTTGCCCATGGCATCACCCAGGGCATCGAACATATCGCCGAGGTTATCGGCTGCGGATTTTTTCTGCTCGTTTTTAGCTTCCTCCATGACTGTCCTCCTTTTCGGTCCCCTATATTTTATTCTACTTTAAAAAGGTGTGCGCTGCGCGCCAACTAAAACCGGGCGGCGAAATCTGATAACATATAGCCGCTACCGCTATTGTCGACCTTTTTGCGAGGAGAGGGCCATGAATCTTTGGACGGCCGTAAAAAACAATTCGGTCATTTCCCTGCTGTGGCAAACATATGCCGAGTTCAGCAAAGACAACAGTAACCTGCTGGCGGCTGCGGTGGCCTACAGCCTGCTGTTCTCGATCTTTCCCTTCGCCCTGGCTTTGACCTCCGTGGCCGGCTTTATGATGTCCTCGCCCGAAGTGGAAGGCCAGGTCATCGCCGCCATGGGCAATCTTATCCCGGTGGCACGTAACCTGATCGTAAATACGCTGGAAGGCGTGATAAGGGCGCGCGAGGCTACGGGCATAATAGCGCTGCTGATGCTGGTATACAGCGCCACAACCTTCTTCAGTGCGCTTAGAAATTCGCTCAACCGGGCCTGGGGCGCGCCGGACCGCCCGACTTACGTCGTGGGGGAAATCATGGATATCAGCATGCTGGTGCTTGCCGTGGTGTTCCTCCTGGCATTCACCTGGCTAACTACAACTGTCCAGTATATGCATGAATCCGGCATGCAGCTGTGGATCCTCAAATTTACACGGTCCACCATTTTCCACAGGATCGTTTTTATGCTGCTTAATGCCGCTCTGGCCTATGGAGTCATACTCTTGCTGTACCACTTCATTCCCAGCAAGCGGCCCGGGTGGAAGCATATCTGGCTGGGCGCCCTGCTGGCCGCCATCGGATTCGAGATAGTCCGCTTCGCTTTCGTCTGGTATGTGAAAAACTTCGCTGAGTACGGCCTCGTTTACGGTCCCATCAGCTCGGTCATCGCCCTGCTGATGTTCATCTACTTTACCGCCTGGGTGCTGCTCTTTTTTGCCAAGTTCAGTTATGTCAAAATGCACCGTCAGGTGAAGCACAACTGACATTCCATTCCACCTGCATTTGAACGGCCTGCACATTTATGCAAGAATTTAGTTTGATCATATTCGATAAAAGGAGGCATGCTATGTTCGTAAAAGCAGGCAGGTTCCTTGCAATACTGGCAGCAGTGCTGACCGTTACGATCCTTCTGAGCGTGCCGGCCGGTGCAGCCGACGTTCGGCAGGGAAATAACCTGGTCATCCCGGCCGGGGAGGTCGTCAACGACGACCTTTACCTTTTCGGCTCGGGAATAACCGTTGAGGGGACCGTCAACGGAGATGTCATCGCCTTTGGGGACCATATCAATATCAAGGGCCCGGTCAACGGCAACTTCAACGGCGCCGCCAATTACGTCACGGTGGGGGGAGACGTGCATGACTCCGTCCGTGTGGCGGCTTCAACCATTTATATCGACGGTAAAATCGGCGGCGACCTGGTGGCGGCCGCCTCGGAGATCGACATTTCAAGCAGCGGATCGGTGGGACGGGACTTCCTGCCCGCGGCAGCGACGGTCAACGTCGGGGGGCCGGTGGGTAAGGACATACGCGGCAGCGCCGGAGACTTCACCATCAGCAGCAGCGTGGGCGGCAACGTAAATATAGAATGCAGCGATCTCACGCTGGGGCCTTCCTCCAGCATAGCCGGCGGCCTGACCTATAAATCCAAGAACAATGCCGTCCAGGCCGAAGGGTCTAAAGTCGGCGGCAAGATAGACCATATAGTCCCGCCGCCCCCCGAGTCCTCGACCTCCGGCCAGTCCGCAGGCAAGGTGGCGGGCTGGGCCGCCTCCGGCATCGTCATGTTTTTCGTAATTCTGTTCATCCTGATTGCCCTGTTCAAATACATCGCCTCGTTGTTGACAGGCATCATCTTCATTCTGCTGGCGCGCAAATTCCTGCCCGGCCTGATCGAGACTCTGAAAGGCAAGCCCTGGCCCTGCCTGGGGTACGGCGCACTCTTCTTCGTGCTGACGCCTATCGCCATTATAATAGCCTTTATGCTGGTCATCGCCATACCCCTCGGCCTGATCGGCCTGGCTGCCTACATGCTGGCCGTTTACCTCGCGTCTATCTTCATTGCGCTGTTCCTGGGAAAATGGATGCTGCGGCAGAGCGCCGACAACATAGCCGCAGGGCCCAACATCGGGGCACTGGCGCTGGGCCTGCTTGTCCTCTATATCGTCTCCATCATCCCGGTTATCGGCTGCCTGTGCGACCTGGCGGCGGTGCTCTTCGGCCTGGGCGCCTTCGTCCTCTTCATCAAATCAAAGGCGGGCTGCGGCGCACAAGCATAATAAGGACTAATCATGATCGGCTACCCGGAAGCATACCTGGACATCGAGACGACGGGGCTGTACCCGCATGAGAGCAGCATAACCGTCATCGGCCTTTATTTCTGCAACGGCGACGACGGCAGGCTCGTTCAGCTCTACGACAGCAGCATCTCCCGCGAAAACCTGCTGGAAGCCATGCGGGGCACCGAGCACATGTACACCTACAACGGGAGCCGTTTCGATATCCCCTTCATCCGTGCCTGTCTGGGTCCGGACCTGGAGCGAATGCACCGCCACACCGACCTCATGTATAAATGCTGGGACTACAACCTGCGCGGAGGGTTCAAGCGGGTGCTGCAGCACCTCGGCATTTTCAGGGAGACCGAGGGTCTGAACGGTATGGATGCCATACGGCTGTGGGAGCGCTACAAGCAATTTAACGACCTGGATGCCCTGGACCTGCTGCTCCGCTACAACCGCGACGACATCGTCAACCTCAGACAGCTGAGGGATGCGCTGGCCGAGTTCGACACGCCGTGTGAGGCCTAGAGAAAAACTGCAATAGAAAAGGGGGCGGCCGACCGGCCGTCCCCTTCTAATTAACCTGTATCTGCTTTTTATTTAGCTATCTTGTCGAGCTCTTTGATATGGGTGTCGATGCCTTTGCCGAAGAGCTTCAGTACGATCGGATCGCCGTTGCCGTACTTCTTGTAGACGCGGCAGGTCTCGCAGATGCTGGTGTCGCGTCCGGTGGCGCCCTTGTCGTCCAGTTTGCAGTAGGTTCCCTCGATCTCCCAGCAGGGCAGGAACTGATATTTGTCGACCGGGCACTCGCTCTTGATCATCTCGGGGCAGTTGCAGAGCTCCCAGCACGGTGATTTGTCCGTCCAGAAATTGACGCCTTTTTCCTCTTTTACCGCGGTCTCTTTCTTTGCCTTCGCTTTAGTTTCAGCCATTGTATTTTCCTCCTTGTTGCGAGTTCAGTACCTTTTGTACGATAACAATTTAACATGCCCGTTGCGCAGCGCCATCCGCTTTAACGCTTAATCTGCTTTTGCGCAAAAGCGCAAGTGTCGGGTGATTTTTCCGGGCCATAAAAAATCCCCCCTTCCGGTGAAGGGGGGACACCGTCCCTTTGAGAGGGATAAAATTCAGACAGCTTTAACCTTTTCCAGCTCTTTCAGCGAGGTATTGATGCCGCGGCCGAGCAGCTTCAACTGGATGGGCTGGCCGCCGCCGTAGTTCTTATAAACCCGACAGACCTCGCAGATGCTGGTGTCCTTGCCGTCGGCGCCGTAATCGTCCAGCTTGCAGTAAGTGCCTTCGATCTCCCAGCAGGGCAGGAACTGATATTTGAACGCCGGACATTCGGACTTGACCATGTTGGTGCAGTGCGACATCTCCCAGCACGGGGCCTTATCGGTCCAGAAATTGAATCCCCGCTCAACGCTGACCGTAGCTGCGGTTTCAACTTTTTCTACTGTTTTTGCCATTTTGTTTTCCTCCTGTCCGTGGTTCTATTCCAGGCTGTCTATAATTTAGCACCGCGGGCAAGTTGCGCCATCCGCCATTATGCTTAACCCGCAGTTGCGCTTTTGCGCAACTGTTGCTACGCCATGTGGACAAATCAACCGGATTAGTATAATCTAAGTTATACTGAATTAACCGTTATAGTCTAATTAGTTTTATGGCGCAGATCTCGAAGGTCAACAACAGGGGTATACGCGACAATATCCATAGAACCACCGAGTCCTTTCTGCTGAAGCGGGGTGTGAAGGGCTGGAATATGGACAGCGTGGCCGTGGAGTCGGGGATATCCAAGAATACCCTTTACGAAATAATCGACAGCAAGGAGCAGCTGATAGAAGACGTCGTAATCAACAGGCTGCGAAACAACGTGGATGCCATTGCCGGCATCTTCCGGGACCAGCCCGACTTTGTGAAAGCCTGTGAATCGGCAGCCAGGCATCTGGCGCACACCATATCCATGTATGACCTGCTCATCCTGCCCGATGTCTTTCGTGAATACCCCTCCATCAAGGAAAAATTCGATTCTATCTCAGGGACCCTCAGCACTTCCATTCACGATTACCTGAACCGTGCCAGGAGAGACGGGGTGGTCAGGAAAGACGTCGACAATGACATAACCATAAGCTGCGTCACCGCCATTACCAACCACTTTCTATCGGAGAGCCACAAAGAGAGGGGGTTTGAGCAGAGGATCTACCGGGCATACTCCTATCTGATAAGAGGAATCCTGGCCTGAGCATCTAAATTATCGCGCAGACCGCTATCTGCACTAAAGGGGGAGGTAAGTATGAGTTATCCGGAGTTAAAAGCGCTGGAGGGCGACATCGCAACATGTTTCCGCTGTTCCCTGTGCAAAATGGTGCCGCTGCCCGTTTTTAAAAAGCGGGAGTTCTCCAACATTTGCCCCATCAACAGCCATTACATGTTCCACAGCCATTCCGCTTCGGGACTCGGCTATATGGCGCTGGCCCTCTCGGAAGGCCGTATTGAAGCTGACAGGGATCTGGCAGATATCGTCTTCTCCTGCCGTACCTGCGGCTACTGCGACATGGCCTGCAATTTCATTATGGAATCGAAGCGGAATGAGATCAACATGGCTCTTAGAGAAACCCTCGTGCGGAAGGGGCTGGCCCCGCAGGAGTACAAGAGGACGGCTCAGAACCTGAAGGACGCCGGCAATCCCGCGGGGCTGACCGGCGCCGGAGCCGGGGACTGGGCGGCCGGCCTTAATCTTAAGAAGCTCCCCGGGCAAAAGGCGTCGGTCCTGCTGTACGCCGGCTGCGCAACCCGTTACGACAGGAATGCCCTTCAGTCCGCCAGGAAGATGGCCAAGCTGCTGCTGCATGCCGGCGTAGATGCAGGCATTCTGGGCGATGACGAGGCCTGCTGCGGCCTTCCGGCGCACTGGATGGGTTTCAGGGACGATTTCACCGCCCTGGCGGAGAAAAATGCGCGCCTGCTCAGGGCTGCGCAGGTCGGGACCGTCGTAACGGTCTGCGGCGCCTGCCTGGGCACATTGAAGGCCAAGTACCCCAAATACGGCATCAACACGGGTGTAGAGGTTTTGCACGGGACGGAACTGCTGGAGAGGCTCATCGCGAAGGGTAAGCTCAAGCTGAGAAGGCCGCTGGACCTCAAAGTGACCTATCACGATCCCTGCTACCTGGGCCGCCAGTCGGAACCGCCGGCGGAATGGAAGGGCGTGGAGAAGACCGTATTCGGACAGATGAAATATACCGTCCCTCCGCGCAAGATCAACTACGGCACGGGAGGCATCTTCGATCCACCCCGTTCGATCCTGAAAGCGATAAAAGGGCTTTCCTTCAGGGAAATGTACCGCATAAGGGAGTACTCGCATTGCTGCGGAGGAGGAGGCGGACGTGCTGAGATGTACGAGAGCATGTCCCTGGAGGCCGCCCGCGACCGCATCAGGGAGGCCCGTGAGGTGGGAGCGGACCACCTGGTAACGTCATGTTCCCACTGCAAAGCCCAGTTTGAGAGAGCCTCCGCCTTAACCGGGGCCGCTCCCGTAAACGTTGTGGATATCATAGACCTTGTCTTTCAGGCCGCGGACATCGATTAGCACAGGAGACGGAAACATGATTAACACCGCTGTTTTAAACGAGCTGCGACAGAATAATACGGTTGAAACCTCCGAGGATAAACTAAAAGCCTACCGGGTCACTAATCCGCTGGCGCGGGCCGGCAGGTCTCCGCAATGCGCCATACAGCCGGGCAGCGTTGCGGAGCTGCAGAAAATAATCCGCAGGGCCAGGGCGGAAAAATTCGGTCTGGTGCCTGTTTCCTCGGGCGGGCCCCATATAAAGGGCGGTACCGCCTGTCCGGTTGACCACGCGGTCGTCGACCTATCGGCATGGAACAAAATCCCCTGGGTGAACCGGCGCAACAGGGTATGCTTCGTCGAGCCCGGCGTCACTTACGGGCAGCTCAATGATTACCTTAAAGAGCACGGCATGACCCTGCCCACACCTCTGGCGCCGCGAAGCACCAAAAGCGTGCTCGCCGCCGCCATTGACCGGGAGCCCCACATCTGGCCCAGGATGCAGTGGGATATGCAGGACCCCGTGGCCTGCACAGAGTTTATTTTCGGGACCGGTGAGCTCTTCCGCAGCGGCTCGGCCGGAGGCCCGGGTTCGCTGGAAGACCAGCGGAGGTCCAAGGGAGCACAAAAAATGCCCATGGGCCCCGGCCAGACCGACTTCCAGAGGGTGCTGATCGGGTCCCAGGGATGCATGGGCATCATGACCTGGATCAGCCTGCGGACCGAGCTGCTGCCTTCTATTGAACGGCCCATGCTGATCGGCGGCGACCGGCTATCGCAGTTAATTGAGTATGTCTACCAGGCCCAGCGTCCCTGGCTGGGCGAACATTCCTTTATACTGAACCGGCTTGCGGCAGCCATGCTCATGACCCGCAATAATCCCTCCTCTCTTGAAAGGGTCAGGCTCTCTCTCCCCGAATATATCTGCCTGCAGAACATCGCGGGGTTCGAGAGGCTTCCGCGGGAAAGGCTGGAATACCAGTACGAGGAGCTGAAGGATATGGCGGGCGGCATCGGGCTGCGGCTGGCCGACGCCGCGGGCGAGATTGAAGCCCGGGCCCTGCTGGAGTCGGCGCGGTCGCCAAGCGGCCCGCGCGACTGGCGGCACGTTGCCCGGGGCCATTGCCTCTCGCTGTTCTTCCTGTCGCTCCTCAATAATTCGGAGATGTTCATTTCGCTGGTGCAAGAGACGGCGAAAGCCTGCGGCATCCCGCAGGAGCAAATCGGCATATATATTCAACCGGTCGTCCAGAACCACGCCTGTCATATCGAATTCCTGCTCCCCTTCAATCCCGATGATGACCGCGAGGTCGAAACCATGAAGCGCTTTGAAGCGGACGCTACCGGGCGCCTGATCAAAGCCGGGGCATTTTTCAGCAGGCCGTACGGCAGGGCAGCCGAAATGGTTTTCAAGAATAACCCGGCCAATACCGAGCTGATCCGGGTGATCAAGGGCCTGTTCGACCCGGAGAACATCCTTAATCCCGGAAAATTCAACCTGTAAGCGGTTTGTCCCCGGGCGGAACTGGAGTAAGTTGATTATCAGATGCAGGAGGCCAGATGTTAACAGAAAACGAATTAAAAGAGCTTGAGGGCATCGTCGGCGCACAGTGGGTGAAGCACGACCTCCCCACCAGGGACGCCTATTCCATTTACTACAACTCCTCCTCGCTGAACAGGGAGGATAAGCTTTGGACGTCGCGTCCGGCGGCCGTGATTATGCCGAAAACGCCGCAGGAGATCTCAGAGCTGACCAGGTTCTGCAATAGAACAGATTTTATGCTCAAGCCGTTTTCCACGGGCTGGATCACTTCCTCGGCGCCGGGAAGCCGCAAGACGATCCTGCTCGACCTCAAACGCATGGATAAAATCGTCGATATAGACTACAAGAACCAGATCGCGGTTGTGGAGCCATATGTCAGGGCCATCGACCTTCAGTCGGAGCTGTGGAGGCACGGGCTGAATGTGCATGCTGTTTCCTGCGGCGGCAACCACTCGATCCTGGCATCCACAGCGGCAGCCTGGGGGTACGGCATAACGGGCGCCTCCATGGGATACCAGGCCAGGAATATGCTGGGCGTTGAATGGGTAATGCCCTCAGGGGAGATCGTCACGCTGGGCAGCCCGGGCGACGGGGCGGAGTGGTTCACCACCGATGGGCCGGGTCCCGGCGTCCGTGGCCTCATCAGGGGGTTCCAGGGCACCTTCGGCGGGCTGGGCACCTTCACCAAGGTGGGCGTGAAACTGTACCGTTGGGACTCCGATCCGGAATATGAAGTGCACGGCGGGTCACCCAAATACGTCCTGAACCGCGAATTGCCCAACCTGGGAGTATTCATTCTCATGTTCCCCGATAAAAAGCGGATCACCGATGCCGGCTACAAGCTGGGTGAAGCCGAATGCAACTATTCGGACTTCAGGATGCCCGCTTTCTTCATCGCCCTCGGTTTCACCGATAACAACCTCGAGTTGAAGCGGCTGTGGTCAACCGGTGTTTTTCAGAAGCTTGCCAGATACGTGCTGACCGTATGCGTCCACGGGCACTCCAGGAAGGAATACGAGTGGAAGGTGAAGGCCCTGAAGCAGATAGTCAGAGAATCGGGCGGGCTCATATTGCCCATGCAGCAGATACCGGTGGCCGCCTTTGAGCTGGTCAAGCCGTTTTTCAAGATGTTTAAGAATCCGCTGGAGGTGATCGCCAGGATACCTTTTATCCAGCAGATAGCCGACTCCATGAAGACCAGCCGGGAGATGCGTTTAAAGCTCTTCTCCACGGCCTTCTTCATACTTGTGCGGCATGCCAACAACAGCCAGGGCGGGTTCCGTGCCTCATCCGGCATGTTCACCTCCGTGGGGGCTTTCGACACCTGGGACATGGGTTTCGAGCAGGCCGATTACATCGCCGGGGTTAAAAGGCCGGCCATCGAGAAGGGCCTGATCGTGGATGACGGTGGCGATCTCGGCAGCGGCGGGACCTTCGATTTCGGACACCTGGGATATATCGAAGGGATCGGGGAATATTCAACCAGCGACCCCGAATCGAGGAAGGCGACCAAGGCCATCGTTGAAGAGTCCCTTCACGGCACAATCGAGAGGTCCCTGGGCCTGCCCATCGCCGCATTCGGCGGTCCCATGAACCAGCTGTTCGGCCCCCACTGCTACAACTATCACGAGATGATCATGAAAATAAAGGCGCAGCTCGATCCCCATTCCTCCTATGACTCCTGGACTTACAGCGGCCCGTCGGATAAGGCGTTCCCGGATGAAAAAGAGGGATATACGTTCTTTTAATCAATCAGCGAGGTGGAAAAAGATGGTTAAAGAAGCAGGCTCCCCGGTAAAAGAGGGCTGGACCGGACCCGGCAGGCACGATACGGATATAAAACCGCTGGCGCCGTCCGAGGATGGCCTGCATATCGATGTGGGCGCAAAAGGCTCGTACGAGTGGTGGTATTTCGACGCGCATTTCGAGAGCGGACATACGCTGGTGATATTTTTTCACGCGGCCAACCCCAATCCCGGTATGGGCGGCAGGCCCGGCATAGAGATCATGCTGCTCAGACCGGACAGGCGGAAGACGCAGAGGTTCATACCTTACCGCAGGTCCGATTTCCAGGCCTCCCGCGATGGGGCTGACATCAGGGCCGGCGAGAATTACCTCAAGGCGGTGCAGACGGAAGGCGGACTGCCCTTATATGAGATTAACATCAAGGAAAAGGACTTCAGCTGCCGCCTTACCTACAGGGCGGAGGTGAACGGGTGGAAACCGGGGACGGGATTCTCGCATTTCGGCAATATGGGCTACTTTGCCTGGGTCATCCCTTTTGCCAGGGCCTCGGTCGAAGGCACGATCACGGACGGAGGCAACACCCTGCAGGTCAGGGGAATCGGCTACCACGATCATAACTGGCTGAATTTCCAGTTCCCCGTCATCATCGATTACTGGATGTGGGGCAGGGTCTATTCAGAGCACTATACGCTATCCTACGCCTACATCCAGTGCAATAAAAAGATGCGCAACTATGCCGTGAAGGTGCTGATGCTGGCCGAGGGCCGGGAAGTTATACTCAGCACGGGCGAGTTCGATTTCAACAAGGGGGACTTCGAATATAACCCCAGCGCCGGGCACAGCTATCCTAAAAGGCTGACTATCAGGGTACCCGGTCAAGTGGAGGCAGTCTTGAGTGTGAAAGAGGTGCTCGAAGCCGAAAACATGCTCAATAATTTCAGTCCCGTACTGAGATTCATCGCAAAGTACCTGCTGCGGCTCAAACCGGGTTATTTCAGGCTGGCCTCGGACTTCGAAATAACCGTAAACCGCGGCGGCAGGACCGTTAAGGAGACGGGGACAACATTGCATGAGATCGTAATGTTTAAACCCGCCCTGTAGAACAATTCCGGCCCGGTCTCTTCCGGAGGGGCCTTGCCGTGCGCCTGTCTTGAGAAGGAAGCCCATGATATAATGGGCTTCACTGCATCCGCAGCCCCAAATTGCCTCAAGGAGAATCAGCGAATGCCCGACAAGAACAAGCCCGGCGTCTTTTATGGCTGGTGGCTGTTGCCCATCCTCTGCCTGGTGTACTCCATCCCCATCGGCTTCGCCCTCTACGGTCCGCCCGTCATCTACACCTTTATGGTCAAGGACATGGGCTGGCAGCGCGGGGAGGTCAACGTCGGCTACTCCATCATCGGCATCATGCTGGGCGTGGGCGCGCTGGCCATACCCTGGCTGATCAACCGCTTCGGCCCCAGGAAGACACTGGCCATCGGCGGTGTGATCATCACGGTGTTCTGCGTGCTGATGGCATGCCTGGCGCAGATATGCATGACCGTCTTCGGGCATTCGTATCCCATCGTATACTGGGCCCTCTGCTTCTTCATCGGCCTGGGACTTTCATTCAGCACCGTAGTGCCGATACAGGCCCTGGTGCTTTTATGGTTTAACGTGCACAGGGCGCTGGCGCTGGGGCTGGTGCTGGGGGGTGGCGCCATCGGCGGCTTCATCTATCCCCAGATCGTGAGCAACTGCATCGTCGCCTTTGGCGGTGACTGGCGCGTGGGCTGGTATGTCATAGCGCTGGCCTGCCTGGCCTGCGCCGTCATAGCCCTGGTCGCCGTGCGCAACCGTCCAGAGGACCTGGGGCAGCATCCGGACGGCCTTTCTCCGGAGGCGGAGAAGTCAGCCCTCGCGCATGCCAGGCACAGGCTGATCAAGACATACCGCACCCCTGTTAACTGGACCCTCCGCGACGCCGTCAGGACACGGGCCCTCTGGCTGATCGTGGGAGGCACGGGGCTGATCTATTTCCTCTGGCAGGCAGTGCTGACGCAGACGCCCGCCCACATGCTCGACCGCGGCTTCTCGCCCACCGACCCGCAGCTCATATTCCACCCCGCCTTCATCTATGGCCTGATACTGGCCTGCAGCATCATCGGCCGCCTGAGCATATCCTTCCTGGGTGAGAGAGCCGAAGCCCGCTATCTGATAGCCATCGCCGGCTTCTCGCTGGTGGTGGGGGGAGTGCTCTTCATCGTGGCCTCAACGAGCAACCTCTGGGCTGCCTATATTTTCCCCCTGCTGTCGGGCTTCGGCTTCGGCGCGGCCTATGTGGCGACGCCGCTTATAGTGGGCAACTACTTCGGGGCGGCCTCATTTCCCAGCATCAGCAGGATCACCAACCCCATTAACTCGATCTTCCAGTTCACATCGCCGGCCTTCGCCGGATTCATGTTCGACACCTACTGCAGCTACGATGCCGCCATACTCATCGCCTGTGCGGGAGGATTGATCGGGGTGGCGCTCATACTCTTCTGCACGCCTCCCAGGCCGCACACCGGGTCATCCGTGTGAATAACGGTTCAACCGCTTAAAGAAATATTAAAAAGGAGAAAGAAATGGAATTCAAGACAGTTGCCTACGCGGAAAAAGACGGCATCCTGCACGTCAAACTGAACAGGCCTGAGAAGAGGAACGCCATGAGCTTTGAACTGATCAGGGAAGTTCAGCAGTGCTTTGCCGAGGTGGCGCCCAAATCCTCAGCGGAGGTCGTGCTTCTGTCCGGCGAGGGCAAGTGTTTCTCGGGCGGCACCGACCTGAACTCATTCCAGTTGGGAATGAGCGCCGCCGACCTGCGCCGCGGCGTACGCATGTTCCAGGCCATGTTCAACGAGATAGAGCTGCTTGAGAAGCCCGTCATCGCCCTGATACATAACTATTGCTTCGGGGGAGCGCTGGAGATGGTGCTGGCCTGCGACCTCAGGATATGCACGCCCGACGCCACCTTCAATATACCGGAGGTCAATATGGGCATGGTGCCGGACGGCGGCGGCAGCCAGCGTCTTTCCCGCGTGATAGGCCTGGGCAGGGCCAAGGAGCTGATACTGACCGGCAGGACTATTGGTGCAGAGAAGGCGGAGAGGTGGGGCCTGGTCAACGAGATCGTCAAGCAGGAAGACCTGGAGAAAACCGGCATCGCCTGGGCCAAAGAGATCATGGCCAACGGAATGGTCAGCGTCGGGCTGGCCAAGCGCAACATCGATATGAGCTACAACATGAGCATTCATGACGCGCTGGAGTGCGCCGGCATGGCGCAGAGCCTGGCCATGTCCGATCCCAGCTTCATCAAACGCGTGGAGCAGCGCTTCCTCGAAAAGGTAAAGGGCAAGAAGTCCTGATAATACGCCTGTATTACAGGGCGCTAATATAAATAAACAGGCCGGCCTGAGACCGGCGGATAGCTGTCCGGCAGCGGATATGTGCTTGACATTCCGTGGCTGCGACAGCTATTTTAATTAGGGTTGTTGTACGGCGCCGGATGGCATCAGTCCCGCAATAATCCCGCAATAAATTTTAAGGAGATCGTGTTATGCACTTCGATACTCTCGCTTACACCGAAAAGGACGGCATTCTCCATGTCAAGCTGAACAGGCCTGAGAAAAGGAACGCTATCAATCCCCAGATGTTCTGGGACATTGAGAAATGTTTCGCTGAGGTGGCATCCCGGCCCAGCGTCGGCGTTGTGCTGCTCTCGGGCGAGGGCAAGGGATTTTCGGCGGGGACTGACCTCACGGCCTTCCAGGCCGGTGGAAGCCAGCAGGACATACGCCGGTTTGTGCGGATGGCGCAGAGGGCCTACAACGAGATCGAGTACCTTGAGAAGGCGGTCATCGCGGTGATCCACAACTTCTGCCTCGGCATCGCCTGCGAGATGGTGCTGGCCTGCGACCTGCGGATCTGCAGCCCCGAGACAACCTTCAGTATACCCGAGGTGGTGATGGGCCTGGTCCCCGACGATGGCGCCAGCCAGCGCCTGCCGCGCATAGTGGGCGTGGGCAGGGCCAAGGAGCTGATACTGACCGGCAGGACTATTGGTGCTGAGAAGGCCGAGAGGTGGGGAATGATCAACGAGGTAGTCAAGCTGGAGGACCTGGAGAAAACCGGCATCGCCTGGGCCAAAGAGATAGCCTGTAACGGCCCCATCGGCGTGGGCCTGGCCAAGCGCAACATCGATATGAGCATGAACATGAGCGTGGCGGACGGCCTGGAATGCGCCGGCATGGCGCAGAGCCTGGGTTTCTCAGACCCCGGGTTTATCACCAGGATCCAGAAGCGTCTGGAGGAGAGGACCAAAGGCAAGAAATCCTGACGCATACGCAAGCGTTAAATCGATGAAAGTAGTGCTGCATATCTGCTGCGGCGTCTGCGCGGCAGGCGCCGCCGATGTGCTTTTAAACGAGGGGCACCAGGTCACCGGCTACTTCTACAATCCCAATATCCATCCTGCGCAGGAGTACCGGCTGCGGCTGGAGGCCGCGCAGCGCACGGCCGACAGGCTAAAATTCGAGCTGGCGGACGGGCCGTACGACTTCGAGAACTGGAATAAGCTGACGGCGGGGATGGGTGATGTGCCAGAGGGCGGTTCGCGCTGTTCCGTCTGCTACCGGCTGCGCCTTGAGAAGACCTTCGGCTTCATGCAGGAAAGAGGCGCCGACGCCTTCACCTCGACGCTAACCATCAGCCCGCACAAGCAGGCGGCCGAGATCAACCGCATCGGCAGGGAGATAGCCGGAGAGCGTTTTATGGCCAGGGACTTCAAGAAGAAGGACGGTTTCAAGAGGTCGATGGAGCTGGCCAGGAGCTGGGGTCTTTACCGCCAGAACTACTGCGGCTGCGTCTACAGCCTGCGGGATACGAGTAAATGAGCAGGATTTGTGCGCTGGCCGCATTAGCGGCTGCTCTCATATCAACCCTTCTTATCCCTGCCTGCCGGAGCAACACGCAGCAATTGCCCTACAACGGCACCTACGGCTTCAACGTGATACTGGAGAACAATCCGGGCGCCGTCGATCCCACCTGGGAACAGGTGGTGGCCTTCCTGAAGTCCGACCGGACTGACGAGATGGACTATGTTGAGGGCGATTTCATGTGCGGGTCGTTTGCCCAGGATGTGCATAACAACGCGGAGAAGGCGGGCATACGGGCGGCCTGGGTGGGCATCGACCTGGCCGGCGAGCCGGTCGGGCACGCCGTCAACGCCTTCAACACAACTGACCGCGGCCTGGTCTTCACCGACTCCACAGGCCGGACCGCCCTGGAGCGCAAGATGGACCTGCAAAAGCTGGAGGCTGAGGCGGACAGCGGCAGTGTATCCGTTACCGGAGGCGACCGTGTGGCCTACGTGGAGAAAGGCAGGGAGCTCGGCTTCATCAGCCTGAGCGTAAATCCTTCCCCGGACTATGCATATTACGAAAAATACCGGAGCAAGAGCCGTGATTTCGAGGCAAAGGTGGCCGGCTTCAATCAAAAGGTCGGGGCATATAACGCCGAAGTGGGGGAGTTCAACCAGTGGGTACACGGTAGAACATTCATAGTAGGCAGCAGCGAGGCCAACCGCCTCGCCGAGTGGAAAGGCCGGCTCCAGATGTCACTTTACCTGCTCAAAGAGGAGGCCGCCGGCCTGGATAAGAAGAAGGCCGAGCTAGGGCCTGTCTGGGAGCCCATGGGCACGACCTCAGGTATAGATGCACGATGGTAAACTGCTTGTAGGTCAGCATCAATTGTTCTATTTATTGTTTTCATATAAGATGGAAGAAATAATGCCAACATTTAACTTATGAGGTAAACACATGGCTGATTTGTCAGATCATATGCCAACTCTGGTGATACCAAAGGCAAAGCTTAAGGAATGGGGTAATTTGTGGCTCGGTGAATCGAATCCTGAGACAAAGCAAAATAAAGCGGCACAATGTTTTGATCGACATCAGTCGGTTAATTTTGCATCCTTTATTGATCAAGAATTTAGTAATTGTCTCGCACAAATGCTAGGTGGCATTCCCGTTAAAACGGCAGGCAGCGGATTGCTTCCCCCTTCTGATGATTGTGTTGAAGTTGGGGCTGTAAGGATAGTTGGAGGAGTACGTCCGCAAAATTTTGACGCAGCATATAGACCGGACGGACCAAGAGTTGTATTCGACAGTAAAACACTTAATGACTTAAAAAGTGTGGCAAAAAACTGGCAGAACATGATTAACGATTTGGCGACAGAGGCAACAACAGTACACACACGTTTTCCTTTTGCGATCGTTGCTTTCATAGTCGTGGTTCCCAAACCAGCTTTAGCTGAAAAACAGCAGACTGATATGATACGTACACTTGAACGTCTTGGATCAAGGAAAAATGTATTGGATCAAGCCCACTTGGCCGAGGTCATATCTTTAGTTGTTTGGAATCCGACAACGGGCGATATTGATACAACCGTTCCACCCACCCAGTCTCCTATCAGGATTAATAAATTCTCAGAAACCCTATACCCTCATTATTTAAATCGTTACAAAGGACTACCCCCACACGACTAAACTCACACAAGATGACTATTGCATAATAGCACATTTGTGTTATTATATTATTAATAAAGATCCGCCTTTTTCAATTATGACATTCTTCACAAATAAATTGTCCGTGTCTGATCACAAGCGCAGGGGTGGCTACTATACGCCACTTAATCTGGCTACATATTTGGTCCAGTGGGGAATACGCAAAGAGACTAGGAGAATTCTGGAACCTAGTTGTGGTGACGGTAACTTTATAGTTGCGATAGCAGAGTATTTAAATAAGCATACTCAGATCAGCACCAAAAATCGTATTAAAGTCGTTTCAGTTGAATTAATAAAAGATGAATTAACGAAGGCAATTAAAAGAGTACAGCAAATAGATTGCAGGAATTTTGAACTACAGTATATTCATAACGACTTCTTTAAAACATATTCCGAGTTAATAGAAGGCGACGGATTTGATCTGATTATTGGCAATCCTCCATTTATAAGATTCCAGAATTTTGAAAATGATAGCCGCGAATTGGCTTTTTCTCACCTGAGACAAGCTGGCTACAAACCAACTAAATTAGCAAACGCATGGTCTGCTTTCGTTCAGCTGAGTATTGAATTGCTAACGAAAGGCGGATGCCTAGCAATGGTTGTGCCAGCTGAATTGCTTCAAGTTAAATACGCAGAACCTTTGCGTAAACGATTAGCTACCCAATTCGGTCGCGTTACCGTCATTAGTTTCGAGAAACTCGTCTTTCCAGAAATTCAACAGGAAATACTATTATTGCTTGCTGAAGGCAAAAGAGAAGAATGCAACACGTTGTCAAATATACAAACATTGCATTTGCGAGATGGCGCAGAGTTACTTGATTTGGATAGACTGAATGACACTGTGGTTCATGCACCAGCTAAACACACTCGCATTGGAATGAAATGGACATCTCTTTTCATGGACGAATGCTTTTTTAAAGCTTTAGATGAGGCTAAGCAGGCAAGTGGATTAGTCGAACTAGGCGAATTGGCGCGAGTTGATGTTGGGATTGTTACGGGTAGAAACAGCTACTTTATACTAGATCACTCTCAAAGGCAAGAACTGCAGGTAATGATGTTTACCGTACCCATAGTTGGGCGAACCTCGGCTCTGAAATCAACCCGTTTTAGTAACCTGGATTTTAATAATTATGTTAAACATCATCCCAGTTACCTTTTATGTCTCAACGGGACGGACATGATTCATTTTCATGAACAACTTCTACGATATATAGAGCTGGGCGAACAGGAGGGTATCAATCGCGGATACAAATGCAGAATTAGAAAAAGATGGTTTGATATTCCGTCAATCTACGCACCCGATTTGTTTCTGTTTAGGCAGGTGCATCGGTATCCCCTTCTAGTTGTAAATGAAATTCAGGCAACTTCCACAGATACGATCCATAGAGTACGCGTGAAAGCTGGGACTAATGCAGAAAAACTTGCAGCGGTATTCTTTAATTCTTTGACTCTAGCTTGGGCTGAAGTTTGCGGTCGAAGTTATGGAGGTGGCGTGCTAGAACTTGAACCTGGCGAAGCTGAAGACTTGCCAATTCCGTATGACTCTAATATTGAAATTGATACTTGTAAGGTAGATGATTTATTGAGAAGGGGTTTAACCTCTGAGGCTCTGGAATATGTTGATAATATTGTGCTAAAAGAATATATAGGCTTTGATACTGCAATGATTCAGAACATCCGTAGTGGCTGGGAACAGTTAAGAGACCGCAGAATGAATAGAAAATAGAAAGCAATAACTTGTTCTACTATCTCATATGCGTTTATACTTCTCTACTCAACAGAAGCACTCTGCATATTAGAATTTAACAGATTCGTCAGTAATTGGTTTCGATTTCTCAGGCAGGACAACGATGTGAGTTATTCAATGGAGCGGCAGAAAACATGAACGTCGGATATAAAAAATTTGTTCATCCATGCTATCCAAGTGTTTTTATCATTTGCTTATTTTTCACCACTGCAGTTATGCTGATATCCCTTGGCGGGGCGGCGTGCAGCAACGGCTCACAGAGCCGGCCTGTAGAAATCGTATCTGTGACTGGACCCATCCCGCCGATCACGCCGGGCGGCCCCACGGTGGAGATCACCCTGAAAGATATATCGGCCGAGCCCATCACCGGCCTGACGACCACGCTGGTGGCGGGGAGATCATTCGACTTCAGCTTCGATGTCTCTCCCTCGGCGCCACTGATGCCCGGCGCAAGCATCAGCCAGAAATCGATCCTGATCGGAGGGGGATTCAGCGATGATGCCCTGTATCCTCTGACGGTGAAAGCGACTTTGCAGAGCGGGGCCGCCTCCGTCTTCACGCAGCAGGTGCAGATCAAGGCGCCCAGGTGAAGTGCGGGCTGTCGACTTCGCGAAACTCAGCGCTGCTTCTTGCCGCAAGCAGAGATGAACCGCTCCACGGTCCGGTCATAAGTTCGCTCTACCTCAGTCGGGAAGTAGCATGCCGGAAGCTCGCCCGCATCCCTGTGGTACTTTATGCATTCACAGCAGATGCCCTTCCTGGAGCACGGCTCGTAGGTGCAGTTGCAACCGGCCTTGTTGTTGCTTATCTTACATTCGCGCATCTGATCTATCCGTCCTCATCTTAATCAAGTGAAGTTATGTTAAAGGGCGGCCTGGGCAGCAGGTCGTATTTTATGCCGGCCTCTTTAAACAGCTCCAGGAAGCCGTCGTCCGCATACCTCCCGAAGGTCACAAAACGCTCGATGCGGGCATTTGCCAGCATCTTGGCGCAGAGTATGCAGGGTGAATGCGTGCAGTAGATGGTCGCGCCATCCAGGCTGACGCCGTGCAGCGACGCCTGGATGATGGCGTTCTGCTCGGCATGTATGCCCCGGCAGATCTCATGGCGGGTGCCCGACGGTATATTGAGTTCGTCCCTCAGGCAGCCCAGCTCCAAACAGTCTTTAACCCCGGCGGCTGCGCCGTTGTAGCCGGTGGAGAGTATGTGCTTGTTTTTAACGGCGACCGCCCCCACGTGATGCCGCCGGCAGGTGGCCCTCTCGGCCACCACGGAGGCTATCTTGAGAAAATACTCGTCCGGCGACGGCCGTTTTACTTTTTTCATTTGAGCACTCCAATTATAGCGCCGGCCTGCTGCCTGAGCGCTTCCAACGTGCTGTTATTAACGATGGTGTAATCGGCCATGGCTATGGGACCGCCCTTGTTTACATTCTCTATCTCGGCGTAGTCCCTGGCCCTGGCCTGCTCGGGGCTGAGCGGCCGCACCGCCCTGCCCTTCAGCCTGGTGTAGCGAACCTCGGGCGGCGCCCAGACGGCTACGATATTCAGCCTTCCGCCCAGCTTCTCCTTGAGGTATTTATACTCCTCCCAGGAATAGAGCCCATCTATCACCACGCCGGACTTCCCGAGGGCCGCCTCGATGCGCGGCAGGTTAAGTATTGCATAGGCCGCCATGCCGTGTTTCTTCCTCAGGTCCTCCCTCACCGTCCTTTCATTCTCCTCATCGAGCCTGAGGCCGCGTTTACGCACCTCCTCATCGGTGATGTCTCCGAACCTCACAGCCGAATAGCCGCTCTTCTGAAAGACGCGGGCCACCTCCGATTTTCCCGAGCCGGGCATGCCGACCAGCGCAACTACATTCACTCGATCACCTTAATCATTTAATCGCAGGCTTACAATTATAGTGGTAAAGCGCTCTCGCTGGCAAAGCGGGACACATACAGTACTATTGTACTATGGACGCCCGTGTAAATTTCAGCAGTTTTTCAGCCTTTTTTACGATCACCGACGAGAAATTTTGCATTTTATAGCTATTTTAGAGTGTTGATACAGTAACAGTTTTGTCGGTTGGAGTTGAAAAAAGTAAGAGAGACCTCAAAATATAAGTAATCAACACAAATAACTTA
>Ga0209609_10000204_pt1 | contig 36325 bp, 33 predicted proteins | sample LakKivw325mmetaG_FD_184136 | JGI IMG/M metagenome (GOLD analysis project Ga0209609, IMG submission 184136) | Anoxic lake water microbial communities from Lake Kivu, Rwanda to study Microbial Dark Matter (Phase II) - Lake Kivu water 325m metaG... | ecosystem: Environmental > Aquatic > Freshwater... | reverse complement strand
ACATTAGCCCTATTGATGTCGGATTGCGAAGCGGAAAATATTGACATGATGCGAAAGTTGTCAATACTTTTACCAAGTCTGTCCAAAGCATCCCCAAGTTCACCTAAATACTTACAATAATCATAAAAAGCATAAATCTCATCCAGATAATTATTATACCAAGAATAATCATTAGACATAGCAAACTTTGCAGGAAGCAAACCAATTTTCTCCCCTTTCACAAGATATACAAACTGGAGTCTCTGCTCTTCGTCCTCTATTTCTATGCTCTGTGGCAATACAGTCAGAAATATTATTTTTCTATCCACAGTATTAACAGCCACGCAATAATCCAAATTACCCCTAGCTCCCATTTTCCCGCTTATATCTACACCTCCACCATTTACTCCCATTTCCCTTAATCTATCTAAAAAATAAATAACTCCAGACCTATCGCTCTCATTTACATAAAACTCAGAAGATACATCACCTATAAAAGAATAAATATTCAATAGCATCTCATTATATGTCACAACTGCATCTGGAGCAGGCTTAGGGGAACACCCAATAGCAGACAGTACTACAAGTATCAACCCAACCAAAACACACACAAAGCTCTTTCTCATTTTAAATCCCCCCCAATAATTATATCCATCCTACTATTGGCGCAATAATAAAGAAAGAAACAATAGCATCAGCCCAAAAAGGGCGAAGCGCATTAATAAGTTTTATAATCCCTCCAAGAGGAAATAATACAATACGATATACAATCGGAGAAGAAAAACTAACTTCGTAAAATCTACCTCCAACCTGCACAACTTGCCTGTGTCCTGCCAGCATCCTCCACAAAGAGTCTATATCTTCATCGCTAGATAGCGCATGCATAGCAGCAGAGAAAGCAAGCCAAATTAAAAAATAAAATACCAGTCCTGGCGAGTACCCAAAAGGAGTGGACCACAATATGCCACGGGCACATATAGCCAAAATAATAGTTGTTCCATACCCAAAAACAATTGGCAACAAAGTTATAATAACTGATCGCGAAATATAAATCGGCTGCTCGTGTATTACATATCCACAAGGATTTTTGAGTCGGAAGTAACAAACTTTCTCCACTTTTGTCTTGGCCAGCATGCACCCTACTTGATGAGCAAATTCATGCAATACCACACCAGGAAATGTCAAAATAGCTATCAGTTCACCAGGAATTAAAAACATTTTCTTCTACCCATATTTATAAATATCTGCCAAATCCAAGAGTAATCCCCTTTCTTGCACAATCCTAGCAACCTATCCCCTTTATCCCCCTCCCTTACAAAGGGAGGGGGAGGAGTGATTGTTGAAGGGGCTTCGTCCCTTCAAACTTGCCCAAATAACTAGCTGTTCATATCCTCTATCTCCCTTATTAAAGCTACTACAAAATCCTTTTCCTCAATCACCCCAATCTTCTTGCCCTTCTTAAATAAGACGGCTCTGGCTTTGCCGCAGGCGATGCCGATATCGGCGTCTCTGGCTTCACCGGGTCCATTGACCACACAGCCCATCACCGCCACCTTGAGCGGCTTGGTAATCTTCAGTAGCTCTTTTTCTACCGCCTGGGCTAATTTTACAATATCAACCTCAGCCCGACCACAGGAGGGGCAGCTGACCAGTATCGGACCGTGCTGGCGCAGGTTCAGGCTTTTCAGGATTTCGTAGGCGGCAATGACCTCCTCCCTGGGGTGAGCCGTAAGTGAAACCCTAATAGTATCGCCAATGCCCTCATATAAAAGCGTGCCAATGCCCACCGTGCTGCGGATAATACCGGTTCTGGGAGGGCCGGCTTCAGTGATGCCGATGTGCAGGGGATAGGGTATCTTCTGAGCAATGCTCTGGTAGGCTTCAATAGTGGTCGGGGCATCAAACGCCTTAAGCGAGACCTTAATCAGGTCAAAGTCCAGGCTTTCCAGCAGTCTTATCTGCTCCAGTGCTGCCTCTACCATCTGCTCGGCGACGGTCAATTGGGGCTTGGCTGACCTGGGCAGGCTGCCGGCATTTACCCCGATGCGGATAGGGACGCCCCTTTCTTTAGCTGCGTAAGCTACTGCCTTGACCTTTTCCGGTTCCCTGATGTTGCCTGGGTTTAGCCTCAGCCCATCGGCGCCAGCCTTAAGCGCCATCAGGGCAAGGCGATAGTCAAAGTGAATATCGGCAATTATGGGGATGGAGACACCATTTTTAATGGGTGATATTGCCTCGGCGGCTTCCATATCGGGCACGGCTACCCTCACCAGCTCACAGCCGCACTCCTCAAGCTCCCTTATTTGCCGGATAGTTGCCACAACATCACGGCTGTCGGTTTTGGTCATGGATTGCACCACGATGGGGGCATTACCACCAACGGTCACCCTGCCGATTTGAATTGGTTTAGACATCCGCCGTGGGTTCATGGAGTTTTCTATCTCACCCCCTTAGTCCCCCTCTTCTTGTCAAGGAGAGGGGGAGGAGATTTTAGAGAAGGGGCAAAGCCCCCTCTCTTACTTACACTCCCCCCTTCCCTTATTAAGGGAAGGGGGTCAGGGGGATGGGTTATATAAGAGAGGCTTCGTCTCTCTTTGACTCTCTTTCAAACTTCCTCTAATTTATGGTATTAAGCTCTCTCCGCTTATAATTCGTATGATGTCCTGTTGGGTGACTACCACAATTAGTGCCATTAGCATGGCGAAGCCGATGAGATGCACCAGACCCTCTGTCTTTGGTGATACTCGCTTGCCCCGGCGAACCCACTCAAAGAGGACAAACACCATCCTGCCCCCGTCCAGAGCGGGGAGGGGCAGGATATTGATTATAGCTAGGTTTATGCTGATAAAACCGGCAAACTCCAGAAGCGGGCTAATCCCGGCTTTAGCTACCTCTCCAGTCAGTTGGGCGATACCTACCGGACCGGTCACCTGGGGAGTTGTAGCCCCGATAATCCACTTCAATATCTCGTTCTTAAACAGGACGAAGGTTTCTATACATTCGCTGGCTCCCATGGGTATTGCCTTCCAGAAGGGCTCATGTCGGCTAACAACGGTTGGGTTTAAAATGTTGAGCGCAATGCCGATTGCCCCCTGCCCCTCCGGGGGCTTCCACCTGGGTATTAGCTGAACCTCTTCTGTAGAGGCGTCGCTGTGTTTGACAGTTATATTAATCTCCTTGCCCAGGTTGAGGTGAATATTGCGCTGCAGCTCGCTGATATTATACACCGGCTTGTTATCCACGCTGAACACAATATCTCCAGCTTCAATGCCAGCCGCCGCTGCCGGCGAACTCGGGGCTACCTCCTTCACTGCCACCTCCCCGGTTACCACGTCATGGGGGACCATAAAGGCAATGGAAAACAGAAGTATCGGTAGCAGGGCATTCATTATTGAACCGGCGCTGATAACTATTAGCCTGGTGCCAGTGCCCTTACTGGCTAAGCTCCTCGGCACCGTGGGGTCTTTCTCGCCAGCCATCTTGGTAAATCCACCCAGGGGTACGGCATTCAGTGAATATAGTGTTTCTCCTCGCCTTGCTGCTATTAGCCTGGGGGGAAAGCCCAGGCCGAACTCTTCAACCTTTATCCCGAAGCCTTTGGCGGTGGCAAAATGTCCCAGTTCATGGGTAATGATAAGCACTGCCAGAACGCCGAGGAAGGCTACTATAGTGATTATCATGGCTTATCTCCACCAACCAGCTGCACAACCTTTTCCCTAGCCCAGTTATCAGCCGCCATAATTTCCTCCAGGGTGGGGTGAGCTATGGTTTGATGCTCCTCCAGCGCCTGCCCGACAAGCCTGGCAATGTCAGTAAATTTGATGCCTTGAGATAAAAAGAGCTCAACGGCTACCTCATCGGCGGCGCAGAGCACTGCCGGGTAAGTTCCTCCCTTCCTTCCTGCCTCAATAGCCAATTTAAGGCAAGGGAAGGTATCAAGGTCAGGCGGTTCAAAGGTCAGTTTTTTGATGCTCTCCCAGTCAAGCCTGGGGAGTTGAGGGTTGGCTAGGCGTTCAGGGTAAGAAAGGGCGTATTGAATGGGCAGGCGCATGTCCGGGTAGCTTAGCTGGGCTTTAATTGAGCCATCAATAAATTCAACCATGGAGTGGACGATGCTCTGGGGATGGATTAGAACCTTGATATTGTCAACGGGGATGTCAAAAAGCCAGTGGGCTTCAATTACCTCAAGCCCCTTGTTCATCAGGGTAGCTGAGTCAATGGTAACCTTTCTTCCCATCCGCCATGAGGGGTGTTTCAGGGCTTGCTCTGGTGCAACCTCATTTAATTTGGCTGATGAATAATGATAAAATGGTCCCCCTGAGGCGGTGAGGATAAGCTGGGTCGCCTTCTGGGTTTCACCCTCAAGGCACTGCCATATAGCGCTGTGCTCGCTATCAATGGGTATAATCTTTGCCTTATTTAGCTTAGCTTCGCTGGTGATAATCTCGCCGGCCATAACCAGTGATTCCTTGTTTGCCAGGGCAACCCTCTTGCCGGCTTTTACCGCCGCCAGCGTTGGGCTCAGTCCCCACTTCCCTGAGGTAGCCATAACCACGATGTCCACCTGAGGATGGCTGGCTATTTCTTCTGGCGATAGGAATTCATATTCGGTATGGGAGAGGCGAGGCGGGGCTTTTGTGCTCTGATAATGGACAAACCTTGGTTGGAACTGGTTGATTTGTCTGGCTAACAAATCAGTGTTCTTCCCGGCAGCCAACCCGATTATGCAAAATCGGTCGGGTAGGGCGCTAATTACCTCCAGTGTTTGGCGACCTATGGAGCCGGTTGAACCGACGACAGCTACCTGCTTTACTACATTGCCCATATAACATAATAGTATACTACCACGCCAGCAAAGACAACGCTGTCTATCCTGTCCAGGGCACCGCCATGCCCTGGCAGCAGCCTACCCGAGTCCTTTACCCCCATATTGCGTTTGAACAAGGACTCTACCAGGTCGCCCAGTTGTCCAAAGATGCTAACCAGTAAGCCGAGGAGTACCGCCTGCCAGTAGCTAAAATCTTGCAGGTAGAGAGGATTGGGTATAGTAAAGAGCTTGGGTAAGGTGAAGAGGAGGCTAACTATGATAGCACCAAAGAGGCCAGCTATAGCCCCTTCCCATGTTTTGCCTGGACTGATACGGGGGGCAAGGTGATGCTTGCCCCATGCTCTACCGGTGAAGAAAGCAGCAGTATCCGAGCCAAAGGTGGTAAATAAGGCAAAAAACACCAAAGTTCTACCAGTGGTCTCGGTTATTAAAAGAGGATGATAACCTCCTCTTAATGCCACAAAGTAACTTAATAGCCAGCCCACATAGAGAATTCCGGCCATTGTCCACGCCCAGCCGATGAAAGCCCCTTCCTTTTGTCGCAGTAGCAGGAGCCAGATTAGAGATAGCACCACGGCTGAAGTCAGCAGCAGTATTGGAAGGTCATGGTTGAAATGGGGGCTTATGATAAATAATAAAGTCCAGACTAGCCCGAAGTAGGTGAGTGGCAGCGCCCCTGTCCCCGCCACCAGTTTATAGAATTCAAACGCAGCCAGTAGTCCCCAGATAGCCAGCAGAACGGTAAACCAAGGTAAAGGTTGGTCAAACCAGATAGCAGCAATTAGGAGGGGAACGCCCCACAGCCCAGTTATAACCCTTTTCTTTAGCATATAGTTATGTATCAACCTCACCCCCTATGTCCCCCTCTCCTTTCTAAGGAGAGGGGGAAGAGATTTTAGAGAGGGGGCTCTCCCCCTCTCTTACTTTCACTCCCCCTTCCCTTACTAAGGGAAGGGGGTCAGGGGGATAGGTTGTATGAGAGAGGCAAAGCCACTCTCCCTACTAGAATAACACTAAGAGAGTTTTAGAGAGAATAGGTTGATAAAAACTTCTTGATTATAGTCCACCGAAGCGCCTTTGCCTCTGGCTGTAGGATAGTAGGGCTTGGTCAATCTCTTTACTATCAAAGTCAGGCCACAGAACCTTGGTGAAGTAGTACTCGCTATAAGCTGCTTGCCATAATAGGAAGTTACTAAGACGGAGTTCGTCACCGGTACGAATTAGCAGGTCAACATCAGGTAAACCGGCAGTGTAAAGATAGCTATTGAACAGTTTTTCGTCTAATTTTTCCGGGGGGATGCCTTCAGCGATAATGCGGCGGACGGCGTCTAAAATCTCGGTGCGTCCTCCATAATTGAAGGCGAGGCTGAAGGTCATCCCGGTATTATTTTTAGTCAACTCTACCGCTCTATTTATTGCTAGCTGCAGGCTTTGTGGGAGTTCTTGAAAACGACCAAGGTGACGGAATCTAACCCCTCTCTTATGAAACCTAGGAAGGTCTTTAACTATTCTCTCCTCTGAAAGACGGAATAAACCTTTGACCTCATCTTCAGGGCGATTCCAGTTTTCGGTGGAGAAGGTGTAAACGGTTACATATTTTATCTGGTAATCGTTAAGGTATTCAAGCATAGCGCGCAGGTTTTCTGCTCCTACCTTGTGCCCCTCTAGTCTGGGTAGCCCACGCTGTTCTGCCCACCTACCATTTCCATCCGGCACAATGGCTACATGGTTAGGAAGAACAGTAATTCTTTCTGCTATTGTTGACAAGATAGTGATATTAGACCTCCATGAGTTCTGCCTCTTTGTCTTGGGCTATCTGCTCAATATCGGCAATAAAGCTGTCAGTAAGCTTCTGTAGCTGTTCCAGGGCACGCTTATACTCATCCTGGGATATGTCCTTATTCTTCTCTAGCCCCTTTAGTTCATCCATGGCATCACGCCTTAAATTGCGTATCGCTATCTTTCTTTCCTCAGCCCTCCTTCGCACCACCTTGGTTAGCTCCTGTCGCCGCTCCTCGCTGAGCGGGGGCAGATTTAACCTAATTACACTCCCATTGCTAGCTGGATTTAGCCCCAGGTCAGACTTCAGGATGGCCTTCTCTATGCTGGGTATGCTGCCTCGGTCCCATGGCTGGATGATGAGAAGACTTGGCTCGGGTGCAGAAATGGAAGCTATTTGATTGAGTGGGGTGGGGACGCCGTGATATTCTACCTTGATGTGTTCTATTAAGGCAGGTGAAGCGTGCCCAGTGCGGATGGTAGCCAATTCCAGCTTGAAACCCTGAGCCGAGGCTCGCATCTTTTCCTCAATATTCCGTAAAACGGGGCTAACCATCTTACTGCTCGCTGTATACCAAGGTGCCGATAGGTTCACCGGTTACTGCCCGTTCTATGCTTTGGGGTGCTTGAAGGTCGAAAACAATTATCGGCAGCTTGTTTTCCAGGCACAGGGAGAGGGCGGTGGCATCCATTACCTCCAGCCGCATGTTTAGTACTTCAAGATGGCTGAGTTTGTCAAACTTCTTGGCATTGGGGTCGATAATGGGGTCAGCGCTATAGATGCCGTCAACGTTATTCTTGGTCATAAGTAACACCTCTGCCTCAATCTCTATGGCTCGTAGAGCTGAGGCGGTGTCAGTGGTCATATATGGGTTGCCTGTGCCTGCGGCGAAGATTACCGCTCTACCTTTCTCCAGGTGACGAATAGCCCGGCGTCTGATATAAGGCTCAGCCACCTGCTGAATACCTATGGCTGACAGGGTTCTGGTAGCCACCCCTTCTCTCTCCAGGGTATCTTGGAGAGCCAGGGCATTTATTATCGTAGCTAGCATCCCGGCATAGTCAGCGGTGACCCTGTCCATTCCGTCCTGCTCAGCCTTAGCCCCGCGCCAGATGTTACCACCGCCAACAACAATTCCCACCCCAACACCCATCTCCATAACTCGCTTAATCTGCCTGGCTATCTTGGTTAGGGTTGCCGGGTCAATCCCATAAGCTGCTTTACCACACAGGGCTTCACCGCTGAGTTTAAGCAGGACGCGCTTATATTTGGCAGGGCTCATTTTCCCAACTCCCAATCGCCCAGTTCGAATCTGGCAAATCGACTTACCTTGATGTTCTCTCCTACCTTGGTGATAGTTTCAGCAATAATCTCTTGAACCGACTTAGCCGGGTTCTTAATATAGGGTTGAAGGAGCAGGCAAGCTGTTTGAGGTTCTATGTCACTTCCTTCAGCGACTTCTTCCCTTGAGATGAATCGGGGGGTCATGGCGGCTACTTGCATTGCCAGGTGGTGAGCCAGTTCCTTGAACTCATCAGTGCGGGCAACAAAATCGCTTTCACAATTCACCTCTACCATGGCTCCAATCCGACCTCCACCATGGACATAGGCTTCAATTAGCCCCTGGACAGCAGAGCGCTTTGCCTTTTTCTCTGCTAGGATGAGGCTTTGTTGTTTTAGAATCTGAAGCGCCGCTGCCATATCCCCTTTTGCTTCAATTAGAGCCTTCCGGCACTCCATAATGGGCGCTCCAGACTGGTCTCTTAGCTCTTTTACCATCTCTACCGGGATTTTCAAGCTTCTCCTCCTTTATCTTCATCGTCGGGGGTGAAAATCATAGGTTCGGCGATTTCTACGGTTTCTGACTTCTCTAGTGCCTTTTCCTCACCTACCTCAGCTGGAGCTACCGCCTCGCCAGTTTTACCTTCAATAACTGCGTCGGCAATTTTACTGCACATCAATTTGATGGCTCTGATGGCATCATCGTTGGATGGAATAGGGTAGTCTATCTCTTCGGGATTACAATTGGTATCAACCAGAGCTACAATCGGTATCCCCACCCGCTTGGCTTCAGCTATAGCAATCCTTTCTTTGGTGGGGTCAACAATGAATAGCGCTTGTGGCAGGCTGGTCATCTCCTTAAAACCGCCCATCTGCCGATTGAGGCGCGAGATTTCCTCCCCCAGCTTTAGGGCTTCCTTTTTCGGCAGGCGTTCAAAGTCCCCCCTGGTTTGTTGGTCTTCCAAGCGGACGAGGTAGTCTATTCTGGTTTGGATGGTGGTAAAATTGGTCAGCACCCCGCCTAGCCAGCGCTGATTAACATAGAACATACCACAGCGTTGCGCCTCTTGTTCTACAGCTTCTTGAGCCTGCTTTTTGGTGCCGACAAAAAGGATGCTGCCGCCTTCAGAGACTACTTGCCGAACAAAGTCGCATGCCTTGTCTAACATGGTAGCGGTCTGTTCTAGGTCAATGATATGAATGCCATTGCGCTTGGTGAAGATGTATTTCTTCATCGCCGGGTGCCAGCGACTGGTCTGATGCCCAAAATGAGCCCCGGCTTCTAAAAGCTCCTTGATGTTGACTGTGTCTGGCAAGCTTGACCCCCTTTCTAAATTATTACGCTTTGGTTTGTCGTTAGTTTAACAGTATAGCACACTGTCTGGTGGGCAACAATATCGCCGACTAAGCTGGCTAAACCACCTTCTATTTTAATTTGTCTTTTGTTGATAAAAAATTGACAAAGCATTATTATTAAGCTATCAGTAGAGGTTTTAAGGATGCAGATTAGGAAAACATACCGAGAGGTAAAGCCTGAGTTGCTTTATGATGAGGTCAGGGACTTTGTTCTCAAGCAGGGAGCAATTTTGGGTGAGGCAAAGTTTGAGACATACTCCTTGCCTAGTGATTCGTCATCGTTTATCTCCCGCGGCACACTAACATTCAACATTAAGGTTGAGCAAGGCGGAGCGGCAAAGGAGTGTCTCAGGGTACATATCGTCGGCTCAGCCAGCGGCGAAACCAAGCTGATGCTTGATATTAATGAGGAGCTTTTCTCCGAGGAGAGGGTCTCTGCTCTGCAGAAAGACCTGGACTTTATCTTTAGCTCCTACGAGGTTAAGCATCGCTGAGAAGCATATAGCCTGTCTCGCTTTTGAGATTGTTTAGCAACCTATCCCCCTGACCCCCTTCCCTTAATAAGGGAAGGGGGAAATATTTAATTAAGAGAGGCTTCGCCTCTCTTTAACTCTCTTACTTTTGGGGCGTCTAAGAGGGGCGTCAGCCCCTCTTTCTCCTCCTCCCCCTCTCCTTTCAAGGAGAGGGGGATAAAGGGGGGTGAGGTTAATAAATAATCTACTTCTTTGGTTTTTACCGACTTTGATGTGTGATATAATTTAACTGTGGCTATAAAAACAGTAGCTACCAATCGGAAGGCGTATCACAATTATCATATCGGCGATAGCCTAGAAGCTGGCATTGCTCTTACCGGCACGGAGATAAAGTCAATCCGAGCTGGGAAGGTTAGTTTGTCTGATGCCTATGTTAGGCCTGAGGCTGGGGAATTATGGCTGTTGAATGCTCATGTAGCTCGCTATGAAGCAGGTGGCCGTTGGAGTCACCAGCCAATACGACCTCGGAAGCTGCTGCTGCATCGCAAGCAGATTAATAGTCTTACCAGCCGGGTATCGGAGAAGGGCTTTACTTTGGTTCCACTCAGGCTATATATTAAAGGTAGCCTAGCCAAGGTTGAGGTGGCGCTGGCTAAAGGTAAAAAGCTTTATGATAAGCGGGAATCCATCGCTCGCCATGAGACGGAAAGAGAGATTGAGCGGGCTATAAAACGGGAGAAGTCGGGAAGGAGGTAGTTAACCGTTCATAATTAAATAAGTGGGGACGCGCGGGCTCGACAGGGGAAGCAGGCTGCAGGATTGCAAGCTGAGGTGCCACTAACCTCATAAAACAAGTGGCAAAAAATAACTGGCGAACCTGAATTCGCTTACGCAGCCTAATTAAAAAATAGGTTGCACATCCACCCTACCTTTCCTCAATGGGTCGGGATTGGGTGCCGATAAATTGAGGTGCCACCATCCAGACGTCGATAAGGGTGGTGAAAGAGGTATCGACTGGCTTGGTTAAATTCGGTCAGCAGAGGCTAGCCAGGTAAGAACAAAGAGCTGACTAAGCTTGTAGCATATCCTGGGCAACTTCCTTTGGACGGGGAGTTCGACTCTCCCCCGTCTCCACCAGAAACTTAAGAGCGCCAGCTTGTCAAGCTGGCGCTTTTTGTTTTTAACGAAACTTAAACGTCAAATTTATGGGTAATTAATTCTCAAAGCCTAAGATTAAACTGTGAAAATAGATAACCTGAGTAAGCCAAAGCGGCCAAAGAAGGAGGCGGGGAACAACAATGATTGAGAGTGTTATCAGATGTCCCAATGATATGGTGGTAGTATTTGATGAAAATGATGAGCAAATCCGCCGGTATCAGGGGCGGTACGAGGAAGTAAAGGAGCACATCCTTCAGGATGCCCCACCGGAGGCGGTGTTTGGTCATTGGCTTGATTATGAGAGTGACATAAAAACAGTGCCCAGGGAGGAGTGGTAGATAAGTCATCCCCCATAGGTAAGCCCTCCCTTAAGCTATCTGTTGCCTACTGGCATTTTTATGCCATTTATGATACAATTGGCACGAAAAGAGGAATTGGGGGGATAGTGAGATGGTTAAGGGAAGGACAGTAGGCAACCTATTCATCTCCACGACACCCACGGTAGAGGAATTAAAGCGGTCAGTAGAAAGACTTCAGGTAGTGATAGACGAGGCTCCCATCGGCATAGTGAACATTGACCTCAGAGGTAAAATCACCTATGTCAACAAGAGATTTGAAGAAGTCTCAGGTTATTCACGGGAGGAAATGCTTGGCAAGAACGGGCTTAAGCTCGGTATGTTCTCCAGTGAAACTGTAAAGCTCTTGGGAAAACGGATGAAAGATAGGCTGATGGGAAGACCTCCTCTTCTCCTAGAGATGCAGTTCAAATGTAAAGACGGACACTGGATATGGGTAGCGCTAGAAGGGAAGCTTAGGAGGGAGCAAGGTATACCCGTCGGCTTCCAAATCATCTCAGCGGACATCACCGAGCGCAAGCGTATGGAACGGGAGATACAAGAGAAGAATGGGCAGCTAATTCGCTCCGAGCGGCTGGCAGCTATAGGGCAACTGGCGGGGGGAGTGGGGCATGAACTGAGGAACCCCCTGAGCGCAATCAAGAACGCCGTTTACTATATAAAAGGTAAAGTAGCCAGCAGTGAGGTGGGGCGGAGAGAGCCAAGGGTTATGGAATTTCTTGGCATTGTGGAAGATGAGATAAATGCTTCCAATAAAATCATCACTGACCTTCTGGGGTTTTCCCGGGTGGGCAAGCCCTCGGTGTCGCCAGCCAGAATAGAAAAGATAATTGAGGATGCCCTGTCACACGCTCCTATCCCAGAGAACATCGAGCTGACCAAGAAGCTGGATGCTGGCCTACCTGAAATTAACGTTGACCCTGACCAGATTAAGGAGGTAGTGGTGAACATAATTACCAATGCTGTGGAGGCAATGCCTGAGGGGGGCAGGCTGCTCATAGCTACCAGGGAAAAGGACAAATTCCTTGAGGTGGAGGTTAGTGATACCGGTTGTGGTATACCTCAGGAGTCAATGGACAAAATCTTTGACCCCCTGTTTACCACCAAAGCCAAGGGCATCGGTCTGGGCCTGCCTGTGTGCAAGGCAATTATTGACCGGCATGAGGGGGGTATTGCGGTAGAAAGCAAGGTCGGAGAAGGCACTACCTTTAATATAAAGTTGCCACTGGGGAGAAACGTTGGAGGTAATTAATGGGGAAGACCAATATTCTGGTGGTTGATGACCTTCGGAGTATACGCCTGACTCTGGGCGGAATACTTGAGGACAAAGGATACAACGTGGTCAGTGCGGAGAACGGTTATCAGGCTATTGAGGCGGTAAGAAAGGCCCACTTTGATGTTATCTTTATGGATATAAAGATGCCGGGGATAAATGGGGTCCAGACCTTCAGGGAAGTCAAGAAGATTAACCCTGAAGTGGTGGTAATTATGATGACTGCCTACTCAGTGGAGGAATTGGTGAAGGAAGCCCTGGAGGAGGGCGCCTATGCCGTTGTCTATAAGCCATTTGATATTGATAAAATCGTAGCCATTATTGAAAAGGTGCTGAAAGATGTTCTGATACTGGTAGTTGATGCCCAGTTTGCCGAGGTGGGAAGGCTAAAGAAAATACTGCAGGGCAAGGGATACCGGGTGGCTACCGCTCGGAATGGGGCTGAGGCAATTGAGATGGTGAAAAGCCGGCATTATGACATCATCTTTTTGGACGCCAGGTTACCCGATATGGATGGAGTTGAAACCTTTGAGCGGGTCAAGCAGATTGACCCCCAAGCAGCAGTGATTATGATGACCAATTCTACTGAGGAGGACCTGGTGAAACACGCAGTAAACCGTGGGGTTTATGCCTGTATATATAAGCCCTTTGATGCGGAGAAAGTGATAGGGGTGGTAGAGGACATAGTCAAGAGGAGAAAGGGATGACGGCAATGGACGTCACTATTATTGTAGTAGAGGATGAGGCTGATGTCAGAGTGCCTCTGTGCCGCACACTGGAGGAGGCTGGCTATGAGGTTATTGGGCTGAGAAAGGGGGCTGACGCCTTAGGCATAATAGGCAGAAGCCGCTTCAACGCTGTTATTACCGAGATAGGACTGCCCGATGTTAGCGGGTTGGAGATATTAGAGTTAGCCAAGGAAATGAACCCCGATGCCGCAGTAATCGTAATGGCCGACCATGCTGGTGTGGGGACAGCGGTAGATGCGGTGAAAGACGGCGCCTACGGCTATTTTGTCAAGCCAATCAATCCTGAGGAGCTGAAAACTGCCATTGCCAACGCCCTCAAACAGCAAGGGCTATTAATTGAAAATAAAAGGCTTGTGGAGAACCTGCAACATTCTCGCCGGCTGTTGAGCGAAACCAATGAAAAGTTGCAGCTTGAGATTGCCGAGCGCAAGCAGGCAGAGGAGTTGTTCCGAACCTTGTGCGATAGCTCACCGGTTGGCATCTACATTATCCAGGATAGAAAGATTCAGTACGTCAATCCGAAGTTCCAAGAACTTACCGGATATAGCGAAGATGAGTTGTTAGGCATAGATTATTTTAGGCTTGTCCTTCCAGAGGACAGGAATATGGTCAGGGAAAATGCGGTGAAAATGTTGAAGGGGGAGCGTTCTTACCCTTATGAATTCAGGGCTACTACCAAAGCTGGGAAGGACAACTGGATAATGGAGACGGTTACCTCCATCCAGTACCGGGGAAGACGAGCCGCCCTAGGAAACTACATGGACATCACCGAGCGCAAGCAGATGGAGGAGGAAATAAAGAAAAAGAATGAGCAACTGGAGACCCAGAACGAGGAGCTTGAGAAAGCAAGTCGGGCAAAGTCTGAGTTTCTAGCCCATATGTCCCATGAATTGCGCACCCCGCTCAATGTCATTATGGGCTTTTCTGAACTGATGCTGGACCGGGTGCCTGGGGAGATTAATGAGGAGCAGAGGCAGTGCCTTGACGATATCTTGACCAGCGGTCAGCACCTGCTGGGCTTAGTCAATGACGTTCTTGACCTGTCCAAGGTGGAAGCGGGCAAGATGGAACTCAGCCTGACAAATATTGCCCTGCCTGGTGTAATAGAATCATTAACAAGAGAAATAATGCCGATACTGGCCCAAAGAAAGCAAAGCCTCGATGTTGAGTTAGAGCCGGGGCTTCCCCTGGTTTATGCCGATGAAGCCAAACTAAGGCAGGTGTTTTTCAACCTGGTGAGTAACTCGGCTAAGTTTACCCCAGATGGAGGCGAGCTAAAGATTGAGGCTCTGAGGAAGGGCGACTGGTGTCAGGTCAGCGTAAGCGATAATGGCATTGGTATCAAAAAGGAAGACCAGGAGCAACTATTTGTGCCCTTTTACCAGGTGAATAACTCAGTAGCCGGGGAGAAGAAAGGGACGGGGCTGGGGCTAGCCCTAGTTAAAGAAATTGTTGAAATGCATGGTGGTCAAATCTGGGTGGAGAGCGAATACGGAAGCGGAAGTCGGTTTATCTTTACCCTACCGCTGGCAACAGGGGATGAGCTATATTGTGGAGGGAAATGGGTTGAAAAAAATACTGGTTGTCGAAGATAACTCCATAAATATGAGGCTGATCAAGATGACCCTTGGAAATAAGGGCTACAGCCTGCTCGAGGCAACCGACGGTGAAGAGGCACTGGCTGTGGCTGTGAAAGAGCGTCCCGACCTGATAATCATGGACGTCCGACTTCCCAAAGTAAATGGGCTTGAGGTGACTAGGAGGCTTAGGCAGACCCCGGGGCTCAGCCAAATCCCTACCCTTGCCCTCACTGCCTATGCTATGAAGGGAGACAGAGAGAAAGCCATTGAGGCTGGGTGTGACGCCTACATACCAAAGCCGATAAATACCCGCCAATTACCCGAGGTGGTTGCTGAGATGCTGCGCCGGGGTAGAGCTAGCATCAATGGAGACGCCAGTGGGGCAGAAAATCCTTGTCGTTGATGACGACCCCGCCTTTATTCGGCTGGTTGGGCAGGTTCTTACTCAAAAGGGATATGAAGTGCTCAACGCCACTAGTGGGGGGGAGGGATTGCGGCTGTTATTTGCTCACAAACCAAATATTGTGCTCTTGGATATGGTGATGCCGGGGATGGATGGCTGGCAGACCTGTAGCCGCATCCGTGATATCTCTGATGTTCCCGTCATTATGCTCACTGCCTATGAGAGGACTGAGGATGACATAGTGCGTGGGCTGGACTGTGGAGCTGATGACTACCTCATGAAGCCGGTGGGTAGCAGGGAGCTGGTGGGGAGGGTGCGGGCGGTACTGCGACGTGCCGAGTTGCCCCCTTCCCGGGAGACGGCGGCTACCTATAGTGATGGCTTCTTAACGGTGGATATTGCCCAGCGGATGGTTATTGTAGATGGTGAGCGGGTGAGGTTGACCCCAATAGAGTTTCGCCTGCTTGCCCTACTGATGCAGAATGCCGGCCGCATTCTTACTCATAGGCAACTGCTGGAAAAGGTGTGGGGCTGGGAATACATTGATGACCTGGACTATGTGCGCATCTATATCTGGCATCTGCGTCAGAAGATAGAGCCAGACCCAGCTCAACCCAAATATATTATTACTGAGCCAGGGGTTGGCTACTACTTTTACAAAGCCAACTGAGCCAAGCCCTCTTCAGGCAAAATTCCCTCTTCTATAGCATTAACCCCATCCCCTGTACCCCCTTCCCCTCTAGGGGAAGGGGAAAGTAGTTTTAAGAGGGGGCTTCGCCCCCTCTCCTCTTTATAGGCGCAATCTGGGGAGTTTTAAAGTGGATAGCCCCAAATACATTATAGAGAGTTTTAGAGGGACGAAGTCCCTCTAACATAACTAATTCCCTCTCCCTTATAAAGAGGGGGATAAAGGGGGTGAGGTTACCTAAACTTGTGCTTATTCACCGGCGATAGTAGAATATATCCCAGCATAGCAATGGCAGAAAATGGCTTGTTTCGGGTTGAGGTCTCAGTCAAGTCTGGGTTTCCCGACCCGCGGGGAAAGGCATTACTGACTGATATCCGTGACCTTGGCATTGGCACCGTTAACCAGGTCAGGGTCAGCAATGTATATCTGCTGGAGGGGAAACTGAGCCGGGAAGAGGTAAACATAATCTGCCGGGAGCTTTTGGCTGACCCGGTAATTGAGGAGTGTTCAATTGGCGTCACACCCCCTGCTCTAGAGGATGAGAATACTCATGCTATTGAAGTTGCCTATAATCCTGGGGTGATGGACCCGGTAGAGGACAGTGTCAAGAAAGGCATCCTTGACCTGGGCATAACTACCGTTGAGTCGGTGAAGACAGCCAAAAGATACTATCTATCAGGCAAGCTTTCAGCCAGCGACGTTGAACTTATCGGCAACAAGCTTCTGGTTAATAGCGTAATTCAACACGTGGTCACCAGCCGGGAGAGGATATCGCTGCCCTCGGCAACATATCTCTTCTCTTTGAAACAGGTTGATTTATTGACCATGGACGATAATGGGCTAAGCAGACTGTCCCAGGAAAAACTAGGGCTAAATCTGAATGAGCTAAAGCATATTCAAAGCTACTTCTTCAGGCTAGGTCGCAATCCCACCGATGTTGAGCTTGAAACCCTGGCGCAGACATGGTCGGAGCACTGCAAACACAAGACATTTAAGTCCAAGATAAGACTTGACGGGCAGGTTATTAACAACCTGCTCAAGAGCACCATCATGAAGGTAACAAGCGAGCTGAACAAGCCGTGGTGTCTTTCCACCTTCAAGGACAACTCAGGGGTGATAGATTTTGATGGTCGTTACGCCTTATGTTTTAAGGTTGAGACCCATAATCACCCCTCAGCCATTGAGCCCTATGGTGGGGCGTCAACCGGGCTGGGTGGGGTAATTCGTGACCCCTTAGGTACTGGCTTGGGAGCGAAACCGATTGCCAACACTGATGTATTTTGCTTTGCCCCGCCCGACTTTCCCCATATTAAACTTCCTTCTGGCGTCCTCCATCCCCGTCGTATTCTTAAGGGGGTGCGGGCTGGGGTGGCTGACTATGGTAATCGCCTGGGAATCCCTACCCTCAACGGCGCCATCCTGTTTGATGAGCGGTATTTAGCCAATCCGGTGGTCATGTGTGGAACTATAGGACTCTTGCCAAAAAGCGCTGCTCAGATGGGGCGACAGCAGCCGGGCGACCTGGTTGTCCTAGTGGGGGGCAGGACGGGGCGGGATGGTATCCATGGCGTTACCTTTGCCTCGGCTCTGCTAACCGGAGAATCTGAGGCTGTTTCTGCCAGCTCAGTTCAGATTGGTAACCCAATCACCGAGAAGAAGCTGATTGATGTTCTATTGCAGGCGAGGGAGCGGGGGTTATATCGCCGCATTACCGATTGTGGCGGAGGCGGACTGTCGTCAGCAGTAGGGGAGATGGCAGCCGAAACCGGGGTTCGTGTCTATTTGGAGAAGGTCCCGTTAAAATATTCCGGCCTTTCCTATACCGAGATATGGCTATCTGAGGCGCAGGAGAGGATGGTGCTAGCAGTGCCTCGAGCTTCAGCTGAGGAGCTGATTTCCCTCTTTGCCAGCGAGGACGTTGAGGCTACCATCATTGGTGAATTCACCAATGACCGGCGGCTTAAACTTTTCTATCACGGCAATCTGGTGGGCGACCTTGATATGGAGTTCCTTCATAACGGGCTGCCCCAGCTTGAGAGAGAGGCAGTGTGGGCGCCGGCTCAACATCCTGAGCCTGACTTTGCCCCACCGCCTGACCTGAGTGAGGAGTTGAAGAAAATTTTGAGCTCGTGGAATGTTTGCAGCAAGGAGTGGGTTATACGCCAGTATGACCATGAGGTTCAGGGAGGCAGTATTCTCAAGCCTCTGGTCGGGATAAGTAACGATGGCCCCGGTGATGCCGCCATCATCAAGCCAGTGCTTGATTCCGAGATGGGCGTTATTATCTCAAATGGCATTAATCCCAAGTATGGAGATATTGACCCCTACTGGATGGCGGCCTCGGCGGTAGATGAGGCATTGAGGCAGATTATTGTTGTCGGGGGCAGTCTTAGGCGGGTGGCATTACTGGATAACTTCAGCTGGGGCAATCCAGATAAACCAGACCGTCTCGGTGGTTTAGTCCGGGCGGCGCAGGGGTGCTACGATATTGCTATTGCCTATGGGACTCCTTTTATCTCGGGCAAGGATAGCCTCTATAATGAGTATGAGGCGGAAAATGAAACTATATGTATCCCTCCCACCCTTCTTATTTCAGCTATAGCCGTGATGGAGAATGTAAGCCGAGCGGTATCAATGGACGGCAAGAAGGCAGGCGACCTGCTTTATATCGTGGGGACAACAAACGACGAACTGGGCGGGTCGCATTACTATAGTGTTCACGGCTTTATTGGTAACCGGGTGCCCAAGGTCAACCCCCAGCGGGGGAAGAAGCTCATGGACACCCTCAGTGCCGCCATGGAGAATGGCCTGGTGAAGGCGTGCCATGACTTGAGCGAGGGTGGCATCGGGGTGGCGGCGGCGGAGATGGCGTTTGCCGGAGGGCTGGGGATGGTGCTTTATCTGGATAAAGTCCCCTTGGGTGAACCCATCGCCCGAAATGATACTATTCTCTTTTCCGAATCAAACACCCGCTTCCTGGTTGAGGTGGCATCTGAGGACAGTCAGCGCTTTGAGCAGGCGATGAAAGGAGTGAAATTTGCTGCCATCGGGCAGGTGACAAAAAACGGTAAGTTTGAGGTTTATGGCATCAACGGGGAAAGGGTGGTTTCAGTTGCTCTGGCGGAACTAAAAGACGCCTGGCAGAAACCGCTTCGCTGGTAGGAGGCAGATGGTCGGGGTAAAGACGTTAATATTGCGGGCTCCGGGGACAAACTGTGATGTTGAAACCGCCTTCGCCTTTGAGCAAGCTGGCTCGGTGGTAGACTCGGCGCATGTAAACCAGCTCGTCCGTAGGGAGAAGCTACTTTCCCACTACCAGATACTGGTCATACCCGGTGGCTTTACCTACGGCGACGATATTTCGGCGGGCAAAATCCTGGCCAATGAGCTCAGGCTGAAGCTGGGCGAGGATGTCCAGAGGTTTGTTAACCAAGGCGGGCTCATTCTGGGGGTTTGCAACGGTTTTCAGGTTTTAGTTAAAGCCGGCATCCTGCCTCCTTTGGTTGGTGGAAACCAGAGGCTAACTCTAGCCGGCAACGATTCCAACCGGTTTGAGTGTCACTGGGTCTATCTCAGCGTTAATCAGGAAAGCCCGTGCTTGTTCACCAGAGGCATAAGCACCATGTATCTTCCCGTGGCGCATGGCGAGGGCAAGGTAATGGCGGAAGCAGAAACACTAAGCAAGTTAAATGTGGTGGTGCGTTACGCCGATGATAAGGGTAACGTCCAGGTCGGCTATCCGCACAATCCCAATGGCTCAGTAGATAATATTGCCGGTATTTGTGACGCCTCGGGGCGTATCTTTGCCCTAATGCCTCACCCCGAGCGCTTCATCCGCTGGAGTCAGCATCCAAGGTGGACAAGGGAGGCACCGCGGAAGCATGGGGATGGCTTTGCCATCTTCCTGAACGCTGTGGAGTGGGTCAAGACGTTATGAGCTATATTTCGTCCTGGAGCGGGGGCAAGGACAGTTGTTTTGCCTGCTATCTGGCTCTCGGTCAGGGATATAGAATATCTTATCTGGTAAATTTTATCTCCAAAGAATTTAACCGGGTAAGCTTTCACGGCACGGAAGCCGGGCTGATTCAGCTACAAAGCCAGGCTATCGGCATCCCTCTTTTGCAGAAAGCGACCACCGGGAATGGATATGAGCAGGAGTTTAAAGAGGCGGTGAAAAGTTTGCTTCCCCAAGGTGTAAAGGGGATGGTCTTTGGCGATATCTTTCTCCAGGAGCATAGGGGCTGGGTGGAAAGGGTTTGTGGCGACCTGGAGATTGAAGCGTTTGAGCCGCTGTGGAATAAAAAAACGGAAAAGGTTCTCTCCGACTTTATTGATGCCGGCTTTGAAGCAATTATCGTCAGTGCTAAAGCCGAGCTGATTGATGAGGAGTGGGTTGGACGGCGGGTGGATAGGGGTTTTATGCAGTATTTGAAGGCTAAAAACATTGACCCTTGTGGTGAGAATGGCGAATATCATACATTAGTGGTCGATGGTCCCTTGTTTAACCAAAGGATAGAGATAGTAGAAAGCCGAACCATTAACCGTGATAACTACTGGTTCCTGGATACCGTCAAATATCGGCTTGTCTGGCGTAGTGAAGGTAAAGGGCTGGGCGCATGCGCCCAGCCCTTTACCCGGCTGTTTATGCCGGTACCTTGGGCAGGTCCTTCAGCGCCTTCTTTACCTTTTCCTCAGGGTACTCATAATCTTGTAGCCTGCCGGAGAGGTACTCATCATAAGCCGCCAGGTCAAAATGCCCATGCCCACTATGAGCTATCAGGATGGTCTTTGATTCACCTGATTCCTTGCACTTAAGCGCTTCATCAATAGCCACCCTGAGGTCGTGGCAGGGCTCAGGGGCGGTGATGATGCCCTCGGTGCGGGCAAAGACTACTCCGGCTTCAAAGGTCGCTACCTGATGCACTGCCTTAGCCTCAATTAACCCCAACTTGTAGAGGTGGCAGACGATGGATGCCATCCCGTGATAGCGCAGTCCGCCGGCGTGAATCGGGGATGGGATGAAGTTGTGCCCCAGGGTGTACATCAGGATAATCGGCGCCATCCCGGCTTCATCCCCATAGTCCCAGGTATAAATGCCCTTGGTTAGGCTGGGGGCGGCCATTGGCTCAACACAGATAATGCGCATTTCTTTCTTTTTCCCGCTGAGCTTATCCCGAATCCAGGGCAGGAATTGCCCGGCGAAGTTAGAGCCGCCACCGACACAGCCGATAATAATATCGGGGTAGGCGTCAGCCATCTCCATTTGCTTTCGGGTTTCCTCGCCAATGATGGTCTGGTGAAGCAGGACATGGTTGGCAACACTGCCGATGGAGTAATGGCTGTCATCCCGCTTGAAGGCATCCTCTATGGCTTCGCTGATAGCAATCCCTAAGCTTCCCGGATGGTCAGGATTCCCCGCTAAAAGGTGGCGCCCCACTTCAGTGTCAGGGCTGGGGCTGGGGACAACCTTAGCTCCCCAGGTCTCCATCAGGATGCGCCGGTATGGCTTCTGCTTGTAGCTTACATTGACCATATAGACCTTTAGCTCAAGACCGAAGAAGGCGCAGCCCAGAGCTAAGGCACTACCCCACTGCCCGGCGCCGGTCTCGGTAGTCAGGCGCTTGATGCCTTCTTTCTTATTGTAGTATGCCTGAGCTATTGCGGTGTTTGGTTTGTGGCTACCAGCCTGGCTTGTCCCTTCATACTTGTAGAAAATCTTGGCCGGAGTATCCAGAAATTTCTCCAGACGGTATGCCCGATGCAAGACTGTCGGTCTATAGGTACGGTAAGCCGCCTGCACCTCATCAGGAATTTCAATGTAGCGCTCTTTGCTGAACTCCTGTTTAATGATTTCCATGGGGAAGAGGGGTGGTGGCAGGGGCATATCAAAGGGCATAACCTCCTTGGTAGCGGGATGACGGTATGGTGGCAGTGGTTCAGGCAAATCGGACAGAACATTGTACCAATGAGTTGGCATATCCTTCTGGTCAAGAAAATACATTGCTTTATCAAATTTTTTTGCCATTTTTTCTCCTTTCTTTTTAATTATGGCGCAAATTAACTACCATTACTATCTATCTCGGCCCCCAGGGGGGCCACCGCCATGATATGGTAAACATATTACCTCCTTTTACCTCCTTATTTATTTTTAGGTTACTCGTATACCTTGGTTGCCTTGTCCAGAAGGGATTGAGGGATAGTTGCCCCCATCCTTTCTGCAGCCCCTGGATTGAAATACAAATTTATAGTGGTGAAGGTGGTAACCGGGATGTTACACGGGTCTTCACCCCTTAGTACCTGAGCTGCTATATGACCGCCTATTTCCCCTAATTCCTCATTGGTGTAATAAATAGCAGCAACTGCCCCCCGCTTAACCGAGTCTCCATCTGGAGCAAAGTATGGAATGTTATACTCTTCACAAACCGATATCAACCCCTCAAGACCGGCTACTGTTGTATTACACATAGGGCTCCACGCCACATCAGCTCTACCAACTAATGACATTGCTGCGCTCTGTACATCAGCAGTTGTAGATACGTTAGCCTCAATTACCTGAAGGCCGAATTCGGGTGCCAGGCTCTTGAGCTCATTCACTGTCTTGGTATTACTCTCGTCGCCAGCGTTATAAACCGCACCTAGCACTTTAGCCTCTGGGCATATCTCCTTAATTAGCTCTAGCTGGGGCTTGACGGGGACATAATCACTAACTCCAGTTATATGAAGTCCAGAACGACAAGGCGCCTCCCAGCTTTCAACTATGCCACTTTGCACCGGGTCGGTAACGGCAATAAAGATGATGGGTATATCGGTGCCCTCAGCGGCAGAGCAACATGCTTGAGTACAAGGGGTGGTTATAGAGACAATCAAGTCCTTCGGTTCGGTAGCAAACTTATCGGCGATTGTCTTGGCTACCGACATATCACCCTCAGGGTTAAGGAAGTCATATTCTACATTTACCCCTTCAACGAACCCCTCCTCAGTCATACCCTTGATGAAGCCCCCCCGTATAGCATCTAGAGCCGGATGGGTAACTATCTGAGTTACACCAATTTTATACACCCTTTCCTTTGGGGCACAACCACCAGCTAAAGGCAGGGCTGCAGCCAAGATTAGCATCAGGGTGACACCAATAACTACTCTTAATAGTCTTTTGTTTGTCATCTAAAAACTCCTTATTATTTTTTAGTTTTTATAGTGCTTGTCTGTTATTCATCTCGGCCCCCAGAGGGGCCATACCCATGACATAGTAAACATATTATTAACCTCCTTATTAAAAAAGCCTCTCGCCCCTTTAAGGGGCGAGAGGCTTGCTTCGCGGTGCCACCCTTCTTAGTCAGTGTTAACTGACCATCTCTTGTAGGTACGGAGGCTATTGCCTCGATACCCTGGGATGTAATAACGCTTCCCCGGCGACAAAGCCTACTCGTTTTTCGCCCTGAAAAATCTTTGATTTTTCAGGGAACCCAATTTATAACTTTCGGTTTGCAGCTCCCAAGTCCATTCAACTTCTGCGTCAGCATCGGCTCACACCTTACCCGACTCTCTGTGCCTCGCTTGAAGCCTACTAGTCTTGTTCACAGCCTTTACTTTATTCTATTTTAATTATAATAACCCGATATTGATTATTTGTCAATATTTTATCGTCCACCAATCTAAGGTTGCAACGGGGTTGATAGCGATAACCGTTGATGCTAATATGTGATAAACTAGGGTAGATTTAGATTGAAAGGAGGGATGATGAAGAAAAAGGTATTAAGGGATATTGAACTTAAGGGCAAAAGGACATTAGTCAGGGTTGATTTTAACGTTCCCTTGGATCGAGAAACTTTAGCCATTACTGATGATACTCGCATTCAGGCAACTTTACCCACCATAAAATACCTAACCCAAGAAGGGGCAAAGATTATTCTTTGCTCGCATCTGGGTCGGCCTGAAGGTAAGGTAGTAGAAAGGCTAAGAATGGCGCCAGTAGCTCGTCGGCTGTCACAAATCTTAGGCATTCCGGTAAGAGCAGCCCAAGATTGTATCGGACCAGAAGTTGAGGCAGCTGTTGCCAAGCTGAATGATGGAGAGGTACTGGTCTTAGAAAACCTTAGCTTTCATCCCGAGGAACAAAGGAATGAGCCCGAATTTGCCAAAGCTCTTGCCCGTTTAGCCGAGGTGTATGTTGATGATGCCTTTGGTGTGGCTCATCGGACATATGCCTCTAATGTTGGTGTTACCAAATATCTTCGCTCGGTGGCTGGCTTTTTACTGGAAAAGGAAGTTGATACCCTGGCCAGAGCCTTGGAGTCTCCTACTCCTCCCTGTGCTGCTATAGTTGGAGGGGCTAAGGTTAAGGATAAGATTGGTCTTCTGGAAAATATGATGCTAAAGGTGGATTCCCTGCTTATTGGCGGCGGCATGGGTTCTGCCTTTTTAAAGGCTTTAGAATATAACCTGGGCGGCTCGACGGTTCCGGAGAGCAATGTTGAGGTTGCCCAGAAATTGATGGAAAGGAGCGCCGAAAAGGGCGTTCACCTTCTTCTTCCTGTTGATGTAGTGGTGGCTAAAAATTTTGACCCTGAAGCCAAATCAAAGGTTGTCTCTGTCACCGAAATTCCTCCCACTTGGCAAATTATGGATATAGGTCCTAGGACAATTAAAATTTTTGAAGCTAAGCTTCGGAAAGCCAAAACGATTATCTGGAATGGTTCACTGGGGGTTTTTGAATTTCCCAGGTTTCGAAGTGGGACTACGGCTATCATCCAGCTGCTGGCTGAACTGAATGCAACTACATTTATCGTCGGTGGCTCTCTAGCTGAGGCTATAGAGGAACTGGGCTTGACCCATAAGATGACCCACGTGTCAACAGGTGGGGGAGCTTCCCTCAGACTATTTGAGGGCAGCCCTTTACCTGGGGTGGAAGCTCTGCTTGACAGGGAAGGTTAAAGCATCGGCTAATGGCTGAGGAACAGGCTCAGGTTAAGCAACGAACAAAGCGAATTCTAGGCAGGTTTGGTAGAAAAAGAGGCAACCTTATTCCTATCCTGCAAAAGGTTCAGGGAGAGCTCGGCTATCTTCCCCGGGAAGCGATGCTGGAGGTTGCCCAATCTCTTAATATGCCGGAGATAGATGTTTATAGCGTGGTCACCTTTTACAATCAATTCCGGCTCAACCCCCCGGGCAAGCACTCAATAAGGGTATGTTTAGGTACCGCCTGCCATATGAAGGGTGGTTACATCACCCTGGATGCCTGGAAGAGAAGGCTGGGCATTGACCGGGGACAAGCCACCCCTGACCGGGAGTTTGACCTGGATACTGTCGCCTGCGTGGGCTGCTGTGTTATGGCGCCAGTAACCGTGGTTGATGCTCAGCCACAGGGTAAGGTGGAGCCTACCAAGGTAGATGGCATCCTGCTCTCGTTTAAGCTGGAAAAGGAGAGGCAGGGTGAAGAAAGACGGTGAAAGTAGCCAGGCGTCAAAGTGTGGTCTCAACCTTCCAGGAGATAAAGAGCCGTGCCCAATCCCAATGGCGGGAGTTCAGCGATGGTGGCAAACCAGTAATTATGGTCGGTGCCGCTACCTGCGGTCGGGCAGCCGGGGCTCTGGAAGTACTCCGGGCAATAAAAGGCGAGCTTAAAAAGCATAGGCTTGACTGCCCCGTAGTTGAGGTCGGCTGCATGGGGCATTGCTACGCTGAGCCAATAGTTACCATAAGCAAGCCGGGGTATCCTCCTATCTGCTATAGGCAGATCAATCCAGTAATAGCTCAGCGGCTAATCAGGGAATTTATCCTCGGCGATGACCCTTGTCTTGAATTCGTCCTCGGCGCTGTGGAAGAGAATGACCTCGTTCCCAGCTTTTCTGTTTTCCCTAGAGCCAGGTTTGAGAAAAAGGTTATCCTGAAAAACTGCGGACACATCGACCCCAAGCAGATAGAGCACTACATTGCTAACGGCGGCTATTCGGCTATGGTTAAAGCGCTTCAGCTAACGCCTGAGGAGATTATTGATGAGGTCAAAAGGTCGGGGCTGAGGGGCAGGGGTGGCGCTGGCTTTTCTACCGGAGATAAGTGGGAAATCTGCCGTAATGCCCCAGATAAGCCAAAGTATGTAGTTTGTAACGGGGATGAGGGTGACCCCGGTGCCTTTATGGACCGGGCTATTCTGGAGAGCGACCCCCATTCATTACTGGAGGGTATGCTCATTGCCGGCTATGCTATCAGTGCCCGATACGGCTATATCTATGTTCGGGCTGAGTATCCCCTGGCTGTCCGTCGCGCCCGACTTGCTCTTCGCCAGGCAAGGAAGCTAAACCTGCTGGGTAGGAATATCCTGGGCAGCGATTTCAGCTTTGACATCAAGCTGTTTCAGGGTTCAGGTGCCTTTGTCTGTGGTGAGGAGACCGCCCTTATCGCCTCGCTAGAGGGGAAACCGGGCACCCCGTATTACCGCCCGCCTTACCCGGCAACCAGTGGCCTGTATGGGAAGCCGACCCTTATCAATAATGTGAAGACCCTGGCGGCCATACCTCGCGTAATTCAGAGCGGGGCGGAGTGGTTTGCCAGCGTTGGCACTGAGGGGAGTAAAGGGACAGCTGTTTTTGCTTTAGCCGGTAAGGTGGTTAACACCGGGCTGGCAGAGGTGCCCATGGGCACCACCCTGCGCCAGGTCATCTTTGATGTTGGCAGTGGTATTCCTGGGGGTAAGCGTTTCAAGGCAGTGCAGATAGGCGGTCCCTCCGGCGGCTGTCTCCCTGAATCTGCCCTGGATTTGCCCATTGACTTTAATTCCCTTACTCAGGCAGGGGCGATGATGGGCTCCGGGGGGATGATAGTCCTTGATGAAGACGACTGCATGGTGGAGATAGCCCGCTATTTTCTGGAGTTTACCCAGAGGGAGTCCTGTGGCAAGTGCACCTTCTGCCGCCTGGGAACGAAACAAATGCTGGAAGTCCTGGATGAAATTACCAAAGGCAGGGGGAAGATTGAAGACCTAGATATGCTCAGCCAGCTAGCTGAAGACATAAGGGCTGGCTCACTCTGTGGACTGGGCAAGACGGCACCCAATCCGATATTGACCACCCTGCGTTTTTTCCGTGATGAATATGAGGCGCACATCAAGGAGGGTCGGTGCCCAGCCCTGATGTGCCGCGACCTCATTGCCTATTACATCATCCCGGAGAGGTGCGAACGCTCCTGTGACGCCTGCGTTGGCACTTGCACCGTGGAGGCAATATCTACTACTAAGAAGAGAATCAAGGTAATTGACCAGGAAAAGTGTGTCAAGTGTGGCACCTGTCTTAAAGCCTGCCCTCCCCAGTACAATGCCGTGGTCAAGCTGTCACCCCCCAGCCTGGTGCCAGCTTCAAAGAGCTTCAAAGTAAGAAGATGAAGGCCGTATCTTTAATCATTGATGGTAAGGAGGTAACTGCCCGCCAGGGAGAAAAAGTCCTGTGGGCAGCGTTGGACAATGGCATCTATATACCCAATCTATGTGCCCTCCGTGATGCTTCACACCCTGCTGCCTCCTGTCGGCTGTGCTTTGTTGAGGCAGAGGGCAAAAAGCAACCGGTTACTGCCTGCACTGAGACCGTAGAGCAAGGCATGGTGGTAAACACCAGAGGTCCGGCGGCTCTAAGGCTGGCACGCACCGCCCTTGAGCTGCTTCTGGCCAGCAATGTGGTGGACTGTGCCCATTGCCCCGCTAGCGGTGCCTGCGAGCTTCAAAAAATAGCTGCTCATCTGGGGGTTAAGCTTAAGGCGAAGCGATTGAGGAAGCTTCTGCGCAATCTGCCGGTGGACTCCAGCAGCCCGGTGTTTATCTATGACCCGAACAAGTGCGTGCTCTGTGGCCGGTGTGTCTGGGTATGTCGGGAGCGTCTGGGTATAGGAGTCCTTGGTTTTGCCCACCGTGGCTTTAACCGGATGGTTACCACTTTTGGTCATGAGCCAATTGGCGAGTCCAGGTGCCGGGATTGTGGCGAATGTGTGATTGCCTGTCCCACCGGGGCTATGACCTTTAAGGACAAGGGGGACACCTCAATACACTAAGCGGTAAGATTAGATGTGGAGCATCGGCTCGGTGCCAGAGAATCTAATTAGCAGCCAGGTGGTATCAGCTAAGGTAAGGTGGAAGCCAAGGAAAGAGATTGAGGCACTCATAGCTTGCTTAATCACTAGATGATACTCTTCTGCTATAGCTGAACCGCTAGTATTTTTAGCCATTTATCTATTGCCTTTCTCTTTCTTAACTCAGCTATACCCTTTTTTCTTTTCAGTTTATCTAAAATTCCACTCGGAATTGTATCATCTCCTTCAGTAAAAGGCATGTTTCGAATTTTCTCTAGTGCTATGTGTATTAATCGCTCACTGGGTTCTGTTGCTGCCAGTATATCCACTAGCTTCCAATCGCTATAGGCATTACTGATTAGCTCCGCTGAGATATCCTCCAGCTTGCCTAATACCTCTGCTTCTATTTCTTTCCGCTTCTCCTCAGAGTTGCTTTCTGTGTAAATCCTGTTCAGTGGTTCAGTCCCTGATGCTCTTATAGCCAGAAAGCTTCGCACCTTGTTTTTATCATCTTCAAGCTGCATTTCCACGAGATCGTAGCGAACTCCACCCAAATATACGACTCTCAACCCTGCTATTCTTCTTCCGTTTAACTCTTCGGCGGTTAAGCCTTTGTATGAGTCTAGGAAATAATTGATAAGCCTCTCTTTTGCTTCATCGCTGGCATCTACATCCACTCGATTGCTGTAGAACGCCCCATATTCTGCCATAAAATTGCTCCAGATTTCATTAAGCGATTTCCTATGAGTAGCAATCATATCCATGATCAGCAAATTGCCCCAAATCCCATCTTTATCAGGTAAATGCCCTTTTGTGGTAACCCCAGCGCTCTCTTCTCCGGCAATAATTATGCTATTGCGAAAATTAGGGTCTTCTTGCACTCGGTAGAATCGGTCTGCCTGCATTCCGTCTGTGATCACATACTTGATGCCGACCATAGTCACATAGCTTGGGATACCAGTTATATCTTCCTTTTTCCCGACTATCACCTCATAAAAGGGGTGGGTTATATAGCTAGGAATAACCTTTGGGTCGGGCGCAATTTTTTTATTTTTGTCTATGCTTCTAGCAACAGCATCGATCGCCTGCGAGGATGTTACTGTTCTCACAATTTTCCCCTTCAGACCTTTATGTCTTTCTAGATATAAAGCCAGCATCGGGAGTATCTGGTTCGGCCTGAAGTACTGCCCTCCTTTGTCAACGATACCGTAGCGGTCAGCGTCAGTATCCAGGGCAACGCCTAATGTTGCACCCGTAGTGGCAATTTTCTTTTGTAGTTCCTCCAGATGGGGTGGCTCTGGGTCTGCATACTCCAGATTTCCTAACTTCGGGTCCTTTTCGCCATGTAGCACTTCATATGAGCCCCCCACAGTACTGAGGAGCACTCTGAGATATTCCCTTCCTGCTCCGTGCATCTCGTCAATCACAATCTTTTTATCGCTGAAATAGTTTCTTATGGCATCAATATCCAGCTTAATCCTAGAGTTGCCTAAACCGCTGGATAGTAGCCACCTGCAGTACGCCTTAATAGGATTGAACTTTTTAACTTTCCCTTGTTCCATCGCCTGACCTAGATCAACAGCAGGGAAATTTTCACCCAATAGCTGTATTTGGTTACTTCTGGCTGCAATGAAATCCGTCAGTGTGGTAGCGGCGGGGCACCCTGATTGGGGAGAATATTTAATTCCCTGCCATTCTACTGGATTGTGGCTGGCAGTACAATTAATGATACCGGCGACATTCTCTTCGCCTAAGTGCTCGATGGCCCAATAAACGAGAGCTGGGGTTGGGGTATCTCTTTCAGCTAGATAAACCTTGATGGCGTTGAGAACACAAACCTGAGCTACCCATGACGCTACTTCATCGGCGTGTTCTCGGCTATCATATCCAATAACAACCCACTTATCTCCAAGATTTTCGCTTTTTATATAGTCGGGAATGTCTACCCCTTTGATATAATCGCATATCGCTTGAGCTACCGTCTTGGCTTTCTCTTCAACGAAGTCTATGTTCCAAAGGCCCCTCAACCCCGATGTTCCGAATCTGGGGTACTTCAAGGCATGTATTTCGCTAAGGAGCCCTCTCAAATCTTCCTCCTCTGTCTTCAATTTGAAATCAAACATCTTGTCAGCTAGTTTGCACACCTGTAAAACTCGAAAAGGTAGGTATCTATTAGTAGTATCTCGCAACAGGGGGATGATATCCTTCTTGATATCCTTTCTCAGTTCAACAAATTCTTCCCTGTGGAATAAAATCTCCAAAGCATTAACCGAAGCTTCCCTTAGCTCTTTCATGGCGGGGAGTATTTCCTCTCTAATGCGCCGTCCCCATATCCTATCAGCTTCAGTTTCATCTCTAGTGTATGTTTCATATCTGTATGGCCCTATTTCAGCTACAATCGTACCTAAAACAGCAACTATTAAAGGCAAGAAAGGCTTCAATTCATCCTTCGATTTTTCTTGCAGCTCCTGAACAAGTCTCCGCAACAATTTCCAAGCCAAGTCTATATGCTTATCTATCTCTTCCCTAGAATCAGTCTCTGTCAGCCCTCTGTCAAGTTCAACGAATCTTTGCGCTAGCTGTGAAAGATCGAACAACTTGTCCTCTAACCAATCTGTCAAAAAATCGAACTTATCCATCTAACCCTCTTCGTTTGTTTGTCCCGTTGCTATAGGCTGAGGCCATTCTGCACCTAGTTCCCACATCCTTTCAAATTCAGCGGCAAAAACCTGGAAGAAACTCGTGTCCCGACCACGAATTTCCATGGCAGGTAAATCACTACCCCTAATGTGGGACAAATAGTTAGCCACAAGTATCCGGTCATCGGCTCGAACCATATAGCAGTGAAGACTGGACCCTTGCGCAACCTTTATTTTAACATGTTCCTTTGCCTCACCATTGAGGCTCTCTCTTATCTTGTTAAGGGTGTTTAAAGTGAATAAGCTATTTGCGATCATTCTCCTCTCGGCATCATTCTCTTCTATCATCCTTTGACGAGTAATTGGTGAGTCCGCGCTAGGCTCAAGAACTAAGACGCGGAAGGCGCACTTTCCCTCCTTGGCTCTGCTCTCAACAGTTTTAACAAATTCATCTCGTGCCGTCCAATCACGACGCAGGCTATTCCCCATCATGTCCACCTCCTGCGCTTCGCCAATGAGTTTAAGCCAACTGTCAACGGCGGACCGTCGCTGGACATGAATCCTCTCTATGCCTGTTCCTTCCAGATCTCTCAATAAGGAGGTTGAAGTTCGGAGACCAGCTATTGCTCCGTATACCCCGGCTATTGCTCTGGTTATCGGGTCTCCGCCATAGAGTTTCCATATAATCTCGACAAGGACTATGGCAATCAAGGCAGCCGCCAGTGCTAAGAACACCGGAGCCCAGGTTTCCTCTTGAAAGACCCAGTAAAGAACAAGCAGTGTTATTGCGACTGCTAGGAAGAATACATATGCGGCAACAGGCTTAATTTTCTTGTTCAAGATCCTAACCTCCCATCACCAGTTTTTCATGCCCCGAATCTAGGGTATAAAGTTTGAAATGCTGTGTCAGCCTAAGTATAGCAATTGCCGTATCAAAGGTAAAATCCTGGGCGATAATTCCCCGCCAGCCATCAGTGCCAAATTTAATAGTATTTATCTACCTCACCCCCTGTGTCCCCCTCTCCTTTGAAGGAGAGGGGGAAGATTTTTTAGAAGAGGGGCGAAGCCCCTCTTAAACTCCCCCTTCTAAAAATAATCTTTCCTTTTCCAAATCGCGTCCTTTACCCAGCCTACAATCTTATCTATCGCCTGAAAAATATCTCCCGGGTCTATCTGCTGTTGCCCACTTATTTCCTTTGCTAGCTTGACTTCTCTTTTGACCAACTCCTCAATTTTGCCCTTTATTTCCTTATTCTCAAGAGCATCATTGAGGTTATCTAATAAATTCTTTTTTACCTCCTATTTATTTTTTAGCCAATGCCTCTTTTCTCAAAATTTTGGCTTTATCGGTCTTTTCCCAGGGGAGGTCAAGGTCTTCCCTGCCGAAGTGCCCGTAGCAGGCGGTCTGCCGGTAGATGGGGCGGCGGAGGTCAAAGGTTCGGATAATGGCTTCAGGTCTGAGGTCAAAGTATTTGTTAATCAGATTCATGAGCACTTTGTGGTCAACCTTACCGGTGCCGAAGGTCTCAGCAGAAACAGAAAGGGGATGGGCAACACCAATAGAATAGGAAATCTGGATTTCCATCCGCTCAGCCAGACCGGCAGCGACCATATTTTTGGCTATATAGCGAGCCATATAAGAAGCGGAGCGGTCGACCTTGGTTGGGTCTTTGCCTGAGAAGCAGCCGCCACCGTGCCGGGCAGCACTGCCATAGGTATCAACCAGAATCTTGCGACCGGTGAAGCCAGTATCAGATACCGGACCTCCGATGACAAATCGACCGGTGGCGTTAATATAGAATTTCGTCCCGTCATCTATCAGTGGTGCCGGGATGACGACTCTGATTACTTGCTCGGTGATGTCCCGCTCAATCTGGGCGGGGCTGACATTTGGGTTATGCTGGGCTCCGACCACTACACTATCCACTCGCCGGGGGACGCCATTATGGTATTCTACTGTTACCTGTGATTTTCCATCGGGGCGGAGATAAGGCAAGATGTTATCCTTCCTTACCTGAGCCAGTCGCCGGCATAGCTTATGCGCCAGGGAAATAGGCAGGGGCATAAGCTCGGCCGTCTCATTGCAGGCAAAGCCAACCATCATTCCCTGGTCGCCAGCGCCAATCCTGTCCAGCTCATCGGTAGAACCTCTCCTGACCTCCAGTGACTGGCTTACCCCTCCAGCAATGTCGGAGGATTGCTCCTTAATGGAGACCATCACCCCGCAGGATTGATACTCAAAGCCATATTCGGGATGGGTGTAGCCCACATCACGAACCACTTCCCGCACCACATGGGGAATTTCAACATAGCAATCGGTGGTAATTTCACCCATAACAATTACCAACCCATTGGTTACCGCCGTCTCGCAGGCTACCCGGGCATAGGGGTCTTTTCCCAGAATGGCGTCAAGGATGGCGTCTGATATCTGGTCGCAGAGCTTATCAGGGTGCCCTTCAGTAACCGATTCTGAGGTGAGCATATAGCTTGGCGAACTACTAAAGCTACTTGGCATTTTTTCTCCTTTTCTACGTCCCCTGCTCCCAACTGGTGAGGTATTGCTTTTGCTCCGGGGTTAAAGTATCAATATTAATGCCCATGGACTGAAGTTTCAACCGAGCCACCTGTTTATCTATTTCTTCGGGCACGGGGTGGACCTTAATCTCAAGGCTTCCCCTGTTTTTCACCATATACTCCAGACATAGGGCTTGGTTGGCAAAGCTCATATCCATAACGCTGGCGGGGTGCCCTTCAGCGGCAGCCAAGTTAACTAATCTCCCCTCCACCAGTAGGTACAGATGGCGACCGTCATTCAAGGTGTACTCATCAACCAGGGGTCTTATCCGTCGCTTACTGCGAGCTAGGCTTTCCAGAGCCGGGATATTTATCTCTACATTGAAGTGTCCGCTATTGGCTAGAATAGCCCCGTCTTTCATCACCTGGAGGTGGGCTTTGTCAATGACATTTTTATCACCGGTAACGGTAATGAAGATATCACCCAGCCTGGCGGCTTCTATCAGTGGCATGACCGGGTAGCCATCCATAACCGCCTCCAGGGCTCGGGCAGGTTCTACCTCAGTCACAATCACCTGAGAGCCCAGCCCCTTGGCTCTTAAGGCGACGCCATGCCCGCACCAACCATAACCGCAAATTACTACCTTCTTGCCGGCCCATAGGACGTTGGTTGCCCGGGTGATGCCATCAATGGTGCTCTGGCCGGTGCCGTAGCGATTATCAAACAAATACTTGGTCTGGGCATCATTAACCGCAATTATGGGATATTTTAGCTTTCCGGCTCTCTCCAGGCTGCGGAGTCTGATAATGCCGGTGGTGGTCTCCTCGGTGCCACCGATAACATCGGCGATTAATTCGGCTCGCTTAGTATGCAGGGTAGTAACTAGGTCGGCGCCATCGTCTACCGTAAGCTGAGGTCTATTATCCAGAGCCGCGTTGATGTGCCTATAGTATGTCTCCTCATCCTCCCCCCTGATAGCATTAACCGGAACGCCATACTCCACCAGGGCAGCGGCGACATCATCCTGGGTGCTCAAGGGGTTGGAGGCGCATAGAACGATGTCGGCTCCACCATCCTTCAGGGTCAGCGCCAAGTTTGCCGTCTCAGTGGTAATATGGAGGCAGGCTGAAATCCGGATGCCCTTTAGGGGTTTCTCCTTAGCGAATCTTTCCCTGATTAACTTGACTACTGGCATCTCACGGGAAGCCCATTCTATCCGCTTTTCACCTTCTGAAGCTAGGGAAGGGTCTTTTATCTCGTAATTTTTCAACCTCACCCCCTTAATCCCCCTCTCCTTATCAAGGAGAGGGGGAATTAGTTTTGCAAGAGAGGCTTCGCCTCTCTTTGACTCTCCTTTAGTATCTCCTTCAAACTACCTCTAACTACTTGAAAGCTCCAGAATCTGTCTTATATTTTCTTCCACAGGCTTTGAGGTATCAATTATAACATGGTTTGCTGGTGGCACCTCTACTACCGGGTCAAAGGCTCTTTTTTGCGGCTGGTAAATCTCCCAGCGCCCGTCTGAGGTTGAGACTTCCTCTAGCCTCCGAGCTAACCTCTGCTTTATCGCTTCTTCACCTAGACTACATTCTACAATAAAAAAGTCAGCCCCCAATTCTTCAGCCAACCCTTTTGCCTTGAGGCGCTGCTCAGCCTTGATAAAGGAGGCATCTATAATCACCGAGCCTCCGTCACATAGGGAATCCTTTGCCTCGGAGAACATCTTATCATAAGTCTTCTTAGAAAACTCAGGGGAATAAATCCCGGTATCAAGTTCCTCAAAGCGGTGCTCGGTTACCGGAATACCGGCTAATTGCTTTCTGGTAATATCTGAGGATATAACTAGCAGCCCCAACCTTTTAGCCAGGGCTTGAGCTAAGAAAGTCTTGCCGGTGCCGACCAGGCCGGTAGTAATGAAAAGGATTGGTCTTGACCTGGTGTAGGCGTGGGCTAAATCAAAGTAACTAGTAGCTATCTCCGTGGCTTGTTTCTTTTCTGTCGGCACAATATAGGGGTCATCAAGCTTGAAGCTTTCCACCTTCCCTCGCACATAAGCCCGGTAGCACTTGTAGAAATTGAGTAGCTCCAGTAGCTCCCTATCCTGACTCCTATCTATATAGGCGTTGACGAAGCTACGGGATAGGTCAGCTCGCCCGTAGTGGTCTAAATCCATAGCCAGGAAAGCAACCTCTGAGGCGACATCACAATATCTGAACCTGTCATTAAACTCTATGCAATCATAGATGCAGATGTCGTTGACAAAACAAATATGGGCGGCGTGAAGGTCTCCGTGACAGTCCCTTATCCTGCCCTGGGCTATCCGCCTGCCAAAGACAGAGGCGTTTCCCTTAATAAAGCTATGAGTGTAATCCTTAATATGCTGATACTTAGCTGCCGAAATGGTGTTGCCGATATATTTTTCTGTCTGGCTGAAGTTTTCCTCAGTGTTTTGGGTGATGGCTTTAATGTCGCCAAAGGCACTGATATTGGTATTAGTCTCTGCCTTGTGGTGAAATGCCACCAGTTTTTGCGCTACACTGGTTATCATTTCTGGTGATACCATGTTACTAACTAGCAGTACATCCATCATAGCTTCCCGCGGGAGGCGGCGCATCTTCACCGCATATTCTATAACCTCCCCCCGACCGGCTACAAGAATAGCCCTTCTATCTCGGGTTATGGGTACTACCCTCAGATAGACCTCAGGGCAGAGACGACGGTTAAGTTCAATCTCCCGGTAGCAATAGAACTGGCGCTTTTCCTGGGTGGTATAGTCCAGGTAGCCCAGATTAACCGGTTTCTTCACCTTATACACATAATCATCGGCGAGGAAGACAAATGACATCTGAGTCTGCACCAGCTCTATTCTTTTGGGAGTCTCGGGGTAGGCTTTTGGTTTTAATAGTGCCTTTACCAGTTCAGGTAGCTGTGACATCAGCCCTTGCTTTTGCCTCCCTCAATTTTTGTCGTGAGGTTACTTCTAACCTCACCCCCTTTATCCCCCTCTCCTTAGTAAGGAGAGGGGGAGGAGGTTTTTAAGAAGAGGCTTCGCCTCTCTTGGACTCTCCTTCAGTATCCCCTCAAAGGTAAGGGGGAAGGATTTTATTAGAGGGACTTCCTCCCTCGGGCACTCCCTTTTATCATACTCTTTGAGGAGAAGAGATTATAGAGAGGGGGCGAAGCCCCTCTCTTACTTTCACTCCCCCTTCCCTTACT
>Ga0209609_10000201_pt1 | contig 36450 bp, 28 predicted proteins | sample LakKivw325mmetaG_FD_184136 | JGI IMG/M metagenome (GOLD analysis project Ga0209609, IMG submission 184136) | Anoxic lake water microbial communities from Lake Kivu, Rwanda to study Microbial Dark Matter (Phase II) - Lake Kivu water 325m metaG... | ecosystem: Environmental > Aquatic > Freshwater... | reverse complement strand
AGCCCCGGAATTGCCGGCACGCGCAGAACGACCAGGGCGATAATCAACAGCGGCGGCAGCAGTAACCAGGGTGTGATTTGAAATTGCTTATGCAAACCATCTAAAATAATTTGGACTGCTGTCAGATCCAGACTGTTAATGGCATATTGGCGACCGATCAACCAGTACAACAGCAGAGCGATGCTTAGGCTGGGAACCGACGTGAAAGCCATGTGGGCAACGTGGTCGAACAGCCGGGCTTCCGCCATGGCCGGCGCTAAGTTGGTCGTGTCTGACAAGGGAGACATCTTATCCCCGAAATAAGCTCCCGAAATGATCGCGCCTGCCACCAGCGGCAGGGGAATCCCGAAGCCCTGTCCGATCCCTATCAATGCGATTCCGACCGTCCCTGCCGTCGTCCAGGAACTCCCGGTCGCCACCGAGACGATACAGCAAATCACCGTCGTCGCCACCAGGAAATAACCGGGCGCTAAAATCTTGAGTCCATAGTAAATCATCGCGGGCACGATGCCGGCGCAAATCCAGGTGCCGATAATCATGCCGATAATCATCAGAATCAGGATGGCACCGGTGGACATTTTGATGGTGTTGACGATACCCGCCTCGATTACCGACCACCGGAAACCGCTTAACCCGGCGATCACAGCCGCAACCGTCGCCGCGGCCAACAGCGGAATATGCGGATCGCCACCAAAAAATTTAAGCGTGCTGATCAGCGCCACAGTCAGAAAGACGATCGGGATCAGTGCTCGTCCCAGCGTCATGCGTGCAGGGCGGTCAGCAGGCATACTTTAACCCGGATATGCTTGTTCGTATGGAACGCCGTCTTCTGTTCACCGCAATGCAACTTAGACTTTTCATGCCTTTATGTCAAAGAAAAACTTTGCGAAACACTGCCCGGCTCGATAATTTCTGACCATGCTGGGTATCAAGTTACTCGATCGCTACATTCTGCGCCGCTTTATTCTGATATTCACGATGGTTCTGCTGGCTTTTTTAGTCATTTTCAACGTGGTAGACCTGATCGAGAAACTAGATAAATTCCTGAAAGCCCAGCTGCCTCCGGCCATCATTCTGACCTATTACCTCAACCAGTTACCCTATTTCATCAATGTGGCTATTCCGATGGCACTCCTGTTAGCCGCGGTGTTTACCATTGGCGTGCTGTCGAAAAACAACGAGCTGGCCGCCATCAAGTCATCGGGCATCAGCCTTTATCGCACTTCGATCTCGATGCTGATTATCGGTTTGCTGTTCAGTATCGGCTCCTTTTTCTTCGATGATGCCGTGGTGATTCCCGCCAACCGTATCCGGCAGGCCATTGACGCCAACAATCTGCGCCGCCAGCGGTATGCCGAAAAAACATATTTCACCAATGTCATGTTCCAGGATTCTCCGGAATGCAATATCGTCATTGCCCTCTTTTCAACCCGTGACAACACCGCTCGCTCAGTTACGATTCAAAACAACCGGGAAAATAAACTGATCAACCGCATTGACGCCCGCCAGATGGTCTGGCTCGCCGACCAGAAACAGTGGTTAGTGCAGGATTTTAAGGTACGGTCTTTCGATGCCGATGGCAACGAGTTTGTGTCGCAAGTTTATCCTGATTCATTGTTTCGATTCAATTTGCGCCCGGAGGATATTGCCAAAACCGACCTCAATCCGGAAACCATGCGCTATCAGGAGCTGGTTTACTTCATTCGCCGGCTGAACGAGAGCGGCAACGACGCCCGCAAATGGGAAGTCAATCGCCATTTCAAACTGGCATTTCCTTTCACCAACCTAATCGTCATCCTGTTCGGCGTTCCCTTAGCCGCCATGAAGCAACGCAAAGGTATCACTTTTGGCGCCGGGATGAGCCTGCTGGTGATCTTTATTTACTACGGCTTTACCAAATTCGGTCAGGTGTTGGGGTACAAAGGCATCCTCAGTCCCCTGTGGTCGGTGTGGCTGGGCAATATCGTTTTCTTTATCGCCGGGGCTTATCTGTTATACAAAATTCGCCAGTGAGCTGGCTTATCGTTTTATTTACTCTTGCTGGTCGTATAGGCCATACAGGAAAAATCTAAGCCTTTGGCGGTGGTCGGCAGGATACCGTGCGTAAATCCCAGCGCCCAGTCTAAATGAACAAAACCCCAGTGAAAGCCGCTTCCAAAATTGAGCACTTTTTGTTTGCGTCCGCCAATGGCGAGGCCCACGCGGATTGGCAGGCGCTTGGATTTGGTTGATTCAAACCCGACGCACCATTTCCATGAACCGAACGAAAAAAGACGTTCCTCGAAACCAGCGACTAAATCGCTCGAAAGGGTCATGCCCTCTTCCAATTGACGGGCTAAACTAAACCGCACCAGGCTGGGGTATTTGATGCTGAACTCGGACGAATCGCGGAAGGCCTTGCCCTTACCGGGAAAAACGTCGGAATATTTTACCTTTTTAAAAAACCGGTCGAAACGCGCCTCGTTGACCCCGAATTCCATCTTGTAGAATTTGCCTTTCCAGGGCAGGACACTTTCCGGATTAATCATCCGCGACAGCAGGGTGCTCTTTTGCCAGTTAATACGACCGAACAGATTCGTGACACTCAGCCCCAAGCGGTAACCGTTGATTTCCTTGGAGACGATACCGAGATCCAGGGCAAAACCTCGTCCACCGAGAGATTGTTGAAACAGATACTGTCCTCCGCCACTCATGTAATTTCTACCCGGCTCAAAATAGGTCGTAATACTGCCATAGGAAGAGTCGGGATTCAAACCGATGTACGCAATCCCCTGCAAGTATTTGGCGGTCACGCCGCCATAGATGTCGCCTATCGGAAATCCGAGTGAATATCCATACTGGCCAAGCACCAAAACCTCTTCCTGAAAATCCAGATCCAATTTTTCGCCGATTGGGTTGCCATCGAAAATGAAGCGCACCAGGCCCTGCGGCAGATTCAGATCACCAATCACAATCAAATCGGCGCTAATCGCCCGGTTACCACGGGAATGGTTTAGATAGGGCAAGGGCAGGTGCAGGTCGGAGAAAATCCGCCAACCATCATCGGGAATTCCCCGAATAAAACTACGTTTGAGACTGCCCCCATTGGCGTCCAGGTTTTGACCGTTGTATTTCTGATAGGTTTTCAAGGAGAGGAAATTTGTTGTAAAACAGGTATTCAGTCCGCCCCACACCCGGTAAAAGTCATATTCATGCGGGATGGCGAGATTGGCTGGATTGTAATCAACTGCAAAAATCCCGCGCGCCATGACGCCATAAGCACCTCCTAAGGCCATACCCCGTGGATCACGACGCGTCTGGGCGTCCAGTCCGGCAACCAGCAGGATAATCAATATTAGCCGACGACTACCGCGCAAGGCTGATTTCCCTCCGGGAGTTGCGCAGGGGCGGACTGAGCGGGTTGAACTTGGGCAAGGTGTCCGGCTCGGCTTCTTCTTCAGGATTCAGCAGTTTGCCGGCATCCATCGTAATGGAAAAAACGGAAACAATGTCTATCCGGTCATTAAATCCGACCCAGACAAAGTTATCAGTACCATCCAGGTGAATCCGGGGTCGGATATAGTGCTTTTCATCTTTTAGAATGATATTGAGTCTGTTCGAATCCAACGCTGATTCGTGATGCAGGAAACCAGGCACGCTGACCGCTCCGCGACTGTCGAAGGCCACCGGCGTCGGCAAAATGATCCGAAACAGAGTATCAATCTCGATATGAAAATAGCCTGTGTCAGTCAGAACGTAAAGCGAATCATCGCGCCAGACATAGCCGGAATCGAGACTGTCCGGCTCCAGGGGGAAGTAATCATAATTGGAGATTAAAATATCAATCGAGCCGGAAAATGGGAAATCGTTGCGCACTTCATTGACTATTTTGGACTCTATCAAACCTTCCTGGATGCGTTTTTTTGTTTTTTTGTCAATCGGGCCCAGGACATTGGATTTGACCGGAATGAAGGTCATTGGTTCGATTTTCAAAATGAACGGGACAATGATTTCATATCCGCCCCAGAACGAACTGCCGACCTGGAGGCGGGAGGTGTCATCGGAAGGAATCGCCGCTTCGCCGGACACGCGAATCGAATCCGGCACCATATTGAAAATGGGAGCAATATCAATCTCCAGCACCGAGTGGGTGACCGGGTGACTGGCCGAAGCTTTTTCAATGGTTTCGGTAGCATCAATCCGCACCGGATCGAGACCCTCACGCAGTCCTTCCAGAACCAGGTTCAAATCCGTACGGGCCTGGATTTCGTTACTCATGATCAGCCGCAGGATGACGGCCCCGAAATCAACATTGGTGAATCCAGTTGGAATATTTGAAATCGTTATCGGTGGGATACTAAAGGAAGCATTAAAGAAACCTTCCAGAGCCTTGAATTTGAGCGCCGAAATGCCCACCCTGACATCGATCATCGAGTCGCCTACGTCCAGCGGGATCGTGACGGCAGTATCGCCCGGTTCCGGCAGAATCGTCACCTGGACGAAGACAATGATTGAATCCACGACTGTAGTTGAATCCGGATTGCGAAAAACATAATTGTCGAGACGTTTATTCGCCGTGACGGATTCGCCGGAATTGATGACCGTATCTATAGTCAACGGTTCGGTACCGCGATAGAAATTAAAGAAAATGATCTGCATCCCAAGGTCGAACGGCATCTCGTTGCCGATTGTCAGGCTGAGGAAATTGGTATCGGGCGGGTCGGTGGTAGTTTCCCCTAATTCAGCCCGGATGATTGTGTTATCACTGGCCGGCAATGGCTGACGCTGAGTCGATTCGATGGGCAACGGCAGACCGGTGAAGCTTTCGACCTCCTCGATGCTCAAATCCGCAGTTATCGTCAAATAGGGATCAGCACCCGCCGGAATGGTCAGCGGCTGACCATTGGTGCCGGCGATAATCGCCGAAATCTGCACGTCAATCGAATCGCGGATGGTTTTCCCGTTGAGATTGCCAGGGGTGCCGTCATGGGCGGTTGTCCCCGCTGGAATTCGCTCGTAAAAGGTCTGGGCTAAGATACTGCCATCCCGATTAACGAGACTGATCAGCACCGAATCCAAATCCACCAAAAGCTCGTTGGTAATCGTTGTCTCAAAAGTACCGGTGCCGATGGTGATATAATCAACCCGCTCAAAAAAGGGAATCCCGTAGCGGTCAAAAATCTGATAGGAATATTTTTCATCCACCAGTTTGGCACGCGGCACCTCGTCAACCGTGATGGGTATGGGCGCAGGCAGGCGGATCGGCGGGGGCAATAACTGGGATAATTTTACCGTATTACTGATCGAGGTATTGAAGGCGGGTTGCGCCTGGCTGAGAGTCGAGAAATCCTGTTGAAAACCAACGCTGGTCGCCAGTGGTATCAGGAATATGTTTTCGGTCAGTGTCGTGGTATCTAAATTGCCACTAAATTTAAAATAAAGCGAGTCCGAAAGGGCATCGCCATAGATGTTGTTAGAGGAATCCTGCAAATCGGCCAGCGGAAGAGCAATATCCACCAGGGGCAAATTGAGCGTTTGGTAGAAAGTGGGCATTTCCGGTGGTGCTAGGGGTTCATAGGTGCAGCGCCAACTACCCCCGCACCAGATGCCGAGAAGCAGAATCAAACAGGCCTTGCGGAAAGAATATATCTGCAACCAGCGCTTTGCCAATCTGCGCGACAATTTATTGGACTTTCCCCTTACCGGTGAGATACGCTCCCAAAGAAAAATTCACGCCTTGCGCGGTATGCGCCCAGACACCGCGATGAAAGCCGAAAGCCCAGTCAACATGCAATGGCCCCCACGCTAATCCACTGCCGATATCAAATTCCCAGCCGGAAAGTCCCCCAACCGCCAAACCGACTCGGAGGGGTGTGCGCGGCAATGGAGTATATTCAAATCCCACCGCCGAGCGCCAGCTCCTGGTATATCCGAACCGGTCACTGAAGCTGGCGGTAAAATCCAAAGCCATCAGCAGATTGGGCTGGATGTGGCGTGCCAGTCCGATTTTCAGCACCAGCGGCAGTGGCACCCGGAAAACAGTCGAGTCCCGGGTAATTCTTTTATTGCTTTGCAGCAGTGCTTGGAAAGTGCTGTCGCCTCTGAATAATTTTTCAACATTCAGGCTGTCAATCGTAAAACGGTAACGGAAATCCTCACCCTTGAAATCCAATTTGATATCCGAGGTTTTGATCAAGCCGCTACGCAGTTGCTGACCCATCAGTCGCAGTGCCAGGTCTTTCAATACTTTGGATATCATCGTCTCGGAATTCCACTTCACCGACTCGCCGATATTTAACAGGCTGATGCCCATGTTCCAGCCGTAAACATCCTCGACCGCAATGCCGATGTCGGCGCCGTACCCGCGTCCGGCATACGATTCGCGGAAATAATATTCGCCATCCCCGTAAAGCAGAAAGCGCGCCGTGTCAACGACAATCTGTCCGGTATTGTAACGAGGATCAAGCCCGTAATACCCCAGCCCCTGCAGGTATTTCAAAGACAATCCTACGGCAATATTTTCATAGGGGATGGCCATGGAATAGGCATATTCGATCGCAGTCATGGCGTCCCAGCGCATATCCAGCTGATAGAGTTGGCCCTTCTCGACTCCGCCAAAAACGACATCCAAGACCGGGCGCGACAGATACAAATCATTGGTGTAAATCAGATTGGTGGTCAAGGCTTTGTTGCCCAGGGAGAAGTTTACGAAAGGCAGTGCGCTGTTGAATCCGTTGTTAAAACGCCAGCCGTCCGTGGGCAATTTCCTCAGGAATTCGGCCTGCAAAGCCCCGTCGTCGGCCGCCAGATCCCGCCCGAAATGGCGGCCGGTCTCCAGTGAGTAAAAATTATTGGTGATGTAATAATTGATGCCGAAAGCCTGAAAATAGGTGCGGTAGGGCGTGGACATGCCAAGGTTGGCGGGATTCTGCCCGACGCACAAAAAGCCGCGGGTGACGGCACTGTTGGCCCCGGCCAGCGCTTTCGTGACCGGATTATCATAGTGCTGCGCCAGACCACTTCCGACCCATCCGATCACCGACAGCAGCAGCCACATCGTCCGCAGACAACGCCGGTCGGGCGACACGGTAATCACTGCAATGTCTGGTTTTCGCTCAGTCATGGCGTTTGTTCAGTACAGCCCCGTCAAACAACAGGTTCAGATAGCTCCGGATGCGAATAGACTGATCCTGTCGGAATACCGCCTGCGTCCGATCCGGGTTGACAAAGCGGAAATGCGGGCGGAGATAACAGGTATCGGCTAACATTGCCAGCGCTGTTGAATCAGTGCAGTAAATCTGTTGGGAACGTCCGGGTAGCAGAAGCTCATTATTCAGCCATTCCGCCGGTGGAATCGGGATGATCGCCAGCGTATCAAGGCGCACCAGCGTGGTATCCGTTCCACCAGAGAAAATGGAATCATTGCGGGTAAAATAGCCTGCCGGAAGCCTGCCGCCCACTGTATCCAGCGGAAACAGATCATAGTTGCTGATTAGAAAATAGATGGCACCTGCCAAGGGCGTGCGGTTTTCGACCTCCAGATCCACTTCAGCCCCCTCCTGCGCCCGAATCACTCGCGAACGCGTGGTACTGTCCTTGATAAAATATAGCGAACTTTTCCCGGAAGCCATCTCCAAGACTTCCGGAACAGTCAGCCGAAGCGGGGCGAAAAGAGTGTATTGCAGGTCAAAACCGCTCGGGAACAGATCACTTTGATGGTAGGTATTAGCCGAAAAAATGCCTTGCGCCGCGACAATCAGCGAGTCGGGCAGATTGGACAGAGCTGACCCGACCGCCATCACCACCGGTGAAGCACTGACCGTCCAGGCTGAATCGGCGGTCACCATCGCGCCTGATCTCTTTTTTCCGCCAACTGCAATCTTGATCTGTTCCAAAAGTCCATTTGGGTCAGTTATGGTGAAAGTTGCTGTGGCGCTGTCAAATTGGATTTGCGTTGCTCCCGCCAGGTCGTTGGTATTCAACTCCTGACGTAAATAGCCACTGGCATAAATTGCACCGTAAAACGCATCAAAATGCAGTTGCCCAACCTGGACAGTAATCTTCAGGGTCTGGTTTAATCTACTGACCGAAGTCATCATTTTCCCGCCTACCTGCACGCTGAGACTGAACTTGAGAGTATCCAGGTATTGCGTAAGCGTGCCACCGATCAGAGAATCGCTGTCAATGGCGATATCCAGGGTGTCGGAAAGCTGGCCGGAGACCAGTTCCAGACTATCGCTGACCAGTCTACCGGTGCCATTATCTTTGAAATTCAGGCCGGTCAGTTTGACCCGCAGAGGATTGGGAAACGTGTCGCTCAGCTGTGCAGACAGTCGGAGCTGGTTAAACGGCTGACTGTCGCCCGTCAGACCAAAGGTGTTGTCCAGCCGACCAAACATCACCCGATTGTTGGATGAATCAACCATCACATTTAGGGCAGTCGTGATCGGCAACGCCGTCGAATCTGCGCGCAGTTTCAAACTCTTGCGCAAATCCACGGTTTTATGACCTGCCACTGACGGCATTTTCCAAAAGGTCTGCGGATCAACCTTGATGGATTGGGAGCTCGAATCAAGCACCTGATAATAGAGCAAACCGGATGAGTCCGCGTAGATCGGATTGGTATTGGAATTCGTCCGCACCAAACTGGCAAACGAGTAGGTGCGGTCGAGTAATGGCAGGGACAATTTGGAATTCCATTTGTCGGGCAAACTGGGAGTAGTAGGTAGCTCAAACTCGCAACCGGCGTACCAGATTAGATTCAATATCAAGCCAATGCCAGTAAGAGTTTTACGCATTGCAGTTTGCGTCTTTAAAGTGCTTAGGTCCCTTCATTGTAAGCGGTTCGGTAGCGCAATTGGTCCTCGGTCAGCTGGTCAATATTGATGCCCATGGTTTCCAGCTTGGTCAGGGCGATTGCCTGATCCTGCTCGGCGCTGATGTCATAGACCTGCTTGGCCATTTGCTGGCCTTCTTGCGCTAACCGTAACATGCTCATGAATTGGTTGGCAAATGACATATCCATGACTTCCGAGGGATGCCCTTCCGCGGCGACCAGGTTGACTAAACGTCCTTCGCCCAAGACGTAGATTTTTTTACCGTTCTGCAAAGTATGCTGGACGCAATTCGCCCGCATTTCCTTTTTCGCGGTCGTGATCTCGGCCAGATCTTTGAGCTTGAGTTCGCAGTCGTAATGCCCGGTATTGCACACGATCGCCCCATCTTTCATGGCTTCAAAATGCCGCCGCACGATGACGTCCTTCATGCCGGTAGCGGTAATGAACAGGTCGCCCAGAGGAGCGGCCTGGTCCATGGTCATTACCCGGTTCCCGTCCAGCAGGGCTTTGAGCGCCGCCGTCGGTTTAATCTCGGTCACGATGACATTGGCGCCCTGACCGGTCGCGCGCCGGGCCACTCCTTTGCCGCAATGTCCGTAACCGGCGACAACCATGGTTTTCCCGGCGTACAGGATCGAGGTGGCCCGCAGAATGCCGTCGATCGAGGATTGCCCGGTGCCATAAACATTATCGAAGTCGCATTTGGTTTCGGCGTCATTCACCGCGATAATGGGATAAAGCAGTTTGCCGTCCGCCGCCATGGCGCGCAGGCGCTGGACGCCGGTAGTCGTTTCTTCCGAGCCGCCTAACACGTTTTGCGCTAATTCGGGAAAACGGTTATGGATCGTAAACACGAGGTCAGCGCCGTCATCAAGAGTCAAAGTTGGTTTATGCCGGAGGGTCTGTTCGATGCACCAGTAGAATTCGGCGGTCGTCAACCCATGCCAGGCCCAGATGGGAATGCCTTCTTCATACAATGCCGCGGCAATTTCATCCTGCGTGCTCAGCGGATTACAGCCACTCCAGGCCACCTGGGCCCCCGCGGCGACGAGAGTTTTGATCAGTACCGCAGTTTCCTTGGTCACATGCAGGCAACCGCTGATGCGCATGCCCTTTAACGGCTGACTGACCCGATACTTATTGCGCAGAGCCATTAGCACGGGCATGTGCGCCTCTGCCCATTCGATTTTCAGGCGACCGGCGGATGCTAAACTGATGTCTTTGATCTTACCTTCCATTACTTCACTCCAAAATATTTATGCAGGGCGGGCACCATGTCGGTTTTTTCCCACGTGAATTCCGCATCTTCCCGTCCGAAATGACCATAAGCCGCGGTCTTGAAATAGATCGGACGTTTCAAGGCTAAATGTTTGATGATCGCGGCCGGTTTTAGCGGAAAAATCGCCCGAACCGCCTCCGCCAGTTTTTCCTCGCTGTACTTGCTCGTATTAAAGGTGTTGACATAGACGGAAATCGGTTCGGCGACACCGATCGAGTAGGCTAATTGCACCTCGCACTTGTGCGCCAATCTGGCGGCGACGATATTCTTGGCAATATAACGCGCCATATAGGAAGCGGAACGGTCTACCTTGGAAGGATCTTTACCGGAAAATGCCCCGCCGCCATGCCGTCCCATGCCACCATAGGTGTCACAGATAATTTTCCGGCCGGTCACTCCCGAGTCGGCTTCTGGTCCGCCTACCGTGAAAATGCCAGTAGCATTGATATAAAATTTGGTTTCCGGCGTAAGATAATCACCGCAAACCGGGACAATCACATGCTTGGTAATTTCGCTGACAATCTTCTCGTGGCTGATCTCGGGATTATGGTGCACCGCCACTACGACGCTAACCACTCGCTGGGGGCGGTCGTCTTCATACTCGATGGTCACCTGGGATTTGCCATCCGGACGTACCCAAGGCAGAATACCTTTTTTGCGTACTTCGGCTAAACGCATCGTGATCTTGTTGGCCAAACTGATCGGCAACGGCATTAACTCTGGAGTTTCGTCACAGGCGAAGCCAAACATCAGCCCCTGGTCGCCGGCACCCTGTTCATGCTGACTCGTCTCGTCCACGCCGAGGGCAATATTTTCACTTTGCTCATGAATTGAGGTAATCACCGAGCAGGCGCGGGCATCCAGTCCGTAATCCGGATTGGTATAGCCGATTTTCTGCAGGGTTTGGCGCACTATACCCGGAATATCAACATACGCCTTGGTAGTAATTTCGCCGACTACCATGACCAGACCGGTGGTGGTCATCGTCTCACAAGCCACGCGGCTTTCGGGATCAACAGTTAATAATGTGTCAAGTATCGCATCGGAAACCTGGTCACAGATTTTATCTGGATGGCCTTCGGTGACCGACTCCGAGGTGAACAAATAACGTTGCATACAATCGAACTCCTAAAATTTAATTGCCCAAACATAATGCATCGCCCGGATAAAATCAACTCAATTCCTGATGGTAACGATCCCCTATGGTAATCGAACCTGTTGCCTGGCTGATCCGGTTATGCGACCCCATCAGACTGCTTTTCAGGACGGAAGCAGTGATCAGATTATCTTCCCCGATGATGCTGTCCTCGAGCTGTGAATCAATGATCGTCGTGTGCGCCCCGACACTTACGTACGGCCCTATCACGGTGTTTTTTAACCGGGCGGTTGAGTGGATAAAAACCGGGGCAATCACCCGATTGGAGGGTTCGACCTGTAACGGAGGGAGGTACTTTTCCAACAACAGGCGGTTGGTTTCCAGCAAGGTTTCCCGCGTGCCGCAGTCATAACAATGCGTAATGTCGAGCGGTCGAAAGGGCTCGCCGCGTTCCAGTAAAACCTGCAGGGCGTCAGTCAGCTGATATTCCTGTTTGGTGGTAATATTACGCTCGATTATATTGGCAATCGCGGATTTCAAGCGGTTTCCGTGCTGGATTAGATACACCCCCGCGATGGCTAAATTACTGGGGGGGTCAATGGGTTTTTCCACCAGGCGCCTGATGTGGCCGTCACCTAACTCGACCACTCCATAACGGCGCGGATCGGCAACCGGCATGACTCCAATGAGATTATCCGAACTTCGGATAAGCGCCGCAAAATCCAGATCAAGGATCACATCCCCCAAAATTATCAGCACCTTTTCATCCCGCTCACTTAATCCAAAACCGACCGCATGCCCCAGCCCCCGCCGTTCCGGTTGGTCTACAAAACTAAAATTCAGGGCATAGTTCTGCCGGGAATAATCTCTGACCAGCGCTCCCAAATAATTAATGATGACGGTAACGTCGGTTATTCCCGCCTGCTGCAGACGATCATAAATATGTCCGATGATCGGCTTGCCGGCAACGGGCAAAAGGACTTTCGGTTGAGTAAGAGTCAGCGGACGCAGACGTTCTCCGACACCGGCCGCCGGAATGATGGCTCTCAAACTTGATTTTCCTTCCTATTCGAAATCTTTCTTCAGATATTTCTGCAGTTCGTTGATCCGGGCTTTCAGGCGGATTTGATTCGCCAGGCGCTTTTCAAAATCGCGCGCGGCATTTTTTCCCATATATTTAAGGATGTGGTTCAATGCGATTACCTCCGCGATGACCGTGATGTTTTTCCCCGGATAAATCGGTAGTTTGATGAGCGGTATATCCACATTCAGGATTTTAACGTACTCCTCGTGGGAGCCGATTCTTTCGTACTGCTTGACCTCATTCCAATCCTGCAGTTCGATCTGCACCTCGACCCGTTTTTGTTGCCGGATGGCCCGAATCCCAAAAATATGGCGGATATCCACGATGCCCAGTCCGCGCAACTCGATGTGATGTTCCAGCATCTCCACACCGGTGCCGATAATCACATTGTCCGCCCGTCTGATAATTTTGATCACGTCGTCAGCGACGAGCCGGTGTCCGCGTTCGACTAAATCCAGGGCGATTTCGCTCTTGCCGATGCCGCTTCGCCCGGTCAAGAAAAGTCCGACTCCATAGACATCCACCAAACTACCGTGCATAATAGTGGTCGGGGCTAATTCCCAATCCAAATAATCTAACAGGTAAGCTACTAAGCGCGTAGTGGTAATGGGGGAACCCAGCAGAGCAATCCCGCAGTCCGCGGCCATCTCCAGAACACAGGCGGGCGGCTTGACTCCATGAGTGAAAATGATCAGCGGAACCTTAAAGGAAAATAACTTCCGGAAAATCCCGGCTATTTGCTCCTCGGTCAAAGTCTCGAGATATTTATTTTCGCCTTTACCGATCAATTGGATGCGGGTCGGATCGAAAGATTCCCAGAAACCGCAAATTTCCAGTCCCGGACGATTCAACTTGGCGGAAGTAATCAGGCGTTCGTGACCAGTCCGGTGATTAAGACGCCGCAGACGCAATTTCACGCGGTTGTCGCGAAAAAAACGTTCGATAGTTAAGGGTTTGGGAATCACCGGTTGTACCTTTTTTCCTTGAATTTTTTCAATTGCCGTTCCAATTTGGAGACAGCCTGATCAATCGACTTGATCATATCGTCGCTGTTCACTTTGGTCAGCAGGTTTTTCCCAGCGACGCGCAAAGTAATTTCAACCTGCTCGCCGTCTTTGGCCTTCTCCAGAATAACCTTGCATGAAGTGATCAGGTTCTCAAACAACTTGAGTTGTTGGAGTTCGCCTTCAACATGCTGTTTTACCCGATCGGAAGGTTCATAATGCCGGGCGGTAATTTCGATATTCATCTGACCTCCTGTGTGATGTTTTTTTCGGCGTGGGGGTGCGCCTGGTGATAAATTTCCTTGATTTTACCAATCTGAATATGCGTATATAATTGCGTGGTAGACAGACTATTATGTCCCAACAGATCTTTGACGGCGTTCAGGTCGGCACCATGGTCGAGCAGGTGTGACGCGAAGGAGTGTCTGAGAACATGCGGACTGAGATGTTCCTGCTCGGAAACACTTTTCAGCAAAGCCGTAACCGATTTCTGAATCAGCGGTCGCGATACCCGGCTACCGCGGGCACTGATAAACAACGGGGCGTTCAGAGTCAGGTCACCAAAAAGCTGTTTGCGTGCAGAAAAGTAGTTTTCGAGGGCTTGGCGCGCTCGGTCACCAAAGGGAACGATGCGTTCCTTGGAACCTTTCCCGTAGACCCGGACAGTCTGCCGCGCAAAATTGACGTCTCCGATATTCAGCGCCAGTAATTCGCCCAGGCGCATTCCAGTACTGTAAAATAACTCCAACACCGCTAGGTTGCGTTTCCCGGTAAAATTATCCTGCGCAGGTATCGTCATTACCCGGGCGATTTGATCTTCGGCCAGCACCACCGGGAGTCTTTTAGGCTGGCGGGGTGTTTTCACCCCGGCCGCCGGATTATGCTCAGTAAAAGCAAAGCGGGTGGTGTACTTGAAAAATGCCTTGAGAGAAGCCAGTTTACGTGCGACCGAACTGATTGCCTGTCCCTTTTCCGTCAACATCCCTAAAAAATGGCGAATGGCTGTTTTATTGACCTCCCGGACATCCGGAGGCACCACGTTGGCATATTCGGCAAAAAACTGAAAAAACTGATCCAAATCCCGGCGATAGGCGGCGACCGTGTGCGCGGAGTAACCGCGTTCCTGCTTCAATGAACGCAGAAACCCGAGCATTATTTCGGAAACATTGACTTTATCCATGACTTTCCCGCAGGATGTTTTCCACCGCCACAAAATCCTCCGGCAAGGGCGCCCTGACCTCAATTTCCACATCCCGGAACGGATGCCGGAAACGAATCCGCCCGGCATGTAATAATTGCCGCCGCACCAGCCGAAAGACAGCCTCAATATGCGCCCGCTCAGCCTGGTTAAAATGCCCCCCCGACTTACCCCCGCCGTAAAGACGATCACCAACCACCGGATGGCCTATATAAGCCAGGTGCACGCGCGCCTGATGGGTACGCCCGGTTTCCAGGATCAATGCCACTTCTGCCATCAAATGGAAATCCTCTACCACACGGTAGCGGGTGCGCGCCGAACGGCCGGCCTGATGGACAATGTACTTTTGGCGATTGGCTGAACTGCGGCGCAGAGCCGCGTCAATTATCCCTTCTGATGGGTCGGGAAGTCCCCACACTATCGCGCGGTACTCTTTCTCGACCTTGCGCTCGGCAAACAGCGCACTGAGCCGCCAGTGGGCCGGATTGCTTTTTGCCACTATCAGCACTCCGGAAGTATCCTTGTCCAAACGATGTACCAGGCCGGGACGATTGGGGCCGCCCACCGAACTCAGCTGGCGGGTATAATTTAGCAGACCGCTCACCAGCGTTCCCTGGGTATTGCCGGCACCGGGATGTACCACGAGCCCCGCCGGCTTGTTTACAATCAAGAGATATTCGTCCTCGAACAGAATGGTCAATGGCATTGGCTCCGGGGCAACTCCCGGCGCAGACGCAACCGGCAAAGTCACTGAAATTCTGTCACCATTTCTGAGCCGGTAACCAGCCTTGACTTGCTGTTGGTTGACCCGGATCAGGCCATTTTTAATCAACGCGGCATAGAAACTCCGCGAATAGTCTGGCAGACGCTCCGTGACGAACTGGTCTAAACGCCGGCTTTCTTCCGCGCAAAATAAGAAATCGTGACTGCTGGCAGATTGATTCAGCATTCTAAAACTGCATATTGGCAAATTGTCAACGACCCAGTAAACCTATTTTATCGCCGTAGATTTTCAGAAAAATATTTTTTCCCTGATCCGGTGGCAATGACTAACCGCCTGATTGGATTAGCGCATACTACTTAGGTTTGTTCTTGCAGTTGACGCAATGCTGAGTATGCGGCACTTCCTCTAAGCGCTCCTTGGGAATCAACTCGCCACATTCGATGCAGATGCCATATTCGCCGCGTTGCAGACGCTCTAAAGCAGTATTGAGGAAAGTAAGGAATTTGTTCTCCCGGGCTAACCATAAAAAGGCCTTCTCCCGCTCCTGGGAGTCCGTCCCGACATCCGCCATGTGATAGGCATAAGCCGAATCCAAAGAGGTTGTATCCTGGTGGGTGACATCGTGGACCGTTGTTGATTCGAGGCGTTTGATGGCCTTGATCGTTTCGTCCCGTTTCCTGAGAATCAGGTTTTTGAAATATTCCAGATCCTCTTTACTCCAGGCTTTTTTAGTTTTCTTTCCGGCCATATATGTACTCCCGTGATTGGTTCGAATTTACTTAATCCGGCTCAAAGAAACACGGATTTTATTACCGCCAATGCTCACTTCACCATTGTATTCACCAGCAGCGTACTCTGGTTCGATGGTCACCGCTAAGGTCTCATTTTTAAAATATGCGAGGTGGGTGGTCACTGCCTCGCGCAGGTCGTCCGGCGCGGTATAGGCGATGCGAATCCGGTCTTCGACGCGGAAATCGGCTTCCTTCCGCAGGGTCTGAACGTGCCGAATGAAATCCCGCACCAAGCCTTCCCGACGGAGTTCCGGAGTAATGGTCGTATCCAAGGCCACCGTTATGTCGTTATCCGTTACGACCGCCAGGCCGGCTTTTTCCTGACGCTCAAGAATGAGGTCATCCCTGTTCAACACCACCACTTCATTATCGAGAGATAATTCGATTTCGCCCCGCTGGATGAATCGGGTGACAGTTTCCGGGGATAGCTGTTTTAAAGCTTCCTGGAGCCTCCCGATCCGCGCGCCCAATCTACGCCCTAATAGCGCTAAATTCGGTTTGATCTCGTATTGGATAAACTGGGTTTCATCACTCACGAACTCGACATTTTTCAAATTCAGTTCTTCCAGGATCTGGGTCTGCAGGTCGGTTAATGCCTCGGGCAGAGTGGTGGCGGGAAGTTTGACCAGCAGGTTACGGAGTGGTTGGCGCACCTTGATATTGACCTTGTTGCGCGCCGCGCGACCGACGCTAACGATCCTGATAATGGTGTCAATTCTGTGCATCAGGTTTGTTTCAATAAGCTCGGGGTGAGGCTGAGGAAACTCACAAAGATGAATGCTCTCCGGAGCCGCAGGTTCCAAACCCCGCACTAAGTTCTGATAGATGGTCTCGGTGATAAAAGGCACCACCGGCGCCAGCACTAGGATTAGTCCCTTGAGGGCTTCGTATAAAACCTGATAAGCGCCCCATTTATCCATATCATCGCTGGCTTTCCAGAACCGCCGCCGACTGCGCCGGATGTACCAGTTGGAGAGCACCTCCAGGAAATCATCCACCGCTTTCATGACGCGGGCAACATTGTAATCAGCATAGTTTTCATCGGCGGTCTGCAGTAACTGATGCAGTCGCGCCAATAACCAGCGGTCTAACTCCGCCAGTTCATTATACTGGACCGGATGCTTTCCCGGCTCAAACTGATCCAGTTCGGCATAAGTCGCGAAAAAGGCGTAAGAATTCCATAGCGTGACCAGTTGTTTGCGGAAATCCTGGGCAATATGGTAGCCGAAGTTCAGGTTGGTGAACGGATTATGATCAGCGTACAGCCAGCGCATGACATCCACACCCATTTTTTCCGCCGCTTCATCGAACCAGATCGCGTTACCGGCGCTCTTATGCATATCCTGACCACGCTCGTCCTTCACTAAAGCATGTCCGAGAATGGTTTTAAATGGTTCGCGGTTTTCCAGCACCGTGCTCATCGCCAGCAGAGAATAAAACCAGTTGCGGAATTGTCCGGGCAGGGATTCACAGATGAATTCCGCCGGGAACCATTCCTGCCAGTACTGCCGGTCAGAGGTATAGTGGAGGGTCGAGTACGGTACGATTCCTGCATCCAGCCAGGGATTACCGACATCGGGGATCCGGCTGACCTGTGCTCCGCACTTTTCACAACGGATTTTGACAGCATCAATCCAGGGACGATGCGGTGAATGACCGGCAAATTCCTTCCATCCCGCCACGGCGCGTTCCTGCAATTCGGTGCGACTGCCGACGACTGTCACGGCACCGCAATTCGGACAGACGTAGATTGGCAAAGCCAAACCCCAGTAGCGTTTCTTCGAGATCATCCAGTCATGCATATTCTTCAGCCAATCGAGCTCGTGTTGCATCCCGTATTCGGGAATCCAGCGAATCCGGCGGGTAACATCCATCATCGCCGGGCGGACACCATCCATCGCAATGAACCATTCATCCACCAGGCGGAAAATTAATTCCGTTCCATGCCGCCAGCAGACCGGATACCGGTGCTTGTAAGCATCCGCCCGGTATTTGACGCCTTTCTGTTCCAAATTTCGGATAATATCTTTGGCGACAGTATCTACGTTACGCCCGCTTAACCAATCGAACCCAGCCATGTAATTGCCAAATTCATCCAGCGGAGCAATGACCGCTAACCCGAATTGCCGCCCCAGTTCATGGTCTTCCTGACCACAACCAGGAGCGATGTGCACAATCCCCGTGCCTTCAGCGGCGGAAATTTCTTCCCAGGGAATGACGACATGCCGGACCTGATTTTGGGCCGGCAGTTCATCAAACGGCCCCTGGTAAGTCAAACCTAACAGACTCTTACCCAATACTCGTTCTTCGATCTGGTATGCTCCGGTCAAAACCTCGGCCTCGCGACCTTCCATAAGGTACAAAATATTATCTGCCTGCCGGACCTTCACATAGGTGAGCTCGGGGTGCACTGCCGCGGCAGTATTGGAGGTCAGGGTCCAGGGCGTCGTCGTCCAGACCAAAAGCGCTTCGCCCGGCCTTTCAATCAGTGGAAATTTCACCGTGACTCCGGTATGAGTCAGCTCTTTATAGCCTTCCGTGGCAATCTCGTGCTCCGAAAGCGCCGCCCCACAGCGCGTGCACCATGGCATGACGTCATGCCCCCGGTAGATCCATCCATTGGCATGGCATTTTTTTAAAAACAGCCAGATCGTATAATTGTTTTCATCGGACATGGTATAGTAGGAATTATCCCAGTCCATCCAATATCCCAATCGAATTGACTGCGCAGTCTGAATCTGCGAATATTTGCGGACACGCTCCTTGCACCGCTCGACAAATCGTTCTATTCCGTAACTCTCAATATCGCGCTTGGACTTGAACCCCAGCTCCTTTTCGACTTCCACTTCGACCCATAAGCCCTGACAGTCGAATCCGTTTTGATAACGGGTCTGAAATCCTTTCATCGCCCGGTATCGCTGGAAAATATCCTTGTAGGTGCGTCCCCAGGCGTGATGCACGCCCATTGGATTATTGGCCGTAATAGGACCATCAATGAACGACCAGCGGGGTCCGTCCAGATTCTTTTCGATCAGTTTCCGGAATATCCGGTTTTCTTCCCAAAACTTGAGAATGGCATGTTCCTGATTTACGAAATCAACTTCCGCCGAGACTTTCTTAATCACCGCAACCTATCTCCTATCGACGCAAAACATTGCTAACTATATAAAGGACAAAACTGATCAACAAACAGGTAGCCAAAGGAAAATAAAAGGTAAAATTTCCCCGCTTGATAATCAGGTCACCGGGCAACCGCCCCAACTTATTTAAAAATGGAATCTGGGAACTGAGCGATAAGAGTAATCCGGACACAATCAGCAAAATTCCGAAAATAATCAATACCCGACCAATCTGTGACACGCCAACTACCAGTATTTTTTAAGTAAAAGTTGATAGCGTTCCCTGATCGCTGGCGGGACTTTTGCCTTGTCTGTGACGATGGCGTGCGCCAAAGCGTTCTCACACTCACAATCCCAGCCCGTTGATGGAATTTCGGTGACGATTTTCTCCAGAACAGTACTCACTCCACTGCTTGCCCGCGATAAATTCCCCAGGATTGTCGGGACATCCACCGCGGCCTCTTTCCAGCTATCGTAATCAGTAACCTGAACTACCGGAGCAAAATGGATTTCCGCTTCCCGGCATAGACGCGCTTCGAAAATATTGGTCATCCCGATTATATCAGCTCCCCAACTGCGATAGAGGCGGGATTCGGCGCGGGTAGCAAAGGCGGGGCCTTCGATATTCAGATATACACCCTGCGGTGTATGAGCGATTCCGGCATTGCGGGCAGTATCAACGAGTAAATTATGCAGTATCGGGCAAACCGGATCGGCAAAGGCGATATGCACAGCGATCTGGTCGAAAAACGTATCCTGCGTGCGGGATTTGGTACGATCAATATACTGGGTTGCGAACACCAGGGTACCCGGTTGAATCTCATCGCGAAAACTGCCGACTGTGGAGATGCTGAGCAGGTGGGTCACCCCCAGTTTTTTCATGCCCCAGATATTGGCGCGGTGATTGATCTGGCCGGGCATGATGCGGTGGCCATGACCGTGACGCGGTAAAAATACAATTTCCCGCTGTTTGAGCTTCCCTATCATATATTCATCGGAGGGCTGACCGAATGGCGTTTCGAGCCGCACTGTTCCGGTCAGGTCCAAATGCTTTAAATCATAAAAACCGGTTCCACCGATGATACCAATTGTATTGGCCAAAATTCACCTTTCAAATGCAAAAAATAACTGCGGAATTTAGATTCAGCCTGTTGAAAAAACAATAAAAAGAGGACAATTCCCGACGATATAAAAAAGGCGCCTCTCACGAAGCGCCTTTTTTCATGCGACCAATATTCAGGTTATTTTCCGAGATCCAGCGTTTCAAAGAAAGTCGCCTCACCGCGCTTGATCAGCAATAGCACCAAACCGGACTTCAGATTGCTGATGGCCTTTTGATAATCGGCTAAATTGCGAATTTCTTGTTCGCCAACGCGCTTGATAATATCACCGGTGCGGATAATCTGCGCGGCGGGAGTTTCGGGATTGACTCCGGTGACGACAACCCCGGTTTCGTCGGGATCAATGTTGTACTCATTGGCTATATAGGGAGTGATTTCATCAACCCTGATTCCCAGGCGGGAACTCGGTTTGCCCTTGCTGGTTCTGACTTCCTCCCGGACATCCGTCAGTTCTCCCAAGCGGACATCGACCTTGACCGGTTTTTTATCCCGGAGCACCACCAGGGTTTTGGTTTTACCAATCTCCGAATTAGCCACCAAATTGCGGAGTTGCGCGGTATCTTTAATTTTTTTTCCGTCAAATTCAATAATGATATCGCCGACTTTCAATCCCGCTTCCGCCGCCGGACTTTTCTTCACTACTTCACTGATGATCGAACCCTCGCGGTTATCCAGGTTGAGCGAACGGGCGATTCCGTCATCAATATTACCAATCATCACCCCTAACCAGGCCCGGGTCACTTTGCCCTTTTCGATCAGGTCACTCATAATTTTTTTCGCGAGGTTAATGGGAATGGCGAAACCGATTCCGATATTGCCCTGTGTATATCCCGCCGTGGCAATGGCGGTATTGATACCGATTAATTCACCGCGGATATTCACCAGGGCTCCCCCGCTGTTGCCCGGATTGATGGCGGCGTCGGTCTGGATGAAAGACTCATAGTTCTGACCGTTCATGATATTACTGCGCCCCTTGGCGCTGACGATTCCGGCGGTAACGGTATGCGCCAAATTTTCCGAAAAGGGCGAGCCGATGGCGAGCACCCATTCGCCGATACGCAGTTCATCGGAATCGCCTAAAAGCGCCGGTTTCAAATTATGAGCGTCAATTTTAATGACCGCCAAGTCGGTCCGGGAATCCGTTCCAACAATCTCCGCATCATATTCCCGATCGTCAATGGTTTTTACCCTGATTTTTTCACCCTGTTCAACCACATGGTTGTTGGTCAGAATGTATCCCTTGGAATCAACTATAACCCCCGAGCCGAGTGCTTTGCTTTTCATCTGCCCTTCCGGCAATCCGAAAAAACGCCAGAACAGATCGTCATCAGGAAAACCCGGAAATTGCTGACCCCGCTGTGTCTTGATGACCTTTTCCGTAGTAATGGTCACCACTGAAGGATTAACCGTTTCGGCGATTTTGACAAAAGCTTCATTAAACGCCTGTAGCGAAGGAAGCTCGCCAGATCCTGATACATAACCCACCGGAATAGCGCGCGCAGCCTGTTCGCCATTACTGTGTTCGAAAACAACCACCGGATTGGGCGGCAGAACTACCCGGGCAATTACAATCCCTAACAGGACCAGTATCAATCCGCCGATAATCAAACCGATTCTATTTCTCATAAACTTTGCTCCTGATTCTCTGATAAATTCATCTAATCGGTGCATTATACTCTAAATCCATATTAAGGTTTCAAGGACAGTGGCGCGTATTTGACGACTTAACAGGATTTACTTGTTATTCCAATTGACAATTCTTACAATTGCTCAGTGAAAATGCGACATGCAAATCCGGACGTGACTCCATCCGCCACCAGTTCTTCCTGGGACGTGCTGGTCATTGGCGGCGGGCCAGCCGGTCTGATGGCCGCCGGCCAAGCTGCTCAGGCCGGTCTGCAGGTGGCTCTTTTGGAAAAAATGGATCGTCCCGGCAGAAAACTCCGCATTACTGGCAAAGGACGCTGTAATCTGACCAATGCCCTCCCGCTCGAGCAATTCATTACCCATTTTGGTCCCAACGGGCGTTTTCTGCGGGCGGCCTTTCATCAATTTTTCGTTCACGACCTGCTGGCTTTCTTCAGTGCATTAGGGATTCCCACGGTCACCGAGCGCGGCGGCCGGATTTTCCCGGTGACCAACGAAGCCAGCGATATTACTGAAGAACTGATCGCCTGGACTTTGCGTTCCGGGGTTAAAATCATCAACCAATGTCGGGCTGAGATGTTGGTCGTGCATAACCAGACCATCGTGGGTGTGCGGGCACGAGTAAGCGGCAAAGAGGCACTGCAGGATTTTTCCTGTCAGGCTGTCGTATTATCCACCGGCGGCGCCTCCTATCCGGGTACCGGTTCATCCGGTGACGGCTATCGTCTCGCCCGGACTGTTGGACATACCATTATTCCGGTGCGACCAGCATTGGTGCCGCTGGAAACCGCCGGCGATGTAGCCGCCCATCTGCAGGGGTTGAGTTTGAAGAATGTTCGGGTGACTGTTTGGAGTGATGGGCGTAAGTTCGCCGATCAATTTGGCGAAATGCTTTTTACGCATTTTGGTATTTCCGGCCCTATTATTCTGACATTGAGCAAATCTATCGTGGATGCTTTAGCCGAAGGTCATAAAATCGAGCTCCGTGTTGATCTGAAGCCTGCTCTGGATGACCTGAAACTTGACCAACGCCTCCAACGCGATTTCGAAACACACAGCAAAATGCAGTTAAAAAAAATCCTGCGCAGTATCATGCCGCAAGCTATGATCCCCATTTGCCTCAGAGAAACCGGACTCAACGAGGAAAAACCCGGCAATCAGATAACCGGTCAGGAGCGCCTGAGACTCCGTTTGTGGCTGAAAAATTTCAAACTTGTGGTTGCGGGCCACCGCCCCATTGCCGAAGCTATCATCACCGCCGGCGGCGTCGCTCTGAACGAAATTGACCGTAACAGCCTGGAGTCACGATTGGTGAAAGGTCTGTTTTTCGCCGGGGAGGTGATGGACCTGGATGCCGATACTGGTGGATTCAACCTGCAGGCGGCTTTCTCGACCGGATGGCTTGCCGGACGTTCGGCCACCCGCAAAATAACTCTGCGCTCCTGACCTGGTCCAAGATTATGTTTCTACCGACTACCCGGGCAGAAATCGAGCAACTCGGCTGGCAGAACCTCGATATCATTTTAATCACCGGTGATGCCTACATTGATTGCCCGCAGATCGGCGTCGCTGTGATCGGAAAGGTACTACTTGATGCCGGTTTTCGTGTAGGTATTATCGCCCAGCCGGATACCAAAAGCCCCGCGGATATCCGTCGCCTCGGGGAACCGCAACTGTTCTGGGGGGTCACCGGCGGTTGCATTGATTCGATGGTGGCGAATTACACGGCGACTCTGCGCCGGCGGCAAAAAGACGACTACACTCCCGGTGGGCTTAACAATCGCCGTCCCGATCGCGCGGTGATCGCCTACGTCAATCTGATTCGCCAATCCTTTAAATCCACTCGCCCTGTCGTTGTCGGCGGGATTGAAGCCAGTTTGCGCCGAATGGCGCATTACGATTACTGGTCGGATAAAATCCGGCGTTCAATATTATTAGATGCCAAAGCCGATTGGTTAGTTTACGGTATGGGCGAACGGACAGTGGTAGAACTGGCGCAAGCCCTGCTAGACAAACGCGATCCTCGCCCAATCCGGGGATTATGCTATTCCTGGCATTCCGTACCACCGGATTATATCAAACTGCCTTCCTTTGAAACCGTTGTGGCCGACCGCCACGCTTTGATCCACATGTTCCAGGAATTTTACCAAAATAACGATGCCCTGCAAGGACATGGACTGGCGCAAAAATACGGCGACCGTTATGTGATTCAGAATCCACCAAGCTTGCCATTGACGCAAATGGAATTGGATGCGGTTTTCGACCTGGATTTCGAACGTCGTGTCCATCCTTTTTATGCCCAACAGGGACCGGTCAAAGCCCTGGAGACCATTCAGTTTTCCGTACTCACCCATCGTGGTTGCTACGGCGAATGTAATTTCTGCGCGATCAGTGTGCACGAAGGCCGTACCGTGCAATGGCGCAGTCCGCAGGCCATTTTACGCGAGGTGCGGCGGATGACACGTCATCCTGATTTCCGAGGCATCATTGCCGATGTCGGTGGCCCGACAGCCAATATGTATGGATTTGAATGCCCCAAGAAAATCCGGCGGGGTATATGTCCCACTAAACGCTGTATTTTCCCCGTCGTCTGCCCCACTCTACCGGTTAACCACCAGCCCCAACTGGCTTTACTTCGACAAATCCGGCGGATCAAGGGCGTTCGCAGAGTTTTTGTTGCATCAGGCCTCCGTTACGATCTCCTTTTGCATGATCGACGCTTTGGTATTCCTTACTTAGCGGAAATTACGCGTCAGCATGTTTCTGGTCAGTTGAAAATCGCACCAGAGCATACGCAACCGCAGATACTGAAAAGAATGGGCAAACCGATATCGGAAACCTTGCTGGATTTTAAAATGCTTTTCGACCGTTTATCAAAAGAAGCTGGTAAAAAGCAGTTCCTGACTTACTACCTGATCGCGGCTCATCCGGGCTGTACCCTGACAGATATGCAGCAAATGCAAAAATTCTTTGCCCGTCATCTGCATATCAATCCGGAACAAGTCCAGATTTTTACCCCTCTCCCGTCGACTTACTCGGCTTTAATGTATCACACGGGTCTTGACCCCTGTGACCGTACTCCAATTTTTATCGAAAAAAGCCTGCGGGGTAAACAACAGCAAAAGGCCGCTATTCAGCGATGCAAAACTACAATCAGCAGGACGCGCTGAATTCGACTGCCACCGATACCCTTGTTATTCAATTGACGGTTATGATTATTGTGCTTATATTTGACGAGCGATGTTAGAACATAGGAGTGAGCCATGCGTCAGTTGCAGTTTAAAGCAGAAGATGTCATTATCAGCGAGGGAACTCTGGGGCAAACCGCCTATATTCTGAAAAACGGCAGTGTCGAGGTTCAGAAAAAAGCGCAGAATAAAAGAATTACCTTAGCCACATTATCCGCGCCGGAGATTTTCGGTGAACTCGGCCTGATTGATGACAAGCCACGTTCGGCATCCATCGTTGCTAAAACACCGGTGACGGTAGATGAAATCTCGCGTGAGGATTTTGTCGCTCTGCTGGACGACAAAGCCTCTTTTATCATTCCGATTCTGCGCGCATTCTTTGAGCATCTGCGCCAAGCCAATCAATTAGTCGTGCAGCTGGAAAGTCGGATTACCGAAGCTCCCAGCGCGACTACTTCAACGGCGCCCGCTTCGGTGACCATCGAAGGTTTGACTCCTTCCGCTCAAAAAGCGTTAAAAAATTCGGCGGTGACAATTACACGTTTCCCCTTCAAAATCGGACGCGATTCACAGCACCGCTACGATGACATTTTCGTCGATAACGACCTGTCTCTGAACGATCAAATGCCCTATAATGTTTCCCGCAATCACCTGTCGATCAATTTCTACCGCGACGGATATTACATACTGGACCGCGGCAGTAGTCTCGGCACGATTGTAAACAACACTTGTATCGGAGGAAGGGGACCGAATTTCAAAGCCGAACTGCAGAAAGGGGCAAACATCGTTATTCTCGGGGCAGAGGCTTCTGAATTTAAATTTAAAATAACGATTTGACGGAGTCGCATGCTTCCCCGTAAAAACTTCGGTCGCGCCCTCCGCAAAGCCCTCAGCCAGCCCGGTTATGCCTGGGAAAACTTTGTTCATCGTCTGAAATGCACGCTGTCTTACCACCTGTTTGAGGGCTATAGCTTCGGGCCGGAGACAGTTTCACTGTTCCTGACTTATCACTGCAATTTGAAGTGCGCCATGTGCGGACAGTGGGGGGAAAACGGAGCTTTCCGGGATTTCAGCCATGCTATTTTACGCGAACGCCTTAGTCTGGCGGAAATTCAGGATCTGATCAATGACATCCGCCGTTACAAGCCCAATATCACGTTGTTCGGAGGCGAGCCCCTCCTTTATCCCGAGTGGATTGAAGTTCTGAAAATGATCAAAAAAGCTGGCCTGCGTTGTAATGTGGTCACCAATGGAACGCTGATTGAGCGCTGGGCAAAAGACATCGTCGATTTGCAGCTGGACGAAATCATCTTTTCTCTGGACGGGCCCGCAGCAGTCCATGATGCCATCCGCGGTGTACCGGGCACCTATCAGCAGGCGCTTCGTGGTTTTCAACTCCTCCGGGAACTCAAAACTCAACGCAAGCTGAGCAAACCGCTGGTCAATATCAATTGCACCCTTACACCCCAAAACATTCAATATCTCGAAGAAATCATCGCTATTGCAGACACCATGGGGTGTGCCGGCCTCACTTTTCATCACCTGCTCTTCTTGGAGCGCAAGACCGTAACCGATTTCCTGACTGTTTTTGAAACCCAATTCCACCAGCTACCTTCAGACTGGCTCGGTTTCGCCACCGATCAGCTTCCCGCGTTCGATTACGAGCTCCTGATCCAAAAAAAGCATCAGATCCAGAAGCAGAAATATCCGCTTGATGTGGCATTCTTCCCGAACCTTACTGATGCCGAAATCCGGCAATGGTACTCTCAGTTTCCCTTCCGGGCCAGTTCCTATAAAAACCGTTGCATGAGTTTATGGGCCACCGCGTATGTTTTCCCGGATGGCTCCGTCCGTCCTTATCATAGCATGAACTACTCCCCGGGGAATATCCGCACGCATAAATTCTCAGCCATCTGGAACAATCCGGACTACTGCAATTACCGGAAATACATCAAGTATCATAAATGTTTTGCGGTTTGTTCAAAAGGATGCACCGAATTTTTTCGCTATTAATAACGGAATTGATTTAAATGCAGGCATTGGTTAAATTGCATAAAATTATGAGCGATTTATGGAAAAGATTTTAATCATTGATGATGAAAAAGATGTCGTTGACCTTTTGCAGGAATACCTGATGCAGGTCGGCTATGACACCGCGACGGCCTCCTCCTTACATGAAGGAGAACAGCAGTTGGCGAATTTCCAACCTGGATTCGTTCTGTTGGATATCAAGTTACCAGATGGCGATGGTATTCAATTTCTAAAGAAAATCAAAGCCGCTTATCCTGATACTGAGGTGATCATGATTACTGGTCTGGTGGACCGCGAGATAGCCCTCGAAGCCCTAAAATTCGGCGCCGCTGATTATATCTGTAAACCGATAGATTTGGAATATCTTTCTAATAGTGTTCTGGCCAAAATCATCACTCGTTACGATCAGCGCACCTGAACCAGCAAGGTAACCCATGGGGCAAAACACTAACCAAGTCATTCGGGGGAATAGGCACTCACACATGATTGCGAAAATCCTATCGCAACCCCGCTGTATTTACTTCTTCATCATTCTCGTGCTGTCCGCGTCGCTTTCGGCGCAGACTAAAGGATTTAGTATAAACGCCGACTTTTTTGGTGATGAGCTGACTCTTTCCGTCGGCGATAAAATCAAAATCACCTACATTGACATTGGACCGCAGGGCAACCCAATCGAAAAAAGCAGTATTGCCGATGTACGACATGATGGAACAATCTTTCATGAACTCTTAGGCGTCGTCTTCGTGCAGAACCTGACGGTCAAACAGGTAGAAGAACTGCTGACCGTTAAATTTTCCGAATTCTTTACCCGCCCGCAGGTGGTGGTCAATATCATCGAGAAAACAACTATAAAAATATTTCTGTGGGGGGCCGTACCGCGCATCGGCGTTTATGCCACCAAACCCGCCACGACCATCGCCGAGTTTATCATCCAAAACGGCGGCGCTTCGCAGGACGCGGATATCAGCAAGATCACCATTTCCCGGGATGACGGCAGTGTGGTCGTTTTCGACCTCGAACGCTATCTTTTTACCAACGATGCCTCCGGCAACGTGGAACTTAAAAACAATGACAAAATCATCGTACCCCGTGTCCAGATGAAGGATGAATATAACCGCCTGTCCAAAGGCTATATTCTGCAAACCGGCAATGTCATTTCCATCACTATCAACGAATTGGCCAACGTACAAAAAAATCCCAGTCAACCGGAAAACTATATCATTGATAAAGAAGGTAATATCTTCCACCGTCGTTTTGGTCTGATCCGCATGGGTGGCATTACTGTGGACAAGGCCCAGGCTACTGTGACTGAAATGGCAAGGCGTTACTACCGCGAACCAGTAGTCAATATCGAGGTGGTTGAGTTGACCTCCAGGAGTGTGTTTGTTTTCGGAGAGGTCAATCGGGCAGGCATTTATCCTCTCGAAGGCAATATCCGTCTGGCGGAATTTCTCGCCAATATCGGCGGGCTAACCCGGGATGCCGACCTGAAAAAGATCACTGTCACCCGGGACAATGCCAAGACCGTCGAGTTCAATCTCGAGGATTATTTATTCAAACGGATTGATAACAAAAACATTTATTTGGAGGATGCTGACCGCATCATCGTCCTGAGTAAGAGACGTGGATTATTATTCCGGATAGCGGAAAAGATTCAGCCGCTGACCACGATGATCAGTCTCGTGACCGCGGTGGCTTCCGTTTATGTTCTCACGACAAGACCGTGAATCGAATGATGACCTATGCCACATTATGAACTGAATCTGCGCGATTACTGGCGCATTATTAAAAAGAAAAAAATCATTGTCATTGTGACAGTGATTATGCTGAGTGGATTCAGCATGATGTTTGCCATCATCAATCGCCCGGATCCGCTATACCGGGTGACCTCCAGCCTGAAAATCGAAAAAAGCACCAACCTGACCGGACTCTATCTTTACAACATTTCCTGGGGCAGCGGCGACGACCTGGCGACGCGCGCCGAAGAAATCAAAAGCTACCCGATCCTGGAAGAGGCCGCCAAGGAAATGGGGCTGATTGATTCGGCCGTCACCTCGGAAGAAATCCGCAACAACAAGGATTACCTGGATATTGTCACCCGCCTGAAGGCCCGGGTCAAAACCGAACAGGAAGGCTTTACCAACATTATCAATATCATCGTCACTGATCAGGATCCGGTGCGGGCCACCAACCTCGCCAACGCCCTGGCCAAAGTGTACGAACGAATCAGCTTTGAAGAAAAGAATATTCAGGCCAAAAAAGCCCTCGATGCCGTACGTAATCAAAAATCACATGCGGAACGTGTCCTCCGCGAATCCGAGCTCAAGGTCCGCAACTATCGGGAGCAAAACAAATTCATCACCATGGACGGCACTGCCTCCCGCCTGAGTACCGAACTGAACGCCGCCGAAGCCAATCTCGAAAAGATCCGCGGCGATATCTCCCAGATCGACAACATTCTTAAGGAAATTGACCAGAACCGCGAGTACATTTACGGCGCCAATCTGGCCCTGCTCCTCAGCCAGTCGAACCGCTTCCTTGAGGACATGCAGAATAACCTGAATAAACTACGTTCGGATCTGACCAACTATTCCCAGCACTATACTCCCCAACATCCGGTGATCAAAGACCTGCAGCTCCAGATTAAAAACAACGAAAAACGTTTTGTAAACGAACTTAAAACTTACCGGCAAAACCTTAGCCGCGCTGAGAAGATCGCCTACGAAAAATGGCAAAAAATTGACGAGGAATATAAATCACTACCGCTCCTGAGCCTGACTCTCACCAATCTCGAGCGGGAACGTGATATCAACACCCAAATCTACGCCGGTCTTGAGTCCAAATATCAGGAGGCCCTGATCCGACTCTCCGAACAGGTCAAGGAAGTTTTTATCATCCGCCCGGCTTTCGTTCCAACCAGCCCCATCAACCCCACCATGATCGGACCAACCACTGCCATCGGTACGATTATCGGATTAATCTTGGGTATCGTACTAGCTTTTGTCGCCGAAACTCTGGACACCACTTTCAGTACGATTGACGATATCGAAAAAACCCTGGACACTACCGTCATGGGGATTGTGCCTTTCGTGGATATTGAAGCGTTAAAAAACGAAATGCAGGCCAAAATCTCCAATCCCGTCCCGGATGAAATCCTCGAAATGCAAGCCCGCCTGGTCTCGCATTATAATCCCAAATCAACCATGGCGGAGAGCTTTCGCGCTCTGCGCACCAACGTGCATTTTGCCCTGCTTGATAAAGGTTACAAGACCGTCATGGTGACCTCGTCTGTCGCCAGCGAAGGCAAAACCACGGTCGCCGTCAATTTGGCCGTCTCCATGGCGCAAATCGGCGTCAATACCCTGCTGGTCGAGACCGATTTGCGGAAACCACGCGTCTCGAAACTATTTGGCATCGAACGGGAACCCGGATTGACTGATATCGTCCTGCGCAAGGAACCTATCGATACGACTATTCGCACCATGAGCGATTTGCTCATGGGAACCATGGCCTCCGATACTTTACGCACGGATGGCATCGCCGGCATTGAGTATCTCAATATTCTGACCTCCGGTAAAATAGAACGCAATCCTTCGGAAATCATCGCCTCCAAACTGATGGACAACTTGGTGGCGGAACTCAAGGAAAGATACGATCTGGTGATTTTCGATTCCGCTCCCGTTATCCAGGCTACTGACTCAACCGTGCTGGGTTCGAAGGTTGACACGGTGCTGTTGGTATATTATCAGGGTAAAATCTCACGCGGTACTTTACGGCGCTCCAAGAGCCAACTGGAACTTTTGAAATCCGACATCCTTGGCGTGATTGTCAATGGCATGAAGGCCGACATCAGCGCGGATTACTCCGATTACAAATACAGCTACGAATATCACTATCAGGAAGAGGAGAAGACGCCGCAGAATAAATATGTCGCCGCACTCAGCCAGTTTTTCCTCAAACCTACGGAAGGTTTACCAGGAAGCATTTTCGCTCAAATCAACAAAGTTAGAGCCGGATTGGCCTTGCTATTGGTCGGTGCAATTTTTGGTACCGGAATCTGGGCTATTGGAAAATTGCGCTCTGCCTTTTCTAAAAAGCCAGCCCCAGTTCAAGTGACAGCCTCGGTCACCCACCCCTCCATTCAACCGGAAACAACGGCCACAGTTCCCATCATTCCGGATACCATGGCGTTCGCCCCGGCTTTCGCCGAAACCGTTCAGGTCATCCCCGTGGAGCTTAAACGCCTGCAGAGCCAGCACGGTATCGCGCCTACCCGAGAACAAACTGTTGCGCCTCTCACGGTCAACCGCCAGACACCCTCGCGGGTCATGACCGCTGAAGAACAGGCTCGGCAAACCACCAGCCCCATGCAAACTACGTCAATTACTTCGGCTCCGACTTTCGAACAACCTGGTACAAAACCTGCCGCTGTCCGCCACCTACCTGGTCCTCACCCCTATACTGTGGTCGTCCAAAGAGCAGTCAATCCTGAGAATCTGAAAGCCGACCTGGCCTATTTCCGCCAGAAGGGTTTGCCGGCATTTATCACCACCGACTTTTCCAATCCAGAACGTAAAACGTACATGCTCTGTTACGGAAGCTTCATCTCTACCAAATCGGCAGTTGTCAAAGCCCAGGAATTCCAGTTCTTGGGACTGAAAGGGCTCTTTCAACCTCTACACCTGCCGATCACTATTCTCATTGGCCAATACAACTCTAAAGCGCAAGCGCTAAAAGCCATGAACAAATATCCTCCGCTGGCGGACAATTTGTATCTCCGACCAATTACTGAAGATGGTCAGTATTACGTACTCTACGGTGGCTTCCCTTCCACCGCACTAGCTGAAATGGTGCAGCTGACCCAGCCACTTCTTAATGATAAGGAAATCGTTTATCGTTGATGTTTAACGATTGAATTATGCCATACTACACCCATCGACGCAGGCACCATCGCATTAAAAGAGGTGAACGCAAAATGCTCCTGATCGTTCTGCCGATCGCCCTGATGGCCGCATTTATCGTAACAGTTTTTATTCAAAGCATCCCCAAATTGTACTGGAATTTTATCAATAATTTTCGGATTGATGAACAAATCTCAACTGCCATCACCAAGGGTTCAGCTGTGCGCCGGGAGACCGATTTGCGGAAAAATTACGAAAAAGAATGGCGCAAGGATTCGCTCGAAACCTGGTCGAAAACCTATGAATCGCTGATGCAAAACCGCGACTACAACGAAGTCCAGGAATACGAACGGAAATTCGAAAAGGAAAAGCAGGGACTCTATTAGGGCATGCCAACCAACGAGGTTCTCGAGAGCGGAACCAATCGCCTGATAATCCTGGTCAGCATTCCATTCGCGATCATCGTGGCCTTTCTGTTGATCCGCGTCGCGCCGATCTACGCTCTGATCGCGGCGGTGGGGCTGGGATTGCTGATCGTCACCTTTACCAATACGGACTTTGCTCTGTTTATTCTCATCTTTTCGATGCTGCTGTCGCCGGAATTTGGTCAACGGGGTACTTCCGGCGGCGGCGTGACTTTACGACTCGATGATATATTCTTGGCGATTATTATTTTTACGTGGTTAGCTAAAACCGCCATTAATAAAGAGCTTAGTTTGTTCCGCCATACGCCCCTGAACAAGCCCATCGCGGTCTACATTTTTATCTGTTTCGTGTCCACCGGTTTCGGGATGATGTTCGGCAGGGTGAATGTCCTGAACGGGATTTTTTTCGTGCTCAAATATATCCAGTACTACCTGATCTATTTTATGGTAGTCAACCACGTCCGCAGTAAAAAACAGATTGACAATTTCATCCTTGCCATCATGATCACCTACATTATTGTGGTTATCATAGCGCTCTGGCAAATCCCCACCGGTCGGCGGGTGACAGCGCCGTTCGAAGGTGATGCGGGCGAACCCAATACTCTGGGTGGTTATCTGATTCTGATTATTTCAATTAATTTAGGTCTAATCCTTTCTCCCGGCGTTCTGCCTTCCCAGGGCTTACGTCGCTGGCTGTTGGCCATAACGATGCTATCAGTAGTACCCTATCTGATGACCAACTCGCGAGGCTCCTGGGCGGCAGGGATCCCGGTCGTGATCGCCTATATTGTTCTGAGTAATCGGCGCTGGGTAATTATCGGCTTCGTGGCCTTTCTTGTCGGGATAGCCCCCTTTATTTTCCCACGCACAGTGATTGATCGGGTCAAGTATACCTTTACCGAACAGCGGGGATACGCGGCTAAGTTGCAGGAACATGTTGGTGGCATTACCATCGACACGTCGGCTTCGGAACGGATTCGCAGTTGGCGGGCGGCTTTCAATGACATCACCAAGCATCCCTTGTTCGGTTTTGGCATTACCGGTTGGCGCTTCCTCGATGCGCAATATATCCGCGTCATGATCGAGACTGGCTTCATAGGGCTGGCGGCCTTCTTGTATCTATTATTTTCTCTACAAAAGATGGTTTTTCAAATCTATGAGAACGCCCAGATTCCGTTTTTCAAGGCTTTCGCGCTCGGTTACTTCATCGCGACCCTGGCGATGATCACCCATGGCATCGGCGCCAACACATTTATCATCATTCGGATCATGGAACCGTTCTGGTTAATCGCCGGGTTGATTTTCGCCATTCCCGAAGTGGAACGGATCGAAATGGAAAAATTACATGAAATGGAAGCCCGGATCGCCAAGGTCAAAATCGGTAATGTCTGAGATGAACAGCCTGCCACCTGAATATCGTCCCTGCGCCCGTCCTGATTTGTTGTTCAAAGAACTCAGCGACGGTGGCATCATCTACGAGCCACAGAGCGAAACCATGCATACCTTGAACGCCACGGCGGCTTTTATCTGGGTATTATGCGACGGTCAGCATTGCCTGACCGAGATCATCTCCGAGATTCGGAACAATTTCGCCAGTTTCGAAACCGATCCCGAAACTGAAGTATTGAAAGCTATCCGGCGCTTCCAAGCTCTTAACCTGCTTACTGATAAATAATGCCCGCCTTAGAACTGCAGATCGGGATGGCACGGATCGCTATCGAATGCCCGCCCGAGCTCGTTACGCCGATTAAAAGCACGGTCTTCAGCACTGTGCTTCGTACAATCAGTTTCGATACTCATCCCAATTACTCCATCCATAAAGAACATGAGCGCTATCTACTGCAACGTGGGAAACGAATAACTCATCAAAACCGTAACCCCGTCCGCATCATTTACGCGCTCGAATGGCAGATCGTCAATGACCTGCTCCGCCTTAACCGGCGCTATCTGCAATTGCACGCCGCCGCTTTACATTCTAATGGAAAGACCGTAGTCTTAATCGGCGGATCGGGAACCGGAAAAACCAGCCTCAGTATTTTACTGATGCGCCACGGATGGACTTTCATGACGGATGAGTTCGCCCTGATTGATGTGGATTGTCAAACGGTTTTTCCCTTTCCGCGCAATTTGATTATCAAACCACATCATCGACGTTACCTGCAACTGCCGACTGATCTGCCAGTCATTCATATCGTGGGTGACCAGGATGAATCCCAACCCGTCTATTACGTCGCTCCAACCTATTTTGGGGCATGTTCCGCACGACCCGGACAATTGTCCAAAATAATTCTGATCAGTGCCGGAGATGATGCGCAGGCTTCGCGTACGCCCCTGACCGAGGTGGCAACTTTTGAGCAGCTTTACCAGAATCTGTTCAATCCCCGTGCCTTCAGACGCTGTCTGCCGGATAGTCTTTCCCGACTTTTACCCGTCACCCAACGCTTTATTTTGCATCTGCCCAATCCCCTCGGCTTAACTCGCCAAAAGCAACAGGAATTGATTGAAATGCTGGTAGAACCATGCTAAGACATTATCGCGACTTGCTCGACGATCGTATCAGGATTGAGATGTTTCGCAAGGCCATTACGGAGCTCGTTGATCCCTCCAAAGTGGTCGCCGAAATCGGCAGTGCCCTGGGAACGTACTCGTTTTTTGCTGTACGGGCTGAGGCCAAGCGAGTCTATGCCATCGAAATGAGCGACATTTTCCAAGTCGGGTTGGAATTAGCCCGCCGCAACAGGATGGAGGATAAAATCCAATTCTTCTTTGCCCGGTCAACGGAAGTGAATCTGCCTGAGCAGGTTGATCTGATTATAATGGAGGACTACAGTCCCTTTCTGCTCTACAGCGGGCTGGAAACAACTATCCGCGACGCCCGCCAGCGATTCCTTAAACCGGGGGGCAACTTCATCCCGAACAACTTCGAGTTGAAGCTGGCTTTGGTGGAATATCCCACATTTTTCCATCAGCTCCATTTGTGGGAAAAAGAGCAGGATATCCTGTTCGACCTTGACTGGAGCTATACAACCGATCTGATTTTTAACGAAACCCACTATGCCGATGATCGTCCCAAACAGCTGTTAACTGCCGAATATTCGGTGAAAACCATCGACCTTAGAAGCTGCGACGATTTCATGGTAAATTTTCACCAGGAACTAACGATAGAGCGACCCGGGATCGTGCACGGCATTCTCGGCTGGTGGGATTGCTGGTTCACGCCGCGGCAATTTTTCTCTAATTCGCCGCAATTGCCGAACAATACCTGGGGTCAGATGTTTTTCCCGCTACGCTATCCCATCCCGGTGCAGACATCCGACAAAATCACGCTGAGCCTCTTATCACTGCCGGCCAAATATTCCGGGCAAATCCACTTCAAGTGGCAGGTAGAACATGCAGGCAATGTCCAGGAATACAATACCTTTCGCGCCACGGCTCCCGATCCCCAGCGCCTGCGCCAGTTTCAGCTGACCAGCACCCCGCGCCTCAGCCGCGATGGTCAGGTCCAGCAGTTTATCTTGAATCATTTAGACGGCCAGCATAGCTGGACTGAGATTGCTGCCTTGCTCTGCACTGCTTTCCCGGACGTTTTCCAGAATACTGAACAAGCCCTGACAAAAATCAGCGAAATTTCTGCCCGCTTGACTCTCGATCGCTGAGAGTGGTTAACATTTCCCGTGATTTTATGCTAAAAGTTTGTGATATTTAGACTGTAGCTCCGTCAACTGGCTGTAAGTGACGGAGCGGAGCCTTTAAAAAAATCACTGAGGTCAGGCAATGAAACTGGTCATTCAAATCCCCTGTTTTAATGAAGAACAGACGATCGCCGCCACGCTGGCCGATTTGCCCCGCACGATACCCGGCATTGATGACATCGAAATCCTAATTATTGACGATGGCAGTTCCGATCGCACCGTTGAAACCGCCCGACAAGCTGGTGTCCGGCATTTTGTCCGGCACACCCAAAATCTCGGACTGGCGCGTGCCTTTCAACACGGTTTGGAAAAAAGTTTGCAACTCGGCGCCGAT
>Ga0209609_10000200_pt1 | contig 36508 bp, 41 predicted proteins | sample LakKivw325mmetaG_FD_184136 | JGI IMG/M metagenome (GOLD analysis project Ga0209609, IMG submission 184136) | Anoxic lake water microbial communities from Lake Kivu, Rwanda to study Microbial Dark Matter (Phase II) - Lake Kivu water 325m metaG... | ecosystem: Environmental > Aquatic > Freshwater... | reverse complement strand
AAAATGTAGTGCGAGCCCTGAACTTGTTTCAGGGTAGCCTCGTGCACGACCCTAAAGGGTCGCACTACGAAAATTTTGGAGGTGAAGATTACTAGAGCTGCATGGGGCGAATCTAGTTTTGAATCTGAGGCAAAATTAAACGGCCTCGCAGTGGAAAGGAGGTAAAGTGCCCAAACTGAGATTGGGAATGGCTCAGATCAACCCTACTGTTGGTGACCTGAGTGGCAATACAAAGAAAATAATACATTTCATTGGTGAGGCAAAATCACTCGGCGTTGACTTGTTAACTTTCCCTGAATTGGCTATAACCGGTTATCCTCCAGAGGATTTGCTGCTCAAGCCACAGTTTATTGAGCAAAACAAAGAAAGCCTTAATGAAATAATAAGACACTCCTCAGATATAGCAATAATGGTGGGCTTTGTTGATAGCGATAACGATATATACAATGCTGCGGCTATGATTTATGGCAAAAAATTGGTGGGGGTTTACCATAAAAATTATCTGCCTAATTATGGTGTATTGGATGAAAATAGATATTTCCGGGCTGGAATAGAGTGCCCTATTTTCATCATTTATGGCATTGGCATAGGCATAACTATCTGTGAGGATATGTGGTATGAAACTGGACCAGCAACAGTACAGGCTCTTGCCGGGGCTAGGTTACTAGTCAACATAAGCGCCTCTCCCTATCATGCTGGTAAAGGAGATTTTAGAGAAAGGATGCTCGCTACTAGAGCAAGCGATAATGTAGCTATTGTTGCCTATAACAATTTAGTTGGTGGACAAGATGAGTTGGTATTTGATGGCAATAGCCTTATTATCAACGAGAAAGGAGAGCTTATCGCTCGGGGGAAGCAGTTTGAGGAGGACCTCGTAGTAGCCGATTTGGATGCGGAATCAGTATTTCGCTCGCAGCTGCACGAGCCTCGGCGGAGGAAGGAGCTCCCCCTAGTTGAAACAGAGCTGAGACAAGCTACTAAGATAGAGGTGTCGAGTGAATGTCCGATGGTTGCCAAACCGTCTTTGCCACCAAGGCAAATTGAACCGCTAGACAAACTTGCCGGGATATATCAAGCACTTGTTCTTGGCACTGGAGATTATGTGCGCAAGAATGGGTTCAAGAAGGTAGTTATTGGCCTGTCTGGTGGAGTTGATTCAAGTCTAGTAGCTGCCATAGCAGTAGATGCCCTGGGAGCTTTTCATGTTGTCGGTGTTTCCATGCCCTCTCGCTATTCATCGCCAGGTAGCAAATCAGACGCTGAATTACTAGCAAAGAACCTGGGAATAGAGCTTAAAGTAATCCCTATTGAGAGGATATTTAGTTCATATCTGGAAATGTTAGCGGAATCTTTCAAAGATACCCGACCCGATGTGACTGAGGAGAACATACAAGCAAGGATCAGGGCCAACATTCTCTTCGCTTTATCCAATAAGTTTGGCTGGCTGGTGCTTGCTTGCAGCAATAAAAGTGAGACCGCTACCGGCTATACTACCCTTTACGGGGATATGGCGGGAGGTTTTATTCCACTTAAGGATGTGCCTAAAACAATGGTTTTTGAATTAGCCAAATACAAGAATCGCCAGGCAGGGAGCGAGGTAATGCCATCTAATGTTTTAACCAAAGCACCATCGGCTGAACTAAGACCTGACCAAAAAGATACAGATACTCTGCCACCATATGAATTATTAGATCCTATTTTAAAAGCATATGTAGGAGATGACTTGTCAATTGACCAAATTATAGCCATGGGTTTTGACCCTGAAATAGTTGTGAGAACAGCGCGATTGGTGGACAGAAATGAATACAAGCGCCGCCAGGCTGCCCTTGGCATAAAGATAACCCCCAGGGATTTTGGTAGAGATAGAAGATTGCCTATTACCAATCGGTTCAGCGATTAAACAGTTTATAAGGAGGCTGTTTAAAAATGTAGTTGCCCAATTTATTGGGCGACTGTGCCTGATAAATCAGGCAACTACTTTTGTGGCGTCAGCAACTACAAAAATTTTGGGGTGAAACACCTCTGAGCTGGCTGAAATTGACATGATGATGCCGAAGGAACGGGGAATCAAAATTAAACAGCCTGATAAGTTAAGGGAGGTGAAATGCGAAAGATAGGTGGTATCTTGCTGGGAGTTGGCCTAGGCATTTTAGTGATTTGGGGAGTTGTTCAATTCTTCCAACATGCCTTACCATCCTTGCCCTTACCGGTCAAGATTGCCATCGCTGCTATAGCTATAGGGGTTATTATTCTCCTGGTATCGCTAGGTCGGGAAAGATACCGGGCATCAAAGGAGGAAAGGGAAAAATTTAAGGAGGTAGAAAAATGATTGTGGTTACCACAGAGCAGATAGAGGGCAAGAGGATAACAGAAACTCTGGGTTTGGTTAGAGGCAGCACCATCAGGGCCAGGCATGTGGGGCATGACATTATGGCTGGCTTGCGAAATATCGTTGGTGGCGAAATCAAAGATTACACTGTAATGCTGGCGCAAGCTCGTGAAGAGGCGCTGCAGAGAATGATTGAGCAAGCTGAGAAGATGGGAGCCAATGCTATAGTAGGCACTAGGCTTGCGACCTCGATGATTATGTCTGGAGCCGCTGAGATGGTAGCCTACGGAACAGCAGTAAAAGTGCGGTGAACTTTTAGCCGATTACATTAGCACGCAAGAAGATACCATTCACAATTGTTGAGCCCATTTCACAGCATTTACGAAAATCTGAAACCCGTCTCCATACTTCCTGATTCCTTGACTTGTCCATCGTGGATGCTGAGTACCGCGAACATATCGTTCAGGATGCGGCATTAAAGCAAAAATGCGTCCTGAGACATCACAAATACCAGCGATATTCGCTACCGAACCATTGGGATTATACGGATAGCCTGCTTTAGTGTTTCCATGTTCATCGGTGTAGTAGAGCACGGTATTTAGACGGGGTAAGGCTTCAGGAGCAGCAACAACTTTCCCCTCTCCATGGGCCACCGGTAAATACATATGAGCAATCCCCTCAGTAAATACACAGGGAGTCTCTTGATTCACTGATAGATGTACCCAGCGACACTCAAACTTCCCCGAATCATTGGCTGACAAGGTTAATGATGGCGAGCCACTGTTCCATAGTTCAGGTAGGATGTTAGCTTTTACCAACACCTGAAAGCCATTGCAAATCCCCAAGATTAGCTCTCCCCTGTCAACAACCCTCTTTACATCCTCGCCGAGCTTGACTTTTAGTTCATTAGCTAAAACTCTCCCAGCGGATATATCATCGCCATAAGTAAAGCCACCGGGAATAACCATTATCTGGTAGTCAGAGAGTCGTTTTTCACGGCGAATTAATTCACTAATATGAACCAGGAATGTCGCTGCACCGGCTTCTTGGAAGGCAAATGCAGTTTCAGCATCACAATTTGTTCCTGGTGCGCGCAGTATCAAAACCCTGACTTTGCTCATTAAGCTCTGCCTCACCAGCGAATAGGTCTTTGCCATGCCTCTTTTAGATCATGAAGAGATATAGCAATAATCCTTCTACCATCTAGCCCATATATCTCCAATATGTTGGAATCAGTAACTTGGCCGATAGCTGCCAGTTTTATCCCATCCATCATCTCAAAAAACTCGTCCCTTTTCTCCGGCGCCACCTCAACCAAGAACCGAGTATTCGATTCGGAGAAGAGTATATAGTCATCCCTGTCTATGGGTTCTCCAAGCGGAATAGATTTCAAGTGGATTGTGGCTCCCACCTCGCCAGCAAAAGCCATCTCAGCAATAGCAACACCAAACCCGCCTTCACTTAAGTCATGACATGCCCTAATCAGACCTTTCTCAGTAGTTTTGCTCAGCCTATGCATTAACTTTCTCGCCATATATGGATTGACTCTTGGCACCTGATTTCCGGTGAAACCACGAGCCTTAAAGTACTCAGAGCCACCCAATTCATTATTGGTAACACCGACAATGTAGACCAAGTCACCCGCCCGCTTAAAATCCATGGATATAGCGCGACTTATATCTTCCATGACACCGATAGCGGAGATGAGAATAGTATGGGGAATAGAAATTACCCTGCCTTCAAATTCAAATTCGTTGTTCAGACTATCCTTGCCTGAGATAAACGGTGTCCCATAAGCTACTGCCATATCATAGCAAGCTTGAGCAGCACGGACTAAGGCCCCTAACATATCAGGTCGGCTGGTATTACCCCAGCTAAAGTTATCCAGCAATGCTACCCGTCGTAGATTGCCCCCAACAGCTATAATTTGTCTTAGGGCTTCGTCAATAGCTGACGCCGCCATCCAGTAGGGGTCTATATCACCGTATTTTGGATTTATGCCATTAGAAACAATCACCCCCTTTTCAGAATCCGAGAGAGGTTTGATAATGGCAGCGTCGCCAGGTCCATCATCGTTCTTGCCCACCAGAGGTTTAAGAACACTAGTCCCCTGCACCTCGTGGTCATATTGTCGTATTACCCATTCTTTACTACACACATTCCAGGAGCCAAGAATTTGAAGTAAATCGTCACTTAAGTTCTGTGGATAAGTAAAGTCAGGTTCAGCATATTCTGGCCGCTGCCATACTGCTTCCGCCCTTAACTGAGGGCGACCGTGATGCAGAAATTGCATATCAAGATCACAGATTAAGCTTCCTTGGTGAAAAAGCTGAAGCCTTCGGTCATTGGTAAACTCGCCGATAACCGTTGCCTCCACATCCTTGCTAACAAAAAGATTTAACAGCTCTTCAACAGAGTTTGGCGGAACAGCCAGTACCATTCGCTCTTGAGACTCGGATATCCATATTTCAGTATAAGATAGCCCGGTATACTTCAGCGGAACCCTATCCAAGTAGACATGGACTCCAGTTTCAGCAGCCATCTCCCCTACTGCTGATGACAGCCCACCGCCTCCACCATCAGTTATCCTCGAATACAGTCCATGCTCTCTAGCTTCAAGCAAGACATCAGCAACTTTTTTCTCAACAATGGGATCGCCAATCTGAACAGAGCTGTAAGAAATCCTGGTTGATTCCCCGGTAAGTTGCTCTGAGGCAAACGTCACACCATGTACTCCGTCTCGTCCAGTTCTGCCTCCGACTAACACTACCAAGTCGCCTGGGCTTTGTTTTCCCCTGTAAGAGAGTTGTTTAGGCAATAGCCCCAACGTGGCGCAGAAAACCAGAGGATTAGCTATATATCGTTCATCAAAGAGAATAGCACCGTTCAGTGTAGGGATACCCAGGCGATTGGAATAGTCAGCTAGCCCAGCCCGAACCCCTTTGAAAACGCGACGCGGATGCAGAATCCCTTCTGGCACCTTGTCATAAGGAAAATCAGGAGGGGCAAAGCAAAATACATCGGTATTCAGGATTGGCTTAGCGCTTAGCCCGGTGCCCAAAATGTCACGGACGACGCCGCCTATTCCTGTTGCCGCTCCGCCGTAAGGTTCGACTGCCGATGGGTGGTTGTGAGTCTCGACTTTAAAACATAGAGCAAAACGCCCATCAAAGTCAATCACTCCGGCATTATCCTCAAAAACGGAGAGACACCATGGCTTGTTTAACTCTTCGGTTGCTTTCATAACAGTACTCTTGAGCAAGTTATCTATGGTTATATCGCCAAATCTGATTTTGCCCTTGAATGTTTTGTGAACACAATGCTCAGACCAAGTTTGTGCCAGGGTCTCAAGCTCAGCATCAGTGGGGTTACGAGATTGCTTGTGAAAGTAAGCCGTGATTGCTTGGAGTTCGTCGTTAGTAAACCCAAACCGATGCCTGATTCTTGAAAGCTCTACTTCAGGCGATTCAAAAATATCTATCCGTTCCAATTCGAATCTATATTGAGGATTTTCCGGGAAGATTATTGACTCCTGCCTAACTACGTGCTGGATAATTGGATTCATCAGCAATTTACGGCATATGACCTCCAATTGATACCCATCCAGTTGGCCTTCAATAATGTAGCGTTTTGCTGTTTTAACCGCCTTGACGTTCTCTATGCCTAGATCACGCACTGCCTTCATGACACTAGCCTCAATTGGGTCAGTAACACCGGCATTGTAGGCTATTTCAACTGTGTGACAGCCAGCCTTAACCTCGTCTTCATCCCGGGAACCTCGACTGTATCTGTACTCCTGAGTCACAGCGTCAGCCAATAGATTTTGGCAAATTAGCTCTAGCTTCTCATCGGTTAAATCAGCATCCAGCCAATATATGTCCACGACACGAATATCGGAGACCGCTGTTATTCCCAGGTCACATATATCCCCGACCAAGCTAAGTCCTCTAGCGTCTGGTAGATAGCGCTTCAGGTAAACTTCAATTCTATGCATTATATCTACTCATTTTATCTAGGGTTTGTTGACTTTGACAATAGTAGCCTCTCATTATTGTCTCTATGATTGCTTATATCCTTTATCAACGATGACTACTACCCGTCCAAAATGTTACAGTATCATACATTTTTCACTGCTTGGCAATCCAATCTTATGATGTGAACAAAGCCGTTTGTATGGTCATTTGTCCTGAAGCAGACTTTTGTGCTAACATTGGAGATACTTCCTCTCTAGACTCAGGCAAAATACGAGAATATCCAGTTGAGGAATTTGAACTAGCTGAGGAAACTCCAGGGGGTCTGGTCAAAGTTTTAGAGAAAGCTTGAGTGAAATGATTGCCATAATTGATTATGGCGGGGGAAATTTACGTAGTGTTGCCAACGCCATCATAAAGATAGGCTACCAACCAAGGGTGACAAGCAACCCCAGCGAAGTGCTTAATGCTGCCGCGGTTATCCTTCCCGGTGTCGGCGCTGCAGGAGATACTGTCGATAGCTTAGACAAATTGGGGATGACGAGCACCATTTGGCAACTGATTCAGCAGGAGCGACCGCTTTTTGCTGTTTGTGTTGGATTGCAAGTCTTGTTCTCGAGAACTGAGGAAGGAGGTGGGCACAAATGCCTTGGGGTGCTTCCTGGGGTTGTCAGAAGGCTACCCTCAGGGCTTAAGATTCCCCATATGGGTTGGAACCAAGTCGAGCAAAGGTTTGCTCATCCCATTTTTGATGGTATACCGGATGGAGCCAATTTCTATTTTGTCCATAGCTATTATGTTAAACCTGATAATATCTCAGTTGTGGCAGGCACGACAGATTACGGCGTATCTCTGTGCAGCATGGTGATTAAGGATAGTTTGGTGGCAACTCAGTTTCACCCTGAGAAAAGTGGCGAGTATGGCTTAAGAATATATTCCAATTTTTTGAAAATCGCACTGATTGGAAGATAAACACAGCTGAGGAAACATTTGCTGGTGAATACTTGCTTTGTCATGGAGTGATGAAAAATGAGTGCTAAGAAAAAGATTGGTGTCCTTGCTTTGCAAGGTGCTTTCGTTGAGCATATCGCTAGCTTACAAAAATTAGGAGCGGAAGCATTAGCTATACGTCTGCCTCGAGACCTTAAAGGCTTAGACGGGCTCATCGTTCCTGGAGGGGAGTCTACTGTCATCAGTCAACTAATGCTGAGCTACGGTCTAATGGGGGTGCTAAGAGGGTTGGCTCGGGGTGGCTTTCCTATTTTTGGGACTTGTGCTGGCATGATCATACTGGCGAAAAGCGCCATCGATTCAGATGTGGAGACCATTGGAGCTATGGATATAAAAGTAAGCCGCAATGCTTTTGGCAGACAGATTGATAGTTTTGAGACGCTCTTACCGGTGCTAGCTTTGGGTGAAGTTCCTTTTCCAGCCGTATTTATTAGAGCGCCCATCATTGTAGAAGCGGAACCTGGAGTAGAAATCCTAGCTGGCCTTCCTGATGGTCCTGCTGTTGCTGCCCGGCAAGGAAATTTGCTGGTTTGCGCTTTTCACCCTGAGCTGACCTCCGACTTGAGATTTCATGCCTATTTCTTGAATATCGTCTCTGCATATGCCAAGGCGAGAGATTACAAATTGGGCACCCAGCTTTGCAAATCTAATCTTCTGAGGAGTCAGCCATTCGGCTTGTCTGCCCAAATCTTGATAGAGCGATGATAACCGAAGGTTCACGCAAATGTTAACTAAAAGGATTATTCCTTGCCTTGATGTTACCCAGGGGCGGGTAGTCAAGGGCATGAGCTTTACTCAGTTACGTGATGCCGGCGACCCTGTAGAACTGGCTGCCTTCTACTATAAAGAGGGCGCAGATGAACTTGTCTTCCTGGATATCGGTGCTACTCCTGAGGGACGCGACACTATGGTAGATGTGGTTGAACGGGTATCTGAGCAGGTTTTCATTCCGCTCATGGTTGGTGGGGGGTTGCGTGGCATCGATGATATACGGCGTATGTTAAGAGTAGGGGCTGATAAGGTATCTATCAATACTGCTGCAGTGCAGAATCCTGGGCTTATCACCGAAGGATCTGAGAAATTTGGCTCCCAATGCATTGTGGTAGCTATCGATGCCAAGAAGGTAAATAGCAAAGATAGACCGAAATGGGAAGTCCTAACCCATGGTGGGCGAAAGCCCACGGGCATCGATGCTATCCAGTGGGCTAAGCAGGCTATTGCTCTTGGTGCTGGGGAATTACTGCTTACTAGCTGGGACGCTGATGGTCAGCAGGCCGGATACGACTTGGAATTGACCCGTGCCGTCAGCGAGGCAGTGCCAGTGCCTGTAATCGCCAGCGGCGGCGCAGGCAATTTGGAACATCTCTACCAAGCTTTAGTCATAGGTAAGGCTGATGCTGTCCTCGCTGCTAGTATCTTCCATTACCAGATTTATTCTATTCGCCAAGTAAAGGACTATCTAGCTGAAAAGGGAGTTCCCGTAAGAAGATAAAGCTCAGGAAAAGAATGTAATGAAGACGTATCTGCTACCATTATGCAGGCCTAGCATTTAGCTTGCAGGTTAACCGTGTTCAGCTTACTCATAATAGCCAGTGAACCCGAGCAGGTGAGGCATTTGAGCTCAGAAATCACCGGGAAGGGCCTCACCTGTTCAGTTGCTCGTAATGATGAAAATACTTTTGAACAGGTGATGGGACAGGTCCCAAACCTGGTGCTTATACATGTGGATAGCCTGTCAATCAGCTTGGGTTTCCGTAACCTATGTCACAAGATCAGGCAGGAGAAACACATACCTGTCATTGCACTCATTCCCAGAGAAATGCTTAATAACCTGGATTCTAGTATTGACATAGATGACTTTATTGTTAAACCGCTGGATGCAGCTGAGGTAATAACTAGAGCAAAGCGAATCCTACAGCAGACAGGCAACATGAACAGTGAGCAGATAATAAAATGTGGTGACCTGGTTATAGATTTGGCCAGGTGTGAGGTCTCTCTCAGTGATAGATTAATTACTTTGACTTTCAAAGAATACCAATTGCTTAAGTTTCTAGCCAACAACCAAGGGAAGGTCTTCACTCGCCAGGAGCTGCTGGACAAGGTTTGGGGTTGGGACTATTACGGCGGTGACAGAACGGTAGATGTACATATCAGGAGATTGCGCAGCAAAATCGAGGACTCCACCCACACTTTCATCGAGACCGTGAGAAATATAGGATACAAGTTAAGGGAAAATGTCTGATTCCCACTTTTGTAACACAAATTTAACCTCACTGTAATATTCCTGAAACATTGGGAGGCTACCCTAATGCTACAATAAATGGAAAGGAGAAGATTAATGCTTAGCAAAGACAGAACCGAAGCAAAGGAATATGTTCTCAAGATAGCCAAAGAGCAGGATGTTAAATTTATGAAGATGTGGTTTACCGATATCTTAGGTTTTCTTAAGAGTTTTGCCATCACTTTTGAAGAATTGGCGGCGGCTTTGGAATTGGGAAGCGGGTTTGATGGTTCGTCCATTCAGGGTTTTGCCCGTATTGACGAGAGCGACATGGTAGCTTTGCCTGACCCGGCTACCTTCCAAATTATCCCCTGGCGACCAAGGGAGCATCAAACTGTAGCCAGAATGTTTTGCGATATTTACTGGCCTGGCGGCCAACCTTTTGAAGGAGACCCCAGGTATGCGCTGAAAAGAAACCTGAAAAGAGCTGCTGACATGGGTTATACTTTCTATGTTGGTCCCGAACTGGAGTATTTCTACTTTCAGAATTCAGAAACAACGCAGTTTTTGGACCAGGGTGGCTACTTCGATTCGACTCCTCCTGACATAGCCACCGATTTAAGACGAGAGACAATTCTCATCCTGGAGGAGATGGGCATTGGCGTAGAATATAGCCATCACGAAGTTGCTCCTAGCCAGCATGAAATAGACTTACATTATACTGATGCCCTGACTATGGCTGACAATGTAATGACTTACCGATTAGTAGTTAAGCGAGTAGCCCAAAGCCATGGCGTTTATGCCACTTTCATGCCCAAGCCTGTATTCGGAGTGAATGGCAGCGGGATGCATGTCCACATGTCGCTATTCAAAGGTGATAGAAATACCTTCTTTGACAGGGATGAGCCTCATCATCTATCCAAACTAGCTAAACATTTTGCTGCTGGACTGTTAAAACATGCGCCCGAGATCACCTCTGTTACTAACCAGTGGGTGAATTCTTATAAGCGCCTCTTGCCAGGCTATGAAGCGCCAGTATACATCACCTGGGCAAGGAGAAACCGAGCTGATTTAATCCGAATACCCGAATATCAACCAGGGAGGGAAGAGGCTACCAGACTTGAATTCAGGTCTCCCGACCCTGCTTGTAATCCCTACTTAGCCTTCAGCGTCATACTGGCTGCCGGGCTGGAAGGAATTGAGAAGGAATATGAACCGCCACCACCTGTGGAGAAGAATGTTTTTGAAATGACCGAGCAAGAGCGGGAAGAAAGAGGTATAGGTGCACTTCCAGGTAGCTTGTACGAGGCTATACAACTCACCGAGAGCAGCGAATTAGTGAGGAAAGCTTTAGGCGAACACCTATTTAATACCTTTATCCACAATAGAAAGGTGGAATGGGATCGCTACCGCAGTCAAGTAACTGACTATGAACTCAAGCAATACTTGCCACTTCTCTGAGGCTAAGGCACTGTTCAACCTCGAATCCTAACATTGCTGGTTATATTAACCTGTATAGCTTGACCACATTTAGGGCAAGTAATTTCCAGGGTCAGAGGTTTTTCCATCACCCTTTCCACAAGAGATGTAATTACTGAGTCCATGTTATCCAGTCTTCCATCCAGCATATCGAGGTGTTTACTCACCTGCTCCATAGCTAGCTCGGGGGGAACTTCAGCAATCGGGTCACCTTTATCCCTTAAAGCCAATTTATAAACTCCTCTCAACTACGCCCAGAGACTCCAGCTCAACTTTATCTTTTTGTATTAGCTTATCTATTTCACTAGAGACGGTTTGCTCCAAATACTTCCGAAAGGCTTCCCTTGCTGCCGGTGATGACCGCACTGCCACCTTAGCTTTCTGCCATTCATCACTGATCACCTCGCTAATTTGCTCAGGACTTATAGGCTCTTTCCCCTGCCATATGCTCTCAATTCTATTCAAGGCTCTGGTTGTTATAGCTCTTTTCAAGCGATCAAAAGAAAATACCTCCTCCCAACTATATGCTTGTTCTGCTTTTCTCTCCACCATGGTTTAATACCTCCAATCAGCTTTGCTTGATATTACTATTATAGGTTTAACCACATGACCTGTCAAGATATCGAATTAAATCATCTAATATGTATTGATTTATAATCATAAGTAGTATACATTATTTAGAGGAAGGAGGTGTTCTAACATGCCAGAAGTAGTAATTGGCAAGGTGACCGATTTTTTTGCCAAGCCGGTGGTAGCTGGTGTGGAGCTAGGCGGTACATTAAAGATAGGTGACAAAATCCACATCAAGGGCGCCACTACAGATATGGAACTTGCTATAGAATCCATGCAAATCGATCGCGTTGACATCACCGAGGGCAAACTTGGCGACCTTGTCGGCATAAAGGTTCCTGAAAGGGTAAGGCGGGGAGACATAGTTTATAAGGTTACGGAATAGATTGCTTCGTTTCACTCGCAATGACACGGAGCAAATTTGCCATTTCAATAGCGCTTACCGCGGCAAGAAAGCCTTTGTTGCCCTCTTTAGCTCCAGCTCTCTGAACAGCTTGTTCCAGGGTATCAGCAGTAATTATGCCCTGTATTATTGGTAACCCGGTGTCCAGGCTTATTTTACCGATTCCTCTGTGTACCTCGGAAGCTATATATTCGAAATGCGGTGTGCCACCGCGAATCACAGCACCGAGGCATATCACAGAGTTATATTTACCACTTTGCGCTAGCCTCTTGGCTATCAGTGGAATTTCAAAACAGCCTGGTGTCCAGGCAATGTCAATATCCTTCTCATCAACGCCATGGCGTAACAAAGCATCTCTTGCTCCTTCGAGCAGACTATTGGTTATCAACTCGTTAAATCGGGAAACAACTACAGCAAATTTAAGACCCTCCCCTACTAATATTCCTTCATAGTGCTTAGCCATTACTTAACCTCCTCTACACCTAAAAGGTGTCCTAGTTTTTTTTGCTTGGTTTCTAGATAGTGAATATTATAAGGGTTGGGTGAAACTATTAATGGCATAGTCTCCACTATCTTAAGTCCATAGCTCTCCAGTCCAACTACCTTTTTAGGGTTGTTGGTAAGTAATCGAATGTTATGTAAACCTAAGTCAGCCAAAATCTGAGCCCCTACTCCATAATCTCTCAAATCATCTGGAAAGCCTAAAGCGATGTTAGCCTCTACAGTATCCATTCCTTGATCTTGAAGAGCATAAGCACGGAGCTTGTTATGGAACCCGATTCCCCTCCCCTCTTGCCTCATATAAAGGAAAACCCCTCTACCTTCTTCAGCTATGCTTTGCATTGCCAGTCTGATTTGATCGCCGCAGTCACATCTGAGACTACCGAAGACGTCTCCAGTAAGACATTCACTATGGACACGTACTAGTACTGGGCCATCACCCGATATGTCACCTTTGACTAAGGCAACATGCTCATTGGCATCAACAGTGCTCCTGTAAGCCATGACTGCAAATTCGCCAAACTTGGTAGGCAGCTTAGCCTCAGCTACTTTTTGTACTAGCTTTTCGTGACGAAGGCGATAAGCAATCAGATCGGCAATAGTTATAATCTTCAAATCATACTCAGAGGCCATAATCTCAAGCTCAGGTAGCTTTGCCATTGTGCCATCCTCATTCATAATCTCGCATATGACGCCAGCGGGGTAAAGTCCAGCCAACTTAGCTAAGTCAACAATAGCTTCAGTATGCCCTGCTCGCACCAGTACTCCTCCATCCCTGGCTCGAATGGGAAATACATGCCCCGGGCGGACTAAATCACCTGGCTTACTATTAGGATCGAGCACTGTTTTTATGGTTTGTGCTCGATCAAAAGCGGAAATTCCAGTAGTTACTCTGTCTTTTGCTTCAATAGAGACTGTGAAGGCGGTGCAGTTTTTTGAGGTATTATCCTGAACCATTAACGGTATTCCCAATTCATCAAGTCTCTGTTTGATCGTAGGAAGGCAAATTAAGCCCCGAGCCTCCTTAGCCATAAAATTTATAGCCTCAGGAGTAACTTTCTCCGCAGCCATTGCCAGGTCACCTTCATTTTCGCGGTTCTCATCATCTACAATGATGATAAACTTGCCTGCTCTCATGTTTTCAAGCGCTTCTGGTATAGTAGCTAACATTATTTGAGTTCCTTCGCTTCACTCAGGACAAGCCTTTTCTCGCGAATCTATATTCCTCCAGAAAGTCAGTGGTTAAACCTCGACTGCTTCGTTCCCTCAGCCGTTCTACATACTTAGCTATAATATCTGCCTCTAAATTAACCTTATCGCCGGGTCTCCTATTACCTAAAGTGGTATGTTCCATAGTATAAGCTACTAAAGATACAGTAAAGGAAAAATCATCAAGGCCTGCAATGGTGAGGCTAACGCCATCGACAGCGATAAAGCCTTTATCAGCGATATAAGGCATTAGTTTGGCCGGGGGTGAAATTCTCATAATGCGTGCCGTTTCCTCGGGAATTACTGAGATTACTTCCCCTATGTCATCAACATGACCCAATACTAAATGACCACCAAGCTGTCCACCTACTACAAGTGCTCTTTCCAAATTTACCTTGTCGCCGTAATGAAGTCCACCAAGATTGGTGCGACGCAATGTCTCTGGCATGACATCAGCGTTGAAGGCATTACTGCCTAAAGAGGTGACTGTCAGGCAGACTCCATTAACAGCTATGCTATCGCTTATTCTCATCCCTTCAAGCACCCCTTTGGCCCCAATGAGTAAACAGTGTGGATTCGCTTCCCTGACTATGCCAATTTCCTCAACTATCCCGGTAAACATACTGCTGCTCTATAAAAATTTACGATTTTTGTCGTGGTTCCCTTTTCACACACCCGCTGACTAGTATGTTATCGCCGAAGTTCTTAATATTAACCCGATCAAGGCATAAAGCTTGAACCACACTATCAACTCCATCCCCGCCTACTGCAGTCTTAGCCCCATTACCCCCAATGATAATCGGCGAAATGAAAGCTAGCACTTTATCCACCAGCCTATGGTCAAAGAGAGAGCCCAGGAGTTTGCCTCCTCCTTCTGCTAAAACTGTGACTATGCCTCGTCTTCCCATCGCTTTGAATAATTCCTCCAAATCTACTAATCCTCCTGCACCCGGTAATTCCAGCACCTCGACTCCAATTTGGGCCAGTCTTCTTTTCTTTTCCCTATCAAAAGGTTTAATTGCGGCAAGCAAAGCCTTTCCTGGTTGCTTAAAAAGCTCAGCATCCAATGGTGTTCTTCCATTGCTATCAACAATTAGACGCAGCGGTTGCTTTTTTGTCTCACCACCTTTGCCACAACAACCTCTAGCAGTAAGCCTGGGGTTATCAATGATGACAGTATTAACCCCCACCATTATAGCGTCGGCAATATGACGCAAGGTATGTACATAATTTCTTGCCGCCTCGTTACTTATCCATTTAGAGTGACCGGTTCTGGTGGCAATCTTGCCATCAAGACTCATAGCAAATTTAGCGATAACAAATGGCAGACCTGTGGTAATAAACTTAATGTAAGCTTCATTTATTTCGTAAGCTTCCTCTTGGTACACGCCGACGTAAGTCTTAATGCCGGCTTCTTTCAGCTCTCTAACGCCACGCCCGGAAACCAGTGGGTTAGGGTCAAGCAATGCTATTTGGACTTCAGAGATGCCAGCATTAATTATGGCTTGAGTGCAAGGCGGGGTGTGTCCATAATGACAGCAAGGTTCCAAAGTAACATACATAGTGGCCCCTTTCGCCTTATCACCGGCTTGGCGAAGTGCTATCACTTCGGCATGGTCTAAGCCAGCGGGCTGTGTATATCCCCGACCCACAATGACCCCTTCTTTGACAACCACAGCTCCCACTGCTGGATTAGGGCTGGTTTGCCCCATAGCTAATCTAGCTAAAGATAGAGCGCACTCTATGTATTCTGCAGATAACATTAGCTATTTAGCGCCCCTTGGTAAAATCCTTATAATATCTAGTGGCGACAGGACCACTTTGCCCCTGATATTTACTTCCTAAACTAGGTGAACCATAAACCCTTTCCACCGGGGAAGTCAAGCGAAGGAAAGAAATTTGTCCAATCGGCATCTTATAATAAAGGGTTACTGGCAACTTGGCTACATTGGATAACTCCAGTGTAAGATGTCCCTGCCAGCCGGGATCAACATAGCCAGCAGTAGAATGGATTAAAAGCCCTATCCTGCCCAGGGAACTCTTGCCCTCAAGCCGAGCCACAATATCGTCAGGTAAGGTAATCGATTCCAGTGTGCTAGCTAAAACGAATTCCCCAGCATTTAACAGAAATGGCTTATCCTCGCCAATTCCCACTGGCTCAGATAAGTCATCTATATTCTGCTTGACATCAATATAAAAAGGATAGCGCCAGGTCTTAAACACAAGAAGCTTATTATCTAAATGAATGTCAATGCTCGCTGGTTGAATACAGGTAAGGTCGAGAGGCTCAATAACTATCCTGCCCTTAGCAATCTCCTCTTTGATTGTACGATCGCTAAGCACCATGTCTTTGGCATTGTAGCATTAGCCTTGATAAAGTGCAAAACCAGGCTTTGTGGATTGTCCAGCGCCCTCGTTCTTGTCATTTTGAGCCCACTATGTCATTGCGAGCCCCTCGTCGCCCTGTCATTCTGAGCCTCTCTCTTTCTGTCATTCTGAACGGAGTGAAGAACCTGGGCGAAGAATCTCTTGTCCTCTTCCGGCCCGCGGTACTGTTTATCATAATGCCAAGAATAAATGAAACTGGTAAAATCAACCATGCCATGACCATTAGCATTACTGTTTATGGTGGTGCGGGGGTGATAGGCGGAAACAAAATTTTCGTCGCGGCGGACAATACCACAATATCTTTTGATTTCGGTATCAGTTATGCCCCGTAGGTGTGCCATTCTGATGAGATGTTATGCAGGATGTTATAATCCAGGCGAGGCTTATTTTAGAACTAAGCCGTGAAGGGGATTTCTATGGTAAGGCTTACATTCTATGGTGGCATCATGGAAATCGGAGGCAATAAAGTCCTCCTTGAGGACGATAAAGGAAAGCTCTTCCTGGATTTCGGCTATCCCTACAGCCGATATCGCAATTTCTACGAGGAATATCTGAAGCCCCGTCCTGGAGCAGGACTTCTCGACCTCCTGGCGATGAAGTTGCTCCCGCCACTTGAAGGTATTTATCGTGATGATCTAGAGACACAAGACCTGTGGCAACAATTTCGCCAAGCAGAGCGCTATCGCAGGCTTGGAGGAATAGATGGAGTTCTGCTATCTCATGCCCATCTTGACCACTCTGGTCATATAGCTTTTCTGAAAGATGACATTCCGATATACTCAACTGCGACCACAGCATTCATCGCCAAAGCAATACAAGACTCAGGAAAAGTAGATTTCGACCAGCAAGTGTCTTATTTCAACCCCACCAGTCAAGAATACCCAACAGGTTGGAAACAAATAGCTCACATTGCCAGCAACACAGCAAAGCAGCAGCGCCATTTCTGTATTGCTGATATAAAGCCAGAGGTGCTGAGCCCCGATGCAGAGGAGTTCTGGCGCCAGGGATTCTGGGAGAAAACCCCAAAACAAAAAGAACTTATCTCGCACCCTTTGGAAGAGCATGTCCGTTGTAGCTTTAACCTGCGCTGTTTCCCCGTAGACCACTCTATCCCCGGTGCCTGTGCCTGGGGTATCGAGACGAGTTCCGGCTGGGTAATTTATAGTGGCGACCTGCGACTCCACGGCAAGCGAGGCAAGCTTACTGAGGCATTTATAAACGAAGCTACCAAGTTGCATCCCAAAGCATTAATCCTGGAGGGCACTAACGTGGACAAGCGAACGAATGTTGCTGAGCAAGAAGTGTATGAGAGTGGATATAAGGCTATTGATGGCTCGCAAAGTCTTGTCATTGCCGATTTCTCTGCCAGAGATGTAGACCGTTTGCTTACCTTCTTGCAGATTGCCAGAGATACAAAAAGGAAACTAGCTATACTGCCAAAGGATGCCTACCTCTTAAAAACCATGCGCCTTCTCGAACCCCAAATACCTGACATTGCCCAGGAGGATGCACTTGTCATCTACCAGGAAACAACTGCTAGTAGAAGCCCTGTCTCCTGGTTGCGAAAGATTTTTGAGGACTACTCCAGCAAGATTGTTCTGGCCAAGGATGTTGCTTCTAACCAGGGCGATTTCATCCTTTGTTTTAGCTTCTTTGATTTGAATGAGCTACCGAGTATACGTCCCAGGCCAGACAGCCTTTATGTTTATAGCTCCAGCGAGCCTCACAACGAAGAACAGGAGCGAGACTTCTGGCGTCTGCATCACTGGCTTGGACACGCAGAAAATGGCAGCTTTAAAAGAAAAGCAAATAAGGATGTCATCTTCCAAATCCAAGGATTTGGCCTTCCCATAAAAAAGAATGGCGACTGGGAAATACCGGATGACCAAAGAGGACTACATGCTTCAGGACATGCCTGCGGTCCAGACCTGCTAAAAATTGCTCGTGAAATTAGTCCCAGGGTGCTTATACCGGTGCACTGCGAGAAACCCGAATTCTACTTGGATAATCTCAGTGGCACCGGGATAAATGTCATCCTCCCAACTGAAGGCGGAACAATTGAAATATGAGCCGTCACTTTCTTGGGAAACCAGCAAACTAGAGCGACAGTAACAAATGTCGTCATACTTATCGTCGACAGGAGTTCGAATCTCGCTTGGGGAGCAAGTTTGCTATTTTCGAACCTAGCAGATAGAAAATTGCCCGAACTTCCGATCCTAACAGCTTGCCAAAGGCTGTGCTATAATAGACAGAGGAAGGTACAAGAATGGATTGGCAATTTGTCGGAATCATTGTAACCGTGATTGTGAGCGCTGTCGGGCTTGGCTACTGGTTCGGTCGGCGGTTTGAGAGATTACAAAGTGGCTTAGATGCGGTTCGCACGCAAGTAGACAGTCATCTCACCTTGCTGGGTACCCTTATTCGCATTTTGCACAAACGAAAAGCGTTAGATGACATGGAATTGAGCGAAATCCTCACCTCATATAGCACAATGGCAATTGCAAAAATGCCCGCCTTCATAGAGCGGGAGTTGCATAGTGACAATCCTCTGACGCCTGAAGAAATCCGTCGTTTGAACTCCTACATAACCAAAGCTAACCGAGGTGAGTTTTTCACCTCTGCCGAGGTCGCGGAGTACAACGCTTTGGTGAAAAAACTGGAACAGGATAGGCCTAACGACCCTGGGGTATGGCCTCTTATTGCCTTAGGCGCATTCCTCTTGGGACTTTTTCTTGCCTCTCAGAAAAAGTAAATCTGTTAGCCCAGGGAAGCTCGAGGGGTAAAAGTGGCCCAAATAAGTTCTTTTCTGCGGTTCGCTGGTTACCATCACAATAAACCACAACCTCCACAGAAGTTCGGATTTTCCCCCACGCGGGGAGCAAGTTTGGTATTTCCGAATTTGACAGATTCAAAATGACCCGAACTCTGGTTGACAGAGGGCTTTTGTGGGATATAATGAACTGGGTACTATACGCTGGCGGTTACAAGCGGGCTGGTGACTTAATAGTCGAACATGCCCTTTCTCATGGTGAGCAACAAACTTTAGTGACGCCGATCTAGAGGATGTTGACTTGAGAGATGTGCACTTTGACGATCTAACACTGTGGACTATTTGTTCGGCGCACAATTGGCGAAAAGCCAAGTTGGATAGCACTGCTTTGGATTGGTTAGAGAGGAATTGTACTGTCTACAGAACAGAATAATCCATACCTCGACAGAAGTTCGTATTCCCCCCGCACACAGACTTGTAACTTTCTGATATAATAGGGCAAGCCCGTGGAGGAGATTAAGCGATGCTGGTTAAGATAGAGGCTTACTTCGATGGCGAATTCTGGTGTGCCCGAGGAATAGGGGAGGATATATTTACTCAAGGCAGCACTCTGGATGAACTTTTCCAGAATATTAAAGAAGCTGTAAGCGTTCATTTTGGCGATGTAACGGAGCCAATTACTATCCTTACTCTATCTGAGATGAAGCTGGCTAATGCCAAAGTTACCGCAAGTTAGCGGCGAAGATGTTATTCGCCTTCTCAAGTCATTAGGCTATGAGGTTGTTAGACAGCGCGGTAGCCACATAAGGCTGAGAAAATCTACCTTCTTTGGCGAGCACAATATCACTGTCCCAGCTCTCTCCTCAGCGAGTCCACCTTACCTTTCATGCTCAAAGCCTTATCTCGCCGGTCATCAATTTTAATTATGGTTATCACCCTGGCCACTCCCTCAGCAAAAACCTCTTCATGCATCTTCTTTGCTACCGTTAGAATCTTATCCAGATCGCCTTCTATAATCGTCCCCATCGAAGTTATCTCATACTTTAGCTCCTTCTCCTGCTGCAAGACTTTAACTGCCCGGGCTACATATTTGCTAATCGAAGGAGTTTCTGTCCCTAAAGGAACGATGCTTATCTCTGCCACTGCCATTCTTTTCCTCCTGCTCGGAAAGTCTACCAGAGATATTGGATTTAATGAAATACTCTCAAGGTTCTGGATAGCCCCACTGCCAGCGCTATCAGAATAAGAAGAATAGCTATTCCTATAGTTACAAACTTACTGGATTTTCTTGTGGGTCTTCCTTTTTCTTTTTTGTTTATCTAATTCTAAAATAGTAGCAAAGATTCACTCCTGAGTCATTTTGGTCTATTATGTCAACAAATAGAGCAGTCGTAAAGACACTATATACTTCTTCCGTCCCAAAGCTTGCCGAGAATGGATTCCCAGTCTATCCAAGCCGGAATGCCTTGAGGGGTTGATTAAAATCAAGATCAGTAAGCTTTGCAGTGATATAAAAGAGAGATCTCACAATAGAACCGATAGTCTACACATTTTACAAAATGACATACTGTTTAGTTTTGAGAAATGGATTACCAAATCTTTTTCCCATTTAGCATTCATAGTGGTTGATTTATGGTGTCATAATTAATGTTTTGCGTTATAATAATGATGCAAAAAGTAACTTTCATGGCACAAAACATAAGAACCCTTGGTAGCGTAGGTAGCAATCTCTTGACGGAGTTGACCCGTCAAGGGAAGCGCCTTTTTACTTTCGATGATGCTGCCAAAATTTATGGTAACAATAACGGTGGGCTTCGCAGACTGTTATATACACTAGTAGAGCGCCGATGGCTTCAGCGTATGGAACGGGGCAAATACCTCATATTACCCTTTGAAGCTGGACGTGAAGGCGAGTGGACTGAACATGAATTCATAATCGCCTCTCATCTTATCAAGCCCTACTATATTGGATTCCGTAGCGCCCTTAATTACTATGGTTACACGGAACAAGTTAGTCGGACTGTTTTCATAGCGTCAACCCGTCGCAAGCTAAAATCAACGCTGGAGATTTCTGGAGTAACCTACCGCTTTGTCTGTATGTCCGACCGTAAGTTCTTTGGAGCTATAGAAGTGACTCTGGACGGATATCGGGTAAATATCTCAGAGCGTGAGAAGACGGTAGTGGATTGTCTTGATCGGCTGGAGTATTGTGGCGGTGTGGTAGAGGTGGCTAAAGCGCTCTGTTATGGCCGTGACGAACTTGATTTTGTCAAAATGGCTGAGTATGCCTGTAAGAACGGGAATAAGGCGGCAGTCCAGCGCTTGGGTTATCTCATGGAAATGCTTGGTTCTGGGATAGATAGGGCTATTGCTCTTTTACGCCAGAGCATCAGCGATAGCTATGCCCCTCTAGATACTCTGGCAGCCGCAAAGGGGCGGCATATGGAGCGTTGGAAAATACTGGTAAATGTCCCACAATCTGAACTTCTACAGTGGACGGAGAGGTAATGCTATCCAGAGCCGAGTTGCAGAGGATGGCCAATCGCGAGAAGGTGGCTTTAGGCATATTAGAAAAGGACTATGTGCTTACTGAGATGCTTGAAGCCCTGCCCCAGGTGCCGGAGCTGAAAAATGTGCTGATATTCAAAGGCGGCACTGCGCTGCGTAAAGTCTACTTCCCGCACTGGCGCTACTCAGAAGACTTGGATTTTACTGTTAGGCACGATATTGCAAAGGAAAAGCTAAGGCAGATTCTTGAGGCATGGTATCGCCAGGTAGAACAAGCATCCCAGATACAGCTTGTTACTAAGATGCTTCATAAGCCGTACGGCTATGCCCGTGCCCGAACTCAATTCTTGGGCCCCTTGGCCTACCCTGGTATGATTTATATGGACTTAAGTTTTGATGAACCTTTATGCCTTGAGCCTCAATATCGAAGAGTGTTAACTGCTCCCTTTCCCGATGAGCAGCGAAATGTGCTGGTCTATCCACTGGAGGAATTACTCGCCGAGAAGATGCGAAGCCTGCTTGAACGAGGTAAATCCAGAGACTATTATGATGTATGGAAGCTTCTAAAGGAGCACTTCTCTCGATTGAATCTCGAACTTTTGGGCCTAGTGTTGGACAAGAAGCTTGCACATAAGGGTCTTTGTCTTCGCTCTATGAGTGATTTTCTTCCCAAGGATATCGGAGAGTTGAAGCGCTATTGGGAAAAGGACTTGCAGCAGCAGGTTAACCTGCTGCTGCCTCTTGAGGAGGTACTGCAGGAACTGCAAGATATGCTTGATAAGCTTGTGGCTCCTCATATATCTTTGGCGTGTAACGAGCCTTGATGTTCACTTTTAGTGATTATGTCAGCAAATAGAGCAGTCATGAAGACACTATATACTTTTTCCGTCCCAAAGCTTGCCGAGAATGGATTCCCAGTCTATCCAAGCCGGAATGCCTTGAGGGGTTGATTAAAATCAAGTCCGAAGGGCAGCTGATGTTGCTGGGTAAGCTATTCGACTCCGAGGAAGATCAGGAAACTTTTTGCCCATCTTTAAAGAATGCTTTATTGATGGGAGGCTTTTGAAATGAAAGAACTGGTTGAGAACTTAGCCAGGAAGGCAGGGGATTTCTTGGTCGAGCATTTTCGCAAGGATCAGACACTGCTAAAGCTTCGAAGCTCAGCCAAGGAGGCCATAACTGCCTACGATAAGATGGTCAATGACTTGATCATCGAAGAGATCAAGAGGCACTATCCTCATCATAGCCTTTTAACCGAAGAAAGCGGCTTCCTCGAAGGCGACTCCGATTGGCTTTGGATTGTAGATTCTCTAGACGGCACGGGTAATTTTGCTAGTTCCAATCCTCTTTTCTCAGTTTGCATAGCTTTGATGCATGGAAGTGAGCTTTTGCTCGGAGCAATCTATGCTCCAGCGATTAACGAATTTTACTTTGCGGAAAGAGGGAGTGGAGCATACCTGAATGGGGAAAGAATAGAGGTCTCTCAGATATCAGAGCTCAGCCAGAGCTACATCTTTTATTGTGAAGGTGGTGAGAAGAATAGGTCGAGAACTGGCAAGATGTGGAGCAAGGTCTATCCCCATGTTATGGATATGCGGAAGCTTGGCTCGGCTGGCCTTGAGATAGCCTGGGTAGCAGCTGGCAGGGGGGAGGCTTATCTTACCACCAAAATTGAGCCTTGGGATGTTGCCCCGGGGGTTCTATTAGTTAAGGAGGCTGGTGGAGAGGTCAGTGATTTTCAAGGCAATCCTTGGCAGCGGCGGACGAGCGATTTATTGTTTTCTAACAAAAAGCTTCATCAAAGGATACTGAATTTAATTTCCCTGTGACATGTGACGTCGCGGTACAGACCTCAACAAGCAGCTTGCTATGGTAATAAAGCTATTAAAAAGTATTCCAATGCAAAACTGATCCTAGCTTCCTCTTTGGAACATGAAGCACACCACTTTTGTCTTTCCAATACTTCACGGAACCATCAAATGGCTCTGTAACCGGGTTTTCATCAGGATAGCCCAGGGCTAAAATCAGTAAAATTTCATAATTATCAGGAATATTCAGTATCTCCCTCAATTTATCCCTATCGACATTGGCAATAGGACAGGAACCTATGCCCTTTTCCAGAGCTACCAGTATGATATTCTCCATTGCTCCTCCAACGTCATATACCGACGATGGCACTCCGATATCCCTGTTTTTAAGTATGGTGATATACGCCTTTGGTCTTTTGCCCTCAGGCGGGGTACCTTCCGGGCTGATATACGCTGCCCACTTTAATGTGGAGAATACCTGAGGTAGCATTTGATCATCATCCACAATCACATATTCTAAGGGTTGGATGTTAGCTGCTGAAGGTGTTAATCTGGCTGCGTCAACGCAGTTCTCCAGGATTTTGCGGGGGATGGGTAGCTCCTTAAAGCGCCTGATTGAGCGCCGCTTGATAATCACCTCATAGACACTCATATCGCTCCTTTTTTCAGGTATTGTAACACTCGAAGCTAAGGCTCCTCAACCTGAATTAAAATGCAGCATCCTTTCTATCTTGGCAAAGGTTAGCCTTGTAGCAATTCCATATTTTGTCCTGGCTTCAGCTTAAATAAGCTAGTTGCTTTGAGCGCAGGTTAATAATATTTCCAGGATTGGCACAATGAAACCAAGTGTAGAATTTTTGAGTCCCAAAGGGGTTCCGAGACACTCAGTCAATTTTGGCATGTATGCTATCAACTTTACCTTGCAACTCGATCATGAGGCGGATTGTCCTAGCCACCTTCATCTAATGGTTAATTTCGTCCAGAGATATAGGTTTTTGCTCTTTTCTATCCTTCAGGTACTTCTCCATTGATGGGGTCAGCAAGCAGTTTACTGAGATTGTGCTCATATTTCTATTCCTTTAGCTTTTACTTCATCGCCAATAAAAGTTCCCTTATCCTTCGAGGAAAACTCCTTCTCTGTATATCCCAGGGGTTCAATTGGTTCCATTATTCTTGTCTTAGCCATAGCTAAACCCATGATTTCTAATCGTTCCAAGATATTCATTCCCTTAAAGTCATCTGATATAACCACAATATCTATATCACTATGTTCCTCAGCCTTCCTTGTAACCTGAGAGCCATAAAGAATTACTTTATTGACTTTAATGCCTTGCTGCAATAAAGCCTGTTTGAACTTGCTTATGGTATCAATAACTGTTTTATCCATTGAAACACCTTTTCCGTTTCCTTCAAATACCTTTGCACTACCTTTTGATCATATGCCCTTTGGAGTTCTTCGAAATCCTCAGGATATCTGGTCACGATACTTACATCGCTCAGCTTACTGATAAATTCGAATGTCTCCTCGTTTGGTTCGAGGGCACTTAATTTTATAAGGTATCTCAAATTGTGGGTTCTGGGTGGCATCTTGTCAGTGATTTCTTGAACTTTTGCTTTCAATATCTTCTCAATTGCTAGCTGACACATAAATCTGCGCCCCTGTCATTCTGAGCGTAGCGAAGAATCTCCTTAATGGCATAGATATACCTACCAGTATTGAACATATGCTCGGCTGTTTCCAGGTCGTAGCAGGCAGAGTCTAACCAGTTCTTAACTTCCGGTTTCATATCTATATTCTACAAACAACGAGATGGCAATGCCATCTAAAATTTCTTTCAGCAGCGGTTACATCATTATTCTGAGCAGAAAGCGTAAGTATTTGGTTTATTCCACGACTTACAAGGTACGACTAGCTGGTCAATTTTGGCATGTATGCTATCAACCTTACCCTGCAACTCAATCGTCAATTGAATTGCCTTGGCTACCTTCATATAATGGTTAATCTCATCTAGAGATAGCTTCCGCCCTCTTCTATCCTACAAGATTTTCTCAAAAATTCCTATAAGCTCTTCTATTTCAGAATCTAATAAATTAGGAGTATATATTGTTAATCCTCCCCAATAGTTAATTCGGCAGCTTAATGAACGGTTTGTGGAATTTAGCGGTGGTGTTATGAAGCTCAAATTCGCAATTGCGGAGGCGGAATCTAACAATCGATTGAATAAAGGTGAACCTTCAAGTTGAGGCGAATTTAAAACAATTTGCTTAAACTTTATTGCGCCTTCTTCAATATCATGCAATGCAACGCCTCTTATTCCACCAGGAATAGGATGATTATCTGCTAATATCCAGTCCTTAAGCTCAAGAAAATCTTCTTTTGTTAACTTTATATGTTCGATCAGCGAAGGAGTGCCCATGGTAGCATACGATAAAAGCGCCATAGCTGCTCCTGATAACTTTCTACCCGCATCAAAGGAAATGGCAAATTGACTCTCTTTTCTCAACCAAATTCTAAAGCTAACATGCACAAATGGGGGGAGGTCACCTGCTGCTATAAGTCTGGGTGTACGAAATTCACAAGAAGAAGTTATTATATAATGACTTTGAGCCTCTTCCTCTAATGAAATCGTTTCATTTTGTACTAGAGTTGTGAAGGCCTCTATTCTTTTCCTTGCAAAGCCCGAAGCTTCTTGGAGGCAATCCTCTAGGTTGCTCTTGGAAAATCTACCCTTGTCTATCTTCCAAGCATCTTTAGCTTCATCCGAGAATTTATAAATTATGCAATTTTTAATCATTTATATTCACCCATTCAAACTTGGCATTTACCATTAAGGCATTATCTTGAGCTTTCTCTAATAGAAAATCATAGTCTCTGTGCCCTCTAAAAGTCTTAAAGGAAAGTAAAATAATTAACTTTCCTTGTGCACGTGAGCAAGCTACATAGGTCTGTGCACGCATACCGATTTCACCTGCTACACTTGCTCCTTCAAAAGTTTCTCCAAGAAATCCTATTTCTTTACCATCGTTTTTACGTGTAAAGGAAATAATAACGCAGGGATATTCCCTTCCTTGTGCTTTAAAAATTGTTAAACATTGCCTTCTTAACTCTTGGTTTTCTTGAAAATATCGTTGGATGATTTCTCTCTGCGCATTATATGGAGAAAGAATGATAGGCCAAAGAGGTTCCCCATTTTTATCTTTGTAAGAGCGAACCATCTCGCTTGCAATATTAACTATTAATTTAGCCTCTTCTTGATAACATACAGATTTTCCGAATGTCCGCTCCTCTTGGTTAGGCAGATTATCTGTGTTTATAACGACACAGGGATTTTCAGGGTCTAAAATATCTTGGAAATCTGCTGAACATTTGTTAGGATTCCAAATGTATCCAAGACTTGGATCTGTAAGAGTTCTTGTTCTGACAGATTGATGGCTCTCTAACGGAGGACGAGCCAATAAGGCCTCCCTTAAGCCATTGACCATCCCACATATTTTTTCATGCATTCGGTATTGTAAGATTAAATGATGTGGATCATAATTTTTTCGCTGAAATACAAATCTGCCTATATTTGGTCTAAGTAGGGGTTGAGATGTGATAACGGGTAATTGGTTTGGATCCCCTAAAAGTGCGTAACCTGAGGGATTATATTCCGAAGTTGTGATTTTGGAAAGTGTGGAAAAATAAAGTGAAGGTGAAACTTGGCTGAACTCATCGACGATAATTAAAGGATGGCTATGAACCTTAAAAATCCTTCCTGAGCCATATAAAGTGCTAATAAGGATAGGTGCTTCCCCTATTCTCCTCTGTTCATCAGGGTCTGTTAGTGACTTTAAATCCGAACTGCATCCAATTATTCCCTTCTCCCAATCCTTTTCACTCCGGTTAGCAGTTAATCTAATAACTGCTTTTGAGTCCCATCCTAAGTTAAAAAATTCCTCTTTTGCCTTTTCCGCAGCTTCATTCGTATATGTTAAATAAGCGATCTGTTGTTTATTGTTCTCTAATGCATATTTACTGGCAGTTAAAACCCCTACCCTTGTCTTGCCAGTTCCTGGTGGCCCATCAACGATAGGGAAAATAAATTCATGCCTTCCTTCCCAACCTTCAAGTAGAGCTTCAATTGCATCTTTTTGTTCTTGATTCGATTCTTCAATTTTTTGGCTTACTTTTTGAGATGGAACGCTCATTTTGAACCCCTTCTAAGTAGTTTTATCCCAAAAATTGCTTCTAATAACTGAATCCATGACCTGGATTTTGCCTTCTCCTCTTTTATAGCACCGCTTTGCTGCAATTTTAAAAGTCCTGATTGTGTTTGCCTTTCAAGAAATGTCGGAGGCTCTTGAAGTAAGGGAGAAGAAGATTCCAAGATATCTGGGAAAAGAATTGCGGTTTCAGAAGGAAACACTCCTTCGCTTATAAGCTCTATAATTAATCTATTTCCCTTTACTTTCGAAAGTTTAGCTCTCATATGCTTTCCACAAAAAAGTGTACCGAATGGTATGATTGTATACTCATCGTAACCGCCTAATGAACTAATCTTCCTATTTATTTCTAATTCAATTTTCCTATCCCCACTAAAAGAAATTATTTTGCCTTCCAAAATTAAACCTTTCTCTATGAGTTCTTCCTTTGGCAATTTTAAAAGTTGATATTGGAAAAGGCTTCCTTCCCATATTTGTTCCCATAACAAATATTGATACCAAGATTTAAAAATCTGTTTAATCTCTGGTCTACTTTGAGGATATGGATAGTTTCTATGGCGGCAAATGTGGATAAGCCCACACTCTTTCTCTGGATTTAAAATTGGGCAATCTTTGCTCCTATTTTCATATGCTTTTTGCCCAATAATACGGGACTCAGAGATGCTGATGTCATGAATCCATGCATAACCGGAATGTATTTCTTCTACATAACTCGGATTTTCATAGGAAACAGAAAAGTCTTTGTAAGGCGTCTCAACTATAAGCTCAAACTCTTCAAAATCTATATCTCTCCACTGAGAAGGTAGCTGATTTCTCTTTAGGGATGATAAAGTCTTCCAAAGTAACCATGTTTGGTAATCTTTTAATGCAGGAGGTTCAGTATCTTCTTTAAAACCCTTAATTGTACGCTCAATTATGCGTTTGTTCTTTATATCAATTTCATCTATCCTGCCTTCTAAAGGGTAAGATTTCCTCCCATCTTTATAAGGAAGCGGAACATAATAATTAGCTACCGAAATCTCAAAGAATAACTTATCTCTATCACTTTGTGAGATGTTTTTCAATTCTTCAAATTTTCGTTCTACCCATGGTCCAATATAACGCCTATATAAATCATTTCGTGCATTAAACTTAAACCCATATTTTTCAGCGAAGGGATGGAATGACTGCGAGATATCGTAGCCCGAAAGTTTAAGCTCTCCTTTAATTAAAGATTCTTTGATATGAGCAATAAATTTATGAAATAAATCACCTCGCCTTTTTATCTCAGGATCGGGTGTTCCTAAAAGTGCGTAGTCTCTTCCATGAAGCAAATCATGCAATAGCGCAACTGGACAAAATTTAGCAAGGAGCAAACTAGTAACGGTTGGAAAGGGACAGAACTTTGGATTCCCTGATGGAAATGTTTTTCCTTGCAATGCATCAGTTTGTGGATAGCTCCATTTACTTAAAGGTGCTCTTCCTTCTGTCACTTTATATAATCTCCGGTAAACGAACTATATCTGATGCCCATATGATTCCTCTTTCGTTAAGCTTTTTCAGGGTATTTTCCAAATTACTTAACAAATCCTGCTGCTTTTTCCCAAAAATGTTTTCAGCGTTATTCCACATCATTTGGTTTAATTTTAAGGAAAACTCTGCAGAAGAAGGTAATAAATTTTCATTTTGTAAAACAAAATATAGAGTCCAGAGGAATCCCAACATTTTTACATTAAAATCAGCTAATTTTTCCTTTATCTCTTCCCATTTAAGAACCCTCATAACTTTCTGAACTTCATCCTGACCTATTAATGACAGAGGGACAAAACTCTGTGAAGTATGGATTCCTTGTCTTTCTAAAGAATCTAGTGCTTCTTTAAATCCGTCTATTTCCCCATACTTGCTGGCTATATTTAAAGCAAGTTCAAAAGCACATCTTGGAGCCTTAATCATCCAATCTTCAGGGCTAAATCCTTCATTAAAAATATCATCAATTTTTGCAGGAAATTCAGACAACTCCAACATCCTCCACCAGCCTAACGCAATTATATACGTCCAATATTCTGGGGCACTTTGTAGCATTTCTGTAATTTGTGTAAGAATTCTTTGAGCTTCGTTGAGTTTTTCTATGTCTTCCAAAAAACAATCCAATTGTTCAAATTGTTGATTGAATTTTTTGAACTCCTGCCGTATTCTGCTATTCCTAAAATTAAGACGGAATTGACCTCTTGAATTCCTTTCAACGATGCTTCGTCTTAAAAGTTCGCTTTGATGAGAAGGCTCTATTCCGAAGTCAATAAGTGACCGCCACCCAGCTTTTTCTTCGCTTACTCCAATGCCTAAGTCATTGGAAAGAGCTTGAAACATCTTTTCTACTGCTTCTGTAATTGAAAGATCAGAACTCTCGAATTTCATTTTTCTCATTTCTTTGCGTCATGTATTTTAGTTTAGCGCTATTTCGATTGTTATGTCAAATTTGTTACTCATAATATCAGGTATTCTCTAAGTCTTCCTTCAGTTCCTCAGCAGGATAATCGAAAACAAAGATTTTATGTTTTCCAAGGATTTCTACGAAGGCTCTTCTAGAATAATCAGTGTGGCACCCAGATTTTATTTTAATAGCCCTTCTATTCCCCATTTGATGCTTTGGTTAAGTTTTTCAGGCAAGGGGGATATTTGTTTCAGCTAAAAGCCTACAGAATGCAGCCCTTGGGTGGTGAAAAGTAGCTCTTTAACATCCTCGAGTAAGCCACCTGGAACCGCAAGTAGACTCTTCTAGTCATTTCTGTGCTACTACATAGTTCCTCAGGGTTCCTATGTTCTCAATTCTTACTTCGACAACATCGCCGGGCTTCATTGGTCCGATGCCTGAGGGAGTGCCTGTAGCAACGACATCGCCAGGCAGCAGCGTCATTATATTGGAGATAAAACTTACCAGCATATCAACAGGAAAGATAAGGTCGCTTGTCCGCGTAGATTGGCGAAGGTCACCATTCAGGTAGGTTTCGAGCTTCAAATCATCAGGAGAAATTTCAGTTTCTATGTATGGGCCTATGGGGGCAAAGGTATCATAGCTCTTGGCTCGGGTCCATTGCCCATCATCCCGCTGTTCATATCTAGCGGAAACATCGTTCAAACAGGTATAGCCCAATATGAATTCTTTTGCCATCGCCCTATCCACTCCTTTGGCTTTTCTGCCTATAACCACAGCTAGTTCGCCCTCGTAGTCCACGCGTTTGGAGGCTCTGGGATAGATGATTTTATCCTCTGGTCCTATAACCGCAGTCGAGGGTTTCAGAAAAATAAGTGGCACACTGGGTATCTGCAACTTGAATTCCTCAGCATGGCTTCTGTAATTCAATCCCACTGCGACTATCTTAGAAGGAAGACAGGGTGCAAGAAGTCGTACCGCGTCTAATTTGTATGTGTTGTCTGTCAATCTTAAAGAGCTGCTGGGTCTTCTAAAGTAGCTATAAGGGGTGCCCAGCATGACCTTGATCTTATTATCTTCAAGCACCCCGTACTTGATTATTCCCTTGATGGCAAAACGCAGAATTTTCATTGCATCCTTTCAGAGTAATTTATTTCACTGACTATCTTGACCGGACATCCGCCGGTATTCGTTTATAGTCTGTATCATCGTTTGGAAATCTTTATCTCTTGGGACCCTGCTCCTTTCAAGCCACTGTTTAAGTGCCTGGATAACGATTTCCCGGAGCGATTTACTCTGCTCAACAGCAGCAATCTTTACTGATTTAAGGAGTTCCTCACTTCCTAAATCTACAGTTATTCGCGTTCCTTTAGCAATACTCACCTCCTTCGCTTGCATTATAGCATAAAGACATAAAAATGAGTAACTGCTATGCAAAAGTTATTTCATCTGGAAGGGTTTCAATTCTTCGGCAACGATTTCTGGCAGGGTATCTATGACCCACGCATCATATAGACTGGCTAGGTTTGGGATTCAAGCAGTGGAGCAATATAACTGATGTAGATATAGTTGAAGTAAAGTTGCTTGAAGCCACTCACTCGAGAATCCCCTCGAGTTTGTCCTTTACAAAGTCTCTTATCTCCTTGGCAATTTGGTAACTTTCTCTAGCCTCTTCTAATGTGGGTATATAGAACTCGTTAGGATACCGAACTTCAACGGCATAATCTGTGAGCTTATCTACCTTCGGAATGTTGAACTTCTCAAAATCCTTATCAACATCTTTGCATTTCTGGACTAGAAAGATTAAATCGTGGGTTCTCCCAAATGGAATTTGATGATAAATTAAGAAAGCCTTCAAGTATTTCTCGATAGATTGCTGAGCATGAAAGCAGGCAGTGTCAGTAATTATTTCACCCACTCCCATAAGCTTCTCTGCCGTCTTAAAATCCCGCTCTGCCTTCATTAGCCATTTATTCACAAGTTCAATCACTTCCCTTTTCATACTGCTATTCCCTCTTTCCCTACTTCATAGGATAAACTCCCCACAATGTCTTTATAACTTTCGTAATCTCGCATATCTTTCAGGAACACGTCCACGGGGATATTACTCTCTGCCATACGCATTCTTATGAAACTAGTGACCTTCCTCTTCTCGCTTAAACTCATGGGATTCTGTATGATAACTAAGAAATCATAATCGCTATCGCCTGTATAGTCCCCTCTCGCTCTTGAACCAAAAAGCATGATTTGGCAATCGCCAAGCCCAAGATCAGCTAGTATGCCCCTTAAGAATTCTACCGCCCTCTTTACATCGGTCTTTTCTAAGTTTTTCATCTTTCTCCCGGAAATTCGAAATACTTTTTTGCTTCGTTTTTCACGCTTGTCTGAGATTATACGAGCCTCCCACGAGTTTAACAAGGCTATGAAAACAGATGGCTCTTTTAGCAAGTCAGATGCAAAGCCGCTATAACTTGCTCCTCCGCCTGAGATTTTTCGTTGTAGATTTTACATGCTTTATCAGTTGGCTCCACTATTAGTTCTATATTATTGGACTTCAAGAACTCCTTTACCTCTTGTTTAACTTCAACGTAACCAAAAGCTCCAGTCCCAACTATTAAAACCTTCGGCGCAGCTTCAATAATTCCTTTTATATCTTTCATATTCAGCTCGTGTCCTTCTTTACGCCACCAACTACTATTAACCTTGTTGGGGAAGATAATAACATCATCGGTATATTTCTTACCGTTTACCACTACCTCTCCAAAGGAATAAGAATCAATATGCATAGTTTCCTCCTCGATTTAACTGTCACTTTGAGTGATAGCGAAGGGGTTCCGAGATTCTTCGCCTTGCTCAGAATGACAGGTGACAGTTTATCATAGCACCCCAGTTGCTTATTTTTGAAGCACAAACCAATCGAGTAATGCTCTATAATATGTTGTTAGTGTATGTCAGCAGATTTAGCCAAAAGAATTGAAGTTCTGGCTCAATGGATGTTCGAGGCAAAGCATCTGGTTATCTTCACCGGTGCCGGCATAAGCACAGAATCAGGTTTGCCTGATTTTCGCGGGCCAGATGGTATCTGGACTCGCCAGGCAAAAGGGCTGCCGCCAAAGGCAAGACCATTTGCCTCTGTAACGCCTAATGCGGGGCACATAGCTATTGTTAAGCTACAGAAACTGGGCAAGCTGAGTTTTCTTATCTCACAGAATGTGGATAACCTCCACTTGAGGTCCGGGCTCCACCCTGATTTACTGGCCGAGTTACATGGGAATATCACCAAATTGCGGTGTGCTCGCTGTGAAGCTGAGGTAGACAAATCTGTTGGGTTGAGTAGATGCTCTTGTGGTGGCAAGCTGGTTTCCAGTGTGGTTAACTTTGGTCAGCCCTTGCCTCGAAAGGCATTGGCAGATTCCTATTGGCATTCGGAAAACTGTGACCTTTTCATAGTCGCTGGCTCAAGCCTTGTGGTCACTCCAGCCGCTGATATGCCTAGAGTGGCTCTGGAATCAGGAGCCAGGTTGGTGATTATTAATCAAGGTGAAACGCCATTCGACCGGGTTGTTCATCTGAGATTCTGGGAAGGGATAGGAGAAGTCTTACCCCCAGCGGTGGCTCAGTTGAAGAAACTCATGAGAGTGTCTTGATTGGACTGTTTTCCAGATGGGAAATTATCTTACTCAAAAGCTTATCCAGTCCCCAGTAGTTGGTGGCGGAGATAAGGGCTATGTGTTTATTCGGCAGCACGATTTGTTCCTTAAGACAAGGAACAGCAGTCAGGATTTCTAGCTCCCCTTCACTGCTCAGGGCTAAATCCAGCTTATTGAATACTGTGATTCTAGGTTTGTCTCTAAGGTTTAGCTCATCAAGGATTTCCTCTACTGTGCGGCACTGATTAGCAGCGCTTTTATGCGTTATGTCAACCATATGCAGGAGCAAATCAGCTTGACCAAGCTCCTCCAGCGTGGCTCGGAAGGCGGCAATGATTGCTGACGGCAGTTTTTGAATAAAGCCTACAGTGTCAGTCATCAAGAATTGCTGACCGTTGGGTAAGTTCAAGCGGCGAGTCACCGGGTCAAGGGTAGAAAAGAGCTTGTCTTCCACAACTACACCAGCCTTACTTAGGGCGTTAAATAAGGTGCTTTTACCAGCATTAGTATAGCCAACGAGGGCTACAATTGGCATTCCTATTTTCTTGCGTTGCTTTCTATAAAGAGCTCTGTGCTGTCTTAGCTCTTCTATTTCATGTTGCAGACGATTGATGCGCTTATGAATAAGGCGGCGGTCAGTTTCCAGTTGCGCTTCGCCAGGACCTCTGGTGCCGATACCGCCACCAAGTCGCTCTAAATGGCTCCACTGACCCACAAGCCGTGGCAGAAGGTATTGGTGCTGAGCTAACTCAACTTGAAGCTGCCCTTCATGGGTTCGAGCTTGTTTAGCAAATATGTCCAAAATGAGGGTGGTGCGGTCAATAACCTTGACCTGTAATAATTCTTCCAGGTTTCTTTGCTGCCGCGGTGATAGCTCATCATCAAAAATCACTGTGTTGTATTGAGTTTGCTCTTTGCGGCTAATTAGCTCGGCAATCTTTCCCTTGCCGATATAATAAGTAGGTGACGGTGCATCCAGTTTCTGGCTAAACATGCCCACTACCCTGGCGCCGGCTGTCCTGACCAGGCAGAATAACTCCTGTAAAGAATCAGCGGCTGACCAATCGTGGTTAGAGGCCTTGCTCTCTACTCCTACCAAGAATGCTTGCTCCTCAGCTTGGGTAGCGAAAAGTTTCTGCTTTATTTGTTCCCTCCTGTTTACCCTGAGGCTGTTTAATTTTGCCTCAATCAGATTTTCGTAGTACGACCTTTTAAGGTCGTGCACGAGGCTACCCTGAAACAAGTTCAGGGCTCGCACTACATTTGTTAAACAGGCGCCCAATAAATTGGGCAACTACGTTGCTAACATCTTCGGGCATGCCAGGCTGATAGGCGGTTTACTCCTTCCTCTAAACGGTCATCAGCCAGAGTCAGGGAGAATCTAATGTAACCCTCTCCCTCCTTTCCATAGCCAATGCCAGGAGTGACAGCTATGCCAGCTTCATCAAGCAACTTTTTAGTGAAATCTATCGAAGTATAGCCCGGAGGAACCTTAGCCCAGATGTAGAAAGTGGCTTTGGGTATCCTGGCTTTTAAGCCTATTTTAGCCAGGACTTTTATCAGTTTATCTCGGCGCCGCTGCAAAATGGTATTATGCTCAGCAATACAATCCTGAGAGCCATGCAGGGCTTCGATAGCAGCCTGCTGAATTGCTTGAGGGATGCCCGAATCCAGGTTGGATTTAACCCGGAATAAGGCATCTATCATCCCGGCATTGCCCACCACCATGCCTATTCGCCACCCTGTCATGTGATAAGTTTTGGACAAGGAGTGAAATTCTACGCCAACTTCCTTAGCTCCTGATACTTGCATAAAGCTTGGTGACTTGTAGCCCTCAAAGGCGACTTCGGTGTAAGGAGCATCGTGGCAGACAGCTAGATTATTATGCTGGCGAGCAAAATAAACTGCCTTTTTAAAGAAATCAATGTCGGCTGTAGCCCCAGTGGGATTGTTGGGATAGTTTAACCACATAAGCTTCGCTTTGCTGGCTATCGGCTTGGGGATGGCTTCGAAATCAGGCAAGAAGTCATTCTCCTCTTTCAAGGGCATAAAATAAGGCTTGCCACCAGCTATTAGGGTGCTCATGGAATATACAGGATACCCAGGGTCAGGTACCAGGGCAATATCGCTAGGTTCGACAAAGCACAGTGCCATATGCCCAATCCCTTCCTTAGAGCCAATGAGCGGCAGCACCTCTTTATCTGGATTCAGAGTAACTCCGAATCGCCTCTCATACCATTCAGCAATAGCCTGTCGGAGTGTGGGCAAACCGCTGGTCTCGGGATACCTGTGGTTAGCCGGGTCGTGTGCTGCCAGGCACATACATTCGATAATGTAGGACGGCGTGGGCAGATCAGGGTCACCGAGGGCGAAGCTGATGATATCCTCTCCCCTGGCTCGAAGTTCAGCGATTCTCTGATTTATGTCGACAAAAAGATAAGGGGGTAACCTATTAAGTCGTCTGGCTAATTGCATTGGCTATTCTCCTTTAGTTAGATATTCCCCGCTGAAAACTTCCTCCACCGGGCCGGTGAGCAATACCTCCCCTACTCTATCCCACGATATAGCCAAGGTTCCACCTGGAAGTATTATGTCAACTATACCGCCCACGTAATTATGTAGCTGGGCAGCTACAGCTATGGCACAAGCACCGCTACCACAAGCAAGGGTCTCTCCCACACCTCGCTCCCATACTCTAGCTTCTATCTTCCCCCTACTCAAAACCCTGGCTATCTCAAAGTTTGTCCTTTGTGGAAACAGGGGATGTCTTTCCACCTTAGGTCCCACCTCGGCCAGGGGAAAACTAGCTACTGGCTCAGATACAAAGCTCACCGCATGGGGATTGCCCAGGGATAAGGGGGATACTGATAGCTGATAGCTGATAGCTATCAATGGGTAGGTGATTACTGGAGACTGCTTCGCGGAGCCTGTCCTGAGCGGCGTGAGATTCTTCGCTACGCTCAGAATGACAGGGAGCGAAGGGCTCGCAAGGGCATCTGTGGTGAGGGTGACAGGAATTTGTTCCGGTTGGAATTGGGGTGTGCCCATACTTACCTCGACTCGGCTCACTTTATTTC
>Ga0209609_10000197_pt1 | contig 36609 bp, 26 predicted proteins | sample LakKivw325mmetaG_FD_184136 | JGI IMG/M metagenome (GOLD analysis project Ga0209609, IMG submission 184136) | Anoxic lake water microbial communities from Lake Kivu, Rwanda to study Microbial Dark Matter (Phase II) - Lake Kivu water 325m metaG... | ecosystem: Environmental > Aquatic > Freshwater... | reverse complement strand
CGCCCACAGGGCGGGGCTTCCCGGAAAGGAAATCTCATTTATATTGTGCCCCTTGACCCCGCCTACAAGGCGGGGCTTGCGGGGCACTTGCCGGTCACAAAATGGAATTTACGATTCCTTTTTAACATATATTCATTTGAGGTCAAGCTTTTTATCGATCTATATGGATCGCCCAATAGTTGGGTTTATCTCAAAAAACTCTCCTTGACCATCCAGGAGAGATTTGTTATGAAAATCCTTCAGGAGGAACAGATGACATCGCTGGAAGAAAGAATAAAGGTGGCATCAGGGGAAGGGAAAGTTGATCTCCTGATCAAGAACGGAAGGGTGGTTGATGTCTTCTCCGGCCAGATTGAAAAGAAGGACGTAGCCCTCTTTGATGGTTTTGTCATCGGTTTTGGGGATTACGAGGCCAGGGAAGTCATCGACGTCAAAGGGGACTTCCTCTGCCCTGGCTTGATCGATGGGCATGTCCACATTGAGTCGAGTATGGTGAGTCTCCGGGAATTTTCCCGGGCAGTCCTCCCCAACGGAACCACCACGGTGATCATTGATCCCCATGAGATCGCCAATGTCCTCGGTCAGGAGGGCATCCGTTTTATGGCCGAATCAGCCATTGGCGTTCCTCTGAATGTCTTTGTCATGATCCCTTCCTGTGTCCCGGCAACCCATCTGGAGACCTCCGGGGCAACGCTTCGGGCAGAGGATCTAAAGCCTCTTTTGAATGAACCCTGGGCCATCGGACTGGCAGAGATGATGAATTTTCCCGGGGTGATCCACAGGGATCAGGAGGTCCTTAAAAAGATTGAAATGGCCAGGGGAAAACGGATCGATGGCCATGCCCCAATGCTTTCGGGAAAAGGCCTTTATGCCTATCTTTCTGCAGGAATCCGATCCGATCACGAATGCACCATGCCCAGAGAGGCAAAAGAAAAATTGAACAACGGGATGTGGATCATGGTGAGGGAGGGCTCCACCGCCAGAAATCTCAATGACCTTCTCCCTCTGGTCAATTCTAAGAATTCAAGACGGTTCTTCTTCGTTACGGATGATCGGCATCCAAAGGAACTCCTTGAAGAGGGGCATATCAACGGTATGGTCAGGCAGGCAATCCGAAGAGGGGTTGATCCGATCCTGGCCATCCAGATGGCCACGCTCAATGCCGCGGAATACTTCAGACTCGATGACCTGGGGGCAATCGCTCCGGGATACAGGGCCGATATTGTCACCTTTGAACACCTGGGCCGATTCCGGATCAGGAAGGTGTTCAAGGATGGACTCCTGGTGGCTGAAAATGGAAAGGTGTCCCCCGGGGTGATCATGTCAAAGGGGAGAGAGAAATTGAAATGCAAGGAATCGATTCGCATTAAGCCAATGGAAAAAGATCCCTTTCTCCTTCGAAGTGACCAACCCCTTGCCAAAGTCATCCAACTGATCCCAAACCAGATCATCACAAAAAAAGCGGTGAAGAAAATCATCCTGAGAGAAGGCGTGGCTTATCCCGACCTCAAGGAGGATATCCTCAAGATCGCCGTCGTGGAAAGGCACCAGGCCACCGGAAATATCGGGATCGGTTTTGTTCAGGGATTTGGATTGAAGAAAGGGGCCATGGGCTCTTCCGTGGCTCACGACTCCCATAACCTCGTCATGGTGGGAACCAATGATCCAGATATGGTCAAGGCGGTGATGATGCTCAAAGAGATAGGGGGAGGATGGGTGGTGATCTCAGAGGGAAAGGTTTTAGCCTCCCTGCCTCTTTCGATTGCCGGACTAATGGCGGAGGCTTCCATAAAGGATGTCGATCAAAAAATAAAGGCTCTCCACAGGGCGGCAAAAGGGCTCGGGTGTGAGGTTCCCGATCCCTTTATGACCCTCTCCTTCCTCTCTCTCCCGGTCATCCCTGAATTGAAGATTACGGACAAGGGATTGGTTGATGTGAACCAATTTAAGATCGTACCCGTGTTTGGAGAAGGTTGATTCTAATCAGTATGCAGAAAGCAGTAAGCAGAATGCAGAAAAGGAAAACAATTTTTAGATTTTCAATGCTGGCTTCTGCCTACCGCTCTTTCAGGAGAACTTAATATGGACTGGGACAAATTACTCGAGGAAGCCACTCAATACCTTCAGGAATATATTCGGCTTGAAACGGTCAATCCTCCCGGTAACGAGATCGAAGGGGCTGAGTTTTTTAAAAAGATCTTCGATGCCGAGTCCATCCCCTGTGAGCTTTTCGAACCTTCTGCGGGGAAAGGCAATCTGATGGCCACCCTGAAAGGGACCGGAGAAAAGAGACCTGTTCTCCTTCTCAGTCATATCGATGTCGTCCCTGCCGAGACGAAATGCTGGGAAGTGGATCCTTTCAGGGGCGTCATTCAGGAGGGGTACCTTTACGGTCGGGGAGCACTTGATAATAAATCGATGGGGATTGTGGAGATGATGAGCCTTCTGATATTGAAGAGAGAGCGCGCCTCCTTAAAAAGGGATATTCTCTTCTTTGCCTCTGCCGATGAAGAGACGGGTGGAAGATGGGGAGTCCGGTGGGCAATGGAGAATCTTCCTCCGTTGGGACGATCGGAATATGCCCTCAATGAGGGAGGATATATGATGCTCAACGAAAGCGGAATTCCTGACCGTTATGAGGTCTCGAGCGGCCAGAAGGTGATCCTCCAACTCAGATTGAAAACCAGAGGCACCTCCGGCCATGCCTCCATGCCCCATTCGGACAATCCCAACGTCAAACTGGTTCATGCCCTAGAGACGATCACCCAATGGGAAACCCCTTATTGCGTCCTCCCAATGGTCAAAGAGTACTTCTTGAAGATGGCTCCGAAACAACCCGCTTACGAGAAGGGTTATTTTGAGGATATCGAAAAGGGCCTGAAGGACGAATCCTTCAGGATCTGGTTGACCTCCAATCCTATCTATAATGCGATGTTGAGAAATACGATTTCCCTCACCGTTCTGCAGGGTGGAAGCAAGGCCAATGTGATCCCTTCGGAATCCACGGCCACCCTCGACTGCCGCCTTATCCCCGGTACGAACAAAGAGGAATTCCTAAGGGAGGTTGGAAAAAGGGTGGGAGATGAAATAGAGGTGGAGGTCATTGCGGAGAGCCGGTCCCTTCCTCCCTCTCCTCTCGATACGGAACTTTTTCAGGCCATCCAAAAAATGGCTGACGAAAATGACCCGGGTTGTCCTGTGGTCCCACTCCTCCTCCCGGGGGCCACGGACAGCCGTTTTCTCAGAGAAAAAGGGATCATCACCTATGACTTCTGCCCTTTCCGATTACCGGAGAAAGAATTGATGAGGGTTCATGGAAATAACGAACGGGTCGCCCTGGAAAATCTGAGATTCGGAATGAAGATGATGGTGGGCCTGATAAAAGAGATCGCTGTCCAATAGGGAAGGGATCCCTCCCCCTGAATTACTTCCGAAACAGGGCGAAGAATAAGGTCAAAATAATACTGATGAGGATGGAGGTGGTCAGAGGGAAATAGAAAGTGAACTTCTCCTTTTTAATGAGGATATCTCCTGGAAGTCTTCCCAGCCACGGGATTTTCTCTCCAATGACAAGGAGAAGCCCGATGACGATAATAAAGACCCCAAAAAGAATGAGCATCTTACCCAAAGCACCAAACCCAAACATCTAAATCCCTCTATTGTCCGTTGTCCATTGTCTATGGTCTATTGTTATAAAAAACTGGCAACGGACAACTAACCACTAACAACATTTATCTTTTTGGCAAAAACCTTTCTTTTTCGCTATAGATGCATCCGCAGTATTGCTGTCGGTAGAGTCCCATGGCCCTGGAAACCTCCACCCCTTTCCTCCATCCCGGCCTGAAGTCTTCATAATAGAAAGGAATCCCCACCTCTTTGGCCACCCGATTTCCTGTCTCTTGTATCAAGTAATGGTCCTGGTGTGCACTCTGGAGAAGCGTCGTTGAATATTGATCGAAGCCTCTCTCCTTGGCCTCTCGAGCAGTGGCTTCGAGACGAAGGAAGTAACAATAGGAGCATCTCTTTTCCGGGTGGTGCGAGACATTTCTTAAAAATTCCTCAAGGAGATATTCGTCCCGATAGATCACTTCCAGGCCCACCTCCCCGGAGTACCTTCTTAAAGTCTCCAGCCGTTTTTGATACTCCTGATAGGGGTGGATATTGGGATTGAAAAAGAAGCCCGTGATCTCATCCCCTCTCTCTTTAACCCTCTGAAGGGGGTAAATCGCACAGTTGGCGCAACAGATATGGAGAAGTAGTTTCATCTCTTTGTTCGTCATTCCTGCGGAAGCTCGGCTTCGAGTCGCAACGACAGGAATCCAGTATTTTTGGGCTTTTCTGGATACCCGTTCCCCGATCGTTGTCGAGGACAAGTTTCACGGAAATGACAACTTTTTAAGAATTCATCAACTTTGGAATTTGAAATTTTTTTTTTAAAACTTAACTCGCGGCCAGCTTCCTCTTTTCGGTCTCTTCCCTCCTCGGGACCCCAAGCTCCTTTTCTACTTCCAGAATCCTCTCTGTGGTCTTGAAAACGGTATCCGGGTTGAGGGAAATGCTATCAATACCGCACCGGACTAAAAATTCGGCAAACTCGGGATAGTCACTCGGGGCCTGCCCGCAGATACCGACCTTCTTTCCCTTCTTCTTCAGCCTTTCAATCACCCACTGCACCATCTTCTTGACCGCAGGGTCCCTTTCATCAAAAAGATGGGAGACCTTCTCTGAATCCCGGTCCAAACCCAGCATCAACTGGGTCAAATCATTGGAGCCGATGGAAAATCCATCAAAGATGTCGCTGAATTCATCCGCTAAAATGACATTGCTGGGGATCTCACACATCATGTAGATTTCGAGGCCGTTCTGCCCCTGAACCAGACCGTATTTTCTCATCTCTGCAACCACCAATCTCCCCTCTTCCACCGTCCGGCAGAAGGGGATCATCAATTTCACATTGGTCAACCCCATCTCATCCCGGACCTTCTTCATCGCAAGACATTCGAGCCCGAACCCTTCCTGGTAATCCATATCATAATAACGGGAGGCTCCCCGGAAACCGATCATGGGGTTATCCTCCACCGGTTCAAATCTGCTCCCTCCGATGAGATTGGCATATTCATTCGTTTTAAAATCGCTCGTCCGAACGATCACGTCTTTGGGATAAAAAGCGGCTGCGATCTTCGCCACCCCCTGAGCCAGCCGATCGATAAAATAGGCCTGCTTATCTTCATACCCGACGGTCAACTGCTCGATCTCTTTTTTGATGTGGTCTTCTGGCAATGAATCGAACTCGACCAGGGCCATGGGATGAATCCGGATAAAATTATTGATAATAAACTCCAGCCTTGCCAGACCTACCCCATCATTCGGGATAAAAGAGAGATGGAAGGCATTGTCCGGATTTCCCACATTCATCATAATCTTTGTCTGGGGTCTTCGGAGATGCTCCATATCGAAACGTTTCACTTCATAATCGAGGATCCCTTCATAGATGATTCCGGTCTCCCCTTCAGAGCAGCAGACCGTGGCGCTCGAATATCCCCTCAGGAAATCACTCCCGTTGCCTGTGCCCACCACACAGGGAACACCCAGTTCGCGGCTGATGATAGCCGCGTGACAGGTCCTCCCGCCCCGGTCCGTGACAATCCCTGCGGCTACCTTCATGATGGGCTCCCAATCCGGATCCGTCATCTGGGTGACCAATATCTCCCCTTTCTTAAACCGATCGATCTCTTTTACACTGGAGATCACATTGATTGGCCCGGCGCCTATCTTTTCTCCCACACTCCTTCCCTTCACCAAGGGCTTCCCTCTTTCTTTCAGGACATAGGTCTCCAGAAAGTTCTTCTCCCTCTGGGATTTCACTGTCTCAGGCCTGGCCTGCAGGATGAAGAGTTGCTGGGTAATACCATCCTTTGCCCATTCAATATCCATCGGACAGGCGTTTCCGGATTTTTTGGAGTAGTGGTCTTCAATGATCACTCCCCATTGAGCAAGGCGAATGATCTCCTCTTCACTCAGGATAAAATTTGCTCTCTCTGTGGCCGAGGCGGGGATATTCTTTGTCGAACCCTCTCCTTCGATGGCATAGATCATCTTGATCTCTTTGGTCCCAAGGGTCTTCTGAATGATCGGTTTAAAACTCCCTTTCAGACAGGGCTTAAAGACATAGAACTCATCGGGATTAATCACCCCCTGGACAATATTCTCTCCCAGACCATAGGCTCCCGTGATGTAGACGACATTGGGAAAACCGGATTCGGTATCGATCGTGAACATCACTCCGGAACAGGCCTTGTCCGAACGGACCATCTTCTGGATGCCAATGGAAAGGGCCACCTGAAAATGGTCAAACCCTTTGTGAACCCGATAAGAGATGGCCCGATTGGTAAAGAGAGAAGCAAAACAACGTTTACAGGCTTGGATCAGGGCATATTCGCCGCGGATGTTGAGGTAAGTCTCCTGCTGGCCTGCGAAACTCGCCGTGGGTAAATCCTCCGCGGTCGCACTGCTCCGGACAGCCACATCGGTATCCTCTCCATACTCCTTGCATAACTTTCGGTAGGCCTTTACAATCTCCTCCACGATCTCCCTGGGGAATTCGAGGCCGTAAATGAGCCTCCGGATTCGGCTTCCTCTCTCCGAAAGTTCCTCCACATTCTCCACGTCGAGGTCAATGAGGATGTCCCGAATATTCTCTCTGACCCCCGGTTTTTTCATGACATATTGCCATTCCTGGACGACCCCCTTGTCTAAAAAATCATGATAGGCATGGACCGTGATCGCGAACCCGTTGGGGACGTTCACGCCAAGCTGGGCCAGTTCCCTTCGCATCTCTCCGAGGGAGGCGTTCTTCCCGCCTACCAGAGGAAGATCATGGAGACCAACTTCATCAAGCCAAAGGATATAAGGTTTTTCTTCCATCTTTCCTCCTTGAAGTTCATCTCTTATTAAATTTATCTAAAGCCGGTGAGCTTGTCAACCCCAAGCAGTAGAGCAAGATGAAAGGAGGATTGATTTTTCTATCAATTCAAACTAATATGATTTCTATAAACACTTAAAAGGAAGAGATGATGAAAAGTCCGAAATACGTTTATCTCTTTGAAGAAGCAGAGGGTGCTGACAAGAAACTCTTTGGAGGGAAAGGGGCAGGGCTGGCAGAGATGACACGCATGGGTCTCCCTGTTCCACCCGGGTTCATTGTAACGACCGACGCCTGTCTACGGTATTATGAAAACAAGAGGAAACTTCCCAAAGGGTTGATGGAGGAGGTCCAGGAGAACCTGAAGAAGGTTGAGGAAAAGACGGGTAAGATATTCGGAAACCCTCAAAATCCCCTCTTCTTCTCCGTCCGATCGGGCGCGGCCCTCTCCATGCCGGGGATGATGGATACCATCCTCAATCTGGGGTTAAATGACGATACCATTGAGGGACTGATTCATCTTACCTCGGATGGCAGATTTGCCTTTGATGCCTTTCGGAGATTCATCCAGCTCTTCGGAAAGATTGCCCTGGGGCTTGATGAGAAGGAGTTTGATGAGATTCTCAACAGAATAAAACAGAAGGCCGGCGTGACGGATGACACGGAGCTTGATGCAGACCACCTCAGGGATATCTCTGACCAGTATCTCGCCTTAATTAAAAAGAGAAGAGGCTCTCCTTTTTCTGAAGACCCCATGGTTCAATTAAAACTTGCCATCGAAGCGGTCTTTAACTCCTGGATGGGAAAGAGAGCGGTCGATTACCGGAGGGAATTTCATATCACCCCTGAGATGGCCAATGGGACAGCGGTCAATGTCTGCACCATGGTCTTCGGAAATATGGGCTTCGATTCCGCCACGGGGGTGGCGTTTACAAGAGACCCCGCCACAGGAGAAAACATTCTCTACGGGGAATATCTGGTCAATGCCCAGGGTGAGGATGTGGTGGCTGGCATCAGGACACCCAAGCCCGTCCAGGAGATGAAGAAGGAGATGCCGAAGATTTACCGGGAATTGGAGCGGGTGAGAAAGGCTCTCGAAGAACATTTCCACGAGGTTCAGGATTTTGAATTTACGGTGGAGCGGGGAACCCTCTACATCCTTCAGACCCGAAACGGAAAGATGAATGCCCAGGCCATTGTCCGGACCTCCAGAGAGATGGCTTCGGAAAAGCTGATCGATAAGGAGAAGGCTGTTTTGAGGTTAAAACCTCACGATCTGGAGCAACTACTCCACAAGCGGATTGATCCGGGGTATAAGGGGAAACCGGTTGCTGTCGGACTGGCCGCCTCTCCTGGAGCTGCCTCCGGGAAAGCCGTCTTTGATGCCGATGAGGCGGAAAGGATGGGAAAACTGGGCTACAAGGTGATCCTTGTCCGGGAGGAGACAAAACCGGAGGATATCCATGGGTTCTTCGCCTCCCAGGGAATCCTGACGAGCCGGGGCGGAAAGACCTCCCATGCGGCAGTGGTGGCAAGAGGGATGGGAAAACCCTGTGTTTCTGGATGTGAGGCGCTTCATATTGACCCCGAAGAAAGAGAGGCGTCCATCGGGAACCTCCGCATCAAGGAGGGAGACTTCATTACCATTGACGGGTCCAAAGGCGAAGTCTATATGGGAGAGGTTCCAACCGTTGATCCCGAGATCAGCAAAGATCTCCTCACCCTTTTGAATTGGGCGGATGAGATCAGAACAACGGGGGTCCGCGCCAACGCCGATACGCCTGAGGATGCGATCAGGGCAAGACAGCTGGGCGCAGAGGGGATTGGCCTCTGTCGAACTGAAAGGATGTTCAATGCCGTCGACCGGCTTCCGATCGTTCGGGAGATGATTCTCGCGGGAACAAAAGAGAAAAGGGCAGAAGCCATTTCCAGGCTTCTTCCCTTACAGAAAGGCGATTTTAAAGAGATCCTGCGCGCCATGAAGGGATTACCTGTAACCATCCGGCTTCTCGATCCTCCACTCCATGAATTTCTCCCCTCTGCGGAGGAGTTGACCTCGGAGCTAAGGAACCTCGGAAACCTTGAATCCGCCCTTGATTCAATGGAGAACATCTCCGAAGCGATGAGGTATCTCGATACCCCTTCCAAGGAATCTCTCAAACTCCTTGAGCATGTAGCCTCTGATATTGCCGAGATCAAGGAGAAGCGGCTTGATAAGAAGCTGGTTCGAAAACAGCGGGAGACTCTCCGGAAGGTGAAGGAGATGATGGAGGTCAACCCGATGCTCGGCCATCGGGGAGTAAGATTGGGAATCACCTACCCCGAAATCTACAGGATGCAGATTCAGGCCATTATGGAGGCAACGGCTGAATTGGTCAAAGAAGGGGTGAATGTCCAGCCCGAAATCATGGTTCCCCAGGTCTGCACCGCTCAGGAGCTGAAATGGGTTTATGAGCTGACGAAAAAGTTACAGAAGGAAGTGGAGAAGGCGTACGGGGTGAAGATCCAGTTTAAATTCGGAACAATGATCGAAGTGGTCAGGGCCTGTATGAGGGCGGGGAGATTGGCAGAGGTAGCTGACTTCTTTTCCTTCGGAACGAACGACCTCACCCAGGCGACTTTCTCTTTTTCGAGAGAGGATGCGGAGAATAAATTCCTGCCCCTTTACAATCAACGAAAGATTCTTCAGGATAATCCTTTCGAGGTCCTGGATGTAAAGGGGGTGGGAAGATTAATGATGATTACGATTGAATGGGGAAGGAGAACAAAACCTGACCTCAAGATCGGGATCTGCGGGGAGCATGGAGGCCATCCGGAATCGGTCGAGTTCTGTCACTCCATTGGTCTTTCCTATGTGAGCTGTTCGGTCCCGAGACTTCCCATTGCACGCCTCGCCGCAGCCCATGCAAAGCTGAAAGAACAGGAGAAAAAAACTCCCCCAAAATACGATCCCGATTATCCCAGTCTGTTTTTCTAAAACGGGAAGTCAATAATGAAAATTCGAAATTGAGAAGCGGTATTTAACTTCCTATTTCCTATTTTCCATTTATTTAAGGCTCAACGGTGAGGACTTTTCGGTCTTTCAACCTAACATATCCTCGATGGGTGATTCGCAGGTGGGGAATGGCCGCCGTGCTGAGGGTATCCACGGTGAGAATGGGGTTTTCCCATCTCACCTCATTCTCTCTCAGGCATTCTCCCAGGTATTTTGTCTCCCCTCTTATTCTCTCCATCGGTTTCAATGAAATTAGTCCACAGAGGGGAGCGGGAAATTCTGCGACAACTTCTTCTCCGATGGCATAGACGCCTCCTCCTCCGATCTCCTTAAGTCTTTCAATGACCGTTTTCATCGATGGATGATCACACCCCACGATGATCATATCCGTGCTGTCCCAGTTCATCGTCGTTCCATAGGCCCCTCTCTGGAGGCCAAATCCCTTCAGCAATCCCATAAATGAACCTCTATTTCCAAGTCGGTCCAGGGCAAGAACCATGATGACATCTCCGGATTCCTCAGGTTGATCGAGATCAATCATTCTCTCCTTTGTGACAAGCCTGCTCACCAGCTCCACCGCCCTTGCCTTTCCATGGACCGGAAGCGGGGGGAAGGTATCATTCCCGATTTCTACCGTATGGAACATAGGTTCAGGGAAAAAAACCTTTTTGGGTTCGGCCAGTGATTTGCCATCCCTGAAGATGATTCTTCCGTCGGACATCACTAGCTGAGGCGAAAATTCACCGGGTGAAGGCACGATCACGATATCAGCCTTTCTTCCGGGTGACAGAGACCCGATGAGATGGTCGAGACGGAAGTGTTCTGCCACATTGATTGTCACCATTTGATAAAGTGTCTCCGGCGGAATGCCAAGTTTCAATCCACTTCTGACGGGGGCATCAAGATAGCCTCCCTCAATAAATCCCTCGGGATCAACGCCATCGGTTGAGAGGATCAGCCTTCTCAAATCGATCCTCTTCCTAAAGATGCCGGCAACAGTGGAGAGCTCCTTTCGGATGGAGCCTTCCCTGATCATCACCCAGTATCCAAGCCTCAGCCTCTCCAGGACCTCTTCTTCGGTAATGGGCTCATGGCAGGAGGAGACCCCAAGGTCGGCATAAGCCTGGAGTTTTCTCCCTGAGGCTCCTGCGGTATGCCCCTCTACCAACTTACCCATACCCAGAGTGACCGCAACGAGATCCCTTATCCTTTCCCCCTGCCTCCCTTCCAGAAAAATGTTCCCCCAGTAGATCTCACCCATCCCCAGACATTTTGGATCCCTCAGAAAGGGAAGAAGCGATTCATTGCTTTGAGCCATGACCTCTTCAGAGGGCGTGAGCCCGCAAAGCGCAGGAAGGGTGTAATAAAACCGGATCGGCTGTCCCTCAAAGCCCCTCACGGGAAATTCAATTCCATCTTTCCCCGAGATGTTTGCGGTTTCCATGATCTCGGTGATGATGGTGGTCACACCGGTTGGGATGACATGCCTGACAAACTCCTCAATACCATACCGGTTACTAACGGCATGCGTATGGCCATCAATCAATCCCGGAAGGAGGAGCATTCCCCCTGCATCGATCACCACGGTGTGCCCTTCTTGAAGGGGATCATGATCCGGCCCCACATAGGCAATTCTGCCATCCTTGATCCAGACCGATTCTCCCCGGATCAGTTCACCGGTGAAAACATTGAAGGTCTTTCCGTTCGTGATCAGGAGATCGGGAGCCAGATTCCCGGAGGCCACCTCACTCAGGCACTTCCTCAGCCGCATATCCTCCATTTCAACCCTCGGGGTGGAGAACTTTCTCCATCGGCCTCCAGAGAACCCTCGCCCTGCATAATTCACGATGATCGCTCTTCCTGAAGAGGCTGTGGAGATAGATCGGAGGGGTATTTCCAGAAGGTTCCGTATGGATCGTGATCTCATCTCCCTGCGAACACTCTGCAAGGAAGTTTGTTTCAAGGGACTGGATATGGAACATCCTGAGCCTTTCAGCAGAATAACTATCGAGGATCCACTCGATATACTTCGTGTTATGCGCATGGTGATGCATATCGATATCGCTGTAACGGACCGTAAAAGACTTCCCCACTTTGGCCTGAACAGGGCCGGGAAGCCTTTCAGGCTCCTCAGTCAGCGGAAGAGGATCGAAGAGATGCCCCATGTGTTGAAATAGGGGCTCAATCCTTTGAGGTCTTCGGCTCTTCGAGCTTAAGACTAACCAGGCGCTCTTCGCCATTCCAAGGATATCCCCTTTTTGATGAGCAATTGAAAAATGTCGCAGGGCAAACAATCGGCCTGTTCCCGCAAGCCAGGTCTTAATTCTGATCCGGTTTCCCCAATGCGGATATTCGTCCATTTGAATGGACAGCCGGGATAAAACCCAGAAGGACTTCTTCTCGGCGAGATCGTGATAACCCAGCTTCAGGTGATCCGCATGATGCCACGCGGTCTCCTGCATAAGATTCCAGAGGGCGGGGAGGCAGACCTCGTTCTTTGCATCCACTCCATAGAATGGGATGGTATATTCATCCTCCCAGCTCCTTTTTATCTCTTCCATTGAAGTCTTCATAACCAAGACAGAAGTTTCCTGTCAAACATTACTGCCAAGCTCTTCAAAAAAGTCCATTTGATGATTGACCCTTTTTCAACTTATCTTCAGTTCCATCTCTTCGAGGCGTTGAATCCGGTCCCGGAGCTCAGCCGCCCGTTCAAATTCCAAACGGCTTGCGGCCTCTCTCATCTCCTTTCTCAATTTCTTGATCCCCTTGGAAATATCTTGAAGGGAAAAATATTCTTCCTGGGTATCGGAGACTGAAGGAACGGTAAAGTAGTCGGCTTCATAGATGGAGCTCAGAATATTCCGGACCGATTTTTTTATCCCCTGGGGGGTGATCCCATGGATTTGATTGTACTCTTCCTGTATTTTCCTTCTCCGGTTTGTCTCCAGGATCGCCTGGTCCATTGCGTTGGTTATCCTGTCGGCATAGAGGATGATCTGTCCATTCACATTCCGTGCAGCCCGGCCAAAGGTCTGGATCAACGATTTGCCCGACCGAAGAAAACCCTCCTTATCCGCATCCAGGATAGCTACGAGAGAGACCTCCGGGAGGTCAAGGCCTTCCCTTAAAAGGTTGATCCCGATGAGGACATCAAATTCCCCCAGTCTGAGATCCTTGATGATCTCAACCCGTTCAAGGGTGTCGATATCTGAATGAAGGTACTTGACCCGGATTCCGAGATTGGCATAGTATTCCGTAAGATCCTCAGCCATCCGTTTGGTCAGGGTGGTGACAAGAACCCTCTCCTTATTCCTCACCCTCCTCTGTATCTCCCCCAGCAGGTCATCCACCTGATTCTTCGCCGGTTTCACCTCAAGGAGGGGATCACTCAATCCGGTAGGGCGGATGATCTGCTCGACGATTTTCCCTCTCCCTTTTTGGATCTCATAATCACTGGGGGTGGCGGAGACATAGACCGCCTGGCGGACACGTCTCTCAAATTCCTCAAACATGAGAGGCCGGTTGTCCAGCGCTGAAGGAAGACGAAATCCATACTCCACCAATGTCTCCTTGCGGGATCGATCTCCCCGGTACATCCCGATCAGTTGGGGGATGGTCACATGGCTTTCATCAATAAATAGAAGGTAATCCTTTGGATAATAGTCAAGCAGTGTGGGAGGTGGCTCCCCGGCTCTCCTTCCTGTCAGATGACGGGAATAGTTTTCAATCCCCTGACAGTAACCAAGTTCCTGAAGCATTTCTAAATCGAAGTTGGTCCTCTGGTCCAATCTCTGAGCTTCCAGAAGACGACCCTTAGATTTGAACCGGGCCACCTGCTCGGTCAGCTCTTCCCTGATCTTCTGGATGGCGATCTGGAGTTGGTCCGCAGGCGTCACATAGTGGCTTCCCGGGTAGATGGGAACTTTATCCAAAGGCTGTGTGACCTTCCCTCTCAAGGGATCGATCTCTGCAAGGTCTTCAACCTTTTCTCCAAAAATCCTGATCCGGACCGCCCGATTCTCCTCATGGGCGGGGAAAACCTCGATCACATCCCCTCGAACCCTGAAGGTCCCGCGGTGAAAATCGATGTCATTGCGTTCATATTGAATCTCCACTAATTTTGAGAGAACCTCCTCCCTTGAGATCCCCATCCCTTTTTCGAGGTAAAGGAGCATCCCGTGGTAGGCCTCGGGAGATCCAAGCCCGTAGATACAGGAGACACTGGCCACGATGATCACATCGTTCCTTTCAAGAAGAGAACGGGTGGCCGCATGTCGCATCTTATCAATCTTCTCGTTGATCCGGGTGTCCTTTTCAATATAGGTATCGGAAGATGGGATATAGGCTTCGGGTTGGTAATAGTCGTAGTAACTGACAAAAAATTCGACCGCATTCTCCGGGAAGAGCTCTTTGAATTCCCCGTAGAGTTGGGCCGCAAGGGTCTTGTTATGGGAGATCACCAGGGTGGGCTTCTGAACCCTCTCAATCACGTTGGCCATGGTGAAGGTTTTTCCTGAGCCGGTCACCCCCAGAAGGACCTGATGAGGTACTCCCTTCAGGAGACTTTCGCTCAATGCTTCAATGGCTCTGGGCTGATCGCCTTTGGGTTTGAAGTCAGAGACGAGCCTGAATCGATTCACAAATTAATTCTACAATAAAGGAGGAAAAATCCCAACTGAAACGGACGATCTCACCACGGAAGGAATGATCAGGTGAGAGCGAAAAGAGCTTCCGTTTCTCCTGAATCTCAGGGGCATGGACAGGGATGGGTCATGTGGCACTGACCTTCTTCACCCGAACCTTTTTGAGATCAATCTGCCCCAGGCCCATGTCATAGGCATGTTTTACAAACCTCACCTCTTCCGGCCTGAAGGGTTTGTCTGTCTTGGGATGTTTAAAAAAGGCAGCGGCATAAGCATCCACAGCCACAATATCAGTGGAGGCTATCACTTCTCTCGGGGATTCTGTCTTTCCCGGTCCCTTGGGACCATTGGCCGTGAGAATTTTAATCGCATCCATCACCACCAGATCCGGCTTCCGGAGCGAATTGACATCGGCGATGCATTGATGGATATCAATCTTATGAAGCTGTTCCATATCCCAGACAATCCCTACCAGGTTCTTCATCCCAAGGGTGAGTTCGGTGGCGAAATGATGTTTGGGAATGGGGAAATTGATGAAGATATCCGCCTCCAGAATATCCCTGAGCACTTCAGCGGTCTTGAGCTTCCTCCCGTTTGGAATCTCAACCTGTTTATAGGCATTCCTCCCGTGACCGGAAAGAACCTCTGCGCCTGCTTTCTGTCCGGCTTCTTTTAAACCGGATCGAATAAAGGCGAACTGGTGGCTATCACAGGTATGATCCCAAACCGCCACCCGACTTGCCCCATTTTCGTAACACATCTTAACCAGGGCATAGAGGAGATCAGGATTATTGGTACAGGCCTGGTCCGGTGTCCTCGCCCAGGCAATATTCGCTTTGATCACCACCCTCTGGCCTTTCTTCACAAAACGTCCCATCCCCCCCAGTGGAGCCATCGCAGCCTGCAGAAGTTGAGCAGGGGTTCCATCCTTGGCAATGACAAGATCGGGTTCATCAGCCGCATGAGCCAGTGTTCCATAGAATGGAAGCTTATCCTCCATAAAAGGAATCGCTGTTGCCGCCGCTGCCCCTTTGATGAACTGCCTTCGGGTCATTTTCTTATTTGGAAACCTGTCCATGAACTTAGTTCCTCCCTCTATGATATTCAACGACTTTAAAAAGTTGACATGATTCACCCTCCCCCTTGTCCCTTCCCGTCAAGAGACTGTGTCGTAATATGAAAAAACCCACTTTTCGAAATGGGGGAGAGGTGGTCGGGTGAAAAAGATTTAGAGCGGTAACCTTTACCCGATCGGAATGAAGCGTACCAACTATATGAAAACATCCGATTTTATACATGCGACGATTTCCCATAATATAAAAGACCCGCATTCTAAAGCTTTGGAACCTGACTGCCTCTCCCCTTTGCTTGCGATTGCGACACAATCTCCGAGGGAGGGAAGAGAATTTAAGCCTCCTCTTCCCCTTGTGGGAGAGGGTCGGGTGAGGGGGTTAAGATATCAACTTATTTATAGCTTTTCCTATAAATTGCAGGAAGCAGTGAGCAGGTTGTGAAGCTCCCCGCCCACAGGGCGGGGCTTCCCGGAAAGGAAATCTCATTTATATTGTGCCCCTTGGCCCCGCCTACAAGGCGGGGCTTGCGGGGCACTTGCCGGTCAAAATAATTTAATACTCCGCAATCCGAATTCCCCATTCCCCATTTTCATTATGGGTTTAATATCATTTTCGATGCCCCTTTGTCCGTCCCGAACCAAACGCCATTTTTATCTTCCGCTGCGCATAGAACCATATTGCTCAGAAGCCCATCTGCTGTGGTCAATGACTCCCACTGGCTTGTTTGGAGATCACAGATGCTGACGCCATTGTCACGGCAAATGAAGACCTTCTCTTTAATCACTGCCATGGAATGGATCCCTCCGTTCTTTAACGGATCGGCAGGTTCAATCCTTTTCCAGCGATCTCCCGCAGGTTCATATTCGAAGAGGTGCCCCCCGGCCCCACCGGCCCAAATTCGCCTCCCTGCCTTAACCAGCGATTTTATCTCGGCCTCGGTCAATCCCTCTCTCCCGGAGTAATTTCTCCATATCCTCTTTCCCCTCTGGAGCCTGCTGATCCCTCCATTCGTCCCGGCCCAGATGGATTCTGGTTGAACCAGGATGGCATTCACAAAATTTCCGGACAAACCCTCTTGGATCGAATAGAAATGTTTCCATCCTTCGGTCTTCTTATCCAGAACATTCAGCCCTTTCTCCGAACCAACCCACAGGGTCTCTCCGTCCAATGCCATTGAGACCACCTTCTTGGAACGACCATTGTTTGTATTAAATACCCTCCACTGGGGTTGTTTTTGGGGGTGATAATATGATATCCCACCTCCTTTAAAACCATAAAAATGGGTGCCAAACCAAATTCGATCCGCATCCGGAACGATCACAGTAACATGGTTGTAAGGGAGAAGATTCTTCCAGTTGATGCTTACCCCGTCATCCACGGGGTCCATGGGTTCTCCCTTGGTTGTATAAGCCTTGATTATTTTTTGAGATCGGTCATATAACGTTGCTCCGCCTGCATAGGTTCCAAACCAGACCTCATCCCCATGAACAGCGATGGCATAGACCATCTCGCCGGATAATCCCTCTTTGGATGTCATCTGTTGAAAGCTGAGAGGTCTCTTCAATGGACCGGCAGTCGCATTCGAGTAAAAACTGCAAAAAACGACCATCAGGATGAACAAAGATAATTTTTTCATATGTCCCATCTTTCTCCCCGCCGGAGTTAAATATTTTTAATTATGTCGAATCGCATTAAAAATTTCAACAATGGATCTCAATCTGACCACGGGAGATAAAATTTTTAGTAAAAACCTTGACAATCGTTGGATGGATGGTTAATTTTTGTTAAATAAAAAATGAAAAGGAGGTATAGTCTTTTCCGCTTTACTAAGTTGTAACTATTTAAAATAAAAGAATTTTTTAAATTAAGGAGGTGATGGTTTCAGAAGAAAGAGAAAAGCTTCTTTCTAAATTTTCCATATCTAAATTCTGAAATTTGTTAAGAAAGGAGATACCAGAGATGAAGATCAGGCCGTTACAAGACAGAGTGATTGTGAAGAGACTTGAAGAAGAAGAGAAGACCAAAGGTGGAATCATTATTCCGGATACTGCCAAAGAAAAACCCCAGGAAGGAAAAGTCATCGCAGTCGGGAAAGGTAAAATTACGGAGGAGGGTAAAGTCATTCCTCTCGATGTGAAGGTTGGGGACAAGGTCCTATTCGGTAAATATTCCGGATCAGAGGTTAAGATTGAGGGAGAAGAGCATCTCATCATGAGAGAAGAGGACATCTTAGGAGTCATTGAAGGAAAATAAAAAATCCAAACCATACTAAAGAAACGGAGGTAGGCAACAATGGCAAAAGAATTGAAGTTTGATCAGGAGGCCCGTAATTCCATATTACGGGGAGTCAATATCTTGGCAGATGCGGTGAAGGTGACCCTCGGCCCAAAGGGTCGGAATGTCATTTTAGAGAAGTCGTTTGGTTCTCCAACCGTAACCAAAGACGGTGTGACCGTAGCCAAGGAGATTGATTTAGAGGACAAATTTGAAAATATGGGTGCCCAGATGGTGAAAGTGGTTGCCAGCAAGACCTCTGACACCGCCGGAGACGGAACGACCACAGCCACCGTCCTCGCCCAGGCCATCTATCGGGAGGGAATGAAAGTGGTCGCAGCCGGTGCCAATCCGATGGATGTCAAACGAGGGATTGATCTTTCGGTGGAAGAAGTGGTGAAAGAGTTAAAAAAGCAGAGCAAACCCACCAAGGATCAAAAAGAGATTTCTCAAGTGGGAACCATCTCTGCGAACAACGATGAAACCATCGGAAACATCATTGCGGAGGCAATGAACAAAGTTGGCAAAGAGGGTGTAATCACGGTAGAGGAAGCCAAGGGAATGGAGACCACCCTCGATGTGGTGGAGGGAATGCAGTTTGATCGCGGGTATCTCTCCCCCTATTTCGTGACCGATCCGGAAAAGATGGAGGCTGTTCTTGAAGATGTCTACATTCTTCTTAACGAGAAAAAGATCTCCAATATGAAAGATATGCTCCCCGTTCTGGAACAGATTGCGAAGATGGGAAAACCCCTTCTCGTGATTGCAGAGGACGTGGAGGGAGAAGCCCTTGCCACCCTGGTCGTCAATAAGCTTCGGGGAACCCTCAAATGCTGTGCCGTGAAGGCCCCTGGTTTCGGTGATCGCAGAAAGGCCATGCTGGAAGACATCGCCATTCTGACCGGAGGGAAAGTGATCTCTGAAGATTTAGGGATCAAACTCGAAAATATTAAACTGAACGATTTGGGCAGGGCCAAACGGCTTGTCGTGGATAAAGACAATAGCACGATTGTCGATGGAGCAGGTGACAAGGATGATATCGAGGCCAGAGTAAAACAGATCCGCGTCCAGATCGAAGAGACGACCTCCGATTACGACCGGGAGAAACTTCAGGAGAGACTGGCTAAGATCATCGGAGGGGTGGCGGTGATTAATGTCGGGGCAGCCACCGAGACCGAGATGAAGGAAAAGAAGGCCCGGGTCGAGGATGCCCTCAATGCCACCCGAGCAGCGGTCGAGGAAGGAATCGTTCCGGGTGGAGGGGTCGCTTACCTCCGCTGTCTCCCCGGACTGGAAAAGTTTAAAACAGAGGGAGACGTCAAGATCGGAGTGGATATTATCAAAAGAGCCCTGGAAGAACCTATCCGCCAGATTGCCAATAATGCTGGACAGGAAGGTTCGGTCATCTGCGAAAAGGTGAAGAATGAAAAAGGGGCATTCGGATTTGATGCCTCAACGGATGAATATGCCGATATGATTCAAGCCGGCATCATCGATCCTACCAAAGTGGTAAGGCTTGCTTTAAAAAATGCTTCGTCCGTTGCCTCGTTGATGATCACCACAGAGGCCTTGGTCGCTGAAAAACCGGAGAAAAAACCTCCTTACCCCCCTATGCCTCCAGGAGGCGGAATGGGTGAAATGTATTAATGGGTTCGAATCATATTTATTGAGAAAAAGCCTGGGGAATTCCCCAGGCTTTTTTTCAACCTTTTTAAAATTCTGTTGTCTATTGATAAGAGGGGATAACCTCGTTTAAAAAGTGCTTTTTTTCAATCGTATCTATTCAATTTAAAAGAAGAAAACAAAATATTACTTGCATTTCTATCGGAAGGGATTTAATATTTTATCCGTTATGAAAAAAAATAATTTGTTTATTGATTTCAGACATCTTGAAACTTTTTGCCGAGTTGCCGATTTGAAGAGTTTTTCAAAGGCAGGGCACGAACTTCTCCTCACCCAGTCTACGGTTAGCGGTCACATCCTCTCACTGGAGAAATCTCTTTCCTTACCCCTTTTTGATCGTACAGGAAGAGAGGTCCGGTTAACCAGGGCGGGACAGATTTTTCATCAATATGCCTCGAAGATGCTTCATTCCCGTCAGGAACTGATTAATGCCTTATGCGAATTCTCACAGGGAATTCGTGGAGAACTCTCCATCGGGGCCAGCACCATCCCCGGAGAATATCTTCTTCCTAAATTGATGGGGGATTTTAAAAGAGAGTATCCTCATCTGGTTATTGCCCTCAAGATAGCCGATACGAAGGAAATTGTTCGTCTTGTATCGGAAGATATAATCGAATTTGGCCTCATCGGTGCCAGAGTCAACCAACCTGCGCTCCATTATGAAAGGTATACGGAGGATGAAATCATTGTCGTTGGTCCCATCCGTCATGCCTTCACCGGGAGGAAAGTCCTCCTTGAAGATATCCTGAAGGAACCCTGGATCATCCGGGAAGAAGGCTCCGGAACTCAAATGGCTGTTGAGGAAATGTTAAGAAAGAGGGAAAAGAGCCTTAAGCAATTTCATGTGGTGATGGAAATGGGAAGCACCTCCTCGGTGAAGGAAGGGGTCAAAGCAGGTCTGGGTTTTGCCTTTATTTCGAAAAGGGCTATAGAGGATGAACTGGGCCGGGGCCTCTTTTCCAAATTCGATATAGAAGGTGTTGATCCCATTCTCAGACAAATTTATATTGTTTCTCATCGGGCGAGGACCCTTTCGCCGATGGGTTTGGAGTTTCTCAGGTTTCTTAGAAAAAACAGGACATAGATGGGAATGGTCTTTCCAAGAAGATTCAAAACGGATCGTCTTTCTATTGCGATGGGAGTTTCCATCTGCCTCCATATGGCTCTCGTCCTTCTCCTCAGCCTCAATCCCTGGCCGACGATCATCAAGGTCAAACCAACCGCTTATATCGTCACCCTGATGCCTGTTTCCTTGAAAGAACCTGAAATTCCAAAAACGATAGCCCCACCTCCCAAAGAAGAAATCATCAAGCCCGCTGAAAAGATGAAACCTGTTGAGAAACCCAAAAAAAATGACATTGTCGAGAAAGTAAAAAAGAAAGAAAGGGGTGAAGAGTCTCTCAAACATCTCCAGGAGGCTATTGAGGAGATCCGTAAAAAGGCAGCCCTTGATGAAATCCAGAAAAGGGTATCAAAGCGGGAGGTCACGCCTCCCCCTCCTTTGATCTCTCCGTCGTTACTGGAAGCCAAGCTCAGTGAATATTACAGCCTGCTCTGGGCAAAGATCAAGGCCTCATGGACCATTCCTGAAAATCTTCTTAAAGAAAAAGTTGACTTGGAGACCATAATTGTCGTAATAATAGACCGTAATGGGGCAGTCCAGAAATCCTGGTTTGAAAAGAAGTCCGGCAATGAAGTCTATGACCAGATGGCAATGCGTGCGATCAAGAAAGCAGAACCCTTACCTCCTATTCCGAAGGAATGGAGTGAGCAAACCCTTGAGATTGGAATTCGTTTCTTTCCGGATTGAATCATGTGGAAGCATCTCCTTTTAATTCTCATCCTATTCTGCTCCTTTATCACCTCTGTCGAGGCCAGGGTCTATCTCGATATCAATGCCCCCACCTTCATTCAGATACCGATCGTCCTTCCAAAATGGAAGGCCATAGAGAAGACGCCTCCCAATCTTTCGACAAAAGTCTATGAGATCCTTGCCAACGATTTCATCCTCTCAGGTTTCTTCAGAGTAATTGATCATACGAAGCTACCCCTCCCCCTCAGGGAGAAAGAGGGAATCCCTGACCCCCTGGTCTTGAGCGAATGGGCCTCCTCGGGCGGAGAGATTCTGGCGGCCGGGGAAGTTTATCTGGACCCGAATGGGCTCCAGGTGAAACTCAAATTTCATCTGGTCGATCTGGTGGAACAGAAACATCTCATCGGAAAGCAATATGAAGGTTATCTCCAAAACCTTCGGCCCCTGATCCATCGGATTGCGGATGAGGTCGTTCTTCAACTCACAGGAGAGAGAGGAGTCCATAATACGAAGCTGGCCTATGTGGTCCGGCAGGGGGTCGGCAAAGAGATCTTCATCGCTGATTTCGACGGTGCCAGTATCCAGCAGATTACCCAGAATCAATCCATCAATATTTCACCGGCCTGGTCTCCGGACGGGAAAAAAATCACCTTCACCTCCTACCTCAGGAGAAACCCGGATCTCTACCTGATCGACTTAAATGGAAGGAATCTCCAGCGGTTCTCATTTCAACCCGGGCTCAATGCCTCCCCTTCCTGGTCTCCGGACGGGAGGCGGATCGCCATTATGATGAGCAGGGATGGAAAATCGGAGATCGGACTCATCGATGCCAGTGGTGCAAATCCAAAACCCCTCACCAAAGGCCCTGGGAATGAATCTTCCCCGAGATGGTCTCCGGATGGTCAATGGATTGTTTTTTCTTCCGATCGATCGGGTTCACCCCAGATCTACGTCATGGCATCGGATGGATCAAATGTCCGCCGTCTCACCTACGAAGGAAATTACAATGTCAGCCCTTCCTGGTCTCCAAAAGGGGACCGGATCGCCTTTTGCGGAAGGGCTGGAGGACAATACCATATCTTCACGATTGAAGTGGACGGATCCGGGTTGCGGAAACTCACATTCAATGCCGGACATCATGAAAGTCCCTGCTGGTCACCCGATGGTCGCTACATTGCCTTCAGCTCAACCCGTACGGGCAGCCCGAAGGTCTTTATTATGAATGCCAATGGATTCAATCAGAGGCCATTAACTTCATCGAAGGGAGGTGAATCCAGTCCGGCCTGGTCCATGCGATTTGAATAAACGATTTTTTGAACTCTCATTTAAAAAGGAGGTAAACTATGACTAAGAAAAGTTTTATCATTCTCATTCTCGTCACTTTTTGTCTCGGACTTTTCCTGACAGGTTGTCCCAAAAAGACAGTGGTCAAAGAGGGACCCTCTGCCGCCACGAAGAAGGAAGAGGCGGCGAGACTCGAAGCGGAGCGGGCAAAGGAAAGAGAGGCAAGAGAGAGAGAGGCAAGAGAAAGGTCAAAGGCAGAAATTGAGAAAAGCCTGGTGGCTAAAAAAACTCCAGGAATCGAAGGGACCGTCTACGAAAGCAGTCTCCTTAAAGACATCCATTTCGACTTTGATAAGTATGATATCCGGCCGGGAGACGCGACGATTCTAAAGGCCAATGCAGAGGTGATAAAAAACTATTCCAATCTGAAGATTCAGATAGAAGGTCATTGCGATGAGAGAGGGACGGAAGAGTATAACCTTGCCCTCGGGGAAAGGCGTGCCAGCAGTACGAAGAAGTACCTGACTTCTCTGGGGATCACCGTTGATCGGGTTTCCACCATCAGTTACGGTGAAGAACGACCATTTGATACCGGTCATAATGAGGAGGCCTGGGCAAAGAACCGAAGAGCCCATTTCATCATTACCTCAAAATAGAAAAAATACCAAGGAACTGGTTCCCGTTTCAAGAGGGTTCCTCCTCGGAGAAGGGATATGAAAAAGCTCAATCGAATAAAGGGAGGATGGATCCTCGGCGTGCTGGTCTGTCTCTTTGGATGTGCCACTGCCGAGGATGTCAGAATCCTTGACCGGGAAATCCGGAGACTCGACTCCCAATTGATTCAGACCCAAAACCAAAATCAAAAGGAGAGGGAGGCTATTAGGAATGACCTTTCTGCCCTGAGGACCGACATCTCCAATGAAAACCAGAAGCTGAAGGCGGACCTCCTTCTTCGATTTGAATCTCTTCAGTCTGAAACACAAACCCTTTCCACTGGGGTTGAGGAATATAAAGAATTTCTCAAAAGGCCTCCGAAAGAGATAGAGCGACTAAAAGAAGAGGTGGAGGCCCGATTGAAAATATTTGAGGAGAAAGGGAAGACCCACGAAGAACGGCTGAAGGGGATAGAGGACCGTGTAAAGGGAATCGACACTAAAATTTCCTCTAAACCTGCAGAAGGCGAGAAGCCGCTCCCCCAGAAGGAAACAGCCCCCGAATGGAAAGGGCTATCTGCAGGGGCAGGAGACCTTTACCGGGAAGCCTATGAGACCTTCCAGAAAGGGGATCTGGGAGAAGCCCGGAAAAAATTTGAGGCCTTTCTCAAAAAGTACCCCCACACCGAACTCTCTGATAATGCCCAGTTCTGGATTGGGGAGACCTATTTTTTAAAAAAGGATTATGAAAAGGCAATTCTGGAATATGAGAAGACAATAGTGAAATATCCGGAGGGAGACAAGATCCCATCCGCTCTTCTCAAACAAGGGTTTGCCTTTTTAGAACTCGGGGATAAGACGAACGCCAGAAACCTGCTCAAACGGGTGGTTGACCGATACCCCCAAACAGAACAGGCGGAGACAGCCAGGAAAAAGCTGGAATCCATCAAATAATAAGTGCCATTGTCTGAAAATGAGCTTTTAAACTGCAGGTAAAAATGGGGCCCCCTCTGATTGTCTTTATCTTAAAATGGACCCCATTGATGTAAAAGGACATCCTTTTAGGTTGAGCTTGGCAGAAGGACTTCTCCGGCCGTATCTCCGGTTTGCAACTCCCCTTCTGTATAACCTTCTACCCAGAGATCAAGCTTTTTGTATCTGGAAACACCTGTGCCCGCAGGAATCAGCCTTCCCATGATGACGTTTTCCTTCAACCCCTTTAAATTATCGACCTTTCCGGCCACTGCGGCCTGGGTCAGAACCTTGGTCGTCTCCTGGAAGGAAGCGGCAGAGATGAAACTGTCCGTAATCAGTGAGGCCTTCGTGATGCCCATAAACAGAGGTTCCGCAACGGCCGGTTTCCCTCCCTCTTTTAAGACACGCTCATTCTCTTCCTCAAAGGCAAACTTTTCCACCTGATCATCCACCAGGAAATGGGTGTCGCCCACCTCTTTGACTCTGACCCTTTTAAGCATCTGGCGGACAATCACCTCGATATGCTTATCGTTGATCTTCACTCCCTGAAGTTTATAAACCTCCTGGATCTCATCCACCAAATATCGGGCCAAGGCTTTGTCCCCCATCACTCTTAAGATATCATGGGGATTGGCCGGGCCATCCATCAATGCCTCTCCGGCCTTGACGAAATCCCCTTCGTGGACGCTGACGTGTTTCCCTCTCGGAATGATATACTCCTTGGGTTCTCCCACCTCCGGCCGGATGATAACCTTTCTCTTCCCCTTCAGGTCTTTCCCGAATTCAACGAGACCATCGATGTCGCTGATTAGGGCATATTCCTTTGGTCGCCTGGCTTCAAAAAGTTCGGCCACCCGGGGGAGACCCCCGGTGATATCCTTCGTCTTGGTCGTTTCCCTTGAGATTTTGACGATCACATCTCCCGCCTCTACCATATCTCCCTCGGAGACGAAGATGTTCGCTCCCACGGGGAGGAGGTATCGAGCCTGAGAGGCGGACCCCGGAAGGTTCATCGTTTTCCCCTTCTCATCCTTAATGGATATTCTCGGCCGCAGCTCTGCATCCTTCGATTCGATGATCACTTTTCTTGAGAGGCCGGTAAACTCGTCCACTTGTTCTTGCATGGTGACCCCTTCGATGATATCTCCAAATTTGACGCGGCCAGAGACCTCGGTCAGAACAGGGATGGAATAAGGATCCCATTCTGCCAGCAACTCCCCCTCTTTCACTTTCTGTCCATCTTTCACCCTCAATTTGGCCCCATAGATCACGGAATAACGCCGTCGCTCCCTCCCATTCTCATCCAGGACAGCAATCTCTCCGTTGCGATTCATTACGATTAGGTTCCCTTCCCGGTTTCTCACGGTCTTGAGATTGAGGAGCTTTACCTTTCCATCGATCCGGTTTTCCAGGGTCGTCTGCTCCGCCCTTCGGCTGGCGGTCCCGCCGATGTGGAAGGTCCTCATGGTCAGCTGAGTTCCGGGCTCACCGATGGACTGACCCGCAATGATTCCGATGGCTTCCCCCACATTGACGATCCGTCCCCGGGCTAAATCTCTCCCATAGCAAAGAGCACAGACCCCTTGTTTCGATTTGCAGGTGAGCACGGAACGGATCTTCACCCGATCAATACCGACATCCTCGATCCGTTCGGCAAGGCTTTCATCGATCTCTTCATTTCCCTTAACGATCACCTCACCGGTAAAGGGGTCCCGGATGTCTTCCAGTGCCACACGGCCCAGGATGCGTTCTTTCATTGACTCGATGATCTCCCCGCCTTCCATCAATGATTCCACTTCGATCCCATCCAGGGTCCCGCAATCCTTTTCGGCAATCACCACATCCTGAGATACATCCACCAGACGTCTCGTCAGATATCCTGCATTGGCTGTCTTCAATGCCGTATCCGCCAAACCTTTTCGAGCACCATGGGTGGAGATGAAGTACTGCAAAACGGTAAGGCCTTCGCGAAAGTTTGCGGTAATGGGGGTCTCGATGATCTCTCCGGAGGGCTTGGCCATTAGTCCCCGCATCCCGGCCAGCTGTCTTACCTGTTGAGCACTTCCACGGGCCCCGGAGTCCGCCATCATATAGATGGGATTGAAGCTTTCGATCGCTCCTTTCTCCCCACCGGGCCCTTCAACCTGTTCGCTTCCCAGCTCTTTGAGCATCACATCCGCAATGTTTTCTGTCACCTCCGCCCAGATGTCGATGACCTTGTTGTATCGCTCCCCATCGGTGATCAGTCCATCAGTATATTGCTCCTGAACACTCTCGATCTCCTCCTGGGCCTCCTTTAAAAGGCCCTCTTTGTTGGAAGGGATGAGCATGTTATCGATGGAGATCGAAAGCCCGGCCAGCGTTGCATAGCGATAGCCCAAAGCCTTCAGGCGGTCCGATAGTAGGACGGTCTTCTTGTCCCCGCAGAACCGATAGCAATGGTCGATCAGAGCGGCCAGTTCACCCTTCTTCATCACCTTATTGATCAGCGAGAATGGAATCTCATCAGGAAGGATCTCTCTGAGAAGGATCCGGCCCACGGTCGAATCCACAAGCTCCCCATCGATCCGGACCCTGATCCGGGCATGGAGGTCAACCTCATTGGCATCATAAGCCACCCGGACCTCTTCAGGGTTCGAAAAGACTTTTCCCTCTCCCTTCACGAAAGGACGTTCCCTGGTCATATAATAGATCCCGAGGACGATATCCTGGGTTGGGACGATGATGGGCCTTCCATTGGCAGGAGAGAGGATATTATTGGTGGACATCATGAGGATCCTTGCCTCGGACTGTGCCTCTACTGAAAGGGGAACATGGACAGCCATTTGATCCCCATCGAAATCGGCATTGAAGGCGGCACAGACCAGGGGATGAAGCTGAATCGCCTTCCCCTCAATCAGGATAGGCTCGAAGGCCTGAATCCCGAGGCGGTGAAGGGTCGGGGCGCGGTTGAGAAGAACGGGATGCTCACGGATGACTTCATCCAAAACATCCCAGACTTCGGGTCTCTCCTTCTCGATCATCTTCTTGGCACTCTTGATCGTGGTAGCCAACCCCTTGGCCTCCAGACGATGGTAGATAAAGGGTTTGAAGAGTTCGAGGGCCATCTTTTTGGGAAGGCCGCACTGGTGGAGTTTCAGGTCAGGGCCAACGACAATGACGGAACGTCCGGAATAGTCCACCCGTTTTCCCAATAGGTTTTGACGGAAACGTCCCTGTTTTCCCCTGAGCATATCGCTTAACGACTTCAAAGCTTTCTTGTTGGCTCCCAAAATCGTCCTTCCCCTCTTCCCGTTATCAAACAGGGCATCCACCGCTTCCTGAAGCATTCGCTTCTCATTCCGGATAATGATCTCGGGGGCATTTAACTCCAGGAGCCTTTTGAGCCGGTTGTTTCTATTGATGACTCTCCGGTAAAGGTCGTTGAGGTCTGAGGTTGCAAAACGACCTCCATCGAGGGGAACGAGTGGCCTCAGATCAGGTGGAATCACCGGGATCACTTCCAAGATCATCCACTCCGGTTTATTTCCGGACTCCAGGAACGATTCAATGATCTTTAGCCTTTTTGCCAGACGGCGTTTCTTGGCCTCGGAGGTGGTCTCTTTCATCTCCGTCCGGAGCTTTTTAGAAAGATCTTTCACATCCGTGCTTCTCAGCAGTTCTCGAATTGCCTCTGCCCCCTGGGAGACGATTAAATCGTCCCCATGCTTTTCTTTTGCCTCCCGGTATCTTTCCTCAGAAAGGATCTCCCCTCTCTTCAACGGAGTCCCTTTCCCGTCCAGGACCAGATAGGCCTCAAAGTAGAGAATCCTCTCTAACTCCCTGAGTGTCATATCTGCCAGGATGCCAATCTTGCTGGGAATGCTTTTGAGGAACCAGATATGGGCCACGGGAGTGGCCAACCGGATATGCCCCATCCTTTCCCTGCGCACCTTGGATTGGATGACCTCTACCCCGCACTTCTCACAAACAATTCCTCGGTGTTTCATCCGTTTATATTTCCCGCAATTGCATTCATAGTCCTTGGTGGGACCAAAGATCTTCGCACAGAAGAGACCATCCTTTTCCGGTTTAAAGGTCCGGTAGTTGATCGTCTCCGGTTTCTTCACCTCCCCATGGGACCACGATTCGATCTTTTCCGGAGAGGCGATGGAGATACGGATGGCATTGTAATTGATGGGGTTCTTCCCTTTCTCAAAGAATGATAGATAATCTTCCAAGACCTTCCTCCTTAACCCTGCCTATCCGGGCAGGCAATGTCAAATGTCAAATGACTTGACACTGGAAATTTGAACTTTCTCAGTTTAAATTTCTTCCCGTTTTTCCTCCATCAATTCCGTATCCAGACAGAGGCTCTGCAATTCCTTTACCAAAACATTGAAGGATTCCGGGAGCCCGGGTTCCAGGGTGTGCTCTCCCTTGACAATGGCTTCGTAGACACGGGTCCTTCCGGCCACATCATCCGATTTTACCGTTAAAAACTCCTGAAGGGAATGGGCTGCCCCGTAAGCCTCCAGGGCCCATACCTCCATCTCACCCAACCGTTGACCTCCGAATTGGGCCTTCCCCCCAAGAGGCTGTTGGGTGACCAGGGAATAGGGGCCGATGGATCGGGCATGAATCTTATCATCAACCAGATGATGGAGTTTGAGCAGATACATGTAGCCCACCGTGACCTTATGATGGAAAGGGTCTCCTATCCTCCCGTCATAGAGGGTCGTTTGCCCGCTCACAGGAAGTCCGGCCTTCACCAGATGATCTTTGATCTCTTCTTCTGAGGCTCCATCAAAAACAGGAACCGAGACATAGATTCCCTTCCCCAATTTTCTGGCCAATTCCACGACCTCCTCGTCCGGAGCCTGATCCAGATACTCATTCACCTCTCGAGAGGAATAGATTTCCTTGATCCTTCTCCGAAGAATTTTGGGATTGAGACTCTTTTGGAGATATTCTCCGATCTTTGCACCCAACCCCTTGGCGGCCCATCCGAGATGGGTCTCAAGGATCTGTCCCACGTTCATTCGTGAAGGAACGCCTAAAGGGTTGAGGACGATATCCACCGGTGTTCCGTCCTCGAGATAGGGCATATCCTCTTCAGGCAGGATCCGGGAGATGATCCCTTTGTTTCCATGACGGCCGGACATCTTATCCCCCACGGAAAGTTTCCGTTTCATGGCAATATAGACTTTGACGGACTTAATCACCCCTGGGGCCAGTTCATCCCCCTTTTTCAATTTGGCCAACTTTTCGGAGAAGACACCCTTCACCACGTTGATCTGAAGCTCTGCACGATCGAGAATTTTTTGGACTTCCGGGAGGATCCGTTTTCCTTCCAGGACGTCAATCTCTTTTAATCGGTCAAACGGTATTGCAAAAAGGTGCTCTTCCTTGATCTTCTCCTTGGCCTCCAGGTAAATACGATTCTTCTTTGCATCAGCGATCTTCTCGGCAGCTCGTTTTCCGATCAGGTATTTTCCGATCTTTCTACGCGTGCTGTTCTGGATAATCCGGATTTCATCGGCCTGGTTTTTCAGCAACCGTGCCCTCTCCTGGTCCTCGATCGCCTTCATCCTCTCGTCCCTCTCCTGACCTTTCCGGGAGAAGACCTTTGCATCGATCACCACCCCTTCGATCCCGTGCTGGACTCGGAGGGAGGTGTCCCGGACATCCCCTGCCTTTTCTCCGAAGATGGCTCGCAGGAGCTTCTCCTCCGGGGAAAGCTGGGTCTCTCCTTTGGGAGTCACTTTGCCCACGAGGATATCCCCGGGCTTCACCTCTGCTCCAATGCGGATGATGCCGCTCTCATCAAGGTCCTTCAATGCCTCCTCCCCTACATTCGGGATGTCGCAGGTGATTTCCTCCTTCCCCAGTTTGGTATCCCGCGCCACACACTCCAATTCCTCAATATGGATCGAGGTATAGGTGTCTTCCTTTAATAACCTCTCGCTGATGAGAATGGAATCTTCGAAATTATACCCGCCCCAGGGCATGAAGGCCACGAGGACATTCCGTCCCAGGGCCAATTCTCCCATATCCGTGGCTGGCCCGTCGGCAATCACCTGCCCCTTTTTAACACGCTCCCCTGCATAGACAATCGGCCTCTGGTTGATACAGGTATTTTGATTGGAGCGTTTATACTTGATCAGCGTATAGATATCGACTCCCGGGTCACTCTCCTTCTGTCCATCTTCATCGGCACGGATGACAATTCTCGAGGCATCCACATCTTCAACCACTCCATCCCTCTTGGCCACGATGGTGACCCCGGAATCCCTGGCCACAATCCCTTCCATCCCTGTGCCGATCAAAGGCGCATCGGTTTTCAGAAGAGGGACGGCCTGTCGCTGCATGTTGGAACCCATCAGGGCCCGGTTGGCATCGTCGTTTTCCAGAAAGGGGACGAGAGCGGTAGCGACACTCACCAACTGCTTTGGAGAGACGTCCATATAGCGGATCTCTTCAGGTTTGACCATCATGAATTCCCCGCCTCTCCGGGCGGAGACGAGAGGAATCGTAAATCTTCCCTCCTTGTCCAGGGGGGCATTGGCTTGAGCAATCGCAGGCTTCTGTCCCTCTATCTCCTCCTCTTCATCGAGGGCGAAAAGGTACCGGATGCGATTGGTCACTTTTCCGTTAGCCACTTCACGATAAGGGGTCTCGATAAACCCATAGTCATTCACACGGGCATAGGTGCTGAGGGAGGTGATCAGCCCAATATTCGGACCCTCTGGAGTCTCGATGGGACAGATCCTGCCGTAATGGGTGGGGTGGACATCCCTGACTTCAAACCCCGCTCTCTCCCGGGTGAGTCCTCCCGGACCCAGTGCGGAGAGACGACGCTTATGGGTGATCTCCGAAAGGGGATTGGTCTGATCCATGAACTGGGAGAGTTGACTGGAGCCGAAGAACTCTTTGATCACTGCGGAGAGAGGCTTGGAGTTGATCAGGTCATGGGGCATCAGTGTCTCGATGTCCTGAAGGCTCATCCGCTCTTTGATCGCCCTCTCAATCCTGACCAGCCCGATATGATATTGATTTTCGAGTAACTCTCCGACGGTCCTCACCCGTCGGTTTCCGAGGTGGTCGATGTCGTCCACCGAACCCTGCCCATCCTTTAAACGGATCAGGTATTTCACCACCTCAAGGACATCCCTTCTCCTCAGGGTTGTCTTCTCATCCTCCAAAATCTTTCGAACCTTCCCCCGGACATCCTCCGTGATCGTCCCGTCCTTGAGGGAAGGCATCATCCCGATGGGGCGAAGAACCTTCGATGCCCTCTGGATCTCATCGGCCATCTCTGGAGTGGCAATCGCTTCATCGAAATCGAGCCATCCGTCTAAAACACGGTCCACCAGTTCCTTCCCCCCCACATAGGTCGCTCCGACCTCCAGGGCCTCCTTCTTCCACTTTTCCGTGAAGACCAATACCCTGGGGGAACAGGTCTTTAAACCGAGTTTATGATTCAACTTCATCCTTCCGACCTTGGAAAGGTCGTATCGTTCCGGATTGAAAAAGAGGTTATGGAAAAGACCCATCGCCGTCTCAGGCGTAGGAGGATCTCCTGGGCGGAGCCTCTTGTAGATATCGATGAGGGCCCTTTCAGCTTCTTTCTCACGTAAAGACTTCCCGGGCTCGAGAACAGGAAGTTTTTCCCTTTCTTCCGGATTCAGCTCAATCTTATCCATCACCAATGTATCCCGAAGCGAAGAACTGACATTGATGTTGTCAATGAAAAGAATCTCAAAGGATTCAATCTTTCTCTCCTTGGCCTCATTGAGAAATTCTTCGGTGACCTCCTCATTGTATTCAGCAACAATCTCTCCGGTCTCCGGATCCACCACATCCTTCGCCAGAAACTTTCCGATCAAATCTTCTGTCTCGACGGGGATGGCTGTCATTTTAGTCATCTCTAATCTTTTGAAGGATTCCTCGGTGATCCGCCGGTGTTTCTTTAAAATGACCTTCTGTGTCTCCGGATCAATGATATCAGCGGGTGCCTTCTGCCCGACCAGTACCTCCTTCGAGATCTCCTTCGCGAATTTTCCTTTGAGGAGGAGGATCTTCTCCCTGCGATAGAAATAATCCAACAGTTCCTGGCCGGTATATTTAAGGGCCCTCAGCAAAACAGTGACCGGAATCTTTCGACGCCGGTCAATCCGAACGTAGAGGAGATCCTTTTGATCAAACTCGAAGTCGATCCAGGATCCCCGGTAGGGGATGATCCGGGCGTAATATAAAACCTTTCCCCCTGTATGGGGTTTGATTTGATCCTGATCAAAAAAGACCCCTGGAGACCGATGGAGCTGGCTGACGATCACCCGCTCCGTCCCGTTGATGATAAAGGTCCCGTTTTCGGTCATCAGAGGGATCTCTCCAAAATAGACCTCCTGCTCCTTCACCGCTTTAATGCTTTTTGCTTTGGTCTCTTCGTCCACATCCCAGACGACCAGTCGGACCGTCACCTTAATGGGAGCCGCATAGGTCATCCCTCTGAGAAGGCACTCCTCAACATCATATTTGGGCTCTGTGAGACGGTAGCTCACAAATTCGAGGGAAGAGGTCTCGTAAAAATCCTTGATCGGAAAGACCGTTTTAAAGACCCCTTGAAGCCCGATGGGTTCCCGATTCTCCGGATCCACATTGGCTTGGAGAAATTTTTCATAAGATCGTTTTTGAACTTCAATCAAATTGGAGATCTCCAACACCTCTTTGATCTTTGAGAAGTTCTTCCGATACCGACGATAGATGGGAACAATGCTGGCCATATGGACTCCTTCTTCAAATAAAAAGTCCCCTCCCTTTCGGACTGCTTTCCATCAATGACTTTGTCCTTCCGGGAAGAGACAACGATGTCCCTCAATCAACTGAATGTTTAAATTACTTAACTTCGACAGTTCCCCCAGCCTCTTCAAGCTTTTTCTTCATCGTGGCTGCTTCTTCTTTCGAAACACCCTCTTTCACAGGCTTGGGGACACCTTCAACAAGGTCTTTGGCTTCTTTCAAACCCAATCCGGTCAATTCTCTCACGACCTTAATCACCTGGATCTTCTTGTCACCAAATCCTTTCAGGATCACATCGAACTCCGTTTTCTCTTCAACCGGAGCTGCTTCAGCCCCTGAGGCGGCTCCGGGAACAGCTACTGCCGCTACTGCCATGGGGACAGACGCTTTGATCCCCAATTTCTCCTCAAGGACTTTTACCAAATCCCTGACTTCCAGTAAGGTAAGACCGCTTATTTCTTCTGCCATTTTTTGGATATCAGCCATTCGAAAAACCCTCCTATGATTAGAAATTAGAAAGTGGAAGGTAAAGTGTGATCTTCATCATCTACGCTTCGCCTTCGATCCTTAAAATCTATGATTCAGAAGCCTGCTGCCCGCCCAGTTGATCCGCCCGGGCCTGGAGGACCATGAGGACCTGTTGAAGGACGTTGAGAAGGATTCCGGCAAAATGCTGTCCCGAACCCTGTATTTCTCCTAACACCTGACTCAGGAGAACCTCTCGTGAAGGCAGGGTCGCCAAAGCCTTAATTTCTTCAGGGTTTGCAATCTTTCCCTGAATCAAACCTGCCTTGATTTCGAGATTCGGCTGTGTCTTGATGAATTCCGATAAGATCTTTGCCAGAGGGATGGGGTCTTCATGGGCAATGGCAATGGCGGTTGGCCCTTCAAAATAATTCGCCAATTTCTCCAGATCGGTCCCTCTGGCGGCCAGTTTCATCAATGTATTTTTAACCACATGATAAGAGATCTTCTCCTCTCTTAAACGGCGTCTCAAGGTATTGATCTGCTCAACATTGAGACCCCGATAATTGGTCAAGACAGCCGCCTTGAATCCCTCTAACTTTTTAGAAAATTCGGATACGACTTGTTCCTTCTCGTTGCGGTTCAATGAATTCTACCTCCTCACGGGCTTCTCTCCGTTATGCCTTCATGATGTTTCTCACCTTCATCGGGTCGATCTTAATCCCGGGTCCCATCGTGGTGGAGAGACCGATGCTTCTTAAATAAATTCCTTTGCTTGTCGGGGGCTTGGCCCGGACGACCACATCCATGAGAGTCCGGATATTTTCCAACAATTTCGAGAATCCGAAAGAGGCCTTCCCCACCGGAACATGGATGATCCCTGCCTTCTCCACTTTAAACTCAACCTTGCCTCCCTTGATCTCCTTAATGGCCTTCTCCAAATCGAAAGTCACCGTTCCTACCTTGGGATTGGGCATCAATCCGCGAGGACCAAGGATCTTTCCCAGTTTACTCACCGCGCCCATTATGTCAGGGGTAGCAATGGCTTTGTCAAATTCCAGCCATCCCTTTGAAATCTTCTCAATCAAATCCTCTCCCCCTACGAAATCGGCCCCCGCATCCAATGCTTCTTTCTCTTTTTGGCCCTTTGCAAAGACCAAGACTCTCACGGTTTTCCCGGTTCCATGGGGAAGGACAACTGTCCCCCTGACCATCTGGTCTGATTTTTTCGGATCGACTCCCAGACGGATGGCCAGATCCACACCCTCGTCGAATTTGGCATAGGATGTCTCCAGAAGGAGTTTAACCCCTTCCTCCAGATCATATCTCCTGCTCCGATCCACCTTACTTCTTGCCTCTAAATATTTCTTCCCTTTATCTCCCATTGTCCTCTCTTAAATAATCTCCAGACCCATGCTTCGGGCTGTCCCGGCAACCGTTCGGATAGCTCCATCCAGATTGACCGCGTTGAGGTCTTTAAGTTTGATCTGGGCAATCTCCCTGATTTGATCCTCGGTCACCTTACCCACTTTATTCCGGTTGGGTTCTCCTGAACCCTTCACAATCTTTGCCGCCTTCTTCAACAGAACAGAAGCGGGAGGGGTCTTCGTAACAAAATTAAAGGAACGATCGGAGAAGATGGTGATCACTACCGGGATGATCATCCCCTCCTGACCTTGGGTGCGCGCATTGAAGGCCTTGCAAAATTCCATAATGTTCACTCCATGCTGTCCCAATGCCGGTCCCACCGGAGGAGAAGGATTGGCCTGTCCTGCTTGAATCTGAAGTTTTACCATTGCAACCACTTTTTTTGCCATACCTCACGCCTCCAATGATGATTAATTCTTTTCGACCTGAATAAAATCTAACTCCACAGGAGTGGACCTTCCAAAAATGGAAATCAAAACCTTCAGTTTTCTTTTCTCCGGTTTCACCTCTTCGATCGTCCCGATGAAGTTGACGAATGGACCGTCAATCACCCTAACGCTATCCCCCTCATTAAGGGAAACTTTTGGTTTTGCCTTGGCAACCCCCTCCTTCACCTGAGTCAGTATTTCCTCCACCTCTTTCTCTGAAAGGGGAACAGGTTTGGTGCTATCACCGGCAAAACCGGTGATCTTCGGTGTCTCTTTCACGATATGCCATGTCTCTTCATTCAAATCCATTTGGACCAGTATATATCCCGGAAAGATTTTTCTCTGGGAGGTCTTCTTCTTCCCCTTCACGAGTTCGACTACCGTTTCAGTGGGTACGAGTATGGAGGAGAAATGCTCTTGCTTGCCGAGGTTCTTGATCCTCTCCTCTAAGTTCTGCTTTGCCCTATTTTCAAAACCCGAATAGGTATGGACGACATACCATCGCAATGTCATAAACTTTACCATTTATGGGGAGACAGGCTCATCCCCCTTAACTGGCGGCCCTTTTTAATAACTCCTTAATAAGGTTGGATAACCCTGAATCAACGATCCCTAAAAAGAGGGCAATGATGAATACGGCTACTAAGACAACCGCTGTACCGGTCAGGGTATCCTTTCTCGAAGGCCAGGTCACCTTTTTTAACTCTGTTTTTACCTCCCTTAAAAACTGCTTAACGGTTTCAAATCTTTCTCTAAAAGAAATTTCCATTCTCTCACTCTTTTTAGGACCCGCTGCGCCTGCCTTAAACTGCGGAAGTCTGAGGGCTCTTATGATGTACCGAGCCAATGGTATGGCAGGCCAGGAGGGATTTGAACCCCCATCACCCGGATTTGGAGTCCGGTGCTCTATCCGTTAGAGCTACTGGCCTGTGTCTCACCCTTTCACCTGCCACTATCGACCATCACTTCGTTTCCCGATGGAGGGTCTGTTTTCGGCAGAAACGACAATATTTTTTTAACTCCAGCTTATCCGGAGTATTCCTTTTATTCTTTATGGTGGAATAATTTCTTCGTTTGCATTCTGTACAGGCCAACATTAAAATATTTCTCATCCCTTACTCCAAACAGACAAGACCTTTCCGTCTTATTCGACCACGTCACTGATGACGCCTGCTCCCACGGTCCGACC